>ERZ1022756.16-NODE-16-length-71771-cov-9.516510_pt1 | contig 71771 bp, 82 predicted proteins | sample MGYA00520902_ERZ1022756 | MGnify/ENA primary metagenome ERZ1022756 (study PRJEB33162, sample SAMN09537601) | freshwater metagenome | isolation source: freshwater | place: Canada:Alberta | collected 2017-07 | study: EMG produced TPA metagenomics assembly of the...
TGATCAGGGGATTTACGAAGGGCGCAGATCGGGCGCGCGGACCACAATGGTACCTGCTTGTTCGCTAAGCCGATGATGGCGAGGCGATTTGGAGGCTATGGTCATGGTCAAAGTTCGTGAAGTGATGCACCCCAACGCCAGTTGGATCGAACCCGACACACCCTTGGCCGCTGTCGCAGCCCAAATGGATCAGGAAGACATCGGCGCGCTACCCGTGGGCGAGAATGATCGCCTGATCGGGATGATCACGGACCGCGACATCGCGATCCGTGCCTTTGCGGACAATTCCGATCCTTTAAAGCGCACCGCACGCGATGTGATGAGCCAGCCCATCATCTTTTGCACCGCCAACGAAGACCTTGATGATGCGGTCCGGATCATGGAGCGCAAACAGGTCCGCAGGCTTCCCGTGATCGACGAAAATCGAAGGATGATCGGGATGCTCTCACTCGGCGATGTTGCCGCCCGGGCACCAGCCTCGCTGGCGGGTGAAACCCTGCGGGCCGTGTCAGCCCATCATCCCTGACAAGGGCCTGCGGCATTGCATGACAAGGACTGGCCATGATCCTACCCCACAATGTGGTCGTGCTGGTGGTCGATGGTGCGCGCATGGTCTTGATGCGTAACGATGGCGACGCCACCGACCCACAGCTGACGGTGATCGAGCATCGCGAATATCACCCCCTGCCCAACAGGGATTTGTTCACCGATGCGGCCGGAAGGGAGTTTTCCAGTTCTGGCTCTCACCATAACTCCTATGACAATGGCGATCCGCACGCTGCGCAGGAGCGCGCCTTCGTCACATCAGCCTTGGCGGTACTTGCGGACCGTATCGATGACGATGTGCCGGGCATCATTATTGCGGCGGATCCGGTTTCGCTCGGCCACCTGCGGGCTCATTACCCCACCAAGGTCGCGGCCAGATTGCTGGCCGAATTCGACAAGGACCTTACCGGAATGCCCGTGGAGGCAATGTGCCGCCGACTGTGCGAGTGGTGAGCTGAAGGCTCCGCTTACGCCACGCTCGTCCGCCGTCGGCGAGGCGCAGGAATGGCAATATTCCGGGGACGATGATTGGCTGCGGTCATTGCACTGCCGCCTTACCTTCAAGGGCGATCTCGACCGCTTCCTCGATCTGGTTGAGCCGGAAGGGGCCATGGTAGCTGCTGGTCTGCGCCAGCTGCCGTGATGCCCGTACCGGATCGCCGCTGACCATCAGCACAGGAATGGTTCCGTCAGCCGAAATGTTACGCGCCGCCCGCATCGCGCACCCAATCTCGATGTCGTCTCCGATCACAATGATATCGGGAGAGCGTTGCCGGGCCGCGACCATCGCTTGCCGTTCGGTCCAGGCGTGATCGAAGGTGCCAAAACCAAGCATCCCCAGATACTGGCGCACCGCGCGGCAGATTGCGATATTCTCGTTGATGATGAGCGCGTGAGGCATGGTCGTCTTCCCGTCCCTGATTCCATTGCTGATGGCCGAACTTGCCTGCCGCACAGGATCAGCGCCCCTCGGAATTTCCCGGGTCTTGCCTGCATTGCATCATGGCCGCCGGGGTCGGATGCGTGCCCCCTGGCGCATGGATTTGGCCGGTGGGCGTCGATGCGCCACGCCATTGGGCAATGGCGAAACAGCGGTACTCTGTCGCGCGGAGTTACCCTTAGGGAACATTACCGATAATCGAAGTTCGATAAGCGCGGTATTTCATAACCGTCGGACAGGAGTAGCAGCTTCGTTTTGAACCGGATCGATAAGAGAAGGTTCTGGTCCAGAACTGCGCGATGATCGTTCGACCGTGGCTCGCGGGCGTTCCCAAAACGAGATACCTTGCGTATCACGGGCCAGGGAACCCCGCGGGTTTCGTGACGCCTACCCCCCCCTGCACCGCAGATCCGAAGCTTGGTCGTTTCCGAGGCACATAGCTGGGCCAATAGACGCAAGATCCGCGATCACGCGCCGGGCGCCATAGGCACGCGGATCATCGGCAGTCACAACCGGCTGACGCTGCGCCTTTTGCGAACAGATCGACGCCTCAAATGCAACAGATTGTTAATAGCTGCCGCATACCCCCGAAATTACGGGGAAATTCCCATTTTTAGCACAGTCGAAAGGCGAACAGTCGCAACGCCTGCTCACTCATAACCCATTCATTTGAAAATATAATTTATCTCGATTCCGTATAAAGGCCGAACACTCAGTATAATTACGGATGCCGACAACAGAAATGTCTGGCTCTCTGGTGGGTGTTCAGACATTCGTTAATGGAGCACTTCGGAGAGGGGAATGGTGCAGGGGGCAATCTCCAGGGAGTCCGGGCGGACACGCCTGACACAGTTGGCCGATTTAATGATGGATCAGCTGCCGGCCCCTATTGCCATGTTCGATACCAATCTGCGGTGTGTCCGGGTGAACGCTCGCTGGCTTGAACAGCCGCCATTCTCCGCTGAAAATCCCGTCGGCCGCAGCAGTGAAGAAGTGTTCACCAAAGCCCGCCGACACATGCGGACCTACCTTAAGCGCGCGATTTCCGGCGAGACTTTCTCGAGCGAGCCTCAACGCATTCTCACCGACGATGGCAGAGAAATATGGCTTCGTTCACATTTGTCACCTTGGCACGATACCAAGATGAACATCAAAGGCGCCATGCTGGTATGTGAAAACGTCACAGCAGGTATGGAGCAAAAGATTAATTCAAAAGTCCTTCACGAAGAACTCTCTCTCTATGTAGAAAATGCCGAAGGATTTGCTCTATTTTTACTCGATGATGATGGTCGCATCACCCTTTGGAATCAGGCAGCGGAGCGACTGACCGGATGGAGCGAATTGGAGGTGCTCGGTCAGACCACCGAATTTCTGCTCCTGTCCAAAGACCGGAATGATGGACTGCTCGACCGGCAGCTTGATGCTGCGCGGCGTGAGGGGTTTTTCCGTGACCGCGGATGGCGCGTTCGCAAGGATGGCACGCGCTTGCGTGCCGAAGTGACGATCTCGCGGATTGAAGGCGACGATCTGTTGCCGAGCGGCTTTGGCCAAATCCTTCGCGACGTTACTAGCGAGGAACTCCAGACGCGCTCGCTGGAAGCGAATGCGGTGCTGCTGCGATCGATCCTTGAGACGATCCCCGATGCGCTGGTGGTTATCGACATCGATGGGCGGATCTTGATGTTCAGCAAGGCGGCCGAAGCCATGTTTGGCTATGCGGGGAGCGAAGTCCTCGGCCTCGATGTTTCGATCCTCATGCCTGAGCGCGACCGAGAGGGCCACGATACCCAATTGTCCCATTATCGGCTGACGGGTGAGAAAAGACTGATAGGCAAGCGGCGCCGGCTGATCGGGCGGCGCAAGGACGGAACGGAATTCCCCCATACGCTCCAGCTTGCCGAAGCATTCGGCGGCGGCCGGCGCATGATCGCGGGCTTCGTACATGACCTCACCGCCGAAGAGGCCTCGGCCGCGCAGCTTGAACAAGTGCAGCGGGAATTGGCGCACATTGCGCGACTGCATGAAATGGGAACGCTGGCCACCACCATCGCTCATGAACTCAATCAGCCCTTGATGGCGGTAGCGAACATCGTCCAGACCGCCGCCGACATCCTGTCAAAAGGCGATCCTCCCAACCGGAAGGTTCTGGCCGAAGCCCTGACAGAGGCAGGACGGGAGTCCATACGGGCTGGTGAGATATTGCGGCGCCTGCGCCTGTTCCTGTCGCGAGGGGACCTGGAAAAGACGCTCGAAGATCCGTGCAAATTGGCTGAGGATGCGATCTATTTCGAGGCCGCCGCCGCACGGTACAGGAACGTCGCCTGCAAGGTGGACTGTCAGCCCGAGATCCAGAAAATCCTCGTCGACCGGGTGCAGATCCAGCAGGTCATTCTCAACCTCGTCAAAAACGCGATCCAGTCTGTCGGTGCCAATGGCAAGGTTACGGTCGCTATCACTGCCGAGCGGGATCATCTGCGCTTCACAGTGAGCGATACCGGCACTGGCGTGCCGCTGGACCGGGTCGGCCGTCTATTCATCCCCTTCAGCACCACCAAAACTGATGGGATGGGCCTGGGCCTGCCCATTTGCCGGTCAATCATCGAAGCTCATGGCGGCTCCATTTGGTACGATCCCCCCAATGGGGGAGGGGCCGCCTTTGTCTTTACCCTTCCGAAAACCCTCGAGGAGATTGAAGATGCCTAGCAAGCATAAGCTGGTGCACGTGGTCGACGATGATGAGGGCGTGCGTCGTTCACTCGACTTTCTTCTGACCAATGCTGGCTATGACGTGATGCGTTGGGACAGTGCCGAGGCCTTTTTGAAGGGGGCCGATAAGTCGCTGGCCGCCTGCGCATTGCTGGATATCAGGATGCCTGGGATGGACGGGCTCGAGCTGCAACATGAAATGCAGCGCCAAGGTCTCAATTTTCCCGTGATTGTCCTTTCGGGTCATGGCGACATTGCCATGGCGGTGGAGGCCATGCAGGCAGGTGCGGTGGATTTCCTGCAAAAGCCGGCGGAAAGAGAGCATGTGCTGGGCGCTGTCGCCCGGGCTTTCGACAGCATCACGGACTGTGAAGAGCAGCGGAAACGTGAAGATTGGGCGAAAACCCAGATCGGACGCCTCACCATCCGCGAGCAGGAGGTGCTTGATGGACTTGCCTGTGGCTATCCCAACAAGACCATCGCCTATGATCTCGGGATAAGTGCGCGCACAGTTGAGGTCTACCGGGCCAATTTGATGGAGAAGCTGGGCGTTAGCAGCTTCGCCGACGCGCTCCGGATTGCCTTTGCTGCCGGCCTTGGCTCGAAGAAGAACTGGCTCAGCGCCCATACCTTGCTCATTCAGCAAGTGCAGAGCTGACTGCCTGTCTCCGGATAATACCGCATCGCCGCCAGTGCCGCTGGATCCCAGAAGCGAACTGCAGGCAGACGCTCGCATGACATTTGTGCCGAGGGTCTTCCCCATGTTCCAGTTAGGGAGACAGGCAATGAAAAAGAGTGATGCTGACCTTCAGCGTGACGTGCAGGACGAACTCGAATGGGAACCGCGCGTGGACCACGCCGACATCGGCGTATCCGTGACCGATGGGGTGGTTGCCCTCAACGGCTATGTCAAAAGCTATGCTGAGAAAATGGCGGCCGAACACGCCGCGATGCGGGTCGAAGGGGTCAAGGCGGTCGCCGATGAGATCAACGTGCGCCTGTCCTCCGACGGCAAGCTGGCCGACCATGAAATCGCCAAGCGAATTCTCGACATCTTCGAATATAATGTGCTGATTCCTGACGATGGCATTCATGTCACCGTCGACGGGGGATGGGTGAAGCTGTCGGGCGAGGTGGAGTGGCGGTACCAAAGCGATGAAGCCGCACGCGCCGCCGGCAAGATTTCAGGCGTCATGCGTGTATCGAACGGCATCGTAATCAGATCCAAGTCCAGCATTTCGGACATCAGACGGCGCATTGAAGATGCGTTCGAAAGACAGGCAGGTCTTGATGCGGCATCAGTCACAATTGCCACCAGTGGTCACAAGGTAACGCTCGGTGGCAAGGTCAAGGCGTGGCACGAACGCAGACTGGCCGAACAGGCAGCATGGTCTGCCCCGGGAGTGACCCAAGTCGAGGACCGGATTGTCATCGGTTAGATGTTTGTCGTTCTCGCCATCTCATGCCGACGGCGGCATTGCAGCAGCCGTCGGCCTGAAAGCCTGCCCCTTTAATGCGCCGCCAGTCAGGGAATGGGGCGCGTGGCCGGCGCTGTTCGAATGACCCCGCCACAAATCACTCCAATTGGTGGCGAATGGCTATCGCTGCCGAGCACGCGCAATCCCGGGGCGGTCGCACGATCTGATCGACCAGTCAGCCAACAGCGATCTTGCGGACGCTCTGCAGACGCTCCTTGTCCTTTCCGATGGTAACCTTGAGGACACCGCGCCGATACTTCGCCTCGATCCGATCGGGATCGGCATCAGAAGGAAGGGTTATGCGCCGCTGAAACCTTCCATAGCTGCGCTCGCTGATCAGGCAGTCGGCGGACTTCTCTTCCGTTTCTTTCTGCTTCTCGCCGGAAATCTTGAGTATATCGTCGGCCAGCTCAACCTCGATATCCTTGTCCTCAAGCCCGGGCAGCTCGATCGCCAGTTCATAATGATCGCCCTTGTCCTTGAGCTCTGCCAAGGGGCTGAAATCGACCCCGTCAGGCACAGAGAACATCCGGGGCATTTGAACCGGAATCGAAAAATCTTCTAACAATTGATCGATTTCATTACGCAGCCGCGCAAAAACGGTTTCAATACCGCTTTCCGGTGCTGAACTGGTTGATACTATCGCTTGCTTGTTCATCGCGCTCCTCCATTGGATTGGAATGGCGTCTGCTCATAAAATAAGGGAGCAATCGGCCTGCAATGACACAATATGGGTACATCATCCGAATGTGATCGGTTAAGATACGGATCGCCGACTGGGGGAGATCGCCGGATGATCTGGCAAACTGGCCGCCCGCCATTCCCGCGCCAGCAGAAAGTAGCGGGCTTTGCCAGCATCAGCGATGGCCCAAGCTGCCGGTTCTCAGAACCGGAACGGCAGGCGGATCGCGATCGACATATCGGGGCTGTCGTCAGTCAGCCCGATCCCGACATTCGTGACCAGGGCCAGTCTTGGCGAGAGAGAGAAGGTCGCGCCGAAATTCGCAATAGCGACATTCGCCTGACTGCCGACCACCACGCGCTGGTCCTGCCCGTCAGGCGTCAACCGCGTACGCTCGACCAATCTTTGGCTGTAGGACATCGAGATACTCGATTTGTCGTTGAGCGCGAAAGCAAGGCCGACCCCGAATTGCCATGCGTCGCCGATATCAACGCGCCCGGGAATGTCTCCCACATTCTCGTCAATGTCGCTAAAGTCGCGAGAGAAGTTACGGAAATAGCTTAGGTTTCCGAAAACCACCAACGGATCGAGGGTCTTCAACACCGCCACGCCCAGCGACGCGCCATAGACGCCGTTACCGGTGGCAAGGCTTTCCGGCACCTGGAGGTTGCCTTCGCTATTCTCGACCTCCACGAATTCAACGCCAAAGGGGTGGCGTCCGGTTGGGAACTTGACCCGCGCGCTGACGACCACATCGGGTTGGCGCGTCGTTTCGGCGAGCAAGCGGTAACTTGCCCCGATGCTGAAATCACCGAAGCCCGCGTCGTGGACAGTGCTCTCGACCAACGCCGAAGCCGAACCACCAGCGCCGCCCGAGCGAAAGTTCGAGGCGCGGTAGAGGAACGGCAGGTTGGCATCTACAAACAGGCGGTCCGATACGCCGTAACGGATGGTCGGATCGGCAGTGAAGACATCCGACTTGATCTGGTCGATGCTGATCGTGCCGAGGAAGATCGCATCAAGCGCCAGGAACCCGTTGAGCGAGATCCGCGCGTTATCGAAATGCGAGTATCCCAGACCGAGATCGAAACCGAGCCGGTCACCGAAGCGCCCTCGCTGTTCCTGCGCGACTTCGACCACTGCATCGCTGGGCGCCGGGGAACGGCGTTCCGGCTCGTCGCTCGCTCGTCCGGCAACCGGCGACGATTGATCCTGGCCGGTACGCGCGAATGCCTGGGCAAGGTCCTGATTGCGGAAGAATGCAAGCGCTGGATCGTCCGGGATCGCAAGCTGCGACGGCGCAGCATAGGCACCTCGCAGCTCGGATGCCTCGTCCGCCTCAATCGAGAAGAGTGGCGGGACTTCAATTCGTTCGATCAACGCAATGCGCGCTTCGAGTTCCGCCAGCCTGCGGTGATAGGCAGCTTCACGTTGCTGGAGGCTCTCGACCTCTGCGCGAAGCGCGCCGAGTTCGTCCGGATCATCAGGCAATTCTTCTGCGGCCGCCCCTGTCGGGCAGCAGGTCAGAACACTGACAATTGCGATCATTGCAGTCATAGGCAGCGACACGATTTTCGGCATGGTCCTTCTCCCGAGCGTTATGGATTGAGCAGTTTCCAAAGGGTGGCAGGGTCAGGCACACCGGTCGGATCGAGTCCCACGCTGCGCTGGAAACCGCGAAAGGCATCGCGCAGGGCCGGGGTGTAGGTGCCGTCTTCGGGGCCGGAATAATGCCCGCGCAATATCAGGGCAGCCTGGGCCCGGCGCAGGATTGCCTCATAGACAAAGGCGCGATTCTGCCCGTCGCCGACCTCAAGCATCGGCGAAAAGCGGGCGACCCTGAACGGCCGCAGCCCGCCGACCATGCTCTGGATAACACCGACGAGGCGGTCGTCGGGATGCTGCGCACAATGGTTTTCGACAATCATGTCGAGCGCAGCGGCATTATGCCAAGGTGTCAGATCGAAAGTATCAGGCTCATAGAGATTGGCTGCACTCAGATAGCCCTCGATGAAGCCGATCATGCGCTGATAGTCGGGCGATGTGGTATCGGCGCGCGCTGCCACGAACCGTGCGCAGGTCAGCATACCAGCGCCTTCGACCGCGAACTGGCGCGGATTCTCCTGTGCGAGGGCGGCAGATAGCGGCGCGGCGGCCAACAGGCCTAGCGCAAGAATATGCCTTATCATCATCGCTTCTCCCCGATTACGCCCCCGAGCTCTGCTCAGAAGCCGTGACCCTTCATTGCGCTCAGCGCTTCCTGCGCGCGCACGATCTGCTGGCTCTGCAAGGCATCGACGCCGAAAATCACGGCGGCGTGGTTCTCGATCATGTTGCTGTTGCTCGCCAGGATGGTTTGCTGGAGCAGTTGGCCGATATCGCCGCCCGCCAATTGGCTGGCGCTGTCCTGACCGCCATTGCCGGTCATGATGATCCCGATCTGGTTGTCGGCCATCCGGAAATGCAGCGTGTCGCCATCGGCAAAGGCGATGTCTGCGGGGCCGCTGGCCGGGCTGAGCCCGCCTTGTGACAAGGCCGGAACCGCCGAAGACGGCACGATCATGACCTGCATCCCGTTGAGCGCGCGGTTATCTGCCCCGGCGATGACATGGGCCTGCGCGGCCCCGGAAAAGGCACCGAGCCCGCCCACGCCCAACGCATCCTGCGGCGGGATATAGGCCACATAACCTTCGTGCATGTCGGTTACGTCCATCGCCGGATCGCCTTCGCGCGACCAACCAATCATCATCTGCGGCACAGGCCGTCCGCCATCACCGCGCGGCAGAAAATCGACGCTGAAAACAAGGCGCGCGAGCGTGGTGACACCGCTGGAATCCTGCCAGCTGGTCAGCATCGTGATCCCGAAGAACGAGACCGATTGCGGGGTGACAAACTTGCCGCGCAGTTCCGCCAGATCCTCGTCAGGAACGGGCTTTGCCGATGCCAACGCCGACAAATCCGGGGTGGAAGCCATCACCGGCACCGTGATGGCGAAAGGCAGCATCAGTGCGAAAGCAAACGAACCAACCAGGCGCATTGGCACGCGGCGATTGATTGTGCGGTGAGAGGACATTGGTAACTCCTTCAAAAGGCGATGCGTGGGCCGAAGCCGAATTCAGCGAGCTCGGCGCCCGGCACTGTCGCGGTCAGCTCGAGCAGGCGCCGGGCCGAAAGGGGCTCCGGCGGGTCGAGCAAAGGATTGTCGGGAATGTAGCCTTCGCCGGAGACGACGAAGAGGACGCCGTTCCAGGCAGCTTCAAAGGCCGGGCGGGTCATGGTGAGATTGCCGAGCGCCGGATCGCCAATGGCAACACGATCACCAAAGGTGCGGCGCACCACTACGAAGTGCTTGTATCCGCGGATATCGAGCAGAGCGATCGCAGGAACGTTGAGCCGTTCAAGCGTCGCGTAATCGACCCTGTACCCCTCAGCCTGATAGCCGACAGACTGGGCATAGGTCTTCATGTCGAGCAGCGAGAAGCCCCTCTGCCGGACCACATCGGGATCGGCGATCCGCAGCATGTTGACCAGCACCTGCTGTTCGGTGGTGGAGCGGCCAAAAGCATAATTGAAGATGGTCGCGAGGGCGGCTGCACCGCAGCTGAAATCGGTCCGCTGGCGGATCAGATTCTCGAACCTGCGCTCTTTCCAACTGGTCAGAGACACCGCCAATGTCGGCGAACCACCATTGACTGCGCCAAGCCAAAGCGGGGTTGGCGTGCCGGCTGGAACAGTCGAGCAGCCCCCGGCGAGACCGCAGGCCGTTACAGCGACGAGCATGGCTGGAATGCCTCGCGTCGAACGGGACACCGAAATCATCTGCTTTTCCCTTAATGGTGGCTATCCCCCGCCGATCAGGGGAAGGGCTTTCGGCCCTTCCCCGTCTCGTTCGGCAGATCCCGGCTCGGGGGGACTTGGATCTACCGAGGGCCTCCCGCGGTCGGGTCGCAGACCGCGGGACGCCCAAGGCGGACGGCGTTAGCTGCCGTCGCCGCCGCCGTTGCCGCCGCCATTGCCGGGGGTCCCGCCAGCGGAAGCTGCGATAGTCAGCGAATTGAGCTGCTGGTTACCCACGCCAGAGGCGAAGTTGACACCGACATTACCCGAGGCGCCATCGATGATCAGACCGGTCACCAGATTCTGGCTGTCCTGCTGCTCGACATAGCTGAGGGTCGCAGCCTGGATCAGACCGCTATTGGCTTCGGCGAGTGTGGTGTCGTTGGCCACTGCCAACGTCATCAGGTTCGCCTGCTGGTTGAGGCTGCCCGCGGCCGCGTTGATCCCGATATTGCCAGAGCCGGAGATTGTGCCACCGAGCACCGAGTTGCGATCGCGGAAGTTGTTGTTGTCACCGCCCTGTTCCGGATCGTCTTCCGGCGCTGCAAAGCCGGGAGTCGAATGCTGCGTGACACCCAGCAGCGACTGGAACGCGGTCGTCGACGCTTCAGACCATCCGCCAACCGCATCATCGGAGGCATTGCTCGACGTCGCGAGAGTCGTCGAGTTCATCTGCATGTTGAAGTAGCCGGCCGACAGGTTGACCCCGGTGTTGCCCGAGGAATCGACGGTGAAATCATCAACCGTGTTGATGACCGGAGCAAAATAGCCGACGCGAATCCGGCCTTCGAGCACCCCATTGGTGAGCTGATCGTTCGGGTCATTGCCCGACTCGCTCCAGCCCGGGCCAAACACCGGATCGACATAGCCGTTCTCGCCGTTCAGCTCATTTTCCTCGCGGTACAAAACCGCCACGCCCTGCTGCAGTTGCTTGGCATCGGTGATCGCCACTGCCGAACTGTCGACATTGACAACACCGCGAACCACGGCACCGCCGATCAGGCTAACTTCTTTGACGAAGGTGGCATCGGTGGTGAGGCTGGTGTCGATGTTGTTGCTGTATTCAATGTTCACTTCCGCATTGACATCGGCATCAAGCGATGGCCCGTCTTGGTCCTGGCTCGCCATGGCGGGCGCGGCGATGAATGCCGACATTGCGGCAGTGCAAAGCATGAGCTTCTTCATTTGAATTCTCCTTCTTCGTGCTTAGGGATTCCCACTGACCGAAACGGTCAACGAGAAGGTGTTGGCAGAGGAGTTCCTCTCGCCACCGATCAGGTTGGCCTGGAACACGCCATTGCCCCGGCTGAACGCGTCATCATCGATCGAGATGAGGTCGTTCGGCCCGGTCGCGGCGTGTGCCGTGCCACCGGATGGTTCGATGGGCGCGCGCGTCTGCTGCAAGAGCTGATCCGACAAGGCGCCTGACTGACCGATCGCCAAGGCCGCCAGATTGGCGGACTGGTTCTGCGTACCGGCAGTGATGTTGATGCTGGCAAGTCCCGAAAGGCCGGCGAAGGCGCCCGGCCCGATCGCGATGCGATTGGCCGTATCCTCATTCTGAAGCGCAGCGGAATGCTGCACGACTTCACCATGAGTGAGCGCTACGCCACCTTGTGCAACCAGCGCGCTGGAGACTTGCTGGTTCTGGTTGCCCGCAGCGATATTGATCGCAATCCGCCCGGTGTGGCCGCCGCCCTCGCCGTTGACCAGAACAACGGCATTGTCGGGCTCAGGCTCCCCCTCGGCTGCGAGCGAGGCGACCGGAAAGACCGAGCCAAACGCGGTTGCCAGAATTGTTGACCAAGCGATCCAGGAGCAATGCCTCACGGCCGACCTCCACCGATCGCCGAGAGGCTTTCCAATGCGCCGGCCAGCGCGTCCATCGCCCCACTGATCACGGAACCGCCGGACAGGACTGAGGTCTGTGCGCCGGCGATGTCATTGGTCCGCGACGCCGGCTGATCTCGCATGATCGACGCCAGATCCGACCGGACGAAATTCTCAACATGGCCGCGTAGCGAAGCTGTCACATGCGCTGCCTCCCTATCGCTTAAGGGGGCAAGGCCGATTGAAACTGCAGTGACGACAACGCTGGTCGGCGCGGTGACTGCCGCATGACTGGCGCCACGGAAATAGGGTGCGCCCATGCTATGCTGGACGTCGCGAGCGTAAATCAGCTGCCCATCTGATGGCGCCGTTTCACGCGTGACGGGCGTCGACCCATCTTGTGCCTGAGCTGGTTGGGCAAGGCCTGAAACAAGCACAGCAAAAAGCCCGCCAAAATAGACTATGCCCTTAGAAAGAGACATAAAACCTCCCATTGCCTGACAGCCAAGTCAGACAGAATCTGTGTGCTCAGTGATTTGAGTGTTCCGAGATAACGACAGTAAGGATTGTCGATCTTCGCCTCGGGCTAAATCCGGTTATCTACTGAAGGCATGCGATCCATTATCGGCCCGATTGGCGCCGCAGGATCATCAAAAATCCCACATTATTGTAGTTATACGGATACTCGGCATGTCGCCTGCGCCTGTACGTTCATCCGGGGAGGCGCATGCTGTACTGGCGGCGCATGGGGCGAAGACGCGGCGATCACCCAGCCTATCGATACCTCGGCATGCCCAGCGCCGAAACGCATCCCACCCCAAGCCTTGATTGGCAGGCCCTCAGCTTAAGCCCTAGTGCGATCACCATTTTTGCCCTGCAAATCATTGTGTTATCGCATGTGCGCCGCTAGCGTTCTCGCAGTGAATGTGACGAGCGGGACGCTTAGCCTTGATCAGTCAGCGCACATTGCCCGTGTTGAACGCCAAGGGCACGGATGCCGAGACGCAACGCCTCAAGCCTCAAAGCCGTCCCCATCTTGACCGTCAAAGGCGGGGCTAATGCAAACCATGACTTCACGGCCGGTTTTGGCTCTGCTCTCAATGCTTTTGGTCAGCTGCGGCAGCGGGCCATCAAGCGACGGCACATCCACGATACCGCCGACCCCGCCGCCCGATGTGGCGCCCTTTGTTGCGCTCTCATTGGCTTATGAAGCGCACCGATTTAGCTCGAGGGATGTTGTGCAGCCGTATGTCTATGCGGGCGTCACCTATCCCGGCGGGCTTGCCGCCGTCTTTCCGCAGGCCAGCACATCCATCGATTTTGAGGGCGACCGCTTTCCCGAAATCATCGTTCCGCTGAACAAGGCCTACGGCACGCCGGCCTACGCCGCCCTGCCCTATTTGCTCCTGTCCAACACCAGCGGACGGCTTACCTATAACGAGAGGTTGAATGCCGAGTTGCCGTCAGTGTTCGGTGCACGGCGAACGGCATCCCTTACCGTCGCAGGAAGGCCGGCGGCATTCTTTGTCGCCCACAATGTTTCTGGGGTTTACAACGACCCCCGCGCACATGGCTCCGCGGTGCTCCTTGCGCAGCGATCGGGCTCGGTCGGCACGCTCACCAACGCCCTGCCCCGTCTGACCAGGAACAGCGGACTGCCGGACAATGGCGTGGATGCGCACGCCATGACAGCCGGCGACATCAACGGCGACGGCCTAGACGACATCATCATTGGCAATTGGTCAGCCTTTGGCGGCAATTTCTGGCCCATGTCGCTGGTTCAGCAACAGGATGGGCGGTTCACGGCCAATTTTGACCCTTTCCTGGAACGCCTGTTGTCGGTCCCGGTCGTCAATCCCGGTTCGGCCGGAAATGAAGGTTTCAACCTGCTTCTGGATTTGCACTTGGCCGACGTAAACGGGGACAGGTTCGCCGATCTGATCGTGGGATTCGGCCATGGCTCAACGCCCAGCCTCCTCTTCCCGAACAGAAACGGACGCTTCAATTTCGAGGAAGGCATACCCCTTCCCCCAAGCGGCTATGGCATCGACACCAATCTGCACATGGAAACACGCAGCGCGGATTTCGACAATGATGGCGATCTGGATATCCTTATCCAGCACTCGCGGTACGTTCCCTATTATGGCGGAAACCATCTCCAGCTGCTGAGGAACGATCAGGGCCGCTTTACCGACATCACAGCGGGAGCCTTGGTTCAGGACGAAGCTGACATCAGGGCAGAGCGTTTAAACTGGTCCCCTGATGTTTTTGTTCGGGACCTCGATGGTGATCGGCTTCTCGACATCATATACGGACTCAGCAATGGCAAGTTGCTGGTGTTTTTCAATCAGGGGGCGGGTCGATTTAGCCGCTTAACCACCAACTTGCCCCGGAACGAACCAGGGCGATTACTTGCGGTTGATGACTTAAACGCCGATGGGCGCCAGGAGCTTGCCTACTATCAATACAGCGGCTCCTCGAGCGAGGCCATATATATCGTAAATATATATGATCTATCCTTCAAAAAGCCCGCACCGTGACCTATTTCAAGCTATTGAGTATGGAATATTTCCCGTGCGGACCGTCCCTCATTTGAGCGGCAGCAGCTTGCCGATGATAAACTCCGCGGCTTCATCAACGCTCATTTCGGACGTGTTGACGCGGATTTCCGGGTCTTCCGGCGGCTCATAAGGACTGTCGATGCCGGTGAAATTCTTGATCTCGCCGCGCCGCGCCTTTTTGTAGAGGCCTTTGACGTCGCGTGCCTCGGCCACGGCCAGCGGGGTATCGACATAGATTTCGATGAATTCGCCATCAGGGAACATCGCGCGCACCAGCTCGCGTTCTGCGCGGAACGGGCTGATGAAGGCGGTGAGCACGATCAGGCCGGCATCGACCATCAGCCGGGAAACTTCCCCCACCCGGCGGATATTCTCGATCCGGTCCGCCTCGGTAAAGCCCAGGTCGCGGTTAAGGCCGTGGCGCACATTATCCCCGTCGAGCAGGAATGTGTGCCGGTTCATTAGGTGCAGCCGCTTTTCGACCGCATTGGCAATGGTGGACTTGCCGGCGCCGGACAGGCCAGTGAACCACAGCACACGCGGCACCTGGTTCTTGAGCGCCGCATGCTCGGCGCGGCCGATGTCAGTCGCCTGCCGGTGGACATTCTGCGCGCGGCGAAGCGCGAAGTGCAACATGCCGGCGGCCACAGTCGCATTGGTCATCCGGTCGATGAGGATGAAACCACCGAGCGCGCGGCTTTTCGCATAGGATTCAAACACCAGCGGCCGGTCGGTGGCGATCTCCACCACGCCGATGGCATTGAGATCGAGCGTCTTTACTGCCAGCCGGTCGAGCGTGTTGACGTTGATGGCATATTTGGGCTGCCGCACCGTCGCCGAGACCAGCTGCGTGCCAAGTTTCAGCCAATAGGCGCGGCCAACATGCATTGCCGCATCGTCGAGCCAGACCAGAGTCGCTTCGAACTGGTCGCTCGCCTCGGGCGGGTCGTCCGCTGCGGCGATCACATCCCCGCGCGAGCAATCAACCTCGTCCGCGAGGCACAGCGTGACCGACTGGCCAGCCGATGCCTCGGGGAGATCGCCTGCCAATGTGACGATACGCGCGATGGTGCTGGTGCGCCCGGAAGGCAGCACGCGCACCGCATCGCCCGGCTGCACAGTCCCGCTGGCGATCAGGCCGGCAAAGCCGCGGAAATCGAGATCGGGGCGATTAACCCACTGCACGGGCATACGCAGCGGACGGGCGACTTCACGCCGACTGTCCACATCAATGCTCTCGAGATGGGCCATCAGCGTGGGCCCATTGTACCACGGCATGTTGGCGGAAGGCGCAGTGATATTGTCGCCGCGGAAGCCGGAGATCGGCATTGCGGCGACACTCTCGATCCCGATTTCGCGGGCGAATGCGGCATAATCGGCGACAATCGCGTCAAATCGCGCCTGATCATAATCGACCAGGTCCATCTTGTTCACCGCCAGCACGAAGTGGCGAATGCCGATGAGCTGGCACAGATAGCTGTGCCGCCGCGTCTGGACGAGCACGCCCTTGCGCGCGTCGACAAGGATCACGGCACAATCGGCGGTGCTCGCGCCGGTCACCATATTGCGGGTATATTGCTCATGCCCCGGACAATCGGCGACAATGAACTTGCGCGTTTCGGTCGCGAAAAAGCGGTAGGCGACATCGATGGTGATGCCCTGCTCGCGCTCGGCGGCGAGGCCGTCCACCAGCAGCGCGAAGTCGATCTCCGTCCCTTGCGTGCCGACCCGCCGGCTATCGTTCTCAAGCGCGGCGAGCTGATCATCAAAGATCATCTTGCTGTCATAGAGCAGCCGCCCGATCAGCGTGGATTTGCCGTCATCGACTGACCCGCAGGTGATGAAACGGAGCATCGACTTGTGCTGGTGCCGCTCAAGATAGGCGCCGATATCCTCGGCAATCAGGGCGTCGACGCGATAGGATCCTTCCCCGGCCATCAGAAATATCCCTGGCTCTTTTTGATTTCCATGCCTGCACCGCCGGCATCCTTGTCGATCACCCGGCCCTGCCGTTCGCTGGTCGTGGTGAGCAGGGTTTCGCGGATCACCTCGTCAATGGTTGCAGCCTCGCTCTCGACCGCGCCGGTCAGCGGGAAGCAGCCCAATGTACGGAACCGGATCGAGCGTTCGACAATCGCCGGGCGGTGCCCCAGCACCCGTTCCAGCCGGTCAATGTCATCCGCCATGAACAGCTGCCCTTCCCATTCGAAGGTGGGGCGGCGGGCAGCGAAATAGAGCGGGACGATCGGCACGTCGTTGAGGCGGATGTATTGCCAGATGTCGAGCTCGGTCCAGTTGGAGATGGGAAAGACGCGGATGCTCTCACCCTTGTGCTTCCGCGCATTGTAGAGGTTCCATAGCTCCGGCCGCTGGTTCTTGGGGTCCCAGCCGTGGCTTGCGGTACGGAAACTGAAGATGCGCTCCTTGGCGCGGCTCTTTTCCTCGTCGCGGCGCGCGCCGCCAAATGCGGCATCAAAGCCGTGGCTATCGAGCGCCTGCTTGAGCCCTTCCGTCTTCCACATGTCGGTGTGCAGCGGCCCATGATCGAAGGGGTTGATGCCGCGTTCCAGCGCTTCGGCATTGCGGTGGACGAGCAGCTCCATGCCGGACTCACGCGCCATCTGGTCACGCAGGGCATACATGTCCTTGAACTTCCAGGTCGTATCGACATGCAGCAGCGGGAAAGGCGGCGGCGCGGGGTAGAAAGCCTTGCGTGCGAGGTGAAGCATCACCGCGCTGTCCTTGCCCACGGAGTAAAGCATCACCGGGTTGGAGGCTTCTGCCACCACCTCTCGCATGATGTGGATCGCTTCGGCTTCCAGCCTGTCGAGGTGAGTAAGCGTGGTCGTCATTGCCGCGGTCCCGTCGCTGCCCTGTTGCAGAGCGGCGTAGCGCGCCAAGCTGGACATTTATCCTCCCATTTGGGAGTATAAACGCATGGCGATTATCGAAGACGACGGCGACCTGCTGCCCGCCATCTATGACGGGCCGTTTGAAACGCCTATGTGGCAGTCATTGCTTGAAGGGCTGCGTCGCCAGACCGGCGCCGATAGCGCTAGCCTGACGATCGATAATGGAACCGCCGGAACCACGCGGCTCCAGTCCGGCGACCAGACAGGCTTGCCGCCCGCAATGCTCGAACATCTTCGTGAGGAGCGGGTCTATTCGCCCGAAGAACTGAGCCTGACGTCCACCGGGGCACCTCATGGCGATGCGCGGGTGATGCGCGTGACCGAGGCTGGCGGAACTGTCGCGATCATCGAATTGACCCGGTCGCGCGGTCGCTTTGCTGCACCGGACGGCGCCCTGCTGCGCCGCATTGCCCCACACATGCGCCGGTCCTTGCGCGCCTATGCCGAGATCGAGCGCCAGAAAGCAGGGTCGGCGATGGTGGCGGACGTGATGGCGCGGCTCGACTTCGGCTGGCTCAAGGTCGATGCACGCGCGACCATCATCGATAGCAGCGCCGAGGCAAGGCGTTTGCTGCAACATGGCGCAGGCCTCCGGATCACATCCCGCGGCCAGTTGATCGCAGATGATCCCGCTATCGGCCGCCGCCTGTCGGCGGTGCTCCGCGCGGTCATCCAAGGCCGCAGCGACCAGCCGCGCGCGCTCAACATCAGCCAGGAACCCTGGATCGATCTCCTGCTCATGCCGGCAGGCAATCTCGCCACCATTTATATTCAGGGCGACCGCCGCAGCCTCGCCGACCGCCACGAGCAGCTCGCCGAACTGTTCGGCCTGCTGCCCAGCGAAGCGCGGCTGGCGCTCGCCCTCTCCCGCGGCATGACGATCGCTGAGGCAGCGGAAACGCTGGGGCTCACCATCGAGACGGCGCGCAACTATTCGAAGAAAATCTACGCCAAGATGGGCGCGCGCGGGCAGAGCGATGTCGTGCGCTATATCCTCACCAGCGTGCTGGCGTTGGCGTAACGCAGCCACCGGGATTGACCCGCTTCATGTTTTGGCATGTATAGTGCCACAAGGAGGGGCGGGATGAGCATCAAGGCAATTGTGGCATCGCGCTTGGCGGCACTTTACACGAGCGAGTGGCTGCTTGTCCGCAATCGCGCGACAGCGGAACGGCGGCGCCTGCGGAAAAGGCAAGCACATATGATCGACCTGTTTATCGATCCGGCCGATCCGTACGGCTATCTGCTGCTGGAATTGATGCCAGCTTTTGCCGCCCGCTACGAGGTCCATGTACAGCCCTGGCTAGTGGGTGACCCGGAAGACGCCGTGGCGCCCGATCGTGAACGATTGGCCGGTTGGTCGGTACGCGATTGTGCCATGCTTGCCGCCCGCATGGGCATTGCCCCACCGGTTGCTGCCTTGCCTGCCGCAGACCGAATTGCCCAGACGCGGGCAATCATCGCGGCCTCAATCGGGCAGGATGGAGCATTACAAGCCTGCACTGACGTCATGATGGCATTATGGACCGGCGCTTCGCTGCCCCCGGCCCCGCATGGCGATGTTGCCGCTGCTATCGCGCAGGGCAATGCACGGCGGGCTGAAGCCGGCCATTATCTGGGGTCGGTGCTGGCCTATGGCGGGGAAAGCTATTGGGGTGTCGACCGGCTGCATTTCCTTGAGGCACGGCTGAAGGAACTCGGGCTGCGCCGCGACGGGAAAGATGCGCCTCTGTACCCGCCGCCGACTGACATGGCTGGGCCGGTATCCCGTCCGCGTGGCGGGGAACTCCATTGGTATCTCAGCTTCCGCAGCCCCTACACATGGCTCGCCACAAACCGGGTGAAGGCCATCGCCGACGCCCATGGCGCGGATCTCAAACTGCGCTTCGTATTGCCGATGGTGATGCGCAGCCTGCCGGTCCCGCCCGTCAAACGGCGCTACATCACGCGCGATGCAGCACGTGAAGCACGACGGTTCGGCATTCCCTTCGGCAAAATCTGTGATCCCGTCGGCGAACCGGTGGAGCGTGGCTATTCGCTGCTGCCCTGGGCGCGCGAGCAAGGGCGGGGCTTTGCCTATGTCGAGAGTTTCCTGCGCAATGTCTGGAGCGAGGGCATCGACGCGGGCAGCGATGCCGGCCTCCAGCGCATTGTTGAGCAGGCGGGCCTCGACTGGTCGGACGCCCGCCGGCTCATCGGCAATGGCGGCTGGCGCGCCGAGGCGGAGGCCAACCGCCAAGAGCTGCTTTCGCTCGGCCATTGGGGCGTGCCGAGTTTCCGGGTCGGCGATACCGCCGTCTGGGGTCAGGACCGGCTGTGGGCCGTGGATGCTGCGCTACGCAGCTAAGCGTCCCGATCAGTTGGTCCAGTAGATCCAGTCCTGCCCGTCCTGCCATGGCGCGTTGAGCGGGACATCAATCCGCACCGGTGCCTCGACCAGACCAGGCCACATCGGCGGCGGCAGGTCACGATTCTGCGCTTCGATGAGCGCGCGCAGCTGGGCCACACGCTCCGGCTGTGCGCTGGCAAGGTTGCGCTGTTCGGTCGGATCCTCGGCGAGGTTGAACAGCCACGCCGTCTGCGAACCCCGGCCGATGGAGAGTTTCCAATCCCCTGCCCTAACCGCGCGATAATCGCCTGAGCGCCAGAAGAGCGGCGCCGGGCGTGGCTGCGCTGCCATGCCGGGCACAATCCCGCCGAGCAGGTTGATCGAATCCATCGCCCGGTCAGACGGGATGGCAGCGCCGGCAACAGCAGCGAAGGTCGCGAACATGTCGAGGTGGCTACCCGGTGCCTGCCCGATGGTTCCGGGAGCGATCCCGCCCGGCCAGCGCATGAACAAGGGCACGCGAATACCGCCTTCGAAGAAGGTCGCCTTCCAGCCGCGGTAAGGGGCATTGTGGCTTTCGATACCGGTGTACCATGCGCCGCCATTGTCGCTGGTGAAGACAACCAGCGTATTCTCATCCAGACCCTCGCGCTTCAAATGCGCCATCAGATCACCGATGCGCCGGTCGAGCTGGCGGACCATCGCCGCATAAACGCGGGTGGTGTGGTCGGAGATGCCGGAGAGGGCCTCATAATCCTCCCGCGTCGCCTGCAGCGGCGTGTGCGGCGCGTTATAGGCCAGATAGAGGAAGAAGGGCCGGTTCTTGTTGGCGCTGATCGCGGCGATCGCATTGTCCGTCAGATAATCGGTGACATGGCCAACCGGCTCCATGCGCTGCTCGTTATTGTACTGCACGGCGTAGGGAAGGTTAGGCCACAGGAAATTGTCGATCGGGTCGAACGGCAGCTTGGCGTTGACCGTGTCCGGATGATCCTCTGGCAGGAACATGCCGCCACCGGCGCGCATGCCCAGCGATTCATCAAACCCCTGCGCGGTCGGCGCCAGATCATCCGCTTCGCCCAGATGCCATTTGCCGAGATGGAGCGTGCGATAGCCGCGCGCCTGAAGCGCCTCGGCGATGGTGATTTCACTCGCCGGGACGCCCATGCGCTGGCTGGGGATGACATCGACGTTGAGATCATCGCGGAAGATGACGGGGTGTGGGCCGTTGGCATCGGCATGGCCCACCGTGGCGGCGAAGGCTGGCGGTATGCCGGTGAATTCAAAGCCAAAGCGGGTCGGGTAGCGTCCCGTCATCATCGCCGCGCGGCTGGGTGAACAGGTCGCGTTACCAGCATAGCCGGACGTGAAATTCACGCCTTCACGAGCAAGCGCATCGATGTTCGGCGTCGGCACCTGACCGCCTGCAAGCCCGCCGCCGTTCAAGGTGAGGTCGTTGACGCCAAGATCATCGACGACAATCAGGATGATGTTCGGCGGCCGTTCACCCTCGGGCGCAGTGGCAGGCCCCTGTCCCCAGGCAATCGGCCGGTTGGGCTGGATGGGGTCGCGCCATTCCGAAAGCGTGCCCGGAATACCCTGTTTTGCGGCCCAGGCGACAAGCTGCCCCGGGAAGAATATGCGCATGACAGCACCGGCCGCGACAAGCGCGACCAGCAGGCCCACGGCAATCCAGCGCTTCTTCATTCCGCTCTACTCCCCAATGGCCCGGAACCCGGACCTCAAAGCGCCAATATCACCCCCGCATCGGGTGGCGTCCGGCCATTGACCATCGATTCATACGCAGCCTTGGCCGCATCCCCGCCTTCATGCCGTTCAATCTTCAGATGGCTGGCAAGGCTGGGCAGGAAGGCCATGTTCGCCTCCCCCATCTTCGTTTCGAGCACGCCCGGCCCCCATTGCTGCTGACGCTTGGCGATCTGGGCCGGCGCAAAGAAGAACTCCGGCGACGCGCCCGGCAGATCCTTTGCCGCGCGCGGGCTATCCCAATGGGTCAAACCAACGCCGATGCTGGCTTTCAGCGCATCAGCGAAATGATGGTGGACGCGCGCGATGAAACCGCCATCGCCTGACATGTCGACAAAGGCGGTCGGCCGGGTGGCATCGAGCGTTTCAAGCTCATCATAGGTCACCACCCGGTCATAGATGCCGAGCCCAACGGTAAAGTCGCGGTTGCGCGCGCTGGTCAGGCCAACCACTTCGAGCGGGCGCGTGGCGAGCGATTTGGCATGATGGGCGGCGGCAATCCCGGTTTTGGAACTGGCGCTCCCGATCAGCAGTTGGTCCGCGCCAAAGGCGGCATTATCTTCCAGATAATCACCAATCAGATAGCCGGTGAACAGCAACGGAAACAGCAGACAGCGCAGGTCCGGCACCGCGGCAAGCGCGGGCGGATCACCCTCCGTGCGCTGATACTGGTTATAGACCAGCGGCAGATCGGCACGATGCGGACTCGCATCGGTAAAGCCACGGTCGGAGGCCCGACCGGGTCGCAGCACCACATGCGAAGCCATCGGGAAATAGCCATAGATGCGGGCGCCGACCGGTACGTCGGAATGGCGGCTGTCCTCGATCACGGCAAAGCCCCAGACCGGCACCTGCCCCCATTCGCCCTCATCCGGGAAAAACTTCCAATAGCCGATCATGTCACCTGCGGCGGCATAGGTGATGTTGTTGGCGGTCAGCGCGAAACGCTCGATGCGCGCCAGCACCTCCCCATCCTCCAGTCGAGGCAATGGCGCCTCTGCGATCTCCGCCTGGTCGAACGCCGACCTTTTGACTCTCAACCGCGTTACCATTGCCATGTCAGCCTATCCCCAAATGGACGAGCGCGGCGGCGAGCGCGATCAACAGCGCCATCCACACGCGCGGACTGGCATAACCTGCCACCATCCGTTGGGTCGGGAAAGAGTAAGTGGCATCGACGCCGAGCAGTTTTGCAGGGTGGGACGCGCGAAACGCCGGATCGAGCACCATCGCTACCAAATCGCGACGGCTACGGTACCGCATGGTGCCGACCAGCGTCCAACCGGGATCGGGGGCGCTGTTCCAGGCGTCAATATAGCCCGCAACCTTGCGCCCGACATAGAGCGGATGACCACCCCGCCGCAGCAGCGCCCGCACAAACGGATCGGAATAGGCGCGCAGCCATTCGGCACCGCTCCTCGTTTCGCCGCTGTGCGGATCGGTGACCATCCCGTCGCGCACCTTGACGAGATTGCACATCACAAACTCGGCCCCGTCATCGGCTTCGAGGAAGGCGCGCATGATGGCAGGATCATTCCCGGTTTCGGCAAGGCGCGGGCCGACTTCAACCAAGAAACGGTCAATCTCCGCCTGTGTCAGCGGCTTGCGGAAACCAACATAGAAGAGATGGAATAAGGCGTAGAGCAGGCCTGCCACCGCCCAGATGATCCACGGATCGGTCATGCCACTCTCTCCCCACGCCGATTGTATTGGCATAGCAAGTGCCATATTGTGGCCGATAGCACGAGTCAAACGCGCGCCACGCATTGACCCGGCCGTGGGCATGGGGCAGCAGAACCGGCATGACAGACAAGGGGGAAATCGACAGCCGGACCGACGGTCGGCGCGAGCGCAGCCGTTCGAGCCGGGCCAAGATCGTATCGGCGATGCTCGATCTGGTGCGGCGCGGTGATGTGGCGCCGAGCGCCGCACGCGTTGCGGACGAAGCTGGCGTCGGCCTGCGCACCGTGTTCCGTCACTTCGATGATATGGATTCGCTCTACCGCGAAATGTCCGAAACGATCGAGGCGCAGGTGATGCCGATTGTCACGCGCCCCTTTGCGGGCATCGACTGGCGCAGCGACCTCACTGACATGGTCACCCGCCGGATCCAGGTGTTTGAGACGATCCTCCCGTTCCGCCTGTCCGCGAACATCAAACGCTACCAGTCGGCGTTTCTGATGGCTGATTATGCCCGCCTGACGCAGCTCGAGACACAGCTGGTGATGGCGATCCTGCCCGACCATGTCCGCGCCGACCGTACCGGCGTGGCGGCGCTGTGCGTCGCCCTGTCCTTCCAGAGCTGGCGCGTGCTGCGCCACGACCAGCAGCTGTCACCCGAACGGGCCGCTGACGTGCTGAAACGGATGGTCAGCGCGATCGCCAAAGATCTGCCGGCCTGAGCCGGAAACAGGAGCACAAGCTATGGCCATCATCTTCTACGATTTCCCGATGGCGCCGAGCCCGCGTCGCGCGCGCATTCTGCTTGCGGAAAAAGGCATCCCGCACGAGGTGGTGATCGTCGATCTGGCGAGCGGCGAGCAGCGCGGCCCCGCCTTTACCGCTATCAATCCGCGCCAGACGGTGCCGGTACTCGCGCTCGAAGATGGCACGATGTTGACTGACAATGCCGGCATCGCCGCCTGGGCCGAAGCGGCTTTTCCAAATCCGTCGCTGATGGGCTCAACACCGGTTGAAAAGGCCATGATCGCCAGCTGGAACGCCCGTATCGAAGGCGAAGGCTTTCTCGCCATTGCTGAAGCGATGCGCAACAGCGCGCCGGGGATGAAAGGCCGCGCGCTCACCGGGCCGGTCGATTACGAACAAATCCCCGAACTGGCGGAACGCGGGCGTGCCCGCTTCGCTGCCTTTATCGATATGCTCGACGCACGGCTGGGCGAAAGCCGTCATGTCGCGGGCGAGCATTTCAGCCTTGCCGATATCACGGCGGTGGTGGCGGTCGATTTCGCGCGCGTGATCCGCGTCAAACCGGTTGAAACCCACGCCAACATCGCCCGCTGGCGGGCTGAAATGGCCCAACGGCCATCGATGGCTGTCTGATGGCCATACGCGCTGCGCTACTTATCCTTGGGGCCACACTTCTGGCCGGATGCAGTGCGGCCGGAGAGGATGACGCAATCAGCGAGGCTGCGGCAACCGCGCGCACCTGCCCTCCCCCGCCAGCACAAGCCTGGGCCTGGGTGCCGGGCGGGCGGTTTACCATGGGTGAGGACGCACGCCTGTCCGAGGAAGGGCCGCCGCGAGCGGTTGAATTGGCCGGCTTCTGGATGGCGACGCGCGAGGTCACCAACGCCGAATTCGCCGCCTTTGTCGCTGCAACCGGATACAGGACGCTGGCAGAACGCGACCCGCCGGCACTGGAAGGCGCGCCACCGGAGATGCTCCTTCCGGGTTCGGCGGTCTTCACCGTGCCGGACGCGAATAATCCCAGCTGGTGGCGCTGGGTGCCGGGCGCGAACTGGCGCAATCCTTCGGGACCGGGCAGCAATATCGAAGGGCGGGATCGCGAACCGGTGGTGCAGATCGCTTATCACGATGCCCTCGCCTACGCCCGCTGGGCCGGCAAATCCCTGCCAACCGAGGAACAATGGGAACTGGCGGCGGCAACCGGCGGCGCCAACCGGCGTGAACCGGTAACGGCGGAGGGAGAACCAACCGCCAATTACTGGCAGGGCGTCTTCCCCGCCCGAAATCTGGCCCTAGACGGCTTTCGCGGGCGCGCGCCGACAGGATGCTTCCCCGCCGACCGTCACGGCATCCATGACCTGATCGGCAATGTCTGGGAATGGACAGGGAGCGCACGCAACGCGGAAGCCAATGTCATCAAGGGCGGCAGCTTCCTGTGCGCATCCAACTATTGCGCCCGCTATCGCCCGGCTGCCCGCCAGTTTCAGGAACGCGGCCTCGGCACCGACCATATCGGCATCCGCCTGATCGATACGGAAAGATCGCCTCCGGTCAGCTCTGCGGATTGACCAGGCTGCGCCCGTCATCAGTCGGCATCAGCCAGATGGCGACATTGGCGAACATGACAAGCCCGGCGGCGGCCATCAGCAGCGCATGCTGGCGGCGCCCCTTGCGGAACAGCACGACGGCGCCGGCAATGAGCGCGATGCCGGCGAGCATCAGGATCGAGACAAAGGTTTCCATGCGCTGACCTTAGCGCGGCAAAGCGGCCGCGCCAACGCACCGTCAACGCGCGAGGACGGTGGTGATGGCGATGCCGAGGGGGACGGCGGCCGCCGCAATCTGGCGCAAGGTGGCGATCATGATCCTATCTTTCCCGCCCAACGGGTTAACGGGCGGTAAAAAGCTTGTCGCGGGACTCGCATTTGCCCCGCTCCTCGCTTAGAGCCGCGCGCATCGAAGGTCTTCGAGGATTGCCGCTCCGACCATGCGTATCGCCATTGCATCCGACCATGCCGCCATTGCGCTGAAATCCGCGCTGGCTGAATGGCTGCGCGGCGAAGGTCATGCGGTGAACGACCTCGGCCCCCACGACGAATCGAGCGTTGATTATCCCGATTTCGGCTATGCGCTGGCGGATGCAATCGCGTCCGGAGAGGCGGAGCGCGGCATCGCCCTGTGCGGATCGGGCATCGGCATTTCCATTGCCGTCAATCGCAACCCCGCGTGCCGCTGCGCACTCGTCTCCGAACCGCTGTCGGCAGCGCTCGCCCGTGAGCATAATGACGCCAATGTCGTCGCCATCGGCGCGCGCCTGACTGGAATCGACATGGCCAAGGCCTGTGTCACCGCCTTCCTTGCCACCCCCTTTGCCGGCGGGCGCCATGAGCGTCGTGTCGGCAAGCTTTCCTCTCCCCCCACGCTGCGGAGCACCCAGCCATGACCACTGCCACGCTCGACAAGCCCGCCATCCGCTCCGCCGGTTTCTTTACGGATAGCCTCGCCAGCACGGACAGCGCCGTGGCCGATGCCATCGCCAGCGAACTCGACCGGGAGCAGTTTCAGATCGAACTGATCGCCTCGGAGAACATCGTTTCGAAGGCGGTTCTGGAAGCCCAAGGTTCTGTTTTCACCAACAAATATGCCGAAGGCTACCCCGGCAAGCGCTATTATCAGGGCTGCGCCCCATCCGATGCGGTTGAAACGCTGGCCATCGAGCGGGCCAAGGCGCTGTTCAACTGCGGCTTTGCTAATGTGCAGCCGCATTCGGGCGCGCAGGCCAATGGTGCAGTGATGCTGGCGCTGATGAAGCCCGGCGCGACGATTCTTGGCATGAGCCTCGATGCTGGCGGGCACCTCACCCACGGCGCAAAGGCTGCTCAGTCGGGCAAATGGTTCAACGCCATCCAATATGGCGTCAACCGCGACACCCATTTGATCGACTATGATGAAGTCGAACAGCTGGCCCGCGAACATAAGCCGCAGCTGATCATCGCTGGCGGTTCGGCCTATCCGCGCATCATCGATTTTGCACGCTTCCGTGCCATCGCTGATGATGTCGGCGCACTGTTCATGGTCGATATGGCGCATTTCGCCGGGCTGGTCGCGGCAGGTGTGCACCCGTCGCCCTTCCCCCACGCGCACATTGCGACGACAACCACGCACAAGACCCTGCGTGGGCCGCGTGGCGGCATGATCCTGACCAATGACGAGGCACTGGCCAAGCGCCTCAATTCCGCGGTGTTCCCGGGGCTTCAGGGCGGTCCGCTGATGCATGTCATCGCCGCCAAGGCAGTCGCCTTCGGGGAAGCGCTGCGGCCCGAATTCAAGGATTATTCAAAGGCCGTGATCGCCAACGCCCAGGCGCTGGCCGCGCGGCTGAAGGCGCGCGGATCGGCCATCGTCTCTGGCGGCACGGACACGCACCTTGCGCTGATTGACCTGACGCCGCTCGGCGTTACCGGCCGCGATGCGGACGAGGCACTCGAGCGCGCAGGCATCACCTGCAACAAGAACGGCATCCCGTTCGACCCGCTGCCGCCGATGAAAACCAGCGGCATCCGCGTCGGCAGTCCGGCCGGCACCACGCGCGGCTTTGGCGTGGCCGAATTCGAGATGATCGGCGACATGGTGGCCGATGTGCTCGATGCTCTCTCTGCCAAGGGCGAGCATGGCGACCCCGCTGTCGAGGCCGATGTCCGGGCGCGCGTACGCGCGCTGTGCGAACGTTTCCCGATTTACCGCTAGCTTTCGGCTGCCCACTGTCCTATATCAGTAACACGGCGAGGGGCTCGGAGCACAGCAGATGGTAAAGGACACCAAGGAAATGGCGCACAATCAGGGCTCGGAATTCCGCCGTGAAGACACTGACGGCGCAAAGGGCATGATGGACAAGCTGGTCAAAACCGCCGACTGGGCGATCGATGAGACAGCCCGCATCGGCAAGGCCGCGCTCGAACCCGAGAACCGCAGCAAGGTTGTGGCCGGTGCCGCAATCGGCGCAGTCGCGTCGGTTGTCGTGCCAGTGGTCGGCCCCATAATCGGGGCGATTGCCGGCGCAGGCTATGTCGCCAACCGCGAGGACAAGAAACGCGGATGAAGTGCCCAGCCTGCGGACATGAAGACAGCCAGGTTAAGGATAGCCGCCCTACCGAAGATGGGGCGGCTATTCGCCGTCGGCGCCAGTGTGAGGCATGCGGCGCACGATTCACCACATTCGAACGTATCCAGCTGCGCGAAGTGACCGTCGTCAAAACCGGTGGCCTTCGTGAGCCGTTCGAGCGCGACAAATTGCTCCGCTCCGTCACCATCGCCTGCCGCAAGCGCCCGATCGATCCGGCGCGAATTGACCGGTTGGTCAGCGGCATTCAGCGTGATCTGGAAACGGGTGGGGAGGCTGAGGTGCGCACTGGTGAGATTGGTGCCCGCGTCATGGCCGCCCTGAAGGGCCTCGACAGTGTCGCCTACATCCGCTTCGCCAGCGTCTACAAGGATTTCGCCGAAGCGCGCGACTTCGAGGAATTCGCCGCCAGTATTCGTGAAGTCGGCGCAGACTAGGGGTTGGCCCGGAACAATCGCCCGTGCTAGGCGCGCTCGGCTCCGAGGCATCTGACCATCTAGGGACATTGCATGTTCGTAACCATTATCGCCACCCTGCTCAGCAGCACGACAGCGACGCCTGCGACGGGCGGCACCACTGCCAGCCCGGCTCCCGCTGCGCAGCCCCGCGTGGTGTGCCGAACGGTCCAGCAGACCGGAACACGGCTCGGTGCGCGCCGCGTTTGCCGTCGTGCCGACGTCCAACGTGATGCGGATGAAGCCGCATCGGATCAGGCACGCGACATGCAGAGTGAGGCTGGAGGCATTGCCGACCTGCCTAGCGGGGCCGGCAACGGCGCCCCGCGCTAATCCAGCGATACGACCAGCATGATCAGCAGCGCAGACGCTCTGCAACCCGCCATCATTCTCGTCCGGCCCCAGCTCGGCGAGAATATCGGTAAAGCTGCCCGGGCCATGCTCAATTTCGGGCTGACAGACCTGCGTCTCGTCGCCCCGCGGGACGGGTGGCCCAATCCTGACGCCGGCCCGGCAGCATCGGGTGCGGACATCGTGCTGGCCAACGCGCAAGTTTTCGAAACACTGGCCGACGCCGTGGCCGACTGTGGGCATGTTTATGCAACAACGGTCCGCCGTCGCGATCTGGTAAAGCCAGTGGTGACGCCGGAAGAAGCCGCGCGGACGATCCATGCCGAGGCTGGCCGTTCCGCGCTGGTGTTCGGTCCCGAACGGTCCGGCCTTGAAACCGACGATGTGGCGCTGGCGCGCACCATCGTGACCGTGCCGATCAATCCCGAATTCGGTTCGCTCAATCTCGCCCAGGCGGTCATCTTGCTCGCCTATGAGTGGTCAAAGGGTGTCGCGCTGGCGCAGCCGCCACTCAACGAACTTGATCCGCCAGCCCCGCAAGCCGATCTCGAAGGGCTGATCACATCCACCGTGACGATGCTTGAACGCGTTGATTATTTCATCCCGCCAGAGCGGCGGACAGCGACCGAACGATCACTGCGGACCCTCCTGACCAAGCCCGCATGGAGCGCGCGCGAGGTGCAGATGATGCGCGGTATCTTGGGCGCCATCGAAAAAGGCCCGCGCGGCAACTGATCCGCTTTAAGCGCGCAACTCGTCCCACTGGTCGAATTCATGCGCGATCGACTGTTCGACGAGCACGTCCCAGACGGCGGCAAGCCGATCGCCCGACAGACCATGCGCTGCGGCAGCGGCACGGACATTGGCTATCACCTGTGCCTTGCGGGCTTCATCCCGCACAGCACCGCGATCCGCCTTGATACGTGCAGCTGCATCCATGTAGCCAAAGCGGCGCACCAGCAATCGCACCAGTTCCAGATCAACGGCATCAACGCCGGCACGCACTTCTGCCATCGTCTGGCACGCTTCGGGGTCGGGAACGATCGCGGTCATGGCGCGCGCCTTGCCGTCGCCACAAGCGCTTGTCCATAGCCGCTGTTGGCCCCATGTAGCCTTCATGGCAAACTGGAACGGCTGGCAGCAGCGCGAAATCCCCGAAGGCGAGATGCACGATCGCGAGACCAGCCCGCTGCTGCTGGGCATTGCCTACGGCTTTCCGCTCAGCATCCCGCTCGGTCTGGTCATCTTGGATAGCATAGCGCTCGGCCTGGCTTTCGCTCCGCTCCTTTCCATGGTCATCGGCCATCTGATCGTCGAACGGCGCAAGCGGCTCGCCGCCGAGGCGGAAACGCTGCCCGAGAGCGAAACCCGCCATTGACCTTTGGCCCGCGCTTCGCTAGGCGCGCGACCTTCCACACATGGACCCCGCACCCCGGTGAAGCGGCGGTCGCGCCGGAGAGTTGCTCCGGCGGGTGGTTCCGGGCTTTGCCGCCTGCGCAATGGTGCGCGGTGCGGACACACGATGGAGTGACACATGTCGAAGCGCCATAGCGCCAAGTATAAGATCGACCGCCGCCTCGGCGAAAATATCTGGGGCCGCCCGAAGAGCCCGGTCAACAAGCGTGAATATGGCCCCGGCCAGCACGGTCAGCGCCGCAAGGGCAAGACCAGCGACTTCGGTATCCAGCTGCGCGCCAAGCAGAAGCTCAAGGGCTATTACGGCGACGTCACGGAAAAGCAGTTCAAGCGCGCCTATCAGGAAGCGTCGCGCATGAAGGGCGACACCAGCCAGAACCTCATCGGCCTGCTCGAGCGCCGCCTCGACGCCATCGTCTATCGCGCCAAGTTTGCGCCGACCATCTTCGCTGCACGCCAGCTGGTCAGCCATGGCCACGTCTATGTGAACGGCGTGCGCTGCAACATCGCCAGCCGTCAGGTGCGTCCGGGCGATGAAGTGACGCTCGGCAAGAAGGCGCAGGAAATGGCGCTGGTCGCCGAAGCTCAGGCCCTGCCAGAGCGCGACCTGCCCGACTATCTGGCGATTGACGGCACCAAGGCAACCTTCACCCGCGTGCCGACGCTGGATGAAGTGCCCTATCCGGTGAAGATGGAACCGAATCTGGTCGTCGAATTCTATTCGCGCTGATCGCTTTCACGATCTCGAGGGAACGGGGCCCGGACGCGAGCAGCGTTCCGGGCCCTTTCCTTTTGCTGCGGTTATCTGGGCAGGAACGCCGAGATCCGCCGGAGCATATCCGTGCGCGCCTCGGCCGTGCCGAGGTTGTGCGCAAGCCCCTCATATTCGATGAGTTCAACCGGGCGACCCGCATTCTGGAGCGCGCGCCGCATCGTTCGTGCCTGTTCGATATCGACATTGGTATCGAGGCTGCCGTGGAACATCAGCACCGGCACATTGATGGCCGATGCGTTATCGGCCGGGCTGCCCTCCCGCAGATGAGGTCCTTCGCCGATGTAATCGCGCTGGATGCGACCGGTGATAAAGCGGCTTTCCTCGCGCCGCAGCTGGGAAAGGTCGGTAACCGGGGCAATCGCGACAACCGAGCGGAACAGGTCCGGCGCGATCACGGCTGACTGTAAAGCCGCATAACCGCCATAGGACCAACCGACGATCGACAGTTTGGCGGGATCGACACCGTGCGCTGAAAGCAGCCAGCGGCCACCGTCCGTCACATCACCGATGGCCGTTCGCCAGGACTGGAAACCGTTGTTCCGGTACCAATCCTCGCCATAGCCGGATGACCCGCGGAAATTCGGCTGGAGCACGGCATAGCCCTGTGCAGCGAAATATTGCGCGAGCCAGTCGAAACCCCATTCGTCGCGCGCAGAGGGCCCGCCGTGGGGCATGACAATGGCTGGTATGCCCCGGGCATCGGTGCGTCCGGGCGGCAGCGTCAGATAACCCGGGATCGGCGTCCCGTCAGCCGCCGGATAGGTGATCGGCTGGACAGGCGACAGCGTCATGCCGTCCAGAGCCGGCCGGTCCGCCAGCAAGGGCCGCAACTGCCGCGCGGCGGGCGTGTAGAGATAATAGTTGCCGGGATCGACATCTGAACTCGCCCAGACGAGGAACTGACTCCGGTCATCGCTTTCGTCTGCGATATGGACTGCCCGCCCGGCCAATGCCCGCTGCAGCGCGTTCATCATCCGCTCCAGTGGCCCGTAGGTGACGATGGCTTGGCGCTTGTCCGTGACATAGCTGGCACCAACCACGCGGCGCATGCTTCCCGAATAGAGCAGCCCGTCAATATCAACCTCGGGGTGGGAGAAAAGCAGGCTGGTGATACCGCTACCATCGAGCAGCATTTCGACGACTGCGGTTCGGCCATCGACCTGCGCAAAACCGATCGCTCGGTCCGTTTCGGGATCCACAGTCAGGGGCCAAAATCCGTCCCGTGACAGAATATTATAGGTCGCCAGCGGCTGCCAATTCCCCCCAGCTGCTGGACGGTAGAAAAAGCGCACCGTATCGCTCAGCTGGAATGACTGTCCGACCAAAGGCTGCATCGCCATGATCCGGACATTACCCAACCCATCAGTCAGGTAGGACACCGCGTCCCGCCTGGGGGTTTCGACGCGCCGGACAGCAGCCGTCCGGATATCGACCCGATCGACACCCATTCCCTCATCGCTGCGCGAACTGCGCGATGCTATGCTGTTTTCCGGCACATAGCTGCGCATCATCAGCACGGCATCGTCATCATCGCGCAGCCAATCAATCACGGTACCGCCGCGAAAGTCGGCAAACAGGGCGTTAGCGCTGCGACGGGTGCTGAGCGATTGCAGATTCTCACCAGTCGCATCGACAGCGATCACCGTTGAAAATCCGTAGATCTCGCCGTTCACCTCTTCTTGCCCGCCGAGGCTGCAAACGATACGGACCTTGTTCGCCCATCTGCACCAGCGCAGCGTTTCCGGCGCTCCACTGGCGCGCAGGATGCGGCGAGGTTCAGCACCCTCCGCCGTTCCGACAACGAACAGGTCATTGCCCCGCCCCGCACTCGGGCTGATGAAAGCAATGTTCTGACCGTCGGGTGACAGGCTCACATCCTGCAGCGCCCCCAGCGCACCAAAGCGGGCGGCAAGGTCCACCGCAGCCCCGGGGCCGGCCTGTGCCGCAGCGGCGGACGGGATCATTCCCGCAGCAACCGCACCCAACAGAAGCGCGACCGGAGCGCTAAAAACCCAAAAAAATTTTGAATTTATTGGCTTTTTATACGCCATGACTTTCTCTCCGAATCGCGACCTCAATGAGGATGCGCGAATTCGAAGAAGAGACAATCTTTTTAATAATCAAAATTGCGAGCTATGCCGATTTTTATCAGTTATTGGTCTAGAAAATCGGCCATAGCGTCACCCATCGCCTTTTCAGTCACGCTCGACATATGGGTGCCGGGAATGGTGGCGAGGCGAGCATCGGCCAATTCAGCGGCAAGCGCAGGCGCAGAGCCGTTATCGGCATCATCCTCCCCGCACACGACGAGGGTCGGCATAGTAATCGCCGACAGCATCTCGCGCGGGGTATCCACAAAGGTACGCAGCAGCAGCGCGGCGGCTGTGCGATCGACCTTCATCGTCTTCATGAACTGGATCGCCATCCATGTGTCATCACCGCGTTTGGCCGTATCGAAATCCGCAATCGCGCGGAGGAAGAAATCGCGCCGGCGCGCACCGCCGGTCAGCCCTTCGAGCCCCATGCCGCCGAGGATGAGGCGGGCGGGCTTCATGCCGGCGGCGACGGCGCGGACCGACGTGCGGGAGCCGAGCGAAAATCCGCCGAGGTCGAAATCGGTGAGGCCCAAATGGGCGATCAGATCAGCGCAGTCATTGGCGAGCACATCGTCAGGATAGGCCGCCGGATCATGCGGTGCCGCACTGTCGCCATGAGCGCGCAGATCCGGCATGATTACGCGAAAACCGCGTGCAGCAATGGCGGCCGCATGGCCGAACTTGATCCAGTTGACCGTCGCGTTCGAAAACAGGCCGTGCAGCAGTATGACCGGCCTGCCCGCTCCCATTTCCCGCCACACAAGGCGCGTGCCATCCCGCGCGGAGAAGTCGGAAAGGAGGATGTCCGGGGAGTCAGTCATGCGCGCCTCTGCCAATGCTTATGCGCCAGGCGCTACCCCTTGGGCCAACCCATGTCGATGCTTTCCAATTAGTAAGCATTGCTATATTGTGCACTGCCATGGAAGAGAATCCAGCCTTCCTTATGGCCGACGCCGCCCGCCTGTTCCGCAAGGCATTCAACGCCCGCGCCCGCGAACTCGGCCTGACTGGTCAGCAATGGCGCGTGCTGGTCGTCATCCGCCGCAATCCCGGCATCCGCCAGTCGGTGGCAGCCGAGATGCTGGAGGTCGAACCGATCACCCTTTCCCGCATGGTCGATCGGCTGACCGATGCCGGGATGGTCGAGCGCCGCGCCGATCCAAATGACCGTCGCGCATGGGCGTTGTTCCTGACCGCCGCTGCCGAACCATTGATGGACCAGATGCGCGCAATGGCCGAGGCGCTTACGCAAGACGCCATGGAAGGGTTCACGGTGGCAGAACGCCAACAATTGACCCGGCTTGTCGAGCGCTATCGCGCCAACCTGTCACGCCGCACTGAGAGCATGGCCGATGAGTGAAACACCCGCCCCTGATCGCGCCCCGCGCCATTGGGCACGCCTCGCCCTGATGTTCAGCGTTCCCCTGCTGCTCGCCGGGGTCGGCATCTGGCTGTGGCTGACCAGCGGGCAATCGGTCAGCACCGACAATGCCTATGTGAAGCAGGACATGGTTTCGATCTCGCCGGAAATCGGCGGGCGCATCACCTTCGTCGGCGTCGCCGAAAATCAGCGGGTGGAGGCGGGCGCGCTGCTGTTCCGCATCGACGAGGAGCCGTTCCGCATCGCACTTGCCGAGGCTGACGCCGAAATCGCCGGAGCAGAGGCGCGCGTCTCCACGCTGGAAACAACCGCTGACAGCATGGCGGCGGATATTGCGACCGCCGAACGCGCCCTCGCCTTTGCCCGGGCCAATCTGGAGCGGGAACAGGCGCTGATGGATCGTGGATTCAACACCCGCGCCCGTCTCGATGTCGCTGAGAATGCCGTGTCCGAAGCCGAAGGGCGGCTGGCAGAGGCGCGCGCGGCCGCATTGCGTGCAAGGGCCCAGCTTGCGACTGGTCGCACTGCGCCCGGCATCAACCCCGGCCTGTTGAGCGCACGCACCCTGCGCGAACAGGCGCTCTACAATCTCTCCCGGACGGAAGTCCGCGCGCCCATCGGCGGGATCGTGACGCAGGCTGAGCGGCTGCAGCGCGGGCAGACGATGGTATCCGGCATCCCTGCCCTTACCATCGTTGCCGCAAACGGCGGGTGGATAGAGGCGAATTTCAAGGAAACCGATCTTGATCGGATGCGCGTCGGCCAGCGGGCAACGATCCGGCTTGATGCCTATCCGGGCATGGACCTCACCGGCCATGTCGCCAGTATCGGCGCGGGGACGGGCAGCGAATTTTCGGTGCTGCCCGCGCAGAATGCCACCGGCAACTGGGTGAAGGTGACACAGCGGGTGCCGGTGCGCATCGCCATTGACACACGGCCCACCCGGCCACTGATCGCCGGGCTGAGCGCGGAGGTAACCGTCCACTTCGACCAGCAGCGGCGGTGAGCACGACCGACGCCCCGACGCTCGCTGTCCGCCATCGCGGGTTGCTGATGGTCGCGGTGATGGGCGCGTCAATCATCCAGTTTCTGGATTCGACCATCGCCAATGTCGCCATCCCGCATATGCAGACCAGCCTGGGCGCAACGCTGGAAAGCGTCACCTGGGTGCTGACCAGTTTCATCATCGCCTCGGCCGTCGCCACGCCGATAACCGGCTGGCTGGCCGATCGTATCGGGTCGCGAAACCTGTTCCTGATCGCCGTCAGCGGTTTCATCATTGCATCGATGCTGTGCGGCATCGCGGTCAACCTGCCGGAAATGGTCGCTTTCCGTATTCTTCAGGGGATATTCGCCGCCTTCATCGGGCCGCTGTCGCAAGCCATCATGCTCGATATCAATCCGCCCAGCCAGCATGCGCGGGCGATGGCGATCTGGGGCATGGGGGTGATGATCGCGCCGATCTCGGGGCCGATGATCGGCGGCTGGCTGACCGAGAATTACAGCTGGCGCTGGGTGTTCTACATCAACCTGCCGATCGGCATCGTGACTCTGGCGGTGCTGTGGTGGCTGTTGCCGAGCCGACCGGTCACCCGTCGGCCGCTCGATTACACCGGCTATATCCTGTTCGCGCTCGGCCTCGCCTCGCTTCAGCTGATGCTCGATCGCGGCCATAGCGAGGACTGGTTTTCCAGCCCCGAGATCATCGCCGAAGCCTTCATCGCCATCGGCGCGCTGTGGATGTTTGCCATCCACCTCGCAACCGCCCGCAACCCGCTCTTTTCCCCCGCCCTCGTCCGCAACCGCAACTTCATAACCGCCCTGTGCTTCATGGCGCTCATGGGGATCGTGCTCATCGCACTGGCGGCCCTGCTGCCGCCGATGCTGCAGAATCTGTTCGGATATCCGGTGTTCGATACCGGCCTTTTGATGGCACCGCGCGGGGTCGGCGTGCTGGTATCAATGTATATTGCCTCCCGGCTGATCGCGCGCACCGGGCCGCGCCTGCTCGTCGCCAGCGGCTTTGCCATCACCGCGCTCACCCTGTGGCGAATGACCGCCTGGTCGCTGGAAATGGGCTGGGAGGAAATGGCGATCACCGGCTTTGCCCAGGGGCTGGGCATGGGGCTGTGCTTCATGCCGTTGAACGTGATTGCCTTTGCCACTGTCAGCCCGCGTGACCGGACAGACGGTGCCGGCCTGCTCAACCTGTTCCGCTCGGTTGGTGCCAGTGCCGGTATCTCGCTGCTCACGACGCTGCTGGCCCGCAATATCCAGACCAGCCATGCCGATCTTGGCGCCCATATCACTGCCACCACCGTCCCGGCGGTTGACCTCTCTGCAGCAGAAAGGCTGGGGGAATATGGTGCAGGCGCGCTCTATGCGCTGGATGCCACCATCAACCGGCAGGCGGCAATGATCGCCTATCTCAACGATTTCTGGATCCTCGCGATCCTGACCGCCCTGTTTGTGCCGCTGGTGCTGCTGGCGCGTGAGCCCAAGCCCGCGCCCGGCAACCCGCCGCCGCCGTCACTCGACTGACGGTCGCGCTATCCAGCCCGCGCGCCGCGCCAGCCACAGGCCGGCGGCAATCGAACCGGCAAGGCCAAGCGCCATGTCCTTCTGCGCATCCCACATGTCACCCTGTTGCCCGTTGTAAGACTCGGCCACGGCGGGATCCATGACCAGCGTCAGCAGCCATTCGAAGATTTCGTAAGCGCCCCCGACCGAAAGCAGCAGGATGGCCGCTGCACTGATCAGCACCGCGCGCTGCGCAGTGAAGCCGGATAGCCAGGTGCAGGTGGCAGGCATCAGCAGCGCCCCGAAGGCAATGTGGACAAACCGGTCATAATGGTTGCGGGTCCAGCCGAACGCCGCGCGCGTATCGGTGCCGCTCAACCAGCGGAGCCAATCGTCATAGGGCACGCTGCTATAGGTCCAGCGCGCGCCAAAGCTGTGCAGCGCGAAAAAGGCGACGAGACAGACCAGCGCAGGGGTCGAGAGCGGCCATCGCCGCAACCAACAGGGCGCGGCGAGCACCAGCGCAAGCGTCGGAATATGATGGAGCGGCGCAACCTCCGGGAAAGGCTGATCAACATTGACCAGCCCGACGAGCAGCAGCAGCGCCAACAATGCGTTGCGCTGGGCGGTGGGCATCGCTCGCCATCCCCCCAGCCACCCGCTCACTGGTCCGCTCAGCCCTTCTTGAGGTGACGACGGCCCAGCAATTCAGCGATCTGCACGGCATTCAATGCCGCGCCCTTGCGCAGATTGTCGGACACGCACCAGAAGGCGAGGCCATTTTCAACCGTGGGGTCGTCACGCACGCGGCTCACAAAAGTGGCATCATCGCCCGCGGCCTCGATCGGGGTCGCGTATCCGCCATCCTCGCGTTTATCGACCAGCATGACGCCGGGCGCCTCGCGCAGGATTGCTTGAGCCTCTTCCGCGCCCAGCTCGCGTTCGAACTCGACATTCACGGCTTCGGAATGGCCAACGAACACCGGCACGCGCACGCAGGTGGCATGGAGCTTGATCTTCGGGTCGAGGATCTTCTTCGTTTCGACCATCATCTTCCACTCTTCCTTGGTCGAACCGTCGTCGAGGAAGCTGTCGATGTGCGGGATGAGGTTAAAGGCGATCTGCTTGGTGAACTTGGATATGTCCTTCTGGTCGCCGACGAAAATCTGCCGCGTCTGGTTGAACAGCTCGTCCATACCGGCCTTCCCGGCGCCGGAAACCGACTGGTAGGTCGCAACAACGACGCGCGTGATCGTCGCGGCATCATGCAGCGGCTTCAGCGCCACGACGAGCTGCGCGGTCGAACAATTGGGGTTGGCGATGATGTTCTTGACGCGATAGCCGTCGATCGCATCGGGATTAACTTCCGGCACGATCAGCGGAACGTCCGGATCCATGCGGTAGAGCGAGCTGTTGTCGATCACCACGCAGCCCGCTGCGGCGAACTTTGGCGCATAGACCTTGGTCGCATCGCTGCCGATGGCGAACAGCGCAATGTCCCATCCGGTCGGATCGAAATGCTCGATATTCTGAACCTTGGCCGTGCGCCCGGAATCGCCGAGTTCGATCTCCTCACCCACCGAGCGGGAAGAAGCGAGCAGCGCGATCTCGTCAAAGGGGAATTGCCGGTCGGCGAGGATGTTGACCATCTCGCGCCCGACATTGCCCGTCGCACCCGCGACAACGACCCGATAACCCATTGTTCCTGTCCTTCATTCTCGTCTGTCATCACCCTGAACATGTTTCAGGGTCCGTGAGCAGGCCTCGCCGTTATAACAAGCTCAGCATGGTGAGTGGGATGGCAACCTAAGAAAAAGGGGCCGGAACCTCCTGGTCCCGACCCCTTACGTATCCAATGCACGCAGCGGGACGAGACCTATTCGGCCCCTTTGGTCCCAGTGGTAATGGTGTCGCGACGCTCGGCGATACGCGCCGACTTGCCGCGGCGACCGCGCAGATAATAGAGCTTGGCACGACGCACGGCGCCCTTGCGGACGACGGTGATGCTGTCGATGTTCGGGCTGTACAGCGGGAAGACGCGCTCGACGCCTTCGCCGAACGAAATCTTGCGCACGGTGAAGTTGGAGCCGATGCCCTTGTTCGAGCGTGCGATGCACACGCCTTCATAGGCCTGAACGCGGGTGCGCTCGCCTTCGACCACCTTCACGCCGACGCGCAGCGTGTCGCCCGGACGGAAATCGGGAATGGCACGGGTTGCCAGAGCCTTGGCAACTTCTTCGGCCTCAATCGTCTGCAGGAGGTTCATACCTCGTCCTCTTGTCCATGCCGCGCGCCAGAGGCAGACTGGGCCCGAGCGCCGATATGGCGCTCCCAAAGGTCCGGTCTGCGTAACCGTGTGTCGATTTCCGACTGGCGTGTTCGCCAAGCGGCAATCTTCGCATGATCCCCCGATCGCAGCACTTCAGGGATCGTGCGCCCTTCCCATTCATAAGGTCGGGTATAGTGGGGATATTCGAGAAGGCCGTTTTCAAACGACTCCTCATCCCCGCTTAAGGTCGCGCCCATTACGCCGGGAATCAGGCGAATGCAAGCATCGAGCAGCATCAGCGCGCCCATCTCCCCGCCGGAGAGGATGATGTCCCCCATGCTGACCTGCTCGATGGCGGGTCGCGCCTCGAACAATCGCTCGTCAAACCCCTCGAACCGCCCGCACAGGATGATCGCGCCCGGCCCTGCGGCAAGTTGGCGCACGCGCCCCTGCGTGATCGGCTTGCCCCGCGGCGTCATAGCGAGAATGGGGAGCGCAGTATCGCCTGCGGCAACAGCATCCAGCGCCCGCGCGACCACATCCGCGCGCAGCACCATCCCTGCCCCGCCGCCCGCCGGCGTGTCATCGACCGTACGATGCTTGTCGCTGGCGAAATCGCGGATGTTGGTCGCGGAGCAGGACCACAGCCCCTCCTCCAGCGCCCGACCGGCAAGGCTGTGCCCCAGCGGCCCGGGGAACATGTCCGGGTAGAGGGTAAGGATGTGGGCGGAAAAGGTCATGACGCCCAGGCCGGGTCAATGCGGACGCCCGCGTCGCCCCACTCCGGCACCGCCTGCGCGTTCATCGGCACCATGAACCGCTTGCCCGGCTTGCCGTCGACAGAGGGGCGCTCGATCTCGAGGATGTCGCCCGCGCCGAAATTCTCAACCAGCACGACCGTGCCGAGCGCCTCGCCACTGGTCGAGACAACGGGAAGGCCGATCAGATCATGATGATAATATTCACCCTCGCCCAGCGGCGGCAGCGCGCTTCGGGGGACGGTGATGTCCGTCCCCCGCGCGCGTTCGGCGGCCGTGCGGTCGGCAATCTCGGCAAAGCGCGCGATGGCGCCACCCTTGACCGGCTTGATGGCCTTGAGCGTGAGCGCGCCGCCATTGAAGCCCTTGTAGCGCTTCAGCGCATCGGGACCCTCGCCGAACAGCTTCAGGCGCACCTCGCCGCCCAGCCCGTGCGCGCCGGTAATCACCGCGAGCACGACCGGGCGGTCGGGGTTGCGCATGGCCGGGCTCAGCCCTGTGCCTTTTCTTCGTCGGCAGCTTCTTCAGCAGGCGCAGCTTCTTCGGCCGGAGCGGCTTCTTCAGCGGCAGGTGCAGCTTCCTCGGCGGGTGCTGCTTCTTCTGCGGGTGCTGCTTCTTCAGCGACAGGAGCGGCTTCCTCGACGGCAGCGACTTCCTCCACAACCGGCGCTTCCTCGACCGGCGCAGCGGCGGCAGCGGCTGCTGCTTCGGCGGCTTCAACGGCCTTGGCGGCACGCTCTTCGGCGCGGTCCTTTGCCTTGGCACCCGGAACAGCCTTGTTCGGGTTGTTGCGAGCGGCACGCTCCTTGATGCCGGCGGCATCAAGGAAACGGGCAACGCGATCGGTCGGCTGCGCGCCGACGCTCACCCAATGCTTGGCGCGATCAAGGTCGAGCTTGATGCGGTCGGCATGGTCCTTGGGGAGCAGCGGGTTGTAGCTGCCGATACGCTCGATGAAGCGGCCATCGCGAGGGCTGCGCGAGTCAGCGACGACGATCTTGTAATAGGGGCGCTTCTTAGAACCGCCGCGCGAAAGGCGAATGCTGGTAGCCATGGTAGTCTTCTTCCTTTTTTTTAATTCGATGAATGGTTTGTTATTTCTTCTTGAGAAGATTCTGGAGGTCGGCCGGTAGGCCCGCCATGCCGCCGGGGCCGGCGCCGCCAAGGCCGGGAAGGCCGGCAGCACCGCCGCCCATCAACCCGCCGAGACCGCCACCGCGACCGAACATCGCGCCCAGCCCCTTCATGCCGCCCATCTTTTTCAGGCGCTTCATCGCGCCCTCCATTTCCTGGTGCATTTTGAGGAGCTTGTTCACGTCCTGCACAGTGGTCCCGCTGCCCTTGGCGATGCGGATCTTGCGCTTGGCATTGATGAGCCCCGGGCGGCTGCGTTCCTTGGGCGTCATCGAGGTGATGATCGCATCCATACGCAGCAGGATGCGTTCATCCATGCCGGACTGCGCCATCTGCGCCTGCGCCTTTTTGAGGCCCGGGATCATGCCGGCAATCGCGCCGATGCCGCCCATGCGGCGCATCTGCGCCAGCTGTGAGCGCAGATCGTCAAGGTCGAACTGGCCCTTGGCGACACGGGAAGCGAGCTTTTCCGCCTCTTCCTGCTGGATCGTCTCAGCGGCCTTTTCGACCAGGCTGACGACATCGCCCATGCCGAGGATGCGCTGGGCAACGCGGGCCGGATGGAACGGCTCGATCGCGTCCATCTTTTCGCCGGTGCCGGCGAATTTGATCGGCTTGCCCGTAACGGCGCGCATGGAAAGGGCCGCACCGCCGCGCGCATCGCCATCCATACGGGTGAGGACAACGCCGGTGAGCGCGATATCGTCAGAGAAACGCTGCGCGACCTGCACCGCATCCTGACCGGTCAGCGCATCGACAACGAGCAGCGTTTCCGCCGGCGCCGCCTCGGCCTCAATGGCGCGCATCTCGTCCATCAGCTGCTGATCGACATGCAGGCGACCCGCAGTGTCGAGCATCAGCACATCGAAGCCCTGCAGCTTCGCGGCCTGCATGGCGCGGCGCGCGATCTCGACCGGCTGCTGGCCGGCAACGATCGGCAGGGTCGCGACATCAACCTGCTTGCCGAGCGTCGCCAACTGTTCCTGCGCCGCCGGCCGGTTGACGTCGAGCGAGGCCATCAGGACCTTTTTCCGGTCCTTGTCCTTCAAACGCTTGGCGATCTTGGCAGTGGTGGTCGTCTTACCCGAGCCCTGCAGGCCGACCATCATAATGACCGCAGGCGGTACCACATCGATCACCAGTTCCGACGCGGTCGAACCGAGCATTTCGGTAAGCGCATCGGAGACGATCTTGACGACCTGTTGCCCCGGCGTGATCGATTTCAGAACATTCTGGCCGATCGCCAGTTCGGTCACCTGATCGATGAAACTGCGGACCACCGGCAGCGCGACGTCAGCCTCGAGCAGCGCGACGCGCACTTCGCGCATCGCTTCGCGGACATCATCTTCATTGAGCGCACCGCGCCCGCGCAGACGGGCGAACACATCGCCTAGACGGTCGCTGAGACTGTCGAACATGCCTGTCTGCCCTGTCTTACGGAGCAGCCCTGACGGACCATTCCGTGCGAAACGCGAAAAACGCCGGCGGGCGAATCTTCGCCGGCCAGCGTGGTGAAAAACACGGCCGCAGGCCGGGTTTCTGCCAGCGCCACTAGCTGCGAATTATCCGCTTGGCAAGCCGGCCGCGTTAACCCCCTCTATACTCTGCCGTGCGATACGCCCCGGAAACAATTGGCAAAGGGCGGATGAAAAGCGGCGATCACCAGCGGCGGACCGGAGCAGCGGTCAAACAAACGATCAAGGAGGCCCGACAGGACTTCCTGATCGGAGGGATCACGCTTGCCGCTATCGTGCTGCTCGTGGGGACTGGCACGAGCTGGCTTCGGTCGATCAGCGGCCTCACCAACATGATCGCCCAGTCGCAGTCGGCCATCGCCTCGACATTGCTGCTCAACATCGCACTCATCCTCTTTGGATGGCGCCGCTTCAAACAGCTTCAACATGAAACGGCACGCCGGGAAGTCGCTGAAGCCGAGGCGCTGGCGCTGGCCTCATTCGATCCCCTCACCGGCCTTCTCAACCGCCGGGAGTTCAATGATCGGGGAGAGGCGGCGATGCTCGCTTGGCATGGCAAAGGCCTTCGTGTTGGCGCGATGCTGATCGACCTTGATACGTTCAAGAACATCAATGACCTGTTCGGCCATGACGGGGGCGACCGCGTTCTGAAGGAGAGCGTCGCGTGCATTCGCGAGCAAGCGCCCCCTGAATCCATCATTGCCCGCGTGGGCGGCGATGAATTCGCGATCCTTTGCCCGTTAGACCAAGACGGCGACACAAAGTTCGATGAATTTGGCGAGAATCTGGCAGAAAGGCTGGCATTCCCTGTAAAGATCGACGGTGTTACCGCATCCACCAGCGCCTCAATCGGTGGCGCAATAAGCGACACACAAGGCGTTCCGCTGGCCGATATTATGCGTCACGCGGATGCGGCGATGAACCGGGCAAAACGGCTCGGGCGGTCGCGCTACTCCCTTTTCAACGGCATGATGGAACTCGCCCTCGCGCGGCAGGACATTATCGAGAGCGACCTCAGAAGGGCTCTTGTGGCCGGCGAACCCTATCCGGTTTACGAACCGCTGGTCGACCTTACCACCGGGCAGCCTATCGGCTACGAGATGCTCGCGCGCTGGAAGTCCCCGGTGCTTGGGGAAATCTCTCCCGCCGAGTTCGTGGAAACTGCCGAACAGCGCAAGCTGATCGGCGCCCTGTCGGAACATCTCTTCCGGCTGGCATTCGCGGATGCGACACGCTGGTCCCCGCACCTGTCGCTTTCGGTCAACGTCTCGCCGTTGCAGCTGCGCGACCCCTGGTTCGCCCAGAAAATGCTGAAACTCTTGTCGGAAACCGCGCTGCCGCCGCAACGGTTGATCATCGAAATCACCGAAAACGCGCTCATTGACAATATCGCGGCCACCAGCGCCGTCTTCACCAGCCTGCGCAATCTGGGTATCCGAATCGCCCTCGACGATTTCGGAACCGGCTACTCCTCGATCGCGAGCCTCAGATCCCTGCCGTTCGATACAGTGAAACTCGACCGCGAATATGTGATGCGCATGGCCGAAGGGTCGGACAAGGACGAGATTACCAAAGCAGTCATTGCCCTCGGCCAGTCGCTTGGTTTGCCTGTCGTCGCAGAAGGGATCGAGAGCGAAGCGATTGCAGCCAAGCTTGCAGAGCTGGGCTGCGCCATCGGCCAGGGCCGGCGATGGGGCAGCGCGGTGTCGGCCAGCGAAGTGCTCGCCCGTCATGCATCGCCGCACGTCGCCATGCCGCAGCCACCGTCCCTCGCCACCGACGCTGCCTGAACCGCTCTGCGGTTGGACAGCAACGCCAGGCAGCATTACATGCCACGGGCATGGACGGCCGCTTCATCAAGATGCACGGACTGGGGAACGACTTTGTCGTCATAGACGCGCGCCATCAGCCCGTCCCCATGGACGTGGCCCGTGCACGGGCCATCGCGGATCGGCACCGCGGCATCGGCTGTGACCAGCTGATCATGCTCGAACCGTCCGACCGGGCGGATGTCCGCATGCGCATCTGGAACGCAGACGGCGCAGAAGTGGAGGCCTGCGGCAACGCCACCCGCTGCGTTGCCAGCCTGCTCGGCGAGCGTGCGACCATCGAAACCGCAGGCGGCCTGCTCTCCACGCGCAGCGCCTCGGGCCTCGTTGCGGTCGAATTGCCAGCACCCAGCTTCAGCTGGGATCGCATACCCCTCGCTTATGCGATGGACACGATGAACCTGCCCGTTGCTTGGGAAGGCCTGGCCGATCCGGTCGCCGTCAATGTCGGCAATCCCCACCTCATCTTTTTCGTCGATGATGCCAGTGCCGTCGATCTCGCCCGCCTTGGCCCGGAGATTGAGCATGACAGCCTGTTCCCGGAACGCATCAATGTGAATGTGGCGAGCGTCACCGGCCCCAGCTCGCTGGACCTCAGGGTGTGGGAACGCGGCGCCGGGCTGACTCTTGCCTGCGGCACCGGCGCCTGCGCCACCGCCGTCGCCGCACTCAAGCGCAAGCTGGTGACCGGACCAGTGACTGTCTCCTTGCCGGGCGGAGAATTGCTGATCGACTGGCAGGGTGAAGGGCCGATCACCATGCACGGGCCGGCGACAGAGGTGTTCCGCGGCACGGCGGACTGGGCGGTCTTCGGATGAGCAACGCGGCCGCTGCGCCCGAAATCGTCAATTTCGGTTGCCGCCTCAACATCGCCGAAGGCGAGGCTGTGCGCACTTTGCTCACCGGCCTCCCCGCCAACCGCCGCCGGGTGGTGATCAACGGCTGCGCTGTCACCGGCAATGCCATGCGCGAAACAGCGGTTGCCGCCAGGCGCGCGCGACGGGCGGATCCTGATGCCGAAGTGATCGTCACCGGCTGTGCAGCGCAGGTTGATGCCCCGCGCTTTGCCGCCATGCCGGAGGTCGACCGTGTGCTCGGCAATGGCGAGAAATTTGATGCCGCCGCGTGGCGCAGCGCCGATCGCGTCATTGTCGGCGATGCGCTGGCCCTCACCCGCACCGCGCCACAGCTGGTCGGCAGCTTCGCCGCCCACGCACGTGGTTTTCTCGAGGTCCAGAATGGCTGTGACCATCGCTGCACATTCTGCGTCATTCCTTTCGGGCGCGGGCCTTCACGGTCCGTTCCGGTGGCGCGCGCGATCGAAGCTGCACAATCGCTGGTTGCCGGCGGCCACCACGAGCTGGTGCTGACCGGTGTTGATCTGACCAGCTGGGGCCAGGATCTGCCGGGCCGCCCTGCCCTCGCAACCCTGATCCGGAGTCTGCTCGATGCCGTGCCCGGCATCGCGCGCTTGCGGCTCGGATCGCTCGATGTTGCGGAAATCGATGACGCGCTGTTCGATCTGCTGACGCACGAACCGCGGATGATGCCGCACGTCCATCTGTCGCTTCAGCATGGCGACGATCTGATGCTCAAGCGGATGAAACGGCGCCACAGCCGGGCGCAGGCACTGGCGATGACTGACCGTCTGCGCACGGCCCGCCCCAACATCGCGATCGGTGCGGATCTTATCGCCGGCTTCCCGACCGAAAGCGAAGCCGCTGCCGATGCCAACCACAGCCTGATTGCCGACTGCGGCATCGCTTTCGCCCATGTCTTTCCCTACAGCCCGCGCGAAGGCACGCCTGCCGCGCGCATGCCACAGCTTGACCGGGCGACCATCAAGGCGCGTGCGGCGGCATTGCGGGCAGCAGCCAGCCAATGGCAGTCACGCTGGCTTGGCGGTCTGGTCAATTCACGCCAGACAATGCTCGTCGAACGGGACGGGCAAAGCGGCCATGCAGACAATTTCGCGCGCGTCCGGCTGGAAACGGGCGGGGTCGAACCGGGATCGGTGATCGCCGTCACCATCATCGGGGTGGACGGCGGCCATCTGATCGGCAAGAGGGCGGCATGAGCGAAGACACCTCTGCCCCGAGCTGGACCGAACGACTGTTCGGCGGCCTCCGGCGCACATCCGACCGGCTCAGCGACAATCTCGGCGGCTTGTTCGGCAGCGGCAAGCTTGATGCGGAGACGCTCGACCGGATCGAGGAGGCGCTGATCGTCTCCGATCTCGGCCCGCGCATGGCCGCGCGCATCCGTGCCCGCCTCGCCGAAGGCCGCATCGACGGCCCGGTGACGGAGGATGCCGTCCGTGCCGCCATCGCCGAGGAAATCGAAAAGGCGCTAACCCCGGTCGCGAAGCCGCTGGAAATCGTCGCCTTTCCTCGCCCGCAGGTCATCCTTGTCGTCGGGGTCAACGGATCGGGCAAGACGACGACCATCGCCAAGCTCGCCCACTGGTTCACCGAACAGGATTATGGCGTGATGCTCGCGGCGGGGGATACATTCCGCGCCGCGGCCATCGGCCAGCTCGCCACCTGGGCGGAGCGGGTCGGCGTGCCCATCGTCACCGGCCCAGAGGGCGGCGACGCGGCAGGCCTCGTCTATGATGCGGTCAAGCGGGCGACGGCGGAGGGTATTGATGTCCTCATCGTCGACACCGCCGGCCGCCTTCACAACCGGCGCGAGCTGATGGACGAACTGGCGAAGATCCGCCGTGTGCTGGGTCGCCTCAATCCTGCCGCGCCGCACGACGTCGTGCTCGTGCTCGATGCGACCACCGGCCAGAACGCCCTGTCGCAGATAGAGACTTTCCGCGATGTCGCCGGGATCACCGGCCTTGTCATGACCAAGCTCGACGGCACGGCGCGCGGCGGTGTGCTCGTCGCGGCGGCGGAACAATTCGGCCTTCCCGTCCACGCCATCGGCGTCGGCGAACGGATCGATGATTTGCGGCCATTCGACGCCGCACAAATGGCCGCAGCAATTGCAGGACGCATGAAATGAGCGAGGAATTGCCGCAGGATACGGCGGAGATCGCGGGCCTCAAGGACAAGAGCGAACCGGCACATCCCGGCTGGCTGCCCTTCGCCATCGATTTCGGGCCGCTGCTGATCTTTTTCCTGACCTATCAGCTGACCAAGGGCGAAGGCCCGTTCGGCGCAACGGCCGGCGCAATCAAAGGCACCATCGCCTTCATGATCGCCATCATGATCGCGGTCGCGGTTTCGCAGTGGAAGCTCAAGAAAGTCTCGCCGATGCTGTGGCTTTCGGCCGTGCTGGTGATCGGCTTTGGCGGCCTCACCATCTGGCTCAATGATCCCCGCTTTATCCAGATCAAGCCGACGATCATCTACGCCGGCCTCGGCCTGTTGCTGCTGGGCGGCTGGCTGCGGGGCAAGCCCCTGCTCAAATATGTGCTGCAGGCCGCTTACGACGGTCTGTCGGATGAAGGCTGGATGAAGCTTTCTCGGAACTGGGGCCTGTTTTTCATTGCCATGGCGCTGATCAATGAAGGCCTGCGTCTCGCCTTCGATTTCGACCTGTGGCTGACCATAAAGACGTGGGGCCTCAGCATCCTTTCCTTCATCTTCGCGCTGACCCAACTGCCACTGATGATGCGGCACGGGCTGGTGCTCGAAGAAAAGGACGCTGACGCCCCCTGACGTGCGTCACCCCGCCTGATCGGCGCGGGCGATGCCCTCTCCGTCGAGATTCTGCGCGACAAAATCCCAGTTGATCGCCTTGGCAAGCAGCGCGTCGAGATAGGATGGCCGCGCGTTGCGATAATCGATGTAATAGGCATGTTCCCATACATCGATGGTCAGCAGCGGCTTGATCCCGTCCTGCACCACCGGGCTGTCGGCATCATGCAGCGATGTCACTTTGAGCGCGCCACCATCCAGCACCAGCCACGCCCAGCCGCTGGCGAAATGGCCGACCGCTTCCTGCTTCAATGCGGAAACCAGCGCGTCCTGCCCGCCGAAATCGTCAATCAACCCCGCAAGCTTGCCAGAAGGCTTGACCGGATCGGGCGTCAGGCACTGCCAGAAAAAGCTATGGTTCCACAGCTGCGCCGCATTGTTGAACAGCACCCGGTTGCCGCGATCGCTTGCCGCACGGATCACCTCGCTCAACGATGCCCCGGCCAGGTCCACTGTCACGCCGACCAGTTCGTTGGTCTTGTCGACATAAGCCTTGTGGTGCTTGCCGTGGTGGAATGAAAAGCTTTCGGCGGAGAGCGTGTCACCAAAGGCATCGGCGGCATAGGGAAGCGGGGGAAGTGTGAAGGTCATGTGAGTCCCGTTTTTTGGAAGAATTGGCCCTCGTTGAACCCCACAGGCATCATATGGTTGCGATACCGCGCCGCAACAACCGGCCCGCCTTGCCGCTTCAAGTTGGCGATGCCATAAGCCAGCCGGTGCTTGGTCGTCCTGCCGGAGGGGGAGCGGCGGCCGCCAACAAGGGGAGCTAACATGGCGAAATTCTTCGGCAATCTGCACGCCGTTCTCGGCGTCGGATTCATTCTCGCGCTGGCGCTGATTTTCGGCACTCAGTCAGCGGGCGATCTTGAGCAGCAGGTCATCCGCTGGCTGCACACCTTCTTCGGCATCCTGTGGATCGGTCTGCTCTACTATTTCAACTTCGTGCAGATCCCGACCATGCCGACCGTCCCGGCAGAACTGAAACCGGGCGTCTCCAAATATATCGCCCCGAAGGCGCTGTTCTTCTTCCGCTGGGGCGCGGCGCTGACCGTGCTGTTCGGCCTCATCATCGCGATGCGCGCCGGTTATTTCGCCGAAGCAATGATGCTGGAGGAAACCTATCGCCTGATCGGCATCGGCATGTGGCTGGCGCTCATCATGGCGTTCAACGTCTGGTTCGTAATCTGGCCGGCACAGCAAAAGGCGCTGGGCTTGGTCGACGCTGACGATGCCACCAAGGCCGCAGCCGCGACCCGCGCGATGATCTTCAGCCGCACCAACACGCTGCTGTCGATCCCGATGCTCTATGCGATGATCGCTTTCAACGGCGGCTAATCGCGTCACATCGAAAAGCCCCTCTCCCGCCCGTCGCGGGGGAGGGGTTTTTCTATGCGGAAATACCGTGTTTCTTGAGGCAGTGGCGCAGCTGGTCGTAGGTGAGGCCAAGTGCCGCCGCCGTCGCCCGCTGGTTGTAACGATGCCGGGCATAGGCCGCCTCGATCAATGCCTTTTCATAGGCATCAACCGTCGCCTTGAGGTCGGTGGTGGTCAGCTCAGCCGGCATGGCTCCTGATTGCGGCGATTGCCCTGCAACGGACGCCTCGCTGCTCTGCCCTGCTCCGTTAGGCGATCCTGCCATCGCATCCGCCTGCGGCGCCCATGGGCTCAAAAAGGGGTCGAGCGCGATCGCATCGACCGGCTTGCCCGGTTCCGGCCAGCGATAGACCGATCGTTCCACCACATTGCGCAGCTCGCGCACATTGCCCGGCCAGCTATGCGCTTCGAGCAGCGCGGTCGCGCGCGGCCCCCATCCCGGCCATGTCGGCCATGACAATTCGGTCGCCATGCGCTGGCCGAAATGTTCGGCGAGCACCATGATGTCGCCTTCACGCGCGCGCAGCGGCGGCAGCGTGATCACTTCGAACGACAAGCGGTCGAGCAAATCGGCGCGGAACTGCCCCTTGTCCACCAGCGCAGGCAGATGCTCATTGGTTGCCGCAACGATACGGCAATCGACCCTCAGCGGCCGCGAGGAGCCGATCCGCGTTACCTCGCCATATTCCACCGCCCGCAGCAGCCGTTCCTGCGCCGCCATCGACAATGTGGCCAGCTCGTCGAGGAACAGCGTTCCCCCATCCGCCTCCTCGAAACGCCCGGGCCGCGCCTTGGTCGCGCCGGTAAAGGCGCCGGCCTCGTGCCCAAACAGCTCGGCTTCAATAAGCGTTTCAGGCAGCGCTGCGCAGTTCATCACCACCAGCGGTCCGTCCCAACGGTTGCTGTGGCGGTGGAGACGTTCGGCAATCAGCTCCTTGCCGGTGCCGCGCTCGCCGATCACCAGCACGGGGCGGTTGAGCGCTGCTGCCTCAAGCGCGCGCTCGACACTGTCGAGGAAGGCCCCGGACTGGCCGACAAAGCGTGTTTCGCGATCCACACCAATATATGGTGAGAATTCCCACGCAGGGGCAAGTGAAAAGTGCGAACTCGCACCATCATCGCCCACTAACCCACGCAAAACTGCGCTTCACCGAGTTTGGCACGCCCTGTGCAGAGTATCCGGCATGGACATTCTGCACCATCATGAGGACGATCATGGTTCGGCATCGCATCAGAGCGCAGGCGTTTTCGGCGCTGGCATCGATACTGGTCCCGCTGATCCTCGTGCAGGGGCTCTTGTCCCATACCAGCCTTCCGGCTCCGGTTACGGCATCAGCCACGACCGGGGTCTCCGCCGGTCGGGCTTGACCCGTCTGACCGACTGCGGTGCCGGGGCATCTTCCCCCCTTGCCCAGCCCCGGCACCGCTCTTCTTTTCACCACCGGCCGGACGCGGCCTTTCCTTACGAACCCAAGCGCGCACAGGAGTTCACACTAATGGGTATCTTTTCCCGCACCCGCGACATCATCGCCGCGAACGTCACCGACCTGCTCGACAAGTCGGAAGACCCCGCGAAGATGATCCGCATGATCATCTTCGAGATGGAAGAGACGCTGGTCGAAGTCCGCGCCTCTGCCGCCCGGACGATCGCCGACCAAAAGGAAATGCGCCGGCACGTCACCAAGCTCGAAGGGCTGCAGGAAAGCTGGCTGGAAAAGGCCGAACTCGCCCTGTCCAAGGACCGTGAGGATCTCGCCAAGGCCGCCCTCCTCGAAAAGCAGAAGGCCGCCGACATGGCCGACCAGCTCAAGGCCGAGATCGCTGTCCTTGATGACGCACTGACCGGTTACGAGGCGGACATCGCCAAGCTCCAAGCCAAGCTGCGCGAAGCCCGCAGCCGCCAGTCGAACATCAACACCCGCCTCGAAAGCGCGGAGAATAAGTTCAAGCTGCGCGAGCTGACCCATGGCGAGCGCACCGCGGACGCCTTCAGCCGCTTCGAGGAACTGGAACGTCGGGTCGATTTTGCCGAAGGCCGCGCCGACGCGCTGACCATTGGCACAAACCAGCGCAGCCTGGAGGATGAGTTCGCCGATCTGCGTTCGTCCGACACCGTGGATGCCGAACTCGCCGCCATGAAAGCGCGCCTCAACAAGTCGGAGGGCTAAGCCGTGGAAGATGTAATCATTCCCCTCATCGTCGTCGGCATATTGTTCATCGGTCTGCCGTGGCTCATCCTCCACTATGTCACCAAGTGGAAGGCAACAGCCACCCTGCCCGAAGGCGATGAGCGGCTTCTCGACGAGCTCTATGACCTCGCCCGCCGGCTGGAAGATCGCGTTCATACTGTCGAGCGGATTGTGTCCGCCGACAATCCGGACTGGCGCCCTGCCGTCCGCCACGAGCGCGAGGAAGAGCCGCGCCTGACCTATCGTTCGGAGAGGAGCAACTAAGATGAGCGGGATCCGCACACGCTATTATCGCGACAAGCAGAATGGCAAGCTGGCGGGCGTCTGCTCGGGCCTGGCAGACTACACCGGCATCGAAACGCTCTGGATCCGCCTCGGCGTTATCCTCCTCACCATCGCCTTCGGCTGGCCGCTGATCGCCTATTTCGTGATCGCCTGGCTCGCCCCGGTGAAGCCGGTTGATCTCTACGCCTCCCGCGAAGAACAGAAATTCTGGCAAGGCGTCCGCGCCAATCCGGCCCGCTCGGCCCGTGATGTCCGCGCCTCCTTCCGCGAGCTCGACCGTCGCCTCGCCGACATCGAACTCTACTACACCAGCCGCAACAAGCGCCTGGAAGACGAGATCGAAAGCCTGCGCTGAAGCGCGAGGCGACAGAGAACTGCCCTGCGCTGAAGCGCGAGGCGACAGAGAACTGCCCTGCGCTGAAGCGCAGCGACCAGAGGGAAACATGGATATGTCTTGGGGTGGACCAGCCTTCGTCATTGCCATCTTCGCCATCGCTTATGGCGGCTGGATCCTGAACACCTGGATCAGGGCACGCCATGGCTACCCGGTCGAAAATGAATGGGGCGGCACGACCGAAAACCGTCAGATCTCGGTCGACAGCGAACGCCAGCTGGCTCTGCTGACAACCGAAAATGCCGACCTCAAGGGCAAGCTGCTGCGCATCGAGGAACGGGTCGCCGTGCTCGAACGCATCGCCACGGACAAGGCCGGTCGCCTGTCCGACGAAATCGAAAAGCTGCGCTGAGGCGCAACGGGAGAATGATCGCAATGGAAGGCGGATTTTTTTCTGAAGCCATGGTGCCGGTGTTGGCGCTGGTAGGCTCGCTCGGCGTCGTCGGATGGGTGATTACGACTTGGCTGAGGGTCAAGCATGGCTACCCGCTCGAAAGCAGCTGGGGCAAGGCCGTTTACCCGAAGCGCGATGACGAGACGATCGAACGCGTGAAGCTGCTCAGCCAAGAGAATGCGCAGCTGCGGGCAGAGGTCGGAGCGGTCAAGGATCGCCTCGCCAATGTGGAGCGGATTGTCACCGACGGCAGCCTGCGCCTGTCCGATGAAATTGATGCGCTCAAGCGCATTTCGAACTGAGGGGCGAGACAATGGAATTTGACAGAGGATTGTTCGTTCTCGGCTTCTTCATGATCGTGGTGGGAATTCCCGTCATCGCCGGCGTTCTGGGCGACATGTACAAGCGCCGCATGAAAGTCCGCGAACGCGAGCTCGAACTGCTTGGCAACCAGACGGCAGAAAAGGCGGCGCAATATGCCGCTCACACCGAACGGCTGGAACAGCGGGTGCGCGTGCTCGAACGGATCATCACCGATCGCGGCATCGCGGTTGCCGATGAAATCGAAGCGCTGCGCGATCAGCGCGACCATTGAGCTGAAGTGGGGGAAATAGCCGCATGTTCGACAATCCGTTCTCGATGGTCGTCGCGATCGTCTTCATCGTCATGACCTCGGTCGTGCTCATCACGCGTTACAGATCTGCCGCACGCAGCGAGCGGATTGCCCGCAGCAGCGCCGAGGACAAAGCATTGCGTGAAGAAATGCAGGCTCTGAAGGAGCGCGTTCAGGTGCTCGAACGCATCGCCACTGACGCGCATGACGCTTTGCGCATCGATCAGGAAATTGCCCGGCTGCGTGATCGCTGACGCGACCGTCCGGGCCACATGAGCAAGGGACAATGGAGGTAAGCCATGTCTGAACTTTCCATCACTATGGTATCGGGCGCGACCGCGCTTGCGGCTATCGCCATCGTTGCGCTCGCCGCGCTGCGCGGCTGGGGCCAATGGGTCGCGCTGCGGCGGCATGAGCTTGACCGCCATGCCGTAGCATCAGGGCCGCATGACGATGCCCTGCCCGGCAACACCGCAAGCCGCATCGATATTGCCGACCTACGTGAGCGGGTCCGCAAGCTCGAAGCGATTGCCGCCGGCGTGGATCTCTAAGGCGATGGCAGAGGTCCGCATCATCGAACGTCATGAAGTCGCCAAGGCCGGCATCGGGCTGGGCAGCGCCATCGCTGTCGCCATTTCCTGGAGCCTGCACCAGTCGATCATCTGGGCGGCGATTCACGGCTTCTTCGGCTGGTTCTACGTCGCCTATTACGCGATCATGCGCGAGCTTTGAGGGTTTCACCCGCGCCCTACCCCTGCTAGCGCGCGGCCATGCCCAGCCTTGCCGATATTGCTGAGGAATATGAATTCCTCGAAGCTGATGACCGCTACCGCCTGTTGATTGATCTCGGGCGGGAGCTGGAATCCATGCCCGATCCGCTCAAGACCAACGCGACACTGGTGCGCGGCTGTTCGGCGAGCGTGTGGGTCTATCCCGTCAAGCAAGAGAATGGCACGCTGCACTTCCTCGCGGACAGCAACGCCGCGATCACCAAGGGCATCATCGCGCTGGTGCTGCTGAGCGTGCAGGACCGCGATCCTGCCACCATCCTCGCTACCGATATTGCCGGGGCGCTGGCGCCCTTCGCGCTGGAACGACAGCTATCGTCCAACCGCACACAGGGCATCCCCAATATGATCGCGCTGATCCGCGAAACTGCGGAACGCTACGCCGCGGGCTGAGGGCCCTTCCAGCTCCGCCGTTCCTCGGCGATACGCAATATTTCGAATGCGGCTTGCCCGGCATGGAACCGCTTGGCCGCTTCCTCGTCACCCGGCTTCACGTCCGGGTGCGTTTCCTTGGCGAGCGCGCGCCAGGCCTTGCGGACATCGTCGAACGCACAATCGGGCGAGAGGTCGAACAGGTCTAGCGCGCGCATCTCGTCCGCGCTGCGCCCTTCGTCCCCGCGCGAGGCCCATTGCTGGTGCTTCGATGTTGTGTATCCCGCCGCCTCGCGCCGCTCCTGCGCTTCGCGCGCAGCGGCATCCTCGGCGCTCAATCCTTCGAAATAATTCCAGCCGCGATTATATTCGGCGGCATGGTCCTGACAGAACATCCAGCGCTCAGGGCTGTTGGGTGATTTCGGTGCCGGGCATGTTCCCGGCTCGGTGCATCCATGGCGATCGCACAGGCGCACCTTCACCGCCTCACGCGAGGCGCCATAGCTTCCCCAACGGGGGAAGCCCCAATTGTCGGACCGTGTGGAGCGCGGCATGGCGCCCATGTAGCGGGGATCGCTGAAAAGCGCCACCCGAAGCGCGCTTCGCTGCCTCAAGAAAATGCCAGAGGGCCTGTAAGCCGGGTTCTGTCCATCCCCTTGCGGGAACTGGGCGACCATTCCTCTAGGCGTGCCGTTGCCGACACGCTCAAGCAACCAACCCGGACGGTCGGGGCATCAACCATGCCCTGCCCTTGCTCATCACAAGGGCGCGCCGTCCCTATTCGGTCTTGCTCCCGGTGGGGTTTGCCATGCCGCTTCCGTTGCCGGTCGCGCGGTGCGCTCTTACCGCACCCTTTCACCCTTGCCTGGCTGCGTATCCGCAAGCGGACGACAGCCATAGGCGGTCTGCTCTCTGTGGCACTGTCCCTGAACCCGTTGCCGGGTCCGCCGGGTGTTACCCGGCACCGTGGTTGAGCGGAGCCCGGACTTTCCTCCCGCTGGTGCGTTGCCCGTAGGCATTGCTCCAACCGGCGGCCGCCCGGCCCTCTGGTGGTACCGTTCATAGCTGAACGGCGCCGTCTTCACCAGACCCGCCTCAATCCCCTTGCGGCTGCGGCAGGAGCAGCGCGAGCAGGATCGCCCGACACTCGCCATCGATGGTCCCGTCAATCAGCTCGGGCCGGAACCGCCGCTGGAACGCGACCGTTGCAGCAAGCGGATCAGTCACATCATAGCCAAAGCGTTCAAGCGCCAGCAGAAACCCGGCATCGGACCATAAGGGGTCGGTGAGGTTGCGCGTCGGCCGCGGCAGCGCAAGGCGCAAACGCGCCAGCCGGCCCCATGGGAAAAGCTCGCCCGGATCCTGCTTGCGCGCTGGCGCAATGTCCGAATGGCCGACGATATTGCCGCGGGTGATCTGGTGCCGGTCCTTGATCCCGTGGACCAGGCGGATGATCGCGTCGACCTGTTCGTCGGGAAAGGGACGGTATCCCCATTCATGACCGGGATTGACGATCTCGATGCCGACGCTGGCCGAATTAATGTCCACCACGCCGCGCCAATAGCTGCGCCCTGCATGCCAGGCGCGCTTATCCTCCGGCACCATATAGGTGATCGTGCCGTCCTCGCTCACCACATAGTGGGAAGAAACCCGGCTTTCGGGGTTCGCCAGCCAGTCGATTGCGCCCGGCCCGTCAGGCATGCCGGTATAATGCAGCACAATCATCGAAACCGGCGCGCGACGTTCATCGAAATTGGGAGACCAGCGTTCGATCATTCGCGTCATGCCAGCGCGTGTCCTTTGCCCCCGCGTCTCAAGGCTTCAGCCATGCCATTGCGCCACCATCGGCGCAAGCACTCAGCCGGTCGACAGATGCCCCAGCGGCTTTGCCGTTGCGGCGCATCGGTAGAATCCCCGGCAATCCGGGTCTCGGACCAACGGGCTCCCCTTCGCCAGCATCGTTTCGAACGCGCCGGGCATGAACAGCCCATCAGGCGCCAACGCGTCGGAGAGGCGCGCCACCGCCCGCTCGCGGTGCTGCGGCGTGAGGTAGAAGAGGAGGTTCCGGCACAGAATCACATCGAACGGCCCCGGCGGCAAAGCATCGACGAGGAGGTTATGCTCGAGGAAGCGCACCCGGTCGCGGATCGTACCGCGGAGCAGCCAGTCGCTACCGTCCGCCTCGAACCATTCCAGCATCGACCGCGCCGGCAGCCCGCGCTGGATCTCGAAGTGGGAATAGCGACCGGCCTGTGCCACCTGAAGAACCGAAGGGCTGATGTCGGTGCCCAGGATCGTGATGTCCCAGCCGGCCCAGCGCGCAGGCTGCTCGGCGATCATCATCGCCAGTGAATAAGGCTCCTGCCCCGTGCTGCACCCGACCGACCAGATCGACAGGCGACGGCTGGCGGCGCGGCGCTCGCGCAATTGTTCCAGCGCAATCTGGTCAAGATCCTCGTACAGCTTCGGATCGCGGAAGAAATAGGTCTCATGATTGATCAGCGCGTCAACCACCTCGTCCACCAGCTGGCGGTCGGCGTCGCTTGCCAGCGCCACCACCAAGGCTTCTAGCGAGGGATAGCGCCGTGCCTTCAATATCGGTTGAAGCACTGTCTCGATACGCCACATCCGGTCGATCGTGATCCCATGGCCCGCGCGCGCTTCGAGGAGCGCGGCAAGGATGCGTTCCGGCGCGCCGGGCTCCCGATCGATCATGCGGCCGATCTCTGGCCGATATGGGCCAGCGCGCTGGCCAGCTCGTCGGGGGTCATCACCAGATCTGCCAGCCCTTCGCGGACAACTGCGCCCGGCATTCCCCAGACGACGCTGCTTTCGCAATCCTGGGCCATCACCAGGCCACCTGCGCGTTTGATCCGGCGGACGCCGTCCAGACCATCGCGGCCCATGCCCGACAGGATCACCGCACATGCCCCGGCACCATAGACATCGGCCAGAGAGGCCATCATCGGATCAACCGCAGGACAGGCGCCGGTGGGGCTCGGCGAATGATCGAGCATGATCCGCGGCCCGGCTGGCGATGCGCTCACCCGCACATGCGCCTCTCCCGGCGCGAGATAGACATGGCGGGGAAGCACCGGCATCCCATCCTCCGCCACCATGATCGTGCGCTGCACGCCGATATGACGCAGTTGGTCGGCCAAGAAAGGCATGAAACCGCCCGGCAGATGCTGGGTGACGAACAGCGGCTGGTCAGACGCAGGGTGCAGCGACCAGAGAAAGGCGTTGATCGCCATGATCCCGCCGGTGGACGCACCGATACCGATGGCTTCAATCGGCCGTGCGGCGGGAAGTAGGACCGGTTCGGGCGCACGCGGCGCACCATCAGCCAAGGGCAGTGCCCGCCCCCGGTCTGCCAGAGCGCGCAGGCGCGCGACCAGCAGCTCGCCGAAACGCCCCGCAAATGTGCCTCGCCCGGGCTTCAGCATGGTATCGGCTGCCCCCCGCGCCAATGCCTCAATCGCCGCAGGGCCGTCCTCCGGGCAGTTGGCAGAGAGGATCAGCACCCGTGCGCCAGCGGATCGCTCGATCAGGTAGGGCAGCGCTGTCAGCCCGTTCATTCCGGGCATTTCGATATCAAGCAGGATCAGATCGACCGGCTGGCAGGCCAATGCCTCAATCGCATCGCGCGCATTGGCAAAGGATCCGACGATGTCGAAACCACCAGCGCTGTCGATGATCCGCTCGGTGATCGACCGGACGACAATGCTGTCGTCGACCAGCATGATCCGCGCCGGCCGCTCCGGTGCCGCATGCCTTGGTGCCGGAGCCGACTGCGTGGACATTGCGCTCGCTCAGACGAGACCGATGAGTTGCAGCTTACGCTCGAGCGTTTCGCGGTCGAACGGCTTCATGACATATTCGTCGGCGCCATTCTCGATGGCCGCCCGGATATGCGCGGTGCCATTTTCCGTCGTGCAGAACATCACCTTGGGCCGGTGTGCCAATTCAGTGGCATTGAGCGCGGACAGGAACTCCATCCCGCTCATCACCGGCATGTTCCAGTCGAGCAGGATGAGGTCGAAGCTGCGCGCACGGCAGGCTTCGAGTGCGACGCTGCCATCCTCGGCTTCCTCCACCGAAAGGCCGAGGCCTTCGATGATGTGGCGTGCCACTTTGCGGATAACCTTGCTGTCATCGACGATCAGGCAGTGCGCCATGATGCCCCTATCCTTATGGAATCCGAGACTTTCAGGCGTAGCCCAAATAGGTAGCCGAGAGGTTAAGCTGCCGCGCCGAGCGGGGTCCCGGCACAGGCAACAATCGCTTCCGGTCGCACCAGCAGGATCGCGCGCCCCTGATGATCCGCCATGCCGTCCACAAGCTGCGCCCAGGCGCTGGTCAGACCCGCCGGCGCGGGACCGAAACGATCAATGGCAATCACATCTTCGACCCGTTCGAGCGCGAGGCCATAGCCATGGCCTTCGATCGAGCTGATCGCCATCAATTGACTCTGCGCCGTCCCCTCCCCCGCAATCAGAGCAGTGTCGAGCAGCGTGAAAACTCGGCTCCGGATTGTCGCAAGGCCGATGATCGTCGGCGGCGCACATGGCACCGGCACCAGAGCAGTGATGCGCACCACTGCCTCGACCGTTTCCGCAGGGAGCGCGATGGTCGTGCCGCCGACACCGGCGACGAGATAAAGTCCGGAGCTCATGCCGTGACTCCCTTTTCCCGCCGCGGCCATGCCCGCTCGGTTTCCGCGAGCAGCGCAGGGGCATCAAGCAATTGGATAATTGCTCCATCATGCTGGGCCAAGCCAATCAGCGGCAGCAGCGCATCCTCCGCCGGAATCTCGACGTCCAAGGGAAGCATCTGCCCAACATCGACAATCGGTATGGCAAGGCGGCGCACGCCATCACCAATGCGAACCACCCGGATCGTGCCTTGCTCGGGAATCGCGCCAGTTACGGCCATCGGAACCAATTGCCCGTCGATCATCGCGACATGGCGTTCACCGATGCGTGACAGCGCGGCGACAGGCAAATCATGCAGCCGCTCGATCCACGTCATCGGAACCGCAAGGCACCGGTCGTCATGATGGACAGTGCAGGTCAGCCAAAGCTCTGAATCGCGTTCGGCCATGCTCGCGGCTGGTATCTCCTCCCCTTGATCGGAGAGGATGGAACCGGCCGCAATGGCATCAACATCAAGCACAAGCATCGGCTGGCCGCTGTCGGGCAGGCTCATCCCCGAATAGATGCCGAGCGTTAGCAACAGCGGCGGCAGCGGCTTGATCACCAGTTCCTCATGATCGCGGACATCGGGCACATCAATGGCCACCGTCGCCTTGCCGCCAACCCGGCAAAGAATGATCGCCCGGTCGGCCTCCTCCCCTGTTTTGGAAAGGCCCAATAGCCCTTCAAGCACCAACAGCGGCAGCATCCGGCCGCGCACCCGCAACAGGCCGGCTCCGCCGGCGCTCTGGCGCTGCACTGCATCGCTCGATGCCAGCAGGACCTCGAGAACCACGCTACGCGGGATGGCAAAACTCTGCCCGCCGGCATCGACGGCGAGAGCGGAGATGATGGTCAATGTCATCGGCACATCGAACTCGACCGTCACGCCCGCGCCCGGGCGATTGCGCACATGGGTCTGACCGCCCAGCTTCTCGATATTGGCCTTGACGACATCCATGCCGACACCGCGACCCGACACCCCGGTTACAGCAGCAGCCGTTGAAACCCCCGGCAGAAAGACGAATTCGGCGATGCGATCAGGCGTCAGCTTTGGCGCTTCATCCTCAGCCACATGGCCGTCTGCGATCGCCCGGCTCAGAAGACTCTCGAGGGGGAGCCCGCCACCATCATCCTCCAGGGCGATCAGGATACGGTTGTGGGCCTGCCGCGCGGAGACCCGCAACGTCCCTTGGGCAGGCTTGCCCGCGGCGATCCGGCGCTCACTGCTCTCGATGCCATGATCGATGGCGTTGCGCAGCACATGCACAATCGGATCACGCAGCGATTCGGCGACCTCGCGGTCGATCTCCACTTCGCCGCCCTCGATTTCCAGCCGCACATCCTTGCCGAGTTCGCTCGACAATTGCCGCACGAGGCGCGGCAGCGGGGCGAACAGCTGGCGCAGCGGCACCATGCGCATCTGCCCAACCGCAGCGCGCACCTGCGCCAGCGTTGTGGACAGCCGCTCGAATGCGGACAGTTCGGCAGGGTCAATGCCCGCGGCACGCAGTTGCGCGGCCACTTCGTTACGCCCGAGCACCAGATCGGACACGCCGTTCATCAACTGGTCGAGCAACGCCACTGGCAGACGCACGGACCGCCAATTCTGGGGCACCACCGTTATCGGCCCAACCTGGTCATGGTCGCCGGGAATTGCCGGCTGTTCTTCAGCGCCTCTCTCACCCGCCGCCAACGCAAGGCCGCCGCGAAGGTTGGAGAGAATTTGTCCGATCAGTGCCGCATCATCCCCGTCCGGTTCCGCCCCATCGGCTGCAATCGCCACTGTGAGCTGCCGGATCCGCTCAAAGGCTGCCAGGATGGCAGCGACAGCGGGCGCGGCAGGAACGCTGCGCCGTGCGCGCAACGCATCAAGCAATTCCTCGGCAGCATGGGCTACCGCGGTAATGCGTGGCAGATCGAAAAAGCTGCTACTTCCCTTGACCGTGTGAACAGTCCGGAAAATCCGGTCGAGGCCCGACCTGTCAGTGGGATCGGCTTCCCAGACGACCAGATCGCCGGCTACCGATTCCATCATGTCGAGCGTTTCGCCGACGAATTCGCGCAGCAGATCGTCCATGAAGATGCCAGCCTGTTGAACAGGCCAGCAGCCATGCACTGATTGTGGTTAATGCCGGGTTGAAGCGGGTCTGCCGCGTCTCAGAGCGGTACGATCGCGCCCACGACGATTTCGCCGTCTCCGGGGCGCGACAGCATGACCTCGCCACCACGGTTCCCAGCGATCCGGCGGGCCAGCGCGATACCGACCGTCTTGGGTGTCGGCTCATGCGATGCGTCGGCAAAGGCTGCCTCGCTGGCGGAGTCGATCACCACACGGTCCCCGGCACCGCGCACGGCAATCTCGATCCGGCCATCGCGTTGCTCTGCAGCCATGTCGATGCGCCCGCCGCGAACCAGCGCCTCAACCACCACCTGCGCCAGCAACAGCAGCGTGCGGGCAGCAGGTTTCGCCAGCGGCCCGACATCCCCCACCCAACCGATGGTCACAGTCTTGCCGTCAGCCACCAGCCCCTGCAGCGCAGATGCTATCTCGTCAGGCGCGATATCGTCACCATAGCCCCCGGCAGAGCCGAAGGATAAACGAAAGAATTTCAATTTGTTGATGGCGCTTCTTGAGCTTGTATCGAGAAGATCGAAGAAGTTTTGACGCATCGCGGGGTCATTTTCGTCGGCCAGAAGTTCCAGGCCGTTGCCGAATGAACCGACCGGCGACAGCAAATCATGGCACAGCCGCGAACACATCAGACTCGCAAACTCGACCGTTTCGTCCGTCACTCTGGTCCTCCCGCAGCGAAATCGCGTCAGTGAGCCGGCACCTAAGTCTCGTCGCCAGTGATGGCAAGCGCCACCGCGTCAAAGCCTTCGACGGCGCCTTCACCGGTAAAGTGCCAGGCTGAAGCATGGGTATCGGTCACGATCAGCCAGTAACGGCCGCCGTCGCCCGCTGCTGCTACCGCGTCCCTAGCTGAAGGCTGTGCCAGTCCGTTCGGATGCGAATGATAATGGCCAATCACGGCCAAATCCCCCCCGCGTGCAGCGCGGACCGCCTCAATCAGCGCACCGGGCGCAATCTCAAACTCTGTCGCCGGATCGGGGGCGACATTAGCGGCAGGGCGGACAGCGAGCACATGCGCATCGCTCCCCAGCAACAAGCCGCAACGCTCGCGATGCGGATCACGCGCGCAATCCGCAACGATAGTATCGAGCAGCGACCTTGATATCACGAGGATCATCACCACCTGCCTAGGGCATGAACCGGGGGGTCTCAATCGTCACTGTTGCGCTCGACGAGAGCCACGTCGGCACGCGGCTGGACCGCGCGCTGGCGGATGCTGCGCCCGATCTTTCACGCGAACGGATCAAGGCCCTGCTGGCCGAAGGGGCCGTGACCCGTGCCGATGGCGCTCCGGTCGGCAATGCTTCGGCCAAGGTGCTGGCGCCCGCCGTGTTGCATATCGCCCTGCCCCCGCCGCTTCCGCTCGAAAATGAGGCCCAGGCACTCCCGCTCGTCATCGCCTATGAGGATGAGCATCTGATCGTCGTGGACAAGCCGGCCGGCATGGTCGTCCATCCCGCCAGCGGCAATCCGGACGGCACATTGGTCAATGCGCTGCTGCATCATTGCGCCGGGCAATTGTCTGGCATTGGCGGAGTCGCGCGCCCGGGCATTGTCCACCGCATAGACAAGGACACCTCCGGCCTGATCGTCGTCGCCAAGACAGACGTCGCGCATGAGGGGTTGGCGCGGCAATTCTTCGATCACAGTATCGACCGCATCTATCACGCGATCGTCGCTGGCCACCCCATTCCGCCTGCCGGAACCATAGACGCGCCGCTCGCCCGATCGACCACCAACCGCAAGAAAATCGCTGTGGTTGGCGAGGGCCGCGGCAAGCGTGCAGTGACGCATTTCCGCACTCTTGAGGCGCTTTCAGGGGCGTCGCTTGTCGAATGCCGGCTGGAAACGGGGCGCACCCATCAGGTGCGCGTACACATGGCGCATATCGGCCACCCGCTGCTGGGCGATCCGGTTTACGGCCGGTCGCGCGCAAGCCTTACTTCAACGCTTAAAAGCATCGGTTTTGCCCGTCAGGCGTTGCATGCAACGCGACTGGGGTTTATTCATCCGGTCCGGGGAAAGAGCGTCGCCTTCGACAGTGTGCTGCCGGAGGATATGCAGGAACTGTTTACCAGGTTGAGGACATGACCGGCTTGGTCACCGATCCGGTCCACAACCGCCCAGGGAAAGACACTCGACCCATGACCAATGGCAGCAATGTTCCCGCAACGATGCCCGCTCTCGGTGGAGAGGCGGGGCTTAACCGCTATTTGTCGGAAATCCGCAAATTCCCGCTGCTGACGCCCGAGCAGGAATATATGCTCGCCAAGCGGTATCAGGAACATCAGGACAGCGACGCCGCGGCCCAGCTGGTTACCTCGCACCTGCGCCTCGTGGCCAAGATCGCCATGGGATACCGCGGCTATGGCCTGCCGGTCAGCGAACTGATCGCGGAGGGCAATATCGGCCTGATGCAGGGCGTGAAGAAATTCGATCCCGACCGTGGTTTCCGCCTCGCCACTTATGCGATGTGGTGGATCCGTGCCTCGATCCAGGAATTCATCCTGCGCAGCTGGAGCCTCGTAAAACTCGGCACCACCGCCGCGCAGAAAAAGCTGTTTTTCAACCTGCGCCGGATGAAGAATAACCTCGCCGCGTTCGAGGATGGCGATCTCAGCCCCGAACATGTCGCCAAGATCGCGACCGACCTCGGCGTGACCGAAGAGGAAGTGGTCAGCATGAACCGGCGCATGGCGCTGGGCGGCGATACCAGCCTCAACGTGCCGATGCGCGAGGATGGCGAAGGCCAGTGGCAGGATATGCTGCACGACGACGCCGAGCTCCAGGATGAGCGGGTCGCCGATGCGCAGGAACGCCAGATGCGCAGCGCCCTGCTCGCAGAGGCGATGGAACGCCTCAATGATCGCGAGCGCGACATCCTCACCCGTCGCCGCCTGTCTGATGAGCCTGAAACGCTCGAGGAACTGAGCCAGGTCTACAATGTCAGCCGTGAACGCGTCCGCCAGATAGAGGTGCGCGCTTTCGAAAAGCTGCAGAAGGCCATGCTCCAGATCGCTGGTGAACGCAGGCTGCTCGCGGCCGGCTGACGGACACTTCAGCTTGCAAGATTGCTATCGCGCGGCAATGTTTCGCGCATGGTGAGATTGCTTGTCTGGGCTACAAAGGCCCTGCTCTGGTTCGTCGCGATCTCGGTCGCTTGGGTGCTGCTCTACGCCCTGGTCCCGCCCCCGACCACGCTGACGATGCTGTTCGACAGCCGCGGTGCCACCCGCGACTGGATGGCGATCGAGGATGTTGACCGGGATATGGTCCGCGCGGTCATCGCGGCGGAGGATGGGCGCTTCTGCAGCCATTCGGGCTTTGACCTCGACGCCATCAGCGAAGCGATAGAGGCCAATGCAGAGGGGCGGCGCCTGCGCGGTGGTTCCACCATCAGCCAGCAGACGGCAAAGAATGCCTTTCTCTGGCAGGGCAGCGGCGTCGTCAGCCGCACGATCCGCAAGCTGCCGGAGGCCTGGTTCACATTCCTGATCGAGCAGCTGTGGGGCAAGCGCCGGATCATGGAAGTCTATCTCAACATCGCCGAAACCGGCCTCGGCACCTATGGCGTCAACGCTGGTGCGGAGCGCTATTTCGGCAAGGATGCATCGAACCTGACCCGCACGGAGGCCGCGCGCATCGCCGCGATCCTGCCGCTCCCCAAGAAGCGTGAGGCGGTGTCCCCTTCGGGCTTCACCCGCCGCTATGGCAACCGCATCGCCGCCCGCATCCGTCAGGTACAGCGCGACGGCCTCGACGCCTGCATCTACCGGTAACGGACCGCACAAAGAAAAAGGGCGCAGCGACCGCAGTCGCCGCGCCCCTTTCTTTGGCTAACCGTCCGATCAGAAGCTGAAGCGGACGCCGACGCGGATACCGTACAGCGACTGGCGGGTCACCAGGTTGAACTGCGGCTCGCGAACGCTGCTGAAGCGATACTGAGCGCAGGGCTGAGCGGTCGAGGTTGCGATCTGCGCCGAGGTCGGAGCGGTACCGGTCGGAACCGCCGCGCTCAGGCACTGGACCAGAACTGCCGAAGCCGTCTGCGGGAAGCCGACCTGACGCAGCGCACCCCAATCACGATCGATCAGGTTCAGCACATTTTCGATGTCCGCAAACACGGTGAAGCGGCCATTGCCGAAGAAAGCCGGCACTTCCTGCGACAGACGCAGGTCGATGCGGAAGACGTCCGGCGACTTGTTGCTGTTCTTCGGCACGATGCGGCCACGGAACTGCTCCAGACCATTGTTGGCAACCAGAGCGTTGAACGCAGCTTCAGTCGTCGCGCTATCGAAGCTGACGCGGGTGTCATTCAGCGTCGGAACATAGAGCAGCTGGCGGCTGAGGTTGCCAACGGTACCGAACACGCTCGAACGGCCAGCGCCATTGTCCGTCATGGTGAAGCTGAACGGACGGCCCGAACGATATTCACCGAACAGGGTCACGCGCGTGTCATAGTCACCGAACAGGGCAAAACGCTGATCGATGCCGAACTTCCACTGGTCGCGGATCTCGTAGATCGAGCGGCCGTAAGCGGCGAAGTTCGGGTCAAGGAATGCGTTGTTCGAATAGAGCGAGCCGGCGGTGGCCGAAGTCAGGCCGCCTTCGTCACGCACGTTCGAACGGGTGTAGCTGCCGTCGATGGTCAGGCCGAAGTCGAAACGACGCTCGAAACGAACCGAGGCGAAATAGCCGCGGCCGCGCGTCGAGTTGGTCATCAACAGGTCCTGGTTGGTGGTCGCTGTGCCAGCGAACGGGCCGTAGCGGGTACGACCGTCAGGCAGCGTGCCGACCCGAACCGAACGGATGTCGGTCCAGGTGTAACCGCGCATATTCTCATCATAGAGGATCTGCGCGCCGAACAGCCAGCCATCACCCAGGAAGCCGAGATCGGCATCATAGTCGAACGACAGGGCCGCACGCAGACGGTGGGCGATGTCGAGGTTCGGGTCGATCGCGTTGGTCGGGGCCTGTGCCAGCGCCGCAATGTTCGTTGCAAGGAAGCTGTTCACTTCGCCGGCAATGCTCGATCCGGCAACGCCAACCAGTGCCGCGTTGCACAGCGCGAGCTGCTGTGCGGCGGACAGGCTGGTGGTCGGGGCATTACAACCCGATGCTGTGGTGTTGCGCTGCAGGTCGATGGCGTTGGTCAGCAGACCGGTGTTCGAGAAGCTGTTCGAAACGAACACGTCCGGCGTACCGCCAGCGAAGACGCCGACGCCGCCGCGGACGATCAACCGGTCAGTCGCCTGCCAGTTGAAGCCGAAGCGCGGCTGGAACACGCCCACACCCGAGAAGGTGTTGCGGTTCGAGAAGCCATAACGGTCCACGAAGTTCTGGTTGAGCGGCGGATAATTGTCGTTGTTGAACAGGTCGTAACGCAGACCCAACGAGAGCTGAAGGTCATCCGTTACCTGCCAGTCGTCCTGAATGCCGACGGTCCAGTTCTGCGTTCCGAAGCTTGCGCCTGCATTGTTCGGATTCAGGCTCGGAACAGCATTGCCGTAACGCAGACGGCCGGCCCGGCGGGCCTGGAAATCAGCGACCGAGTCAAAATACCAGTCGCCGAGCGAACGCTGGAGGAACAGGTTGAACACGTTGATGTCGGTATAGCCGAGGATGAAGCGCAGGCTGTGATCGCCGACTTCAAGACGGGCAGTGAAGTCCGCTGACAGGTTCTCGGTGTTCAGCTTGTTGGAATGACGCGAAACGTCCGGACCAAAGGTGATGGTCGGAACGCCAGCCGAACATGCCGTAAAGCTGCCAACCTGCACCGCGTCGAGGCAGACCTGGAACTGGCCGAAGGCGCGACCGCCGAACGGATCCTGACCGCGATTATAGTCGCGATAGGAAACGCGCAATTCGGTCGAGAAATTGTCCGACCAGGTCGAGTTCAGCTGGAACACGCCCGAATTGACCTCTTCGGTCAGCTCGTAACCGTTCGAGAACAGGCCGAGACCCGGCGAGTTCAGCGAGTTGGAGGTGTTCTGCTGGAACTGCTGGTTGCCGACGTTGCGGATGTAGGTCAGCGACGCACGGTGATCGTCGGTCAGGTTGGCGTCCAGCTTGACGACCAGCTTTTCGTCCTGCTCGGTGGCATTCTGGATCTGGCCCAGCGTGTCATAGCCATAGATGGTGCGCGCGATGCTGCTGACGTTATCGATCTGCGCCTGCGTCAGGTTGGGGATCTGGTTGGCGAAACCGGCGCCGACACCATCGTCAAACGGATCGGTTTCATTCGTGCGCTCATAGCTCACCATGAAGAACAGACGGTCACGAAGGATCGGGCCAGAGAGCGTCGCACCATATTGCGTGCTGTCGAACTCAAGGTTCACCGGTACACCGCGGGTCAGGTTACCCGTCAGGCTGTCGTCGGTGTAGGTATAGAAGGCACGGCCGCGGAAGCGGTTGGCACCCGAAGCGAGCACGACGTTGATCGCGCCGCCCTGGAAATCACCTTCCGAAATGTCGAACGGAGCGGTCTTGACCGAGAACTGCTCGATCGCGTCGAACGGCACAGGGCCGCGCGAGGTCGGCAGACCGCCGTTGTTCAGGCCGAAATCGTCGGAGAACTGAACGCCGTCGACCGAGAAACGGTTGAGGCGGCCGTTATTGCCGGCAACTTCGATGGTGCGCGAGTTCGAAAGGTCCATGGTGACCAGCGGATCGCGGCGGGCAAGGTCGCGGATGTCGCGGTTGATCGAGGCAACGCCGTCAATCTCTGCACGGCCGAGCGCGGTGATCGGGCCGTTCGAAGTTTCAAGCGCACCGCCCAGATTCGCAGCGGTCACAACGATGTCGCTGGTGACCTGGAGCGTGATCGGCAGGCGGAACGGCTGACCAGCCTGCAGGAACAGATCGGTGACCGTCGACGTTTCATAACCTGCAGCATCAACCGTCACGGAGTAGGGGCCGCCCACGCGGAGGCCGTTGGCGGCAAAGGTGCCGTCGGAACCCGTGGTGGTCGTGAAGGTTGTACCCGAAGGCTCATGAACAACAACGACCTGAGCACCAGCAACCGAAGCACCATCGGCTTCGACGGTGCCGCGGACGGCCGAGGTCGTTTCCTGCGCAGCGGCGGGCGTTGCGATGGCGGTTGCCATCGACAGGCCGGCAACGCTGGCGGCGAGATAGTAACGGAAGTTCATGTTGGTCACCCCTGATCGGCTGAATGCAACTGATAGCTAAAAGCCGGGCCGACCATGCCTCCTTGCGGGGAGGCAAAGCCTGTCCGGTATCGAACTGCCCGGTTCCGCGTTGGTGAACTCACCCTCTCGTCGTGCGGATATCCGGTAACCCGGGCGCAATGCCGTTGCATTGTGTCCGAATTTTTACAGCGCGGCCCCTAGCGCGCCTTTCAACGCACGTCATCCGGGCTGCTGGTCCGTAGTCGAAAGCCACAAGGCAGAAAGCGACGGAATCCCGCACGATTCCGCCGCTTTGTTGCGGTGCAAAAATGTCACAGTTTCAAAGATTCAGCGCGGGCACTCAGGCCGCGTCGCCAGTCTCCGCCCGCTTGCTCTCGGCAAAGACGCGAATCGGCTCTTTTCGACCTTCGACGACATCACGATCGATCACCACTTCGCTCACCCCATCGAGCTGGGGCAAATCGAACATCGTGTCGAGCAGGATCGCCTCGACAATCGAACGCAGACCGCGTGCGCCGGTCTTGCGGCTGATCGCCTTGCGCGCAATCGCGCTCAACGCATCGTCGGTGAAAGTCAGGCCGACATCCTCAAGCTCGAACAGCTTACGATACTGTTTCACCAAGGCATTTTTGGGCTCGGCGAGAATCTTGACCAGCGCCGGTTCGTCGAGATCCTCGAGCGTCGCGATGACTGGCAAACGGCCGACGAATTCGGGGATGAGGCCGAACTTCAGCAGATCCTCAGGCTCGACATTCTTGAGCACTTCGCCGGTGCGGCGCTCCTCGGGGTTGGAGACATGCGCGCCAAAGCCGATCGATTTGCCCTGCAACCGGTCACCGATGATCTTTTCCAGACCGGCAAAGGCACCGCCGCAGATGAACAGGATGTTGGTCGTGTCCACCTGCAGGAATTCCTGCTGCGGATGCTTGCGGCCACCCTGCGGCGGCACGCTGGCGATGGTGCCTTCCATCATCTTGAGCAGCGCCTGCTGCACGCCCTCGCCCGAAACGTCGCGGGTGATCGACGGATTCTCGGCTTTCCGCGAAATCTTGTCGATCTCGTCGATGTAAACGATGCCGCGCTGCGCCTTTTCGACATTATAATCAGCCGCTTGGAGCAGCTTGAGGATGATGTTCTCGACATCCTCACCCACATAGCCGGCCTCGGTCAGCGTCGTGGCATCGGCCATGGTGAAGGGCACGTCAAAGGTGCGCGCCAGCGTCTGGGCCAGCAGCGTCTTGCCGCAGCCGGTGGGGCCGACGAGCAGGATGTTCGACTTCGCCAGTTCGACATCCTCGCCCTTACCCGAATGGTTGAGGCGCTTATAATGGTTGTGCACCGCGACCGAGAGGACGCGCTTGGCCGCGAACTGGCCGATCACATAATCGTCGAGCACGTCACAGATTTCGCGCGGTGAAGGCACGCCGCCGCCCTTGCGAGCCGGGGCCGCGCCCTTCGCTTCCTCGCGGATGATGTCGTTGCACAGCTCGACGCATTCGTCACAGATGAACACCGTCGGGCCGGCGATCAGCTTGCGCACCTCATGCTGGGATTTGCCGCAGAAGCTGCAGTAGAGCGTGGATTTGGAGTCGGGAGCACCGAGCTTCGCCATGATCGATTTTCGTCCGCAGTTGGGCAAATAGGCCGTCAACCGCCCATCCTAAGGGCGGTCGGGCATATTACAACAAGACAATTGGGTGAACATTCGGGGTTAAACGGGACAGTTGTCGCGCCCTGCTCCGCCCCAATGCTCCGCTACTCTGGGCCAACCGGCAATCAACCAGCCGCTGTCTCGGTTCCGGCAGGCCGCTTTTCAAAGACCTGATCGACCAGGCCAAATTCCTTGGCCTCCTCGGCTTCGAGGAAGGTGTCGCGGTCCATCGCCTTTTCGATCTTCTCGAGCGGCTGCCCGGTATACTTGGCGTACAAGTCATTCATCCGGCGGCGAATTCGCAGAATTTCCTTGGCCTGGATCTCGATGTCGGAAGCCATGCCGCGGGCCCCGCCCGAAGGCTGGTGGACCATGATCCGCGCGTTCGAAAGCGCGACGCGCATGCCCGGCTCACCGCTGGCGAGGAGGAAGCTGCCCATCGACGCTGCCTGACCAATGCACACCGTGCCGACGCGGGGGCGGATATATTGCATGGTATCGTGGATCGCCATGCCGGCCGTCACCACCCCGCCCGGCGAGTTGATGTACATGAAAATATCCTTGGTCGGGTTTTCCGACTCGAGGAACAGCAGCTGCGCGACGATCAACGAAGCCATCTGGTCTTCGACCTCGCCGGTCACGAACACGATTCGCTCACGCAGCAGGCGCGAGAAAATGTCGAAGCTGCGCTCCCCGCGGCTCGACTGTTCGATAACGATCGGCACCAGCGCGTTGGTGATGGTGTCAAATGGGTCGTGCATGGTGCGGCGATATCCTTGTTGTTGCCCTCTCGCCCTTACATCGGAGGGTCGGCGCGCGGGTTCAAGGGGCTATTGTGGCGCAGCTGGCGCATCCGGAGCCACCCGCATCCAGCGGACAGCTTCATTCAGGAATGATGCGACGTCAGGCAGACCGCCTGGATCCGGCTGGCCGACCTGTTCACCGCACAGCCAGGCACGAAAATGGTTGAACGGGGAGCTGTTGGCGAGCGACCGGGGCGGCGTCCCCAGCTCCTCCTCCCAGATCATTGAGCCATCCCGCCGGAAAAAGCGGGCATGCATCGAACGGCTGGTGACCGCGGCACAATCATAGGCGACATCGATGATCACATAGTCGAACTCGCCTTGGCTCCCGCGCAGCGGGCCATTCATGCCCACCACAATCTCCTGCGCGGTCGTGCTGTCGCCGACGCGCCGCACCGACAGCGTGTCGAGCGCGCTGCGCGTGGTATAGTCGCCATAATAGGGGCGCCATGACTGGGCTGGCGATTGCGATGCCGACGCCTCCGGACCGACCGCCAGAAGCCCCAACAGGACGGCGGTCAGTCCGGCACTCGCGGCAGGACGCATCAGTCGGCCTTCTTGGCCTTGGCCGGGGCCTTCTTGGCAGCAGGCTTCTTTGCCGGCGCGGCTTCGGCGGCCGGTT
>ERZ1022756.17-NODE-17-length-70939-cov-9.740421_pt1 | contig 70939 bp, 74 predicted proteins | sample MGYA00520902_ERZ1022756 | MGnify/ENA primary metagenome ERZ1022756 (study PRJEB33162, sample SAMN09537601) | freshwater metagenome | isolation source: freshwater | place: Canada:Alberta | collected 2017-07 | study: EMG produced TPA metagenomics assembly of the...
CTGAAGAAAACATGCCCGCCAGGTTTCACCAGGGTTGAGCAAGCTTGAATGATGCTCATCGGGTCTGGAACATGCTCAAGCATTTCCATGCATGTGACCACATCATATTGCCCAGCTTCTTTTTGTGCCAAATCTTCTGCGCTGATCAATTCATAGTCGACCGCAACGGAGGTTTCAAGACTGTGGAGCTCAGCCACTTGCAAAGCTTTTTTAGAAAGATCAATGCCCTTGGTTTTTGCACCCATTTTGGCCATCGATTCCGCCAAAATGCCACCACCACAACCGACATCAAGCACTCGCTTGCCTTCTAGGCCGACGTGCTGATTGATCCAATCCAAGCGCAGGGGGTTGATCGCATGTAGGGGCTTAAATTCGCTCGTGGGATCCCACCAGCGATGAGCTAAAGCGCTGAATTTATCTAATTCGGTTTGATCTGCATTCATGGCTCTATTCTAATCAAGGAAGTGAAAGTGTGTGCAGGCCCCTGAAACTGAATCTTTGGACGTAAAAAAACCCGGTAGAACCGGGTTTTTTAGTAAAAGCTAATTAAATTAGTTTTTACGTGTACCAATCGCTTCGATTTGAACGCGACGGTTCTTAGCGCGACCTTCGGCTGTCTTGTTGTCAGCTACTGGCTGTGACTCGCCTTTGCCTTCAACATAGATACGCTTAGCTTCAATACCTTGGCTTACCAAGTATTTCTTCACTGCTTCAGCACGGCGGATAGACAATTTTTGGTTGTAAGCATCTGTACCGATTGAGTCTGTGTGACCAACTGCAACGATCACTTCAAGAGTCAAGCTCTTAACTTTGCCAGCCAAGCTGTTCAAACTTGCGATAGCAGCAGGCTTAAGTACAGATTTATCAAAATCAAACAATGCATCAGCGTTCAAAGTAACTTTCGCAGCTGCTTTTGGAGATGCAGCGGCTGCAGCAGGAGCAGCGATCGCACCATCACAACCTGGAGCAGCAGTTGCTGGAGTCCAGTTGGCATTGCGCCAGCAAAGATCATTTGTACCGTTCTTCCAAACGATACCGTTGCTGTTTACCCAGTTATCAACTGATTTTTGAGCAAAAGCGCTTGAGCTGATAGCGATACCAGCGATAGCAAGAAGTTGTACTAGTTTTTTCATTTTTATTCCTCAAATTATCTGTGTGGAGGCTGATCCAAATTGGATACCCCACATTTTAGCACTATAAATCATATAAATAACAGTCTGTGAGTGATAAAATCGCCTGATGGAAATTACACAAAATAACGCTGCCAAAGAGACACTCCCAATATCCCTAGAAGACGAGATGCGTCGGTCCTATTTGGACTATGCCATGAGCGTCATTGTGGGCCGAGCCTTGCCCGATGTGAGGGACGGTTTGAAGCCTGTTCACCGTCGCGTTTTGTTCGCGATGCATGAGCTTAACAATGATTGGAATAGGGCTTATAAGAAATCCGCCCGTATCGTCGGTGACGTGATCGGTAAGTACCACCCCCATGGCGACTCAGCGGTTTACGACACCATCGTGCGTATGGCCCAAGATTTCTCCTTGCGCTACATGCTGGTGGATGGTCAGGGTAACTTCGGTTCCGTGGACGGCGATAACGCTGCGGCGATGCGTTATACGGAAATTCGTTTGGCAAAGATAGCTCATCAGCTATTAGACGATTTAGACAAAGAAACTGTTGATTTCGGACCGAACTATGACGGTAGCGAAAAAGAGCCATTAATTCTCCCGGCAAAAATACCTAATTTATTGATCAACGGATCTTCAGGTATTGCTGTGGGTATGGCCACCAACATTCCTCCCCATAACTTGGATGAAGTTGTGTCAGCCTGTTTGCATTTGCTCAGCCATCCAGAGTGCACGATCGATGATTTGATGGAAATCATTCCAGCCCCTGATTTCCCAACGGCTGGCATCATCTACGGCATCCAAGGTGTTAAAGATGGTTACCGCACCGGTCGTGGTCGCGTGGTCATGCGCGCCAAGACTCACTTTGAAGATATGGAGCGCGGCTCACGTCAAGCAATTATCGTTGACGAATTACCGTACCAGGTCAATAAAAAGACTTTGCTAGAACGCATCGCTGAACTGATCACCGAGAAAAAGGTCGAGGGTATTTCAGATATTCGTGATGAATCTGATAAATCCGGTATGCGCGTTGTGATTGAGTTAAAGCGCGGCGAAGTACCTGAAGTGGTGCTGAATAATTTATACAAATACACGCAGTTACAAGATACCTTTGGTATGAACATGGTGGCCTTGGTGGATAACCAACCACGCTTGTTGAACTTGAAGCAAATGTTGGATTGCTTCTTGTCACACCGCAGAGAAGTGGTGACGCGTCGAACTGTTTTCGAACTTCGCAAAGCACGCGAACGTGGCCATGTGCTTGAAGGTTTGGCTGTGGCTCTTGCCAATATTGATGAATTCATCAAAATCATCAAGGCAGCACCAACACCCCCAGAAGCTAAGCGTGAATTGCTATTGAAGTCTTGGGATTCTGAGGTTGTGCGTGAGATGTTGGCGCGTGCAGAAAAAGATGCTCCAGGTGGCCGTAATTCATTCCGTCCTGAAGATTTAGATCCTGCTGCTGGTATGCAAGCAGATGGTTTGTATCGTTTATCAGAAGGTCAGGCTCAAGAGATTCTACAAATGCGCTTACAGCGCTTAACAGGTCTTGAGCAAGACAAGATTGTTGGTGAGTACAAAGAGGTGATGCTGGAGATTGCTAATTTATTAGACATCTTGACTAAGCCAGAGCGTATCACCGTCATCATCACAGAAGAACTTCAAGCTGTTCAGGCTGAATTTGGTCAAGCGGGTAATGACACAGGCCGTCGTTCACGCATTGAAATGAACGCCACTGAACTATTCACAGAAGATTTGATCACCCCTCAAGATTTGGTTGTGACTTTGTCACATGGTGGCTATATGAAGAGCCAGCCTTTGTCTGAATACCGTGCGCAAAAACGCGGCGGTCGTGGCAAACAAGCTGCAGCCACAAAAGACGAGGACTGGATTGATACCTTGTTCGTTGCGAATACCCATGACACGATTTTGTGTTTCTCAGACCGCGGCCGCATGTATTGGTTGAAGGTGTGGGAAGTTCCGCAAGGTGGTCGTGCATCAAGAGGTAAACCAATTGTGAACATCTTCCCGTTGGTCGAAGGTGAAAAAATCACTGTGATTCTTCCAATCAAAGCCTACGAAGATGACAAGTATGTGTTCATGTCAACTCGCAAAGGTGTTGTGAAGAAATCACGTTTGTCAGATTTCTCTAATCCACGTAAAGCCGGCATCATCGCGGTTGATTTGGATGAGGGCGACCATTTGGTGGGTGCTGCGATCACGGATGGTCGTCACGATGTGATGTTGTTCTCTGATGCTGGTAAAGCAGTTCGTTTTGATGAGAACGATGTGCGACCAATGGGCCGAACAGCTCGTGGTGTTCGCGGTATGAACCTGGACTCTACTCATGAAGTGATCGCCATGTTGGTGGCGCCTGCTGAAGTAGAAGGTCAAACAAACGCTGTTGATGAAAATGGCGCACCATTGGCAGGCAGTGTTCTAACTGCCACTGCCAACGGTTACGGTAAGCGTACCCCAATCGCTGAGTACACACGACATGGTCGCGGTACCAAAGGCATGATTGCGATCCAAACAAGTGAGCGTAACGGTAAAGTAGTTGCTGCTGTTTTGGTGTCAGAGCAAGATCAAATCATGTTGATCACAACCGGTGGTGTGTTGGTTCGTACCCGTGTTGCTGAGATTCGTGAAATGGGTCGTGCCACTCAAGGTGTGACATTGATCAACGTCGATGAAGGCACTCAGTTATCTGGCTTGCAGCGCATTGCTGAAAGCGATGACGACGAGGGTGATGACGGCGATGAATTAGCTGATGGAACAGTGGACGGCGCTGCAACTCAAGGAGAAGAGGGCGGGGAGCCGGAGAATGTTTGACCGCCGCGTTTTTAACTTCGCACCAGGGCCAGCAACGCTTCCTGAAGAAGTTTTAAAACAGGCCGCTGATGAAATGCTCAACTGGAATGGTTTGGGCATGGGTGTGATGGAAGTCAGTCATCGTGGTAAGCCATTCATGGCTTGTTACGAAGAGACTTTGTCAGATCTTCGTGAATTAATGAACATCCCTGATAACTACACCGTATTGTTTTTACAAGGCGGTGCTATCGGTGAAAACGCAGCGATTCCAATGAACTTGATGCCATTGGCCAAAAATGGCCCTAAGGCAGATTTTATTGTGACCGGTATTTGGACAGAAAAATCTGTCAAAGAGGCCGCTAAATATGGTCAAGCCCACGTTGCTGCCTCTAGTGCCAACACAGGCTTTACAAGCATCCCTGATCAAAAAGATTGGCAGCTATCAGATGATGCTGCCTATGTGCACATTTGTTCTAACGAAACCGTTGGTGGTGTGGAGTTTCAACACGTACCTAAAGTAAGTAAGCCATTGGTGGCCGATGTTTCGAGCAATATTTTGTCTAGAGTCTTTGATATCAATGATTTTGGTGTTTTGTTTGGCGGTGCCCAAAAAAATATTGGCCCTGCTGGATTGAGTATTGTGATTGTGCGCAAGGATTTATTGGGTCATGCCATGCCGATCACGCCAATGGTGTGGGATTGGGCGAAGCAGGCTGAAAATGATTCAATGCTGAATACACCGCCAACTTACAGTATTTATTTGGCTGGTTTGGTGTTCAAATGGTTAAAACGCCAGGGTGGGGTTGCTGCCATGGAAAAGCAAAATATTGCAAAATCAAATTTGCTCTACAGTACGATTGATTCAAGCAGTTTGTTTGCCTCAAAAGTTGATACAAGCTGCCGCTCGCGCATGAACGTGACTTTTTATCTCAAGGATGAGAAGTTAAATGATGCTTTTTTAGAAGGTGCCGCTAAGCAAGGCTTGATGAACATCAAAGGTCACAAGAGTGTTGGCGGAATGCGCGCCAGTATTTATAACGCTATGCCAATGGCAGGTGTACAAGCATTGGTTGAGTACATGAAGGAGTTTGAACGTGGCTGCTGATGATAAAGACTTAGCCCCCTTGCGCGCTCAGATTGACTCGATTGACCAACAACTTTTAGAGTTGTTGGCAGCTCGCGCCGAAGCTGCGCAAGCCGTTGGCAAAATCAAACATGATGTGAATGCTCCAGTTTTTCGTCCAGAGCGTGAGCGTCAAGTGATCGATGGTTTGATTGCGAAAAATAAAAGCCCTTTAGCCGCTGATGGCATCACCTATATTTGGCGAGAAATCATGTCTGCGTGCCGCGCCCTAGAAGCACCGGTGAGGGTGGCTTATTTAGGACCAGCGGGCACGTTTTCAGAGCAAGCTGCGTTTGCTCAATTTGGACAATCCATCAGCAAAGTTCCTTGCTCAAGTATCGATGAAGTGTTTCGTGCTGTAGATGCTGGGGCAGCTGATTTCGGAGTTGCACCCGTTGAGAATTCATCCGAGGGCGCCGTTTCAAGAACTTTAGATTTATTACTGGACACTGATTTGAAGATCACTGGTGAGGTGGCTTTGGTCATCAAACATCACTTGTTGACCAAATCAGGAACATTGGATGGGGTGACACGTGTGATGGCTCATCCCCAAGCTTTGGCTCAATGTCAGCGTTGGTTATCAAGTAATGTGCCTAAATTAGATCGTCAAGCGATGAGCAGCAATGGTGAGGCCGCCAAACTAGCGTCGCAAGATGCAACAGTTGCTGCCATTGCTGGTGATTCAGCTCAGCAACAGTATGGCTTGCAAGCGGTTCAAAGTCAGATTCAGGATGACCCGCACAACCGCACACGTTTTGTGATCGTGAGCCATGGCTCATGTCAGCCATCAGGCAAAGATCAAACATCGGTGATTCTTTCTGTGAATAACAAACCCGGGGCTGTTCATCAATTATTAGGACCTATGGCAAAGCATGGTGTTTCAATGAACCGTCTTGAGTCACGTCCAGCAAGACGAGGTACCTGGGAGTACTTCTTTTACATCGATATGGATGGTCATGCCAGCGATCCAAAGGTTGCTGCGGCATTGTCTGAGTTGCAGACCGAAGCAGCGTTTTTCAAAAACCTAGGGTCATACCCACGCAGTCATTAATTAAGAGAGATTGATCATGGCCAACGACGTTGGACAAAACGCCGAGCAATTGATTGGACTTCAGCACGTAAGAGACATTGCTCCTTATGTTGGTGGTAAGCCCATCAGTGAAGTTGCTCGTGAATTTGGTCTTGATGAAAGCAAGATTGTTAAATTGGCCTCCAATGAAAATCCATTGGGCATGCCCGAGTCTGCAAAAAAAGCCATGGCCAAGGCGGCTGAAGATTTAGGTCGTTATCCAGATTCCAACGGCTTTGAATTAAAGAATGCCTTGGCAAAAAAACTCAATGTATCTGTTGATTGGATTACTTTGGGTAATGGCAGTAATGACATCTTGGAGTTGACTGCCAGAGCAGTTGCCCAAGAGGGCGATGAGGTTGTTTTCTCAAAGCATGCCTTTGCTGTTTATCCCTTGGCCACGCAAGCGGTTGGTGCAAAAGCCATTGAAGTTCCTGCCACAGCTGATTTTGGTCATGACTTACCAGCCATGCTCAAAGCCATCACAGATAAAACTCGTTTGGTTTTTGTTGCAAATCCAAATAACCCAACAGGAACATTTTTAAAAGCATCTGAGATTGACGCCTTTTTACAAAAAGTGCCAGGCCATGTGGTGGTCGTGATTGATGAGGCTTATAACGAATTTTTAACGCCAGAACAGCAATACGACGCCATTGCTTGGGTTAGAAAATACCCAAATGTGATTGTTTCAAGAAGCTTTTCTAAGGCATATGGCTTGGCTGGTTTGAGGATTGGCTATGGTATTGCGCAAAACAACATCACTGATTTATTGAATCGCATTCGTCAGCCATTCAACGTCAATAGTTTGGCTCAGGCCGCTGCGATTGCCGCATTGGCTGACAGTGCCTTTTTAAAGAAATGCTACGACCTCAACTGTGCAGGCTATGCACAGTTGACCAAGGCGTTTGACTCGATGGGTTTGAGATACATCCCATCATCCGGTAACTTTGTTTTAGTGAAGGTGGGTGATGAGCCTAATGCTGGGGCTAAAGTTAATTTAGAACTTTTAAAAGCTGGCGTGATTGTTCGTCCAGTGGGTAATTACGGTTTGCCTCAATGGTTGCGTATTTCTATTGGTTTGCCTGAAGAGAATCAGGTCTTCATTGATGCGCTTAAGAAAATACTTGGGCGATGACCATGGCCCAAAATACTTCAGCAGCAAAACCTTTGACCTTGGGCATTGTTGGCGTTGGTTTGATTGGCGCATCCATTGGTTTGGCTCACAAGCAAGCTAAAACTTTTGATAAGGTTTTGGGTGTTGGCCGTTCCGAAGAAAATATGAAGGAGGCCATCAAGCTTGGTGCGATTGATCAAGCGGTGAGCCTTGAGCAGTGCGCCAAAGAATCCGATGTGATCGTGGTGTGTGTACCAGTGGCGCAAACTTTTAGCATCTTGCATGCACTTGAGCCACACCTCAAACAAAATGCATTGATCACTGATGCGGGCAGCACTAAGACCGATGTGATCATGGCAGCTAAAACCGCTTTGGGTGACAAGGTGGCGCAATTTATTCCGGCACATCCGATTGCTGGCGGTGCACAACATGGAGCGAGTGCTGCCAAAGTAGATTTGTATCAAGGTAAAGAAGTGATCATTTGCCCATTGCAAGAAAACGCACCAGCGGCTGTAGAAGCCATCAATGAATTTTGGTTAGGCACAGGTGCCAACACCCATCGCATGTCTTCTTTGCAGCATGATGCGGTGTTTGCTGCGATTTCACATTTACCTCATGTTCTATCTTTTGCTTTGATGTTGCAGGTAGCCAATGCAGAAGACGCCAATGTCAAATTGGGTCATGCTGGTGCAGGATTTAGAGATTTCACAAGGATTGCCGCCTCTAGTCCTGAGATGTGGCGAGACATCAGTTTGGCGAATAAAACAGCCCTATTAAAAGAGATGGATCAATACCTCAATTTGACCAAGCAACTCAGAGACATGATTGCCAAGGAAGATGGCGATGCTTTATTGAAAGCATTCACGCGCGCCAGTGCTGAACGCCAAAAATGGGAAGGTCGTTGATGAGTTCTGGAGTGATCGAATTTATTGAATTAGGACCATACATCAAAGCTGAAGGAGAAGTTGCTTTACCCGGCTCAAAAAGTATTTCTAATCGGGTATTGCTCTTGTCTGCTCTTGCAAAAGGTAAAACAACACTCAAGGGTTTATTGGACGCTGATGACACGCAAGTGATGCGTGCCGCACTCAAGACTTTGGGTATCAAGATTGATGAGACCGATGATGATTGTGTGGTTCAAGGTTGCGCAGGACGCTTGCCCAATCAAAAAGCAGATTTATTCATGGGAAATGCCGGTACGGCGATTCGACCTTTGACTGCAGCATTAGCTATTCTCGGCGGTGACTATCGTTTACACGGCGTGCCGCGCATGCATGAAAGACCGATTGGTGATTTGGTCGATGGTTTACGAATGGTGGGCGCTCAAGTGGCTTATGAGCAGCAAGAAGGTTATCCGCCATTAAAGATTTCTCAAGGGCAAATACGCACCAATGAATTAATCAAAGTCCGTGGCGACGTTTCTAGCCAGTTCTTAACAGCCTTGTTGATGTCCTTACCACTCGTTGCTAAAAATGAAATTTGTATCGAGGTGATTGGTGAGCTGATCTCAAAGCCTTACATTGATATCACCTTGAAGTTAATGAAACGATTTGGTGTTGATGTGCGCAATGACAACTGGCAGAAATTCTATATTCCAGCCAATGGTGGTCAACCCTACAACAGTCCAGGAACGCTCTACGTTGAAGGTGATGCTTCATCCGCTTCTTATTTCTTGGCGGCGGGCGCTATTTCTCAGGGCCCTGTGAGGGTAACGGGTGTTGGCAGAAACAGTATTCAGGGAGATGTGGCTTTTGCTGAGGCGCTCAATCAAATGGGCGCCAATGTCATGGCCGGCGATGATTGGATTGAAGTCAGGGGAGTTGATACGCCCAGTGGCAAATTACAAGGCATTGAACTCAATTGCCTGGCCATTCCTGATGCTGCAATGACTTTGGCTGTGGCAGCATTATTTGCTGAAGGCTCTACCAAATTGACGGGTATTGCCAGTTGGAAAGTCAAAGAGACCGATCGCATTGCTGCGATGGCCAAAGAGTTAAGAAAAGTGGGTGCGATGGTTGATGCGGGTGATGATTACATTCAAATCACCCCACCAAAAAAATGGCAGTCCCCTCCTGAGGGCATTGACACCTATGATGATCATCGCATGGCGATGTGTTTTTCTTTGTCTGCTCTTGGCCCACTAAGAATCAGGATCAATGATCCTGCTTGTGTGGCTAAAACATTTCCAGAGTATTTCAAAGAATTTTCTCAAATTGCTAAATCAATTTAATTGAGTCCATCATGAAAACCGAACATGACTTTGAATGCGATGTCATCGTTATTGGTGCGGGGGTGATTGGTCTGGCCGTGGCCAGGAAACTCCAACTCGAGGGGCGCGAAGTCATTCTATTAGAAAGAAATGATGCCTTTGGCATGGAAACCAGCTCTAGAAATTCTGAGGTGATTCATGCAGGTATTTATTACCCAGCAGGCTCTTTAAAAGCGCTGCATTGTGTGCAAGGCAAAGAGATGTTGTACGCCTACGCCAAAGAAAGATCGATCCCTCATCAACAAATCGGCAAACTCATTGTGGCAAGTCAAGAAGATGAGTTGGTCAAGTTGGATGGTTACATTCGGGCGGCCCAAGAGAATGGTGTGCATGATCTTCGGCATGTCAGTCAGGCAGAGCTAAAAGAGTTGGAGCCCGAGGTTCATGCATTCGGCGCAGTTTTCTCACCAAGCTCAGGCATCATCGATAGTCACGCTTTGATGTTGTCACTTTTGGGTGATTTTGAAAATGCTGGCGGCAATTTCATCGTTAACTCACCAGTCGTTTCTGGTCGCTCTGTCTCTAATGGCATACAAATTCAATTGGGTGATGCTGATCAAAGTTTGATATTGGCTAAAACGGTCATCAATGCAGCAGGTTTGTATGCCTGCGACGTTGCAAGATCCATTGAAGGGATTCGAGAGTCGGCGATTCCCAAGCCTTACTATGCGATTGGTCATTACTTCACGATGAGTGGCAAGAGCCCATTCAAACATTTGATTTATCCAGTGGCGGGTCATGGTTACTTGGGTGTTCATGTCACTTTGGACATGGCCGGCCAAGTTAGATTTGGACCCGATATCGAATGGATTGATTCTGTTGACTATGCCTTTGATGATTCTCGTCGCCAACGTTTCATCGATGCTGTGGCTCGTTACTACCCTGGGGTGTTGAGCAGAGAAGTAAACCCTTCGTACACCGGAATTCGTCCAAAAATCAGCGGTCCTCAAGATCCATCGGCTGACTTTTTGATTCAAACTGAGGCAGATCATGGTGTACCGGGATTGATTAATTTGCTTGGCATGGAATCACCCGGACTCACTTCTTGCCTATCAATCGCTGATTTTGTGGCTAAATTACAGCATTGATCATTTCACATTAAGAAATATTTATACTTATTAAAAGCCATGAATCGGGCTTTAAAACCAAAAAATCATCAAAAATGACCCAAAAAACCAATACCTTTATCCCTGTGATCGCCATCGATGGGCCTACTGCCTCTGGTAAGGGAACGGTCGCTCAGTTAGTTGCTGAGCGCTTGGGGTATCACTATTTGGACAGCGGTGCACTGTATCGTTTGGTTGGTTTGGCCAGCTTTAAGGCGGGCATTTCAACCGCTTCTGAGCCTGATTTAATCCCCATTGCTGAAAATTTAAATGTTAATTTTCAAGGGGATAGGGTATTTCTTGGGGGTGAGGACGTCACTGATCAAATTCGCCAGGAGGAAATGGGGAAGCGCGCCTCTGAGGTGGCTGTTCATACCGGCGTCAGAAATGCCTTGATTTCAAGACAGCGAGCTTTTCGGCAAAAACCAGGTTTGGTGGCTGATGGCAGGGATATGGCGAGCGTCATTTTTACGGATGCAGGCACCAAAGTCTTTTTAACTGCCAGCGCTGAGGCCAGGGCTGACAGACGCCATAAACAATTGATAGCTAAGGGCTTTTCTGCTAATATTCAAGTCCTTTTGCAGGATTTACGTGAACGGGATGCGCGCGATGCAAATCGCAGCAATTCGCCACTTAAAGCTGTTGAAGGGGCTCATCACCTCGACACCACGTCAATGACGATCGAAGAGGCGGTGAATCAAGTTCTGAAGTGGCATCAAGCTTCTTAATAAAAGTTCGAGACCACCTAAGAAAAACAAGGAGCCAGTCCTTGCCACGCGAGTACTGGTATGTGCAATCTAACCCGTCGAGTCTTTTGACGGCTTTATAGTGAAAACTCATGTCTGAATCTTTTGCAGCTCTATTTGAAGAATCCCTAGCCCGCTCTAATATGAAGGCTGGTCAAGTTATTTCCGCTGAAGTTGTGCGTATTGATCACAACTTCGTGGTGGTAAATGCCGGTTTGAAATCTGAAGCTTTTATCTCTGTTGAGGAATTCCTTAACGATCAAGGTGAAGTTGAAGTTCAACCAGGCGATTTCGTTTCTGTAGCGATTGACGCTCTAGAAAACGGTTACGGCGACACAGTGTTGTCTCGTGACAAAGCGAAGCGTTTAGCTTCTTGGTTGAACCTTGAGAAGGCCTTGGAGCAAGGCGAACTCGTTACTGGCGCTGTAACAGGCAAAGTAAAAGGTGGTTTGACTGTGATGGTGAATGGTATTCGTGCCTTCTTGCCAGGTTCTTTGTTGGATACGCGTCCTATCAAGGACACATCTCCATACGAAGGCAAAACAATGGAATTCAAAGTTATTAAGCTTGATCGCAAGCGTAATAACGTGGTGTTGTCTCGTCGCGCAGTGGTTGAAGCTAGCCAAGGTGAAGAGCGCGCTAAGTTACTTCAAAATCTTAAAGAAGGTACTGTGGTTCAAGGTATCGTTAAGAACATCACTGACTACGGCGCGTTCGTGGATCTTGGTGGTGTTGACGGCTTGTTGCACATCACTGACTTGGCATGGCGTCGTGTGCGTCACCCGAGCGAGATGTTGACTGTTGGTCAAGAAGTAACAGCAAAAATCCTTAAGTACGATCAAGATAAAAACCGCGTGTCATTGGGCATCAAGCAATTAGGCGATGATCCATGGGTAGGTATCGCACGTCGTTACCCACCAAACACACGTTTGTTCGGTAAGGTCACTAATTTGACTGACTATGGTTCATTCGTTGAGATTGAAACTGGTATCGAAGGTTTGGTACACGTTTCTGAAATGGATTGGACAAACAAGAACGTTGCGCCAAGCAAAGTTGTTCAGTTGGGCGTAGAAGTTGAAGTCATGGTTCTTGATATTGATGAAGACAAGCGTCGCATCAGCTTGGGTATGAAGCAATGCAAACCAAATCCATGGGATGAATTTGCTCGTGCACACCAAAAAGGTGAGAAGTTAACTGGCGCGATCAAGTCAATCACTGACTTTGGCGTGTTCATTGGCTTGCCAGGCGGCATCGATGGTCTTGTTCACTTATCAGATTTGTCATGGCAAGAGACTGGCGAAGAAGCTGTTCGCAAGTACAAAAAAGGTGACGAAGTTGAAACAGTTGTTTTGGCTATCGACGTTGAAAAAGAGCGCATCTCATTGGGCATCAAACAGATGTCTGGTGACCCATTCAATAACTACACATCAGCTAGCGACAAAGGCAGCATCGTCGACGGTACTGTGAAGAGTGTTGATGCCAAGGGTGCAGTGATTTTGTTGGCAGACGAAGTTGAAGGCTATTTGCGCGCTTCTGAGATTTCAACAGATCGCGTTGAAGATGCCCGTAACTTGCTAAAAGAAGGTGACGCTGTGAATGCAATGATCATCAATATTGACCGCAAGTCACGCAGTATCAATTTGTCTATCAAAGCTAAAGATAGCGCCGATCAGCAACAGACCATGAGTAAGTTGCAGAACGAAGCTAGTGCAGGTACCACCAACCTTGGTGCCTTGCTAAAAGCCAAGATGGACAATCAAGGTAACTAATAGCTACTTTGGTGTAATGTAACGGAAAATCCCCACTCTTTTTTTAGTGTGGGGATTCTCAAAACCAATAAAAAAGAATATTGTTGAGTTATGGACGATTTAGAACGCAGTGATTCATCCACAATCACCCGATCAGAATTGGTAGAGCGATTGGCTCAGGCATTCCCACAGCTATTGCCGCGGGATGTAGAGTTGGCCGTTAAGACATTGCTCGACACCATGTCACAAGCCTTGGCTGAAGGCAAGCGAATTGAATTGCGTGGCTTTGGCAGCTTTGTGATGCACCACCGTCCACCACGTCAAGGACGAAACCCTAAATCTGGCGAAGCCGTGATGGTCCCTGCTAAGCATGTGCCACACTTTAAGCCGGGCAAAGAGCTGCGTGAGAGGGTTGATTTCCCTAAGAAAGACGACTCTAAAGAATGACCGCTTTTCTGAATGCCGCATTCAGAGCATTGCGGATCATTGGAAGAATCCTTATTTTCATATTTTTAGTATTGCTAGCACTTGGCAATACACATCAAGTAAATTTCCACCTTATTCCAGGCATCAATTGGGACGTCCCATTGATACTGGTCTTGTTCATCGCATTCATAGCGGGCATCTTGCTGACCTTGCTCAGTGGTTTGACGATTCGCCGTTTACAACAAGATCGTAGATAAATCGTGTTGCAGATAGAAACCTGGTGGTTATTCGCCCTTCCAATTGTTTTTGCCTTAGGTTGGGTGGGGGCACGCTGGGACATGCGTTTAGAAAAGCGTGAAAATGAAATTGAGCGCTTGGCTCAGCAAAAATCAACCTTCAAGGGTTTGAATCTTTTGCTCAATGAGGAGCCTGATAAAGCCATTGATGCTCTTGTTCAAATCGCCCAACTGGATCCAGAGACCACTGAATTGCATTTTGCCTTGGGCAGCCTTTTCAGAAGACGTGGTGAAACTGAGCGCGCTATTCGTGTGCATCAGCACTTGGCCAATAGAGATGATTTACCGTCAAGACATCGTGATCACGCTGCGTATGAATTGGGCCGTGACTTTTTAAGGGCTGGCCTATTGGATCGTGCAGAAACTTCTTTGAATCGTGTCAGCCCTCAGAGTAAATTTGGCATTCCTGCCAAAGAAAGTCTTCTTGAGATGTACCAAGTTGAAAAAGACTGGGCCAAAGCGATTGTGGCGTCTCAGGAATTAGAGGCATTACAAAACAAGGGTCGTGAAAAAGAAATTGCTCAGTTTCATTGTGAGTTGGCTGATGAAGCATTGCGCCATAAAGATCTGGCAGCTGCCTCAAAGCATATTGAGTTAGCCATGCAAAGTTCGCCCAATCATCCGCGAGCCATTATTTTGCAGGGTGATTGCTTGGTGGCTCAAAATCAACTCACTCAAGCGATTGAGGTTTGGTCACAGATTGCCAAAAATCATCCAGCGTTCCTCCATTTATTGGCTAATCGTTGGATCAGTGTTCATCAAGTGCTTGGCAAGGTTGAAGAGGGGCTTCAAGTCCTTATTGATACATTGGAGACTCAAGCCGGCGGAGAGCTCCTAGACATTACTTTTAAGCATGTGATGGCTTTGCGAGGTGTGCCTCAGGCTGAAACTTTGATGACAGAAGTCATGCGTCATACACCTAGTTTAAGCGCCATGGCTCTGAGAGCTCAGGCTCGTTTGACCATGGCTGAAGTGGCAAAAGATACCAAAGGTGCTCAAGAGTTCAAGGCATCTCTTGACTTGTTAAAACAAAGAACAAATACCTTGGCCCGCTATACCTGCGGTAATTGTGGATTCAGGGCCAAACGCTTTTATTGGCAGTGCCCGGGTTGTAATCATTGGGAAGCTTATTCTCCAAGGCGCGGTGAAGGATCTGCTCCTTCAGGCCCATCCATGTAAGCCTGCTATATTGGTTCAATATAAATAGCTAAATCATAAAAAAACATCGAAAACATTTAAAAGAAATTAATCGCCATGGACATTCAACTTTCTTCATCAGATATTCAAGCATTTAAAAAGGCTCGCTTATTGATTGTGGGCGATGTCATGTTGGATCGTTATTGGTTTGGTGATACTGAAAGAATTTCTCCAGAAGCTCCTGTGCCGGTAGTTTTAGTGAGCAAAGAGGATGAGCGTTTAGGTGGTGCTGCAAACGTGGCCAGAAATGCCGCAAGTGTGGGTGCGCAAATTTCAATTCTGGGTGTGGTTGGTGACGATGAATCTGGAAAAATTGTAGAGCGCTTACTACAAGAGCAAGGCGTTAAAAGTTATTTGCAACGCGACCCAAGTTTAAAAACCACGGTGAAGTTAAGGGTGGTTGCCCGTCAACAGCAATTGATTCGTTTGGACTTTGAAAAAGCCCCCACCAATGAAGCTTTATTGAATAAATTAGAACAATTCCAATCTTTGTTAAAAGAGGTGGATGCGGTTGTTTTCTCTGATTACGGCAAGGGCGGTTTGACTCATGTCACACAAATGATCGCTGCTGCAAAAGCAGCCGGCAAGTTTGTATTAGTCGACCCCAAAGGGGATGACTACAGTAAATACCAATTAGCCTCGATGATCACTCCTAATCGCGCAGAACTTCGTCAGGTGGTTGGGCGCTGGAAGGATGAGGCAGATTTAACTCAAAAAGCACAAGCGTTGAGAGAAACCTTAAAACTTGATGCTTTGCTTTTGACCAGGTCTGAAGAGGGTATGAGTTTATTCACTGCCAAAGGCGTAGAACACGTCAAGGCTCAAGCCAGAGAGGTGTTTGATGTCTCGGGTGCGGGCGATACGGTGATTGCCACCATGGCAGTTGCCTTGGCTGCTGGTTGGGCGCCTGGTAAAGCGATGACCTTGGCCAATAAGGCCGGTGGTATCGTGGTGGGTAAATTAGGCACGGCAACTGTTTCATTAGAGGAATTGCAATGACATACATTGTGACTGGCGCAGCAGGATTTATTGGCGCAAATATTGTGCAGGGCTTGAATGCCCGAGGCATTAAAAACATCATTGCTGTTGATGAATTAAAGCCAGCTGATAAATACCGCAATTTGGCTGATTTAGAGGTTGCTGATTATTTAGATAAGTCTGAATTCTTGGCAGCCTTCTCTAAAGGACACTTTGGTAAAGTCACAGCAGTTTTTCATGAGGGCGCCTGTTCGGACACCATGGAAACTGATGGTCAATACATGATGGCGAACAACTACCGTTATTCAATTGATTTATTGGATATTTGCACAGAACACCACATCCCTTTTTTATATGCCTCCTCTGCAGCCACCTATGGTGGTTCTGATGTCTTCAAAGAAGATCGTCAGTATGAGAAGCCACTGAACGTCTATGGCTACTCAAAGTTCTTGTTTGATCAAGTAGTGCGCCAGCGTTTGCAAGATGAGGTCACCACCGCTCAGGTGGTTGGATTCAGGTACTTTAACGTTTATGGACCCAGAGAATCACACAAGGGGCGCATGGCCTCAGTAGCCTTTCATCACTACCATCAATTCATGGAAGCCAATTTGGTGAAGTTGTTTGGTGAATATGATGGCTACAAAGAGGGTGAGCAAAAGCGAGACTTTATTTCTGTCGAAGATGTCGTTAAGGTGAATTTGTTTTTCCATGATCACCCTGAAAAAAGCGGCATATTCAATTTGGGCACGGGACGCGCACAACCATTCAATGATGTGGCTAAATCAGTGATCAATTCTTTGAGAAAAATTCATGGGCATGCTGAGTTATCTTTGTCAGATTTGATTGATGAGAGGTTGCTGGAGTACGTGCTTTTCCCAGAGGCTTTGAAGGGCAAGTACCAATCATTCACCCAAGCTGATTTAACAAATTTGCGATCTGCAGGCTATCAAGAAGACTTCCTAACAGTTGAGCAGGGTGTCAGCAAATACATGACATGGCTGTCAGAGAATTCTGATTTTCTTGCACAACCCCTGTAGGCAACAAAAAAACGTCAACCACTCAGCGGTCGACTCGTTAAGAAAAAGCTCCATCAATCGATGGGGCTTTTTTCTTTAAAGGAGTCTGAATGTTTTTAAAAGTATTGCAACCAATCATCAACTTCATCATGGCAGCGTTTGTGGGGCTGTTTCTGTTGAGCGGTCATGCCTTTGCTAAGGTTGAAATCAATTCCGCGGACCAAGCAGCATTAGAGTCAGTGCGCGGCTTAGGACCATCTAAAGCCAAGGCGATTTTGCTTGAGCGAAAAAAGAATGGACCTTTCAAAGATTCGACTGATCTTCATACCCGAGTCAAAGGTATTGGAGAGAAAACCGTTGAGCGCTTGATGCAAAACGGTTTAACGATTAACAATAAAACTCTTGCAGGGTCAAGCAAGGAGAAGCCTACAGCTAACACCAAGGAAGCCTCATCTAAAAGATCCGCAGATAAAGAAAAAGAAGGTTCCAAAAAAGCGAAGTCAGAAAAGACCGGCTCAGAAAAAACAGCGAAGCAAAGTAGAAAAGCTAAAGAAGACCCAAAGGAAGGTAAGCAAAATAATCAGAGAGGTAGAGAAGCTTCCTAAGCCTATAAGCTTATAAGTAAATGGCATATGACCTTGTTCAAAATACATTAAGATAGGGGTCATATGTCTACTTCACGCCCAAACTACCCGACCATTGCCCAAACTGTTGGCCACACACCATTGGTGCGTTTACAGCGCATACCTGGAGCAGGCAATGCAGAACGAAATAACGTTATTTTGGGTAAGTTGGAGGGAAATAATCCAGCTGGCTCGGTCAAAGATCGACCAGCATTATCAATGTTCATGCGCGCAGAAGAGCGTGGCGATATCAGGCCTGGCGATACCCTGATTGAAGCAACCAGCGGTAACACTGGGATTGCCTTAGCCATGGTTGCAGCCATCTTGGGTTACAAGATGATTTTGGTGATGCCTGAGAATCAGAGCATAGAACGCCGCCAAAGCATGGCAGCCTATGGCGCTGAATTAATCTTGACTCCAGCCACAGGCGGCATGGAGTACGCCAGAGATTATGCAGAACAATTGCAAAAAGATGGCAAGGGAAAAATCCTTGATCAGTTTGGTAATAAAGACAATCCTAAGGCTCATATTGAATCAACAGGTCCTGAGATTTGGGAAGACACCCAAGGTCAGGTCACGCACTTTATTTCTGCGATGGGCACCACTGGAACAATCACGGGTGTATCTGTCTATCTAAAAGAAAAAAATGCGAATATTCAAATCGTTGGGGCTCAACCAGAGGATGGTTCGCAAATACCTGGTATTCGTAAATGGTCGCCCGAATATATTCCTAAAATTTATGCGGACGCAAAAGTGGATCGCATCGAATACGTCAGTCAGGCTGCGGCAGAGGACATGGCTCGTCGCTTGGCCAGAGAAGAGGGTATTTTTTGCGGCATCTCGGCAGCAGGTGCTTTGGTTGTGGCATTGAGAGTGGCAGAAAGAATTGAAAACGCCACGATCGTGTTCATTGTCTGTGATCGCGGCGACCGCTATCTATCAACCGGTGTTTTTCCAGCTTAACTGAACAGTAACTTAACTAAGCAGTATTTGTTTCAATAACATTGAGCTTATTGACTGACTGGCTTAGTAGTTTTTTTCACAGTCTTTTTGGTGTTTTTAGGCTTCTTCGTTGCTTTTTTAGCAACATCGCTAGCGGGCCTCACATCATCCAAAGCTTCAGCAAACTCTGCCACCGATTGGGCATAAAAGAAACTGCGGTTGTAATCACAAATGGCTAAGAAGTTGCGCAGACCAATCACATAACGAACATCTGTTCCGCCATTATTGCCAGGGCTTGGCAAGTCAACAATGAGGCTTGGTGTGCTTGCTGGCAGTGAGCTTTGTTTCAGTAAGCCTTGCTTGATCAAGTCACCCAATTGAAGCTTTGCTTTTGGTTCTCCATCAGCTAAACGTGCAGCATTGTCTTGAGCAGTTTGATTGCTTTCAATCTCAAAATAAATGGGTTCATCTTTGACCCAGCCATGGACGACCAAAAAGTTAGCAACACTTGCTATGGCGTCTTCGGGTGAATTCCTCAAATCGATCTTGCCATCTTTATCACCATCAACAGCAAAGCGTCTGATACTGCCTGGCATGAACTGAGGTAAACCGATGGCGCCAGCAAATGAACCAGTTTGATTCAAGCAAGTCTTGAATGGCTTTGCTTGAGAGTTCTCAGTCCAACATAGCAGGATCAAATCTTCGAGCTGGTTCTTAAAGAGAGTTTCTCTGGCAAGCTTATTTGGCGCCTTTGGATAGTCAAATCCAAGGGTGCTGAGAGTATCTCGGACTGAGAAGTTTCCCATGTGGCGGCCGTAGATGGTTTCAACACCAATGATTGACACAATGATTTCTGCTGGGACGCCAGTTTCTTTTTCAGTTTTCTCAATGAAAGAGCGGTGAGTTGCCCAAAACTTTTGACCTGCAGCTAAACGTCTAGGCTCAATAAATCTGCTGCGATAAACCCTCCAGTTTTTTTGAAATCCTGGGGGCGGAGGCATCACCAGTTTTTTAATTGAAGGAAGGGCTTTTGTGTCGTCAAATGCCAGCTTTAAGTCGCTCAAAGGAATTTGATGCTTTTTAGACACCATCTCTAAAAATGTTTGCAAGGAATCTACATTGATTGATTCTTCTTGACTGATAACTTCTGGTGCGGCGATGCTTTTTTGGCTTGGTGCAGATGATTGAGTAGATACGTCACTATTGAGGCTGGCGCACGCTGATAAAAAGATAGCGGCAATACCGCTGATCATTAGTTTTGAAAATCGATTGATGAGTGAAGAGGAATTATTCAAATCGTTAATGTCTTTTGCTCGGTTGACTATGGGCTAATAAATCTTATTAAACCAGCATTTTAGGGCTCTTATCAATCAGTAGTTTCCTGATAAAGCCCTGACTTTCTTCAAAATGCTTTCATGGGCTTAAAAGATGTGACTGAGTGCGTGACTGAGTGCGTAACTGTGTGCTTCAGTGTGCTGCTAATTGGCGTATTTAATAGAACTGACACTTTCTGATGTGAGAACTTATCAGGCATATTAAAATAAGGCCATTAGATAAGTGATTAAACAAATTCAGTCAATAGCCTCAAAATAGCATTAATTATCAGTATGACTGAGCCTTTGTAAACAATAAAAAAGAGTCTTTATGAAAATTTTGGTTGCTGTTAAACGTGTCGTTGATTACAACGTCAAAGTACGGGTCAAATCTGATCAATCAGGCGTTGATATTGCAAACGTCAAAATGAGCATGAACCCTTTTGATGAAATTGCGGTTGAAGAGGCTGTGCGCCTCAAAGAGGCAGGTCTTGCAACTGAAATCATTGCGGTTTCTTGTGGCTTGACTCAATCTCAAGAAACGATTCGTACTGCCATGGCTATTGGTGCTGATAGAGGTGTTTTGATTGAAACGGACATTGAGTTACAGCCTTTGGCAGTGGCTAAGCTATTAAAAGCAATCGTCGATAAAGAAAAGCCTGATTTGATTATCTTGGGTAAGCAAGCGATTGATGATGATAGTAATCAAACAGGCCAAATGTTGGCAGCATTGTTAAATATCTCTCAGGCAACTTTTGCCTCAAAGGTTCAGTTGGCTGATGGTAAAGCGATTGTGACGCGTGAAGTTGATGGTGGCTTAGAAACCATTGCCATCAATTTACCTGCGGTGATCACCACTGATTTGCGTTTGAACGAGCCACGCTATGTCACATTGCCAAATATCATGAAGGCTAAAAAGAAGCCCTTGGATATTTTCAAGCCAGAGGACTTGTCTGTTGATGTCACTCCGCGCATCACAACCCTCAAGGTGGAAGATCCGCCAGCGCGCAGTGCAGGGGTGATGGTGCCGGACATTAAAACATTGGTCGACAAACTTAAAAATGAAGCAAAGGTGATCTAAATGACTATTTTGGTAATAGCAGAGCACGACAACCTTTCTTTAAAGCCGGCTACTCTTAATACGGTTGCTGCAGCTCTAGCTTGCGGTGGTGATGTGCATGTTTTGGTTGCGGGACATCTTGCAGATGGCGTGGCTCAATCAGCATCTCAACTTGCTGGAGTGGCCAAGGTCATTCATGTGGATGCGCCGCATCTGCAGCATCAGCTGGGAGAAAACTTAGCAGAACAAATCTTGGCTCTGACAAGAGGCTCTGCTTATTCTCATGTCTTAGCGCCTGCTACAGCCATTGGTAAAAATACCTTGCCAAGAGTGGCTGCAAAATTAGATGTGGCTCAAGTGTCAGACATCACCAAGGTGATCAGTGCTGATACTTTTGAAAGACCCATCTATGCAGGCAATGCCATCGCCACAGTTCAATCTCGTGATGCTATCAAGGTGATCACGGTGCGCACCACCGGCTTTGATGCAGTCGCCAATACCGGCGGCAATGCAGTGATTGAAAAAATCTCCGCTGTTGCTGATTCAGCGATTTCTGCATTTGTATCCAAAGAAATCAATCAATCAGATCGCCCAGAGTTATCGGCTGCAAAAGTGGTGGTATCCGGTGGTCGTGGTTTGGGTTCAGCAGAAAAGTACCAGGAACTGCTTGAGCCTTTGGCTGATAAGTTGGGCGCTGCTTTGGGTGCATCTAGGGCGGCGGTTGATGCTGGTTATGTGCCCAATGATTATCAGGTAGGGCAAACTGGAAAAATTGTGGCGCCACAACTTTATATTGCCGTTGGTATTTCAGGGGCTATTCAGCACTTGGCTGGTATGAAAGACTCTAAGGTGATCGTTGCGATCAACAAAGATGCCGATGCTGCTATTTTCAGTGTGGCTGATTATGGTCTTGTGGCTGATTTGTTCACAGCAGTGCCGGAGCTCATCAAAGAATTGGGTTGATCAAAGAGTGAGCTTGACTCACTCTTTGATACCAATTTTTTTATTTCTTCTCAGGGCTAATCTTTTATAGATTTATTGAGATATTTTTCTGGCCGCTTCAAATTGACTGAGGAAGTGTTGCTCAAACGCAATCGCTAAACCAACCATCATAACTGCTGCGCCAATCATCAAAGAAGCGATCACGCACAAAATCACCAACCAGCCTGAAGCACTTGTCTGTCCGCTGTTAGCGTTGAATTGAGCATCCCATTTTTCATCAGGCCTTAAACCAAACACAATGGTGGTTAACAAGCTAGCTTCAATAGCAATGAATCCAGCTGCTGCCAAAATCCAACCCAAGGCTGAGGACATATCGCTAGCGGCCAATAATTTCCAGCCCAAAATACCTGAAAATAAACTGATCATCTGCAACCAAGCCCATAGACTAGCCAAACCTTTTAAGTAAAAGAGGTTGAAACCAGTGGCTGGAAAAAAAAGACCCAGGGCGCAAAAGAGAAGTTTGTTTTTATGCATGAGCTGATTGTATTGATTTAATGAGCTTGCGTTTTAATCCCTTAATAAAACCCCCTTACTTAAACCCTTCAGTTTTTGAGTGAAAAACTCAAAACTTCATTGTCACGGGTCATGATCAGGAGTCGATCACCGTCGCGCACCATGCTTCGGTAGTTGCTCAAATGGCTCAAAAATTTATATTCCAACTCGCCAGCAGTAGGATCACAAGCTTTACGGGTACCAGCTATTTTTTCTATGACAAAGCCTCTGTCTCCCACTTGAACTTGAGCGGTATAGAGATTGCAGCCTGAGTGGCCACTAACCGATTTGCCATCAGGTGAAAAGTTTAAGCTCAAAGAAGTCTTATTTTCACCATGTGGGATCGATCTTTGGCGGGTTTTTCCATCATTGGGGCTGGTGTAATGCCATCTGATCAAGGTCCATTGGCTGGCTTGAACATCTTGGATGACTGGGGTGTTGACGGCGTTACAAGGAGGCATGACTTGGGCGCAGGCACCCAGAAAAAGACTGGAACTAGCCAGAAGTGTCAAAAACAGGGTCGATGGTCTTAAATTAGTCATGCTTACCTTTAAATTTTGGTCTTCTGGGCAATTCTGCGATAGAATACGTGGTTTATTTCAGCATTGTAAGGAAATCACATGGTCGTCATTCGACTCGCACGTGGTGGTTCAAGAAATCGCCCATTCTTTAGCATCGTAGCTACAGACAAACGCAATCGTCGTGACTCGAACTTTATCGAGCGCATCGGTTATTACAATCCTAGCGCAGTTGAATCTGAACAAGGTTTCCGCGTTGCTCAGGATCGTTTGACTTATTGGCAAGGTGTTGGTGCTCAGTTGTCACCAACAGTAGCACGTTTACTTAAGGGTGCTCCTAAGGCCTAAGTAAGTCTTGGTTGATGGAGGCTCTCATGAGTACTGCAATGAAAAGTACTGCAACGAGTTCTCCTTCTGACCTAGTTCTTGTCGGGCATGTACTCGACGCCCAAGGGATCAGAGGTTTGGTGAAAATCAAACCTTATTCTAAAGAGCCCTTAGCTTTATTCTCAGCACCGCTTGTTTGGTTATCTAAGCCACCAGCCTTGGCGGACTTAGCTCGTCCTATGGCCGTTAAAACTGCCAAAGAGCACAGCGGCCAAATCCTGCTTGGTTTAGAAGACATCAATGATCGTGATCAAGCCTTGACGCTTAAAGGTTCAGCGGTCTACGTCAGTCGCGCAGATTTTCCTGAAGCAGAAGACGATAGTTTTTATTGGGTAGACCTGATTGGTTTGCCTGTGATCAATGAGCAAGGTCAATCCTTGGGCTTGGTGGTTGATCTGATGGACAACGGCGCACAATCAATTCTATGTGTGCGCATGGACGGTCAGAAAGAAGATCGACTGATTCCGTTCATTGAGTCTGTGATCAAATCAGTCAATAAAGATGCCAACGATCCGCAACGTCAAATCATTGTCGATTGGCAACTAGACTGGTGATTCCAGCTATATGATGAAGCCATGCGTTTTGACCTTGTAACTATCTTTCCTGAAATGTTCTCCGCTTTGACCTCTTGGGGGGTCACGGGCAGGGCTTTTGAGCAGGGATTGGCAACGCTCCATACCTGGAACCCCAGAGACTTTACTCAGGACGCCAGAAGAACCGTGGATGACCGCGCCTATGGTGGTGGTCCTGGCATGGTCATGATGGCAAAGCCCTTGGAAGATACCCTCGATGCTGTGGCAAAAGATCAGGAACAAAAGGCCAAAAAAGGCCCCGTGATCTTGTTATCCCCTCAAGGTGAGCGCTTTAATCAAAAAAAAGCCAAATATATTAAGGATTTAGGGGTTGTGACCCTGTTGTGCGGCCGTTACGAGGCGATTGACCAGCGTTTGGTTGAGCGCCGGGTGGATGAAGAGCTGAGTTTGGGTGATTTTGTGGTTTCTGGAGGCGAAATACCCGCCATGGCGGTGATGGACGCTGTGATTCGTTTGATCCCTGGAGCCCTTGGAGATGCTGATTCTGTGGCCCAAGATAGCTTTATGGAGGGGCTTTTAGACTGTTTTCACTACACCAGGCCCGAAAATTATGAAAATTTATTGGTTCCAGACGTGCTTTTAGGTGGACATCACGCTAAAATAGCGGATTACCGTCGGAAACAATCTTTGGAGCTGACGTTAAAGCGGCGACCTGACTTAATTGTTCAGGCACGTCAGCAAGGCTTGTTGAGTTCTGCAGATGAAGCTTTTTTAGCCTCTTTGCAAAAATAAGACAGGGTTTTAAACCGCATCCTCTACCAAGTCCGTTCATTCGGAATACAACGTTGGTACGATGCTATAGGAGTTGTAATGAACATTATTGAATCAATTGAGCAAGAAGAAATTGCTCGTCTAACAGCCAACAAAACGCTTCCTGCGTTTGCACCTGGCGATACAGTTGTTGTGAACGTTAACGTGGTTGAAGGTACTCGTAAACGTGTGCAGGCTTACGAAGGTGTTGTGATTGCTAAACGCAATCGTGGTTTGAACTCAAGCTTCATCGTTCGCAAGATTTCATCTGGCGAAGGTATTGAGCGTACATTCCAAACTTACTCACCATTGATCGCTAGCGTTGAAGTTAAGCGTCGCGGTGATGTACGTCGTGCTAAGTTGTACTACTTGCGTGATCGTTCTGGTAAATCAGCACGTATCAAAGAGAAGCTACAAGCTCGCACAAAAGAAGTTGCTGCTGAGTGATCAGTTTCAATTTTTGATGCAAAGGCAGCCTAGGCTGCCTTTGTGCTTTTTGGCTACTCAAAAAATAACAAGCTTCGGATAAACTAGAACTCATGTCGCGCTCAACAGATTCTTTGCCTAAAACTTCCGGTGCCTCTCAGTCTATTTTTGACCCAAGAGAAGTGCCGATCGTTGCACGCGATAGCCATATGCCCGCGGTTGAACAGAATTTATTGACGCCTGATGGATTGCGCTTCAGATTTACTCAGGAGAAGCCCTGGGAGCCTGAAGTGACCGATGAAAATCGAGCGGCTTTGGCCAGGGAAGGATCGGTCAATGCCGGCCGCGGAAATGAGCTGACGCCTGCTGCCGTATTGATTCCTCTCATCATGTATGAGAATGAATTAAAAATCCTGCTGACACAAAGAACAGCCCATTTGCATGATCATCCAGGTCAAATCAGTTTTCCAGGAGGTCGCTGCGACCCTCAAGATGGTTCAGTAATTGACACCGCTTTGCGTGAAGCAGAGGAAGAGATTGGATTGCCATCCAACAGGGTCGAGGTGCTAGGTTCATTGCCCCATTACTTGACGATCACAGGCTATCAGGTGACCCCAGTGGTGAGCTTGGTGGATGCAGGACATGCGTATGAGCCGGATGAGTTTGAGGTGGCTGATATCTTTGAAGTGCCGATGGACTATTTGATGAACCCTCATCATCATGAACAAAGAATGTGGCAAAGCCCGCAAGGCTACCGTCGTTTTTATGCCATGCCCTATGAAAATAAGTTCATTTGGGGAGCAACTGCAGGTATGCTACGGAATCTTTATCACTTTTTAAAAGCATGACATTCTTCTCACTTCTCTTCGCTCTGATTGCAGAGCAATATAAGCCAGTTGAAAAAAATCACTGGATTCATCGCATCACCCATGGTTGGTTAGATTTCATTGTCAAAAACATCGACACTGGCGCAGAGCGCAGCGGCCGTTTGGCTTGTGTGGCGGCCCTGATTCCTCCAGTTGTTCTTGTGTTGGCCATCCATATTATTTTGCTAGCAACTCAACCGATGCTGGCTTTCCTTTGGAATGTATTGATTGTTTATTTGTTTTTGGGATTCAGACAATTCAGCCATCCATTCACTGCGATTCATGAAGCCTTGCTTGAGCGTGATCTAGACACTGCGCGACAACTGCTCGCAGAGTGGCAGGGCGCAGGCGTTAACACTGAGACCATGAGCGAGTCTGAGGTGATTCGTTTGACTCTTGAGCAAGCCATCATTGGTTCGCACCGTCATGTCTTTGGCCCGATCTTTTGGTTCATGTTGCCATTTGGCCCTGCTGGGGTGGTTTTGTATCGCTTGAGTGAATTAGCTGCGCAACGTTGGCCTGCTCAAGCAAGTAGTTCTTTGGGCAGTGCGGCCAGAAGTTTATTCCAGGTGATTGATTGGATACCGGTGCGCTTAACGGCCATTGGCTTTGCCATTGTGGGTAATTTTGAAGATGCGATTTACGGATGGCGCTTTCATTTACGTAAATGGAGCAATGAACTTGAAGCCATCATTTTGGCGGCAGGCGCCGGTGCATTGGGGGTTCGTTTGGGTTCACCATTGCCTGAGCCTGACAGTGATGAGGCCTTGCGCATGGCTGAATCTGGCGAGCCGCCGATTTATGATTTAGGTATTGAGGCGTCTTTGCGTAGTCTGCGCTCTGCGGTTGGCCTGGTTTGGCGCGCAGTGATTCTTTGGTTAACGCTGATTGCTTTGATGACTATTTCAGTTTGGCTTGGATAGTATCTGCGTTGTGGGATTCATGTCGCAGTTGACGAAACAATTCCACACGTTGCGCTGAAATAGTTCCCGCATCCACAGCAGCTCTGACAACGCAGCCTGGTTCATCACCATGGCTGCAGTTATGAAACTTGCATTTCCCTAGCAAGGGCCTGAACTCAATAAAAGCATGTTGTAGCTCGCTCTCTGAGAGGTGAGCTAAACCAAATTCCTGAAACCCCGGTGAATCAATCAATGACCCAGCAAAAGAGTTAGCAGAAGAGTTAGCAGAAAAATTCTTTTGACTAGCAGGTAAGTCGTAATAACGACAAGCGGTGGTGGTGTGTTTGCCGCTGTCTAACTTCTTGGAATGTTCCTGAGTTTGAGCGGCAGCATCAGGAATCAAAGCATTCAATAGCGTGGACTTGCCCATTCCTGATTGACCAACCAATACCGATACACGGCCCTGGACATGAGGAAGCAAAGCCTCTACTGAAGCTGGGTCGTGCTTCACTGACATTTCATGAACGGGGTAGCCCATCGAAATATACGGCTCGAGCATCTTGCGAGCAGCAGGTAATTTATTGGGCAGGTCACATTTATTCAAAATGATTCTAGGGATGATGCCGGCTGTTTCAGCAGCAATCACTGCTCGACCCAAGAGGTCTGGAGAGAAGCCCGGCTCGGTCGCAAGCACGATCAAGATTTGATCAACATTGCTGGCGATGGATTTACTTTTGTAGGCATCTGAGCGGTAGAGCAAATTCTTGCGCTCAACTATTTTTTCAATCACAGCTTGCTCGGGGCCGGTTTCTTGAACTTCCAAGATATCACCAACCGCACCTAAATGTTGCTTGCCACGTGAAGTTACTTGATACAAAGCCTGTGGACTGATGTCCGACTCACCTTCGATTGCTCTGGCCAAATAATGTCGACCATATGAGGCAACGAGAAGGGCTTTGAATGATTTCATCAAACTATCTTACCGCCATACTTTGTAAATGAGCAATGCGCAGAGGGGCTGGTGGATGAGAGTCATAAAATTTCGAGTAAAGCGGATCTGGCGTGAGGGTTGCTGCATTGTCTTGATACAACTTGACCAAAGCGGTGATCAAATCATTGGCTGAAGATTTCTCTGCAGCAAAAGCATCCGCTTCGTATTCATGTTTGCGAGAACCCATGCTGTTAATCGGTGTCAAAAAGAAACCAAACACAGGGAAGACCAGACTGAATAATGCCAAGGCCAGACCAGCGTTATAACCATTCAAATCTGGCGTGATGCCCAGGCTTAGATAGAACCAAGCCTTGGTTGAAATCCAACCCAATAAGGCGAGCACTAAAAAGCTCAAAGCAAATGACTGAATCAAGCGCTTACGAATGTGTTGGCGTTTGAAGTGTCCTAATTCGTGAGCCAAGACTGCTTCGATTTCTTGTGGATTCAAGCGCTCGATCAAGGTGTCAAAAAACACGATTCGTTTCGCTTTGCCCATGCCCGTGAAATAAGCATTGCCATGAGCACTGCGCTTGCTGCCGTCCATGATGAAAAGACCTTGGCTGGTGAAGTCACAGCGCTTGAGTAAGCCCTCGATACGTTCTTTTAAAGGACCATCTTCGAGCGGTTTAAATTTATTGAATAAAGGCGCAATGAAGGTAGGGAATAACCACAGCAATAATGCATTGAAGCCTACCCACACAAACCAAGTCCAAACCCACCAATACTGTCCGGCTTCAGTCATCAGCATCAGAACCACCCATAGCAGTGGCAGACCGATGGCAAGACCTAACAAAATGCCTTTGAACATATCTGTAAAAAATAAGGCAGGCGTCATTCTGTTAAAGCCAAACTTCTCTTCAATGCCAAACTGACGATGCCAGGAAAAAGGTAAATCAATGATGCCGGTGATCAAGCTGATGGAGACCAGTAATGCGATTTGTTGTGGAACGCCAGGCCCCAATAAATCCAAGGTGAAGTTATGCAGAAGTTGTAGACCGCCCAACAAGGTGAAGCCAATCAAAATAGCCACTGATAAAGCGATCTCGAATAAACCAAGACGTAATTTGGTCATGGTGTAGTCGGCTGCTTTGCGATGATCGGTGAGTGTTACTTTGCTGGCAAATTCTGCGGGAACTTCATCGCGATGCAAAGCAATGTGCCGCATATGGCGCGAAGCCAAATAGTAACGAGTTGCAACACTGAGGACTAGGCCCAAAAGAAAGATCAGAGTGAATGTCATGAGTTCGCTAAAAATGTTGAGAATCTGATTGAAGATTCTAAATAATGAAGCTATTTTTACACAAAACGACGTCAGTGAATAAAGGACCTACCTGGATAGCAGGCATTAGAAACTGGCCGCTACACCAATTGAAGTACCTTTGACATTTTGACCAAATTGAAACCTGAACATAAAGCGAATTCTGGTCAGAATCGGGTCCGATGCTCGGCGGTCTAATTCAATCCCTGTGCCCACCGATGTGAGTGAGTTAAAACCCAGGGATCCGCGCATATCACCCAAAAATTGGGTGTGAGCCAGTTCAAGAACATGGCGAACTGGTATTTCTAAAATTCTCAAAGACGTTGGGGTTCGACTGCGCCCCCATAAACTCATACTTTGCGAATCTGAATGACCTTTCACTGCCGCTGAGCTATCAAAGCTATTTAGCGGAATGTAGGTATAGCGAGCTTCAAAATCAATTTCTCGTTCTGGTTTGTAGTTCTCATAATCCAGCATCAAAGAGCCACCAGCACCATACACATTCAAGCGACCTCGATTCAAAAAATCAAGATTTTTCCCGGTGCGATCTTCTAGTGCGCGATTAAAAATGGATGCATCACTTTCTAGGTGACCCAGGGTGATGTTGAATATCGGACGAAAACGCAATTCCTTGGTGATATTGAAGTCCCACCCAATGCCGCCTGTTCCTGAAATGCTGTTCCAGCGAACTGGGAGGACGGTTGGCGAATCAGCGGTTCCGGCGCTAAAGGATGGATCATAGCGATTGATTGCCACAGTTCCTTCTAGGTAAAGCGGGACATCTTCACTGATTCTGTCGCCACCACCAAAAGAAATCATTTTTAAGGCAGGATTATTGGTGGATTTATCAGTGATGGACAAAGAGCCTGTGGTGACATCGGGAGTCAAGGAGTAGCCCATGATCAACATCATGGAGTTGGCTTTCCTTTGTAAATCTTCTGTGAAGCTCAAAGTTGTTTGAGCGCTCGCCAGGCATGCATGAGCTGCCCCACAGATGATGAGGGCTTTGAAGCTGGCAAGGATCAGGTTGTGATGGCGCAAAGTCATTATGTGTAAGAGCGATCAGTAATACTTATTTCAAGTATTTTAACTTCGGGCAATTCAATCACCGTTGTTTAGAAGTTAAAGCCCACGCCAAAGCTAAAGCCGCCTAGTTTGGTTTTTTGTAAAGGCTCACCTGCTTTCATATCGTAATAGAGGGTGCGATAACCAAGCATGACATCTCCCCATGGATAGGCCTTGCCAATACCAATCAGTGCTTGCCATGTCATATCAGTCTTGCCGCCTTGGCCGCCCATATCGAAATAGAAGGGGATGTACCAATCAGTTGATTGGATTCTTGAGCGACCTTTGATACCGATGACAGGATCTGTTGTTCGCGCTCTTTTTGAGAGTGACAAGTCATCAATGTGATTGAAATCTATGCGCCAATCGACTTTGGCATTCACTGTTCTGACGCCTGCTAATAAATCTACAGATAGTTGTGGCTCATGAAGCAGGTTATAAGAAACGGCCCCTGTGAATGTTGATAACTTGAGCCTAGCTGTTGAGGAGCTTGAGATGACATTGCCGCCTCGAACATGTTCATCTGTAAATTCTGCATGCGCCATGTCTGCAAGAAAGCCCCATTTGCCATAACGTGCCTGCCCAGAGAGCATCGCAACTCCAGATAGGTGCTTAAGAACATCCCCGGCTGTCACATCTGAAGAAGAGCTTGTCTCTGGAAGTGGAGCCTCAGTGCTGATTCCTGGCAGCCATAAATAGGGTGTTAGAGAAAATTGCCACTCATTGGTGATGGGCGCGATAGGCTTGTTAGTGCCTTGAGTTTGGGCATGAGTCTGCAGTGAAAGACTGGCAAATAAAAAAAGACAGACAGAGCGGAAGTAATTGATTTTCATGAATTGACAGTCATTTTGTTGGGCAAATTAAAACATAGCGAGTGAAATTCACCATTGGCTCTGAGGTGAATGACTGGGATTGCTGGTCGAGTTAACCCCAAGCGTTCTTAAAAGAGGGTAATGACCTTGCAGGTGTAATAATCACCAAAATATGGTTTTTATGAGGGTAAGAGCTCGTTTTGCATCAAATCTCATGAAACTCAATAAAATCAAATGATTGACAGCAATAATCAGCAGTACAAACAACAGGAATCAGCAAATACAAATGAGCACAACCAGAAAAAACGATCGTTTGGTGTGGGTAGATATGGAGATGTCGGGTCTTTTGCCAGAAACAGACCGTATTTTAGAAATTGCGATGATTGTGACGGACGGCGATTTGAACATTGTTGCTGAAGGACCTGTTTTGGTGGTTCATCAAGAAGATGCTGTTTTAGATCGCATGGATGCTTGGAACAAAGGTACTCACGGTAAATCTGGTTTGATTGATAAAGTCAAAGCATCTACTTTGACTGAAGCAGAAGTTGAAGCCGCATGTTTAGCATTTTTAAAGCAACATGTGAAATCAAGTATTTCTCCGATGTGCGGCAATACCATTCATCAAGATCGTCGCTTCATGAATCGTTACATGCCGAAATTAGAAGCCTATTTCCATTATCGAAACATTGATGTTTCAACCATCAAAGAATTATGCAAGCGTTGGCAACCTGAAATTGCCAAGGGTTTTTCAAAGCAGCAAGCACACACCGCTTTGGCTGACATCATTGAATCAGTAGAAGAGTTGCGCTATTACAGAGAAAAGCTATTCATTCCAACCGTTGGTGATGAGCCAATCGTTGAAGGTAATTAAGCAAACAAGCAATCAAATGAAGTAATTAAAAACAAGCAATTTAAAAATACTCAATAAAAGAAAAATATGCTTTCTCAAGACGCCAATATGTTTTTAAGAATCGCCGCCATCATCACGCCGGTGGTGTTGATCATTTTGGTGGGTTGGTTGTATGGTCGTAAAGCGCACCCTGATATGTCAGGCATCAATCGTGCAACTCTAGATGTGATTGCACCGCTGTTGGTGGTTTCTGCTTTCGTGAGTAAAGACTTTGAATTACTCGATCAGTGGAGCTTGTTACTTTGTGGCGTTGCGGTGGTGTTGGGTTCGGGTATTTTGGCCTGGCCAATTGCCAAGATCTCAGGCATGGATCCTAAAACATTTGTGCCGCCGATGATGTTCAATAACTGCGGCAACATGGGTTTGCCTTTGGCAGTATTTGCTTTTGGTACTGCAGGTCTTGCCCCTGCTGTGGCATTGTTTGCGATTTCAAACTTGATGCACTTCACCCTAGGGGTCAAGTTGGTTAATCCGAAAGCTTCAGTGAAGGGTGTGTTTGCTAACCCGATGGTGATTGCCACCATCTTGGGCATTTTCCTTTCAAGCACCAAGCATCTTTACACCTTGCCAGAGCCTCTGTACCAATCAATCAAGTTATTGGGTGATGCCACAGTGCCATTGATGTTGTTCTCTTTGGGTGTGCGCATGAAAGATGCCAATTTAAAACATTGGCGTGAAGGATTTTTAGGCGCAGCGATTTGTCCGATTGTGGGACTGACGGTTGCTTTGATCATCGCACCGTTTGTAGAGATGACTGATCTACAAAAAGGTCTTCTATTTGTCTTTGCAAGTTTGCCACCAGCTGTGTTGAACTTCTTGGTGGCTGATCGCAACAAACAAGATCCTGAACTGGTTGCCTCGATTGTTCTACTTGGCAACTTATCTGCGATGATCTTCGTGCCGATTGGCTTGTACCTTGGTTTAAGGTAAAAGCTTGATCTTCTTACTTCGCTCTGATCGCAGATTTAGGGCGGAATGCTTTGATCACAGTTTCATTGGTCTCGACATAAGGGCCACCGATCAAATCAATGCAGTAGGGCACGGCGGCAAAAATACCTGGAACGATTGATTTGCCATCGGCATCTTTTAAGCCTTCCAAGGTTTCTTGAATGGCTTTGGGTTGCCCCGGTAGATTGATGATCAAGGCCGCATGGTTCTCAATCTCGCGAAGGGCGGCAACCTGTCTGGACAAAATAGCTGTAGGAACGAATTTAAGGCTGATTTGGCGCATTTGCTCAGCAAAGCCTGGCATTTCTCTACTGGCAACTGCCAAGGTTGCCTCAGGCGTCACATCTCTTCTAGAAGGCCCTGTGCCTCCAGTGGTTAAAACCAAGTCGCAACCAACCTCATCCACCAGTTCCTTGATGGTCTTAGAAATCAATTCTTTTTCATCAGGAATCAAGCGAGACTCCATGTGCCAAGGTGAGGTCAAGGCTTTGCCAAACCAAGATTCAAGGGCTGGAATGCCTTCATCTTGATAAACCCCGCTGCTGGCACGGTCTGAAATTGAAATCAAGCCAATCCAAATTTCATCTGGATGTTGGCGTTTTGTGTTTTTGGTATTGGTATTTTTTGCACTCATACGACAATTCTAGCTATGATTGCGGAATGTTTTCACATTCACCCACACAATTACAAGAATTAGTCTCTTTTTTATTGGCTGAAGCCAAGGCTTTGGGGGCTACAGATGCCGCCGCAGAGCTTTCTGAGGGCAGTGGCTTATCGGTTTCGGTGCGCAAAGGCAATATCGAAACTATTGAGCAAAATCTTGATAAACAGGCTGGTGTCACAGTGTTCATCGGTCAAAGACGTGGCAATGCTGGCACCAGTGATTTTTCAAAAGAATCTCTAAGGGCCAGTGTTAAAGCAGCTTTTCACATAGCGCAGCACACCGCAGAAGATGATTGTGCGGGATTGGCTGAAGCAGATTTATTAGAAAAGAATCCCAAAGATTTGGATTTGTACCATCCATGGAATATCAATACTGCAGAAGGTGTAGAGATTGCCAGAGATGCTGAGCGTGGCGCTTTTGCTGTGAGTAAAAATATCACCAACAGTGATGGCGCAACGGTTTCTGCACAGCAGTCACATTTCATGTTGGGCACCAGCAATGGTTTCATGGGTGGCTATGCTATCTCTCGTCACTACATTGCCTGCACACCAATTGCCAGTGCAAGCAATAAAAAAGGCGCTGCCATGCAGCGTGATGATTGGCACACCACGGCTCGTGCTCCAGAAGACTTGGCCAGACCAGGGGATGTTGGCGCTTATGCTGCCAAAAGAGCTTTGGCAAGATTGGGAGCGCGATCGATCTCAACCAGACATTGCCCCGTTTTATTCGAAGCCCCATTGGCCGTTGGCTTGGTAGGGGCTTATGTGCAAGCCACTTCTGGTGGAGCTTTGTACAGAAAGTCTAGTTTCTTGCAAGACAGTTTAGGTAAAACCATTTTTCCTAAACACATTGATTTATTAGAAGAGCCACACATTCCTCGCTTAACGGGCAGTGCTCCATTTGATGAAGAGGGTGTGAGAACACGTTCGCGCAAAGTGATTGATGCAGGCGTGGTGCAGGGATACTTCTTATCTACTTACTCTGCCAGAAAATTGGGCATGCAAAGTACGGGTAATGCCGGCGGTTCACATCAATTGCAATTCAAAAGCCGCTTAACTAAAGCATCTGATGACTTGCCAGCGATGTTGAAAAAAATGGGCACTGGTTTGTTGGTCACTGATCTGATGGGTCAGGGTGTTAACTATGTGAACGGTGATTATTCACGTGGGGCTTTTGGTTATTGGGTTGAGAATGGTGTGATCGTTCATCCCGTTGAAGAGATCACCATTGCAGGCAATCTAAAAGATATGTTCAAGCAAATCGTGGCCATCGGCGCTGATACTTTGGTACGCGGCACCAAAGAGACTGGCTCAATACTGATTGAAAATATGACAGTGGGTGGCCGTTAAGCTACTGACTTCTTCAGCGAACTCTTCAGTGAACTCTTAAGTGAATTCCTGAGTTAATTCCTGAGTTAATTCTTAAAGCTTGCTGGTGTAAGTCACAAAGGCATAAGCCAGTGTGCCATTGTGATGTTCTTCCCTTGAAACTTCTTCCCAGAGCATGTCATCGACATCAGGGAAAAATGCATCGCCATCGATCTCGATATCTACTTCAGTGATGATGAGCTTGTCGACATACACCAAAGCTTCATCATAAATTTGTGCGCCACCAATGATGAAAGCTTTTTCAACACCAGAGCAGGCATCAATCGCATCTTCTAGGGATGTGAAGGTTTCTGCACCTTCAGCTTTAAATTCTGGATTGCGACTCACCACGATGTTGCGTCTGCCAGGAAGTGGACGACCCAAAGATACCCAAGTGTTGCGACCCATGATGATGGGGCAACCCAGGGTGGTATTTTTAAAGTGCTTGAGATCTTCTGGTAAATGCCAAGGCAGTGTGTTGTTCACACCAATCACGCCATTTTTAGCGCGCGCAACAATGATGGCTAATTCCACAACAATCCTTTGATTAAATGGCTACTGGAGCTTTGATGGCGTCATGGTGCTGATAGCCAATGAGTTCAAAGTCTTCGTATTCGTAGTCAAAAATAGAAGCAGGTTTGCGTCGAATATTTAATTTTGGCAAAGGCAATGGTTGACGCGACAACTGAAGCTTCACTTGCTCCATGTGATTGGAGTACAAGTGACAATCGCCGCCTGTCCAAATAAATTCACCTGGGGTTAAACCAGTCTGCTGCGCAATCATGTGAGTCAATAAGGCGTAGCTGGCAATGTTAAATGGCACGCCCAAGAAAATATCAGCACTGCGTTGATAGAGTTGGCAAGAGAGTTTGCCGTCGGCAACATAAAACTGAAAGAAAGCGTGACAGGGTGGTAAGGCCATGCGCGGAATTTCAGCAACGTTCCAAGCTGAAACAATTAAACGACGTGAATCAGGATTGTTTTTAATCTGATCCATCAACTGACTGATTTGATCTACGTGTCCGCCATTAGGGGCTGGCCATGAGCGCCACTGATAACCATAAATTGGACCAAGTTCACCATCTTCTTTGGCCCACTCATCCCAAATGCTCACACCACGCTCTTTTAACCAATTGTTATTGGTGCTGCCTTGCAAAAACCAAAGCAATTCAATGATGATTGATTTGAGGTGTAACTTTTTGGTGGTTACAACCGGGAATCCCTCTTCTAAATCAAAGCGCATTTGGTGTCCGAACACTGAAAGTGTGCCCGTGCCAGTGCGGTCCGATTTATGGGTTCCTTTGGCCAAAACATGGCTCATGAGATCTAGATATTGCTGCATATCAGAATTCTACTACTTGCTAAAAGTAACCACGTGATCGGCCACCAATTTGATGCCAATTTTTTCACCGATCGCGTGATCATGGTGGCTTGGCACCATGGTCAGCAAGCGTTGACCAGAATCTAATTCAACCGTGTACAAGAAGTCGCCACCACGGAAAGCCTTGGTGATGACTTCGGCTTGCAGAGGGCTGTCATCATCGTGAACAATGTCGTCGGCTCTTAAAAGAACATCGACTTCTTCATTCGGTAAGCCGTAACTTGATTGAGGGAGTGGTAGTAGGCCTAATTCAATTTCTACTGAGGGGCCCGGTTTGGTGACCCCTGGTACAAACACACCGTAACCCACGAAGTCAGCCACAAATCGCGTAGCAGGACGGTGATAGAGGTTATAGGCGCTGTCCCATTGGACCAAACGACCATCCACCATCACACCCACATCATCAGCAATGGCAAATGCTTCAAATTGATCATGCGTGACCAATAAAGCAGTGGTGCCATTGGCCTTCAGAATATCTCGAACTTCACCAGCAAGACGCTCACGCAAATCCACGTCTAAATTTGAGAATGGCTCATCCAAGAGGAGCAGCTCTGGTTCTGGAGCCATGGCACGAGCCAAAGCCACGCGTTGCTGTTGGCCGCCAGAGAGTTCATGTGGGTAACGATCCCCAACATTCTTTAAGCCCACACGCTCAAGCCATTCCTCTGCCTTATGCAAAGCTTCTTTTTGACTTAAGTCTCTTAAACCAAAAGCCACGTTCTGAGCATTGGTTAAATGGGGGAACAGGGCATAGTCTTGAAAAACCACGCCAACACGCCTTTTTTCTGGGGCGATTGAAAAATCTTTTGAACTAACAATTTGCTTATCAAGCGTGATGGTGCCATTTTGGATGGGCTCAAAACCACAGATTGCGCGCAAAACAGTTGATTTGCCACATCCCGAAGGCCCTAGCAAACAGCCGATCTTGCCATGGTCTAAATGCATGCTCAAGCCTTGTACGACATGGTTCCAGCTACCAGACTTTTCGCCTGGATAGCCCACATCAATGGCCTCAATATTTAAATGAATTGGTTGCGTATCGATAATCATTCTTATAATTATCCCATCTTGCGACCACGATTAACACCCATACTCCTATCTTTGGTATTGGCTTTGCCAATATTGGGGATTTTTGCAGCACTTCTGAACCCTCAATCCAGCAGTGGTGAAGTGCTATGGCACCTTATAAATACGGTGTTGCCAGGGTATGCCTGGACCACCCTGGTCTTGGCTTTGGGGGTGACGGTGGGGGTTGCCAGCATGGGCATTGTTACCGCATGGCTGGTAGCTACCTGTGAGTTTCCTGGTAAGCGGCTCTTTGAATGGGCCTTGATTCTGCCTTTGGCCATGCCAACCTATGTCATGGCTTATGCCTATACAGATGTCTTTCAGTTCTCAGGCCCTGTACAGACCTTCTTAAGAGATTTGTTGGGCGTTAATCGCTTGCCTTGGTTCCCGGAGCCCAGATCTTTGTGGGGTGCGATTTGTGTATTGAGTCTGGCTTTATACCCATATGTTTATCTCTTATGCCGTACAGCTTTCTTAGAGCGCAGCCCTCGCTTGATTGAAGCAGCAAGAACGCTGGGCGCCGGTCCTTGGGGCGCATTTTGGCAAGTGGCTTTACCCATGGCAAGACCAGCAACCATGGCGGGTGTGGCCTTGGCATTGATGGAGGCTGTGGCGGATTACGGTGCCATGTCTTATTTTGGTGTGCAAACGATGACCACTGGTATTTACAGGGCTTGGTTGAGCATGGGTGATCGCATGGCAGCAGTGCAGCTATCTGCAGCATTGTTGGGCATCATTTTTTTACTACTACTTTTAGAGCATGCCAGTCGTCGCAAAATGCGTTTTGCCGCTTCAGGTCAGCGCTTTAGACAAATCAAACCTTGGCGACTGCAAGGAAAGAAAGCATTTTGGGCTAGCTTGGCTTGCTTATTACCATTGCTATTTGGTTTCATCTTGCCAGTCATCATCATGGCGTACATGGCCATCTCAAGTGGTGAGAGTTTGAATGAGCGTTATTGGAAATGGTTGGGCAATACCATCACCTTGTCGACCATCACGGCCATTTGTGCTGTTGCCATTGCAGTATGGTTGGCCTACAGCGCAAGACTGGCCAAAGGTGGTTTGCAGCAAATGGTTAATCGCATGGTCAGTTTGGGTTATGCCGTACCGGGCGCTGTTTTAGCTGTGGGTATTTTGGTCTTGTTGGGACAGTTGGATATTGCTTGGTTGATTTCTGGTTCGGTGGTGGTTTTGGTCTATGCGTATCTGACCCGTTTTTTATCTTCTAGCTTGCAAACAGTTGAAGCAGGTTTGAGCAAAATCACACCAAGCATGGATGCCAGTGCCATGAGTTTAGGATCTGGTCGCTGGGAGTTATTGAGAAAAATTCATTTGCCGCTGTTGCGCCGAAGTTTGTTAACAGCGGGTTTGCTGGTATTTGTGGATGTCATGAAAGAGTTACCAGCAACTTTGGTGCTGCGACCGTTTAACTTTGACACCTTGGCAGTTGTGACGTATCAGTTAGCGTCTGATGAGCGTTTGGCTGAAGCTGCTTGGCCGGCGTTGACGATTGTCTTGGCAGGTCTTCTGCCAGTGATCATTCTATCGAGAGCAATGTCTAAAGACTAAGCTTGTGGCGTGACGCCAAGAATTTCATGAAGTTTGGGCGAAGTGGTTGTGTACTGCAGGTGAATCACTTGCCCTGGGAAAATATGAGCAGCGCATCCATAGGCAGCCAAGGTTGCTTCATGAAAACCACACACGATTAATTTCTTTTTGCCAGGGTAAGTATTGATATCACCCACAGCAAAAATACCAACAGTGCTGCTTTGAAACTTCTCTGTGTCTACCAGCACTTGTTTATTTTCTAAATCAATGCCCCAATCAGCAATGGGTCCAAGCTTTGGTGATATGCCAAGCAAGGGAAGAAGCGCATCTAAAGGTAGATCATGCGCTTGACCATTAAAGTCTGTGACCTCTAAGCTGCTTAATTTTTCACCGCTTGCTTTGAAGTTGGTGACTTGTCCGAGTTGAACCTTGATCAAGCCTTGAGTGCATAGGTCTTGAAAGCGTTGTACCAATGACTCTTCAGCTTTAAATACATCACGTCTGTGAACCAAGGTGATGCTTTTGGCAACCCCGGCCAATGCAACGGCGGCCTCTAGGGCAGCAGTTTCTCCACCATTGATCACAATGTCTTGGTCAGCATATTGTTTGACTTGACCCAATTTATAAAAGACCTGTTTGCCTTCGTGAGAGTCAATGCCTGGCAATGATAATTTGCGAGGCTTGAATGCGCCCACGCCCGCAGAAACAATGATCACTTTACTGACGAATGTTGCTTGCGATGTTTGCACATCAAAGCGACCGTCAGCACGTTTGTGAACCAAGGTGACTTCTTGGTTGAAATGAAAAGGTGTTTTTAAAACTTTGATTTGTTCTTGCAAGCGATCAATCAAGTCTTGACCGGTGCAAAAAGGAATGCCAGGAATATCGTAAATTGGTTTGTCTGCGTACAGTTCAACGCATTGACCGCCCGCTTGAGGCAAGGCATCAATCACATGGGCTTTGATGCCCAATAAGCCCAATTGAAAAACTTGATAAAGACCTACCGGTCCTGCGCCGATAACAATTGCATCTGTCTCAATGGTTGCTTGTTTTTCTGCCACAGGATCTTTCTAAAAGATACTTTAGCGAACCAACTCGCTGAGTTTATTTTTCTTGTCTTTCCAATCGTCTGCATCCGCCAAGCCTTCTTTTGACTTGGTGATTGAAGGCCACTTAGCTGCAAGTTCAACGTTCAACTTGATATAAGCTTGCTGATCACCTGGCACATCATCTTCAGCATAAATTGCATTGACTGGACATTCTGGAACGCAGACCGCGCAATCAATGCACTCATCTGGATCAATTACCAAGAAGTTAGGGCCTTCACGGAAACAATCCACTGGGCAAACGTCTACGCAATCGGTGTACTTACAGCGAATACAGGCTTCAGTTACAACATAAGTCATGGCATCAATCTCAAAGAAGATGAAAAACGATATTTTATCTTAGACAGGCCTTTAAATTGCAGATAGCCTTATTCTTAGGCGTGGCATCAGCATTTCTATGTGATTGAAATCAATGACATACAATAAAGAAAACCAAGAAAACGTATAAAAATAGGAGACAAATATGTCACAAAATGCACAAAAACCGAAGATTTTGGTGGCGCGGGCCATCTTTCCGGATCTTTTAGCTGAGTTAGAGAAGGTTGCGATTGTTCAATCAAACCAAGATGACCGTCTTTGGAATGCGGCTGATTTGAAAGCAGCTTTGGCGGACAAAGATGCGGCGATTGTGTCAGGTGGTGAGCGTGTTGATGCAGATATTCTGAAAGCTTCCCCCAATTTAAAAATTGTTTCAAACATTGCTGTGGGTTACAACAACTTAGACATGCCAGCATTCAAGGTCGCCAATGTGATGGCCACCAATACGCCTGATGTCTTGACGGATACCACAGCTGATTTTGGTTTCACATTGATGATGGCAACTGCGCGTCGCGTCACTGAGAGTGAGCAGTGGTTAAGAGCAGGTCACTGGGGCAAGTTCTCAATTTGTGATGCGCCACTTTCAATGGATATTCATCACTCGACTTTGGGCATCATGGGCATGGGCCGCATTGGTCAAGCCATTGCCAAGCGTGCACGCGGTTTTAATATGAATGTGAAGTACTTCAATCGCTCACGTTTGCCTGAAGATTTAGAAAAAGAGTGTGGTGCCACTTATGTTGATCGTGAAACTTTGCTCAAAGAATCTGATCACATTATTTTGGTCATGCCTTACACCCCAGAGAATCATCACCTCTTTGGTGAAAAAGAATTAAATTTGATGAAACCGACTGCAACCCTTGTGAACATTGCGCGTGGCGGCATTGTTGATGAGCACGCTTTAGCCAAGGCACTAAAAGAAAACAGAATTTTTGGCGCAGGCTTGGATGTGTTCGAAGGTGAGCCAAAAGTGATTCCAGAATTATTGGCGCTGAAGAATGTGGTGTTAGCTCCGCACATGGCAAGCGCCACCGAGAAAACCAGAAGAGCGATGATTCAGTTGGCGATTAAAAATTGTTTGGCAGGTTTGAATGGTCAAACACCGCCTAATTTATTGAAAGCTTGAAGCTAGAGAGATTTGACTCGAAAGATTCGAATCAAAAGACTAGAAATTAGTCTTGAGCACTAGGGGTCTTGGTGTCATGGATGGTGGTTTCTTTAACGGCCACTTCAATGCCACCAAATCTATCCGCAACCCAGTTATAAACTTTGCATGCTAACCAAAGCAAACCAAAGCCAATTAAAGCATTCAGAATCAATGCTGAAATCACTGTAAAACCAGGCAATTCACCATCTCTTACAAAAGCAACGAAGAGAGCCAATAAAACAATCGGTACTGAAAAACTTAAATACACCAATACCAATGTCTTCGCCGTATGAAGAGGGTCGACATACACAATTTCTTTCTTGGTGTATTTGGTGCTTGGCATTTTTATTCTTTGTTGAAAAGTAGGTGTTGGTTAATTTGCTTGCAATTCTATACCAAATCTCAGGGCAATGTTGCGTTGCAATAAGCCCTAAAGCCTTCAAGGAATAAAGTTCCGAGCTTTAAAGTACCAAGGAAGGCGCTTATTTAAACCAGGCCTTCAAATAAAACTACGCCGACGGTATCACCCGCCTGAATGTTTTCTTGATCATGGGCTAAAACAATGAAGCAATCTGCTTCGCTCATCGAGCGCAAAACGCCCGATCCTTGGGCGCCAGTGATCCGTACTGTTCGGTTGCCTGTGGCATCAGTGGACAAGATACCTCGTTGAAACTCAGTGCGACCTGGGCGCTTACGGATTGCTTCCACAGTTTTAGCTTGCATCATCGGTGGGGCCACTTGAGTAGCGCCACTCATGGCCAAGAGTGCATTTCTGACAAATTGATAAAAAGTCACCATCACAGCAACGGGGTTGCCGGGTAAACCAAATAAAACTGCACGATGTTGATCGCCTTGGATTGAGCCAAAGGCCATGGGGCGACCAGGGCGCATTGCAATTTTCCAAAAGCTCACATCGCCTAGTTCACGCATGATTTGCTTGGTGTAGTCGGCTTCTCCAACAGAAACGCCACCAGAAGTGATCACAGCATCACAAGTCGCTGCTGCTTTACTAAAAGTAGCGCGCATCGCATCAGGATCATCTTTCACAACACCAAAATCGTGAAGCTCAACATTCAAACGACTCAACATTCCAAATAGGGTGTAGCGATTGCTGTCATACACACAGCCCTCATCCAATGGTTGTCCAATTGAACGAAGCTCATCACCTGTTGAGAAAAATCCAACCTTAAGGCGGCGTTTGACGGCCACGGTACCCATGCCCAAAGAAGCAATCAAACCCAAATCAGATGGTCTGATGATCTTGCCAGCAGGTAAGGCCGCTTGACCAATGGCAAGGTCTTCACCTTTTAGGCGACGGTTATCGCCCGCTTTGATCACCGATGATTGAAACTGGATCTGATCGCCATCCACTTTGACCAATTCTTGGGGGATGGTGGTGTCACAACCAGCGGGCATCACTGCCCCTGTCATGATGCGAACACATTGACCTTGCTTTACCAAGCCGTCAAAAGCATTACCGGCAAAACCTTTGCCAATCATGGTTAAAGAACTCACACCATCTTTAACAATCGATGCGCCACTGAAGGCATAACCATCCATGGCTGAGTTATCAGCAGAAGGAACATTGATAGGGGAGATGATGTCATTGGCTAGAACGCGCCCCAATGAGTCATAAATAGAAACTGTTTCTGTCTCAAGTGCCAGCGATGCTGGTCTAACAAATTCATCAACAACTTTGCTTGCGATCTCAACCCTTAATGACTCTGGATCATAGTCAGACATGCAAGTGACGACTGAATTGAGGGTGGGTAATGAGCTCATCTAAATAGTTTTTGTTTTGGCTGATGAAAATACTTAGCCACCGATGTAAGACATTTCAACTTTGCGCTTGCCTTCCATTTCTGGAGAGCCACGCAATTCAGAATATCGATCGCTGCGATGAGACCAAACCTGCGCGATGGCATTGCTGATCTCCAAATCTGATTTACCAGCACGCAGTAAAGCCTTTAAGTCATGACCTTCTGTGGCAAATAAACATAAATACATTTTTCCTTCAGTCGACAAACGAGCTCTTGAACAATCTTTGCAAAAAGCTTGAGTCACACTTGAAATCACGCCCACTTCGCCAGATCCATCCACATAGCGCCAGCGCTCAGCAACTTCACCAGGGTAGTTAGGATCAATATTTGTCAGTGGGAAGGTTTCATGAATCTTGGCAATCACAGCGGCAGACGGCAAAACTTCTGTCATATCCCAACCATTCGATGCGCCCACGTCCATGAACTCAATGAAACGCAGAATCACATCACTGCCTTTGAAGTATTTGGCCATCGGAATGATCTCGTGATCATTCGTTCCTTTTTTAACGACCATGTTGACTTTGATATTTTTAAAGCCAACTTCACGGGCTGCTTCAATGCCATCCAGTACGTCACCAACCGGAAAACCCACATCATTCATTTTCTGGAAAGTCGCATCGTCCAAACCATCCAAACTGATGGTCATTCTGGTGAGTCCTGCGTCTTTTAAGGATTGCGCTTTTTTACGCAACAAGCTGCCGTTGGTGGTCAGTGTTAGATCCAATGGTTGACCACTCAGTGTTTTTAGAGAGGACAACATCTCAATCAGTTTTTCGATGTGTTTGCGAAGCAGGGGTTCGCCACCTGTTAGGCGAATTTTTTCTACGCCGTGCTCGATGTAGATTTTGGCCAAACGAACGATCTCTTCAAAACTTAAAAGATCCCCATGAGATAAATAGGGGTAATCTTTATCGAAGACCTCTTTGGGCATGCAATAGGTGCACCGGAAGTTACAGCGGTCAGTGACTGAAATTCTTAAATCATGCAGACGTCGCCCCCGAGTGTCGGCGAGCAGGCCGCTAGGCATCAACAGCTGTTCCGGGATCACCGGAACATGACTGTCGATTTTTCTCTGGCGCTCATCAATGAGGGGTATGACTCTTTCTGACATAACGCTCATTGTAGAACTAAGTTCACTTTTCGATGGTTTGTTCTTTTCCGCCAGTTTCTACTAGAACCATAGGGCCTGTAGAAACTTCAACAGGTGCCTTTGGCTCACGTGGCGGGTGTGCGATCACTGGTTCAGCAGCAATTTGCACACGAACTTCTTCTAATTTCTGGTTGTCTGTGTTCACCCATACCATTCCAGCAGACTCAATCACTGAAGTCAGTTCAGACGTTTTTAATGGCTGAAACTCAACTTTTGGCAATGGAGCAGGAGCTGGCGTTGGAGTGGCTACTGAAGCTTCAGCAGAAACAGTAGTTGCTGGTGCAACATAGGCAGGTGCTGGCGATACTTCAGCTACAAATACTGGAGCTGCTGGAGCCACTGAAGCAGAACTTGAAGCTTCAGTATTCATTGAAGCATTAACTTCAGATGAAGTCACTGCTGCAGCTACCGCAGCAACTGCAATTGTTGATGCTACATCTGAACCATCAAGGTTGGCATCTTGCGCATTTTCTGGACGATCTGCACGATCGCGACCACGATTGCGACCGCGGCGGTTGCGACCACGACGGCGCTCATCACCTTCACCAGCCTCGGCATTGTTTGGAACTTCAGAGTGGGTCAATAAATCTTTAGGCTGCTCCACTTTTGCGTCTGGATTAGCTTCAGGTTTGTTCTGACGTTGTTGATTGCGGCCATTACGTTGGTTTGGTTGACGCGCTTCTTTGTTGTCAGCCTTTTCTTCACCATCGCGTGGCGTTTGATTGCGTTCACCCGCTTCATTCTTGTTGCGGCCATTGCGGTTGCGGTTGTTACGGTTACGGTTGTTGCGATCACCCGCTTCTGGACGACCACGACCATTGTTTGGACGCTTATCAGTGGTTTTAACTTCTTCTTTGGCGCCGAAAAGCTTCTTGATGAAGCCAATCAAGCCACCAGACGATTGCTTTTCACCAGCCGCTTTGCGCTCTGCACGTGGAACGCTGGCAGGAGCTGGCTGGCTTGGTCTTACACCTTTAACAGCAGCTTCTTGACGTGGCTTGGCTTCTTCAGCTTTGCGGTTCAAGATGGTGTCGGACTCGAGTTCTTTGCTGGCTTCATCAGCCATCGCATAACTTGCTTTTGGATCATCTAAACGAGGATCGTCATGACGCAAACGCTCAAGTTTGTAATGCGGTGTTTCTAAGTGCTTGTTTGGCAATAGCAAGACATTCACTTTGAAACGACTTTCAATCTTGATCACTTCAGCACGTTTCTCATTGAGCAAGAACGCTGCAACATCGACAGGTACCTGGCAATGAATCGCTGCTGTGTTTTCTTTCATCGCTTCTTCTTGAATGATGCGAAGAACTTGAAGCGCTGAAGATTCTGTATCACGGATATGGCCTGTGCCATTACAACGTGGGCAAGTAACGTTGCTGCTCTCTGATAGTGCAGGGCGCAAGCGTTGACGTGATAGTTCTAAAAGACCGAAGCGTGAGATCTTGCCCATTTGCACGCGAGCGCGATCATGGCGCAAGGCGTCTTTAAGGCGCTGCTCAACATCTTTTTGATTCTTGGAAGACTCCATGTCAATGAAGTCGATCACGATCAAACCACCCAAGTCACGCAAACGCATTTGGCGAGCCAATTCGTCGGCAGCTTCTAAGTTTGTTCTTGCTGCTGTTTCTTCAATGTCTGAGCCACGAGTTGAGCGAGCTGAGTTCACGTCCACAGAAACCAAAGCTTCTGTGTGGTCAATCACGATCGCGCCACCAGATGGCAATGTCACTGTACGAGAGTAGGCGGTTTCAATTTGGTGTTCAATTTGAAAACGTGAGAACAAAGGCACATCGTCTTGATAACGTTTCACGCGTGACATATTGTCAGGCATCACCACAGACATGAATGAGCTGGCTTGTTCGTAAATTTCATCTGTGTCGATGAGGATTTCACCGATATCAGGTTGGAAGTAGTCTCTGATGGCTCGGATCACCAAGCTAGACTCTAAGTAAATCAATAGCGGTGCTTGGTTGCCGCTGGCAGCTTCATCAATCGCTGTCCAAAGCTGCATCAAGTAACTCAAGTCCCATTGCAATTCTTCGGCACTTCTACCAATTCCGGCAGTTCTAGCAATGATGCTCATGCCATCAGGAACTGTTAGCTGACCCATCGCTTCACGCAATTCAGTGCGATCATCGCCTTCAATGCGGCGAGAAACGCCACCACCTCTTGGATTATTTGGCATTAATACCAAATAACGACCGGCTAAAGAGATGAAGCTGGTTAAAGCAGCGCCTTTATTGCCGCGCTCTTCTTTTTCCACCTGAACGATGATTTCTTGACCTTCGCGCAAAGCATCTTTGATGCCTGCAGAGCGAACGTCAATACCGTCCTTGAAATAAGCTCTTGAAACTTCTTTGAACGGCAAAAAGCCATGACGCTCTTCACCATAGTTCACGAAGCAAGCTTCTAATGAGGGTTCAATGCGTGTGATCACGCCTTTGTAGATATTGCCTTTACGTTGTTCACGTCCAGTTGTTTCAATATCAATGTCGATCAGTTTTTGACCATCAACAATGGCTACGCGCAGCTCTTCTTGCTGGGTAGCGTTAAATAACATTCGTTTCATTTAAATCTCCGTCCTGCAGCCAGGCAGCCATCGCGGTGAGCGAAACGGAATTGAAGGGATTGCTCGAGGCAATCTCTGTGATGACTAACTTCACTACACTCGCTGACTTATTCTTCTTTGCGGGTCAGCGTGCGCTTAAATTCTTTTTTCAGTTTCGCAGTTCGCGGCACTATGCCAGCCAACTTTGCGTCTCATTACATCAGGGGAGAGGCGAACCCTGGAAATATTTTTGGCTATTTCAGACCCGGCTTGGGGCGCTACCATGCAAACAATAAATTTGATGTTGCGCAGCAAGATAGGTCATTATATGTCATATGAACAGTAATTCGGTAACCCAACACATTGTTTTATTTGAGGAAGCTGGCCAAAGGCTGGATAATTTCCTGTTTCGCATGGCAAAAGGGGTGCCAAAGACCCATATTTACCGAATTATTCGCTCTGGCGAGGTCAGAGTGAACAAAAAAAGGGCCGATGCCAGCCAAAAAATCCAAGAAGGGGACGTTTTACGCCTACCTCCACTGCGAGTTTCTGAGGCAAAAGCACCCACCAATGACTTCATTTCGAAGAAGATAAATGCAGAAATAAGAATTTTGCATGAAGATGACAGCATTTTAGTGGTAGATAAGCCATCAGGGATAGCTGTTCATGGTGGTTCAGGTGTGTCTTTGGGCTTGATTGAGGCCATGAGAGCCCAAAGACCCGATGCTAAATTCCTGGAATTGGTTCACAGACTCGATCGTGATACTTCTGGCATTTTGATGTTGGCCAAGAAACGCAGTGCCTTGGTTCATCTTCACGAGCAGATTCGTGAGGGAAAGATGGAAAAGCGCTACTTATTAATAGTGCATGGTCAATTGCCGGTCAGTGCTAAGTCAATTCCACTCAAATACCCGCTACTCAAATACTTGCTTCCGAATGGGGAGCGTCGGGTCAGGGTGGCCGAAGATGGTGGCCAGCCAAGTCATACCAATATCCGTGTCAAAGCAAATTATCGCGATGGTTTATGCAGTTTGGTTGAGGCCCAGCTTAAAACGGGGCGTACCCATCAAATCAGGGTGCATTTGCAAACCTATGGCCACCCTATTTTGGGTGATGACAAGTACGGCGATCAAGAATTAGATAAAGTATTAAAACCAAAGAGACTATTGCTTCACGCAAGACATTTATCATTCATCCATCCTAAAACAGAAGAAAAGATGACTTTCGAGGCGGATACCCCCGAAGCATTCGAAAAAATGGAGACAGCATGAAGTTAGCCGCTTACCAGTACCAAGCCGAGCAATACGTGGGAGTTATTTCTCAAGATCTACAAACAGTCACCCCTTATCAATTGAGTAAGGAAGAGTCTGCACGAGGCGCATTGGCGATCATTGACTTAATGTCTGAAGGCAAATCTTTGCCGACTTTGGGTGCTGCTGTTGCATTAAAGGATGTTTGTTTATTGGCCCCGATCCCCAAGCCAAAGAGAAATATTTTTTGCGTGGGTAAAAACTATTTAGATCACGTCAAAGAAATCAAAGACAGCAAATTGGGTGAAGCGCAGGGCGCCATGGCCAACTTGCCAAAGCACCCAGTGGTGTTCAGTAAAGTGCCAGAGTCTGTGATCGGTCCACGCGTTGGGATTGATAGTCATCCTCAGGCCACCCAAGAAATGGATTACGAGGCTGAGTTAGCGGTGGTGATCGCTAAAAAAGGCAAAGGCATTGGTCAAGCTGATGCCATGAGTTATATCTGGGGATACACCATCATCAATGACATCAGTGCGCGTGATGTGCAGGCCAAGCATGTGCAATTTCATTTGGGTAAGAGCTTTGATACCTTTTGCCCGATGGGCCCATGGCTGGTTTCGGCAGATGAGTTGGATTCAAGCAAGGCATCCATTAAGTGTTGGGTGAATGGTGAGTTAAGGCAAGATGCGACCACTGAATTATTGATTTTCAATATCCCAACCATCATCGAGGCAATTTCAAAAGGCATGACCTTGTACCCTGGTGATGTGATTGCCACTGGCACCCCCAGCGGTGTAGGCATGGGCTTTAAGCCCCCTCGTTTTTTAAAGAAGGGTGATACCGTCAAGATTGAAATTGATGGTATTGGTACTTTAGAAAATCCAGTTATTTAAGGCATTGATGTCACTTCGCTATGAACTAATTGTGTGGGATTGGGATGGAACCTTGATGGATTCCACGCCCACGATTGTTAGGTGCATTCAAGATGCATGCCGAGATTTGGCTTTGCCTGTGCCCGAAGATTCTGTGGCCAGTCATGTGATTGGTTTGGGTATACAAGAATCATTGCGCAAAGCTTGCCCAACAGTTTCAGTCGATGATCACTACAAATTAATTGATCGCTTCAGATTTCATTATTTGAGCAAAGACCACGAGTTAAGTTTGTTTGAGGGCGCCAAGGATTTGTTGTATCAATTAAAAGATCGTGGACACCTCTTAGCAGTAGCAACAGGAAAGAGTCGCAAAGGTCTGGATCGTTCTTTGGGGTTTCATCAGCTCGAAGATGTTTTTGCTGACAGCCGCACGCCGGACGAATCAAAATCCAAACCTCATCCCGGGATGCTTCTAGATTTGTCTGATGCTTTATTCGTGCCGATGGAAAAAATCCTCATGATTGGGGATACAACCCATGATTTAGGGATGGCCAATGCGGCAGGGGCTGATGCCGTGGGCGTGACTTATGGTGCCCACCCCGAGCATGTTTTGAAAACGGAAAATCCTTTGGTTTGTGTCAAGAATGTTCAGGAATTATCTGATTGGTTAGCAGATAACGCATAAAAAGATTAAGCTCTTGTTTAAGCCAATCAAATTTATGGCATTAGTTAAATTACATTATTTAGATTAATGAAGAAAGTTATACATGTCTGATGAAAAAGTCTGGGAAAAACAGGCCCTAGAACATTTGTTGTTAGAGAACCTAAAAGAACAGCGTCGTGGGCGTCGTTGGCGTACTGCCGTGCGCATGATGACACTGCTGGTTTTTGTTGGTGTCGCGATCAATTTATTTGACATTGATATTGCTGGTAAGTCCAGCATGGGTAAGCACACTGCTTTGGTTGATTTACAAGGTGAAATTGCGCCAGACACCAAGGCAAGTGCGGATGCTATCAATGCATCATTGCAAGCAGCCTTTGAAAACTCTGAAAGTGTTGGCGTGATTTTGCGCATCAACAGCCCTGGTGGTTCACCTGTTCAAGCAGGCATCATTCACGATGAAATGTTGCGCTTACGCGCGAAGTATCCTCAAAAATCATTGCACGTGGTGGTTGAAGAAATTTGCGCATCCGGTGGTTACTATGTGGCAGCCGCTGGCGAGAAGATTTATGTTGATAAAGCGAGTTTGGTTGGCTCTATCGGCGTGATCATGAATGGCTTTGGCGTCACTGGCTTGATGGAAAAGTTAGGAATTGAGCGTCGCGCCATCACCGCTGGTAAAAATAAAGCGTTGTTGGATCCATTCAGCAAGCAAGATCCCAAGCAAAAAGAATTTGTGCAAGGAATGATCACTGAGGTGCACGAGCAGTTCATCACAGTGGTCCGTGCCGGTCGCGGTGATCGCTTGAAAGAAACTCCAGACATGTTCACTGGTTTGGTGTGGAATGGTGCCAAGAGTGTTGAGTTGGGTTTGAGCGATAGTTTGGGCAGTGTTGATGTCGTGGCTCGCGATGTTTTTAAAGCATCAAACATTGTTGACTACACCATGAAAGATAACTTGGCTGAAAGAGTGGCCAAACGGTTTGGTGCTGCGATGGGCGAGGGCGCTACCAGGGCATTGATGTACGGCGGACAGTTGCGCTAATCTCAGTCAAGACTAAGCCAATATCAAGAACACAGCCGGTCGTTGATGAAGAGCTTGGAGTAATCCAGGCTCTTTTTTTATCTGCGCTTGCCACGCACTCACAGTTTTAGAAATCACCAAAGCATTGGGCAAACTCAAATCTGCCGCGACACACATTTGCGTATTGCCTTGAAGGGACTGAAGCATGGCTTCAATCATCGCTGCATTGCGATAGGGCGTTTCAATCCACAATTGAGTTTGATTTTTTCTCTTAGACTCTTGCTCTAATTGTTTGAGTGCCGCAGTTCTTTCTGGATCTTTCACAGCAATGTAGCCATGAAAAGCAAAGCTTTGGCCATTCATGCCAGATGACATCAATGCCAATAACAAAGAGTTAGGCCCAATCAAGGCGCGCACCGGAATGCCCATTTGGTGGGCGGTGTTCACAACATCAGATCCCGGGTCAGCAATCGCAGGCAGACCGGCTTCAGACATCAAGCCCATGTCATGACCATCGAGTAATGGTTGAAGCATGGCTTTTAAATTGGTGGATCCATGAGCAGATTCTTTTCCTGGGCCGCGCCACTCAGTCATCTGCATTTCTTGGATGGGGCAGATCAATGGTGATTGCGAACCAACGGCCTTCAGTAAAGCTCTGGCAGTTTTTGCATTTTCAACAATCCAATAACGCAGCTGAGAAGCTCGCTCGATCGTATCGCGAGGCAAGACATGGTTGAGTTGTGACTCGCGATCATCGTCACCCAAGGTATTCGGAATTAAATAAAGAGTGCCTGGCATTTTTAATTCTTTATCTATCTAGGGGGATAGAAAAGCCTGCATCACGCAACAGTGTGCAAACCGTTATCAAGGGCAAACCAATCAAGGCGGTTGGGTCGTCACTGCGGACATGTTCTAAGAGACAAATACCCAAACCTTCTGATTTAGCACTGCCTGCGCAATCGTAGGGTGTTTCAGCCAAAAGATAAGCTTCTAAAACAGCATCGTCGACTTGTCTGAATTTAACTTCGGTGATGGCGTTCACAGTTTTTGCTGATCCTGCGTGGGCCACACAAACAGCCGTGTGAAATTTCACAGTTTGACCACGCAACTTTTGCAGTTGCGCCATGGCATTTGCATGATCACCTGGCTTGCCCATGGCAACACCATTCAAATCAACCACCTGATCTGAGCCAATCACGTAGGCCGAAGGATTAGATAGTGACACCGCCATTGCTTTGGCTTGGGCTAAACGAATCGCCATCAATTCTGGGGTTTCATTCGGTAAGGGGGCCTCATCCACTTCAGGGGAGATGGTGTCAAATGACAGCCCAAGGCGACCCAACAATTCCTTCCTGTACTTGGAGGTGGAAGCCAAGATCAATTTTTTGCTTTGACTGGCTGAATCATTGGATAAATTGCTTGGGTTCGGGGCGGCACTCATTTATGCTTTCGGTATGAATTCAAAAAATATGACACCCCACATTTTGCCGAATAATGCCAAAGACCTTCAATCCATCGATACGAGGTCTGGGCTGACTTACATCGGTCAGGGGGTGCTCGAACTATCTCACTTTCCTAGATTGTTACAGGAAATGACGCTTGAGGCTAATTTCCAGCCTTCAGGGGTGCATTGGGAGATGAGTACCTGGTTTGAGGAGCGTTTAGGAACAATTCCTATGCAATACATGCACTTACGTCTAGCCCTTGACTTGCCGCTGACCTGCCAAGCCTGTTTGCAGCCTTATATTGAATCTTTGGACTCAGACCGCGATTACATCCTTTTTGAGACTGAAGAGGAGGCTGAAGCCTGGGATTTTGATGAGGAAAATCAAGATGCTGAGGATGCTTTGGTGTCCTCTGAGACCTTTAATCTATTGGAAACCATCGAAGAAGAGCTGCTTTTGACCCTGCCTTTGATGGCCAAACACCCCCTGGGCGAGTGCAAGCCAGAGGACCTTCAAAAAGTGAAGAAAACCCTTAAATCGGGGTCAGAAGAGATCATCATCAAGAAGCCCAATCCATTTGCAATCCTAGAAAAGCTCAAGAAACAATGACTTTATGCTAGAATCTCGGATTCGTTTAGGAGTAAAAACATGGCTGTTCAACAGAATAAAAAATCACCGTCAAAGCGTGGCATGCACCGTGCACACGACTTCTTGTCTGCACCTTCATTGGCAGTTGAGCCAACGACTGGTGAAGCTCACTTACGTCACCACATCAGCCCAAATGGCTACTACCGTGGTCGTAAGGTTGTTAAGACTAAGAACGACTAATTCCCTCACAGGAAAAGATCAAGCGGCACTTCCAGCAGCCGCTTTTTTCTAAAATAACAATTTCATGAGCGTCACGCTAGCAGTTGATGCGATGGGTGGAGACCACGGTCTAGTGGTCACAGTACCCGCCAGCACAGGCCTTCTGGCAGAGTTGCCAGATCTACATGTAAGACTCGTCGGTAACGCTGATTTAATCAATCAAGCGTTAGCCCAAGTTCCCTCTGAAATAAAGAGCCGGATCACGGTCGTCCATGCCTCCGAAGTTGTCACAATGGATGACTCCATTGAAGTGGCTTTGCGCAAGAAAAAAGACTCATCCATGCGCGTGGCTGCTGAGCAAGTCAAAGAAGGTCTTGCGCAAGCAGCTATTTCAGCCGGCAATACGGGCGCCTTGATGGCGATCTCTCGTTATGTTTTAAAGACCTTGGATGGCATTGATCGCCCAGCGATTGCTGCGGTCATGCCAAATCAATTGGGCAAAGGCACAATCGTTTTAGATTTGGGCGCCAATGCTGATTGTGAAGCGATTCATTTATTGCAGTTTGCTCAAATGGCGGATGTGATGGCCAGAGCTGTGGACGGTATAGCCAATCCTACGATTGGCCTTTTGAACATCGGTGAAGAGGTGATCAAAGGCAATCAGGTGGTTAAAGAGGCGGGTGAGTTATTGCGTCAAAGCAACTTGAACTTCTACGGCAACGTTGAGGGCAATGACATATTTAAAGGCACCACCCATATTGTGGTGTGCGATGGTTTTGTTGGAAACGTGGCGCTAAAGACCAGTGAGGGTTTGGCTTACATGATTTCTGGAATGATCAAAGAAGAATTTGGCCGTAATTGGTTAAGCCGTTTGATGGCTTTGGCAGCAATGCCAGTTTTATTGCGCTTTAAAAAGCGCGTTGATCACCGTAATTACAATGGCGCAGTACTCTTAGGTTTGCGTGGATTGATTCTTAAGAGCCATGGCTCAGCGGATAAAAAAGCATTCACCACCGCATTGCGCAGAGCTTATGAGGGTGCTAAAAATAATATGGTTGGAAAAGTGGCGGATGCGCTGACTGTGGCGCATGCTTCAAGCTCTAATAATGAGACTCCGACGTAAGGATTCAATTCAATGACTCAATTGACTCGACGATACGCAAAGATACTTGGCACAGGCAGTTATTTGCCAGCCAATAAAGTGACCAATGCTCAGATCACTGAAAGACTCGCCAAAGATGGTATTGAAACCAGCGATGAGTGGATTTTTTCAAGAAGCGGCATCAGTGCACGTCATTTTGCTGCCCCCAATCAGTTGACCAGTGACCTAGCTTTAGAAGCATCTAAAAAAGCGATCGAAGCGGCAGGTATCACTGCTAATGACATCGATTTAATTATTTTGGCAACTTCAACACCTGATAACTTGGGTGGATTCCCAAGTACTGCTTGCGTGTTGCAAGATAAATTAGGCATCACCAATCAATGTGCAGCCTTTGACGTTCAAGCTGTTTGCTCAGGCTTTGCATACTCTTTGGCAGTAGCTGATAGTTTCATCCGCAGCGGCATGCATCAAAAAGTGTTGATCGTGGGCGCAGAAACATTCTCAAGAATTTTAGATTTCAAGGATCGCGGTACTTGCGTGCTCTTCGGTGATGGTGCCGGAGCAGTGGTGGTGGGTGCGAGTGATGAGCCAGGTATTTTGGCAGCTGCCATGCATGCGGATGGCAGTCATCGTGACATCTTGTGTGTGCCAGGCAGAACTGAGCATGGCGCTTTAGAAGGCTCAGCCTTTTTGAAAATGGACGGCCAAGCAGTATTTAAATTGGCGGTGAAAGTTTTGGAACAAGTGGCTCAAGAAGTTTTAACAGCTGCAAAATTAACACCTGCAGACATTGATTGGTTGATTCCTCACCAAGCCAATATCCGCATCATGGAAGGCACCGCTAAAAAACTAGGCATTGCTTTGGATCATGTGGTCGTGACCGTTCAAGATCATGGCAACACATCAGCGGCATCGATTCCCCTAGCACTTGACACTGCAATCCGTGCTGGTCAAATCAAACGTGGACAACATCTTCTGATGGAAGGTGTGGGTGGTGGTTTCACCTGGGCTGCTGCAGTTGTTAAGTACTGATGGTGACAACCTTCAATAAAAATTAAGCAAAAAATTAAATAAGTAAAAAATAAATAAGCTCAATCACTTAAAAAAATCACAGGAATTTTCATGAAATTTGCATTTGTATTTCCCGGTCAAGGTTCTCAAGCAGTCGGCATGCTGAATGCTTGGGGTGACAACGCTGAAGTCAAAAGAACTTTGGATGAAGCTTCAGAAGCTTTGGGTGAAGACATTGCAAAATTAATTGCAGAAGGCCCTGCTGAAGCTCTTTCTTTGACCACCAATACACAACCTGTGATGCTAACGGCGGGTGTTGCTTGTTATCGCGCTTGGATTGCAGCAGGCGGTCCTGCTGCATCAGTGATGGCTGGTCACAGCTTAGGTGAATATGGTGCTTTGGTTGCTTCAGGCGTGATTGAATTCAAAGACGCCGTGCCGATGGTGAGATTTCGCGCGCAAGCGATGCAAGACGCCGTGCCGGTTGGCACAGGTGGCATGGCCGCTATTTTAGGTTTGGATGATGATGCCGTTCGCAAAGCATGTGCTGATGCGCAGTCAGCCACCGGTGAAGTGGTTGAGGCAGTGAACTACAACGCGCCAGCACAGGTAGTGATCGCTGGTTCAAAAGCAGGTGTAGAAAAAGCTTGTGAGCTTGCTAAAGAGGCTGGCGCAAAACGTGCTTTACCTTTGCCGGTGTCTGCGCCATTCCATTCATCATTGCTCAAGCCGGCTTCTCAAAAATTAGAAACATATTTGGCTGATAAAACATTCAAAGTGCCAAGCATCGATGTGATCAATAACGTGGATGTCAGCGTATTAAAAGACCCGGCAGCCATTAAGAATGCCTTGGTCAGACAAGCAGCATCACCAGTTCGTTGGGTGGAGACTGTTCAAGCGATTGCAGCGCTGGGCATCACTCATGTTGTTGAGTGTGGCCCTGGAAAAGTATTAACAGGCATGACTAAACGCATCAATGGTGATTTAAATGGTTTGGCTGTTTATGACCCTGCCACCATGGCTGAAGTGATGGCTGTCATCAAAGCGTAAAGATTAGAGATTAAAAATTAACAATTAACAATCAGAGTTACCTATCTGATAAAGCAGTGAACTTAGTTTGGGAGAAATTGTGAGTACATTAACTGGACAAATTGCCTTGGTGACTGGCGCATCTCGCGGTATTGGCCGTGCAATTGCCATGGAGTTAGCAAAGCAGGGCGCTGTGGTGATTGGCACTGCAACAAGTGAATCTGGCGCTAAAGACATTGATGCAGCATTAAAGCCAAGTGGCGGTGCTGGCGCAGTTTTGAATGTGAATGATGCCGCTGCTTGTGAAGCTTTGATCGATAGCATTGTTAAAGATCGTGGCGCCTTGAACATTTTGGTGAATAACGCCGGCATCACCCAAGATAATTTGGCGATGCGCATGAAAGACGAAGAGTGGTCATCAGTGATTGACACCAATTTAAGCGCAGTTTTCCGCTTGGCCAGAGGTGTTTTACGTCCAATGATGAAGGCCAAGGGTGGTCGCATCATCAACATCACATCTGTGGTTGGTAGTAGCGGTAACCCAGGTCAGGCCAATTATGCGGCTGCAAAAGCAGGTGTAGCTGGCATGAGTCGTGCTTTGGCCCGAGAAATCGGTAGCCGTAACATCACAGTCAACTGCGTGGCCCCAGGTTTTATCGACACAGATATGACCAAAGCCCTCTCAGAAGACCAACAAAATTCACTAAAAGCGAATATTCCCCTCCAACGTCTTGGAACACCTGAAGATATTGCCCATGCGGTGGCATTTTTGGCATCTCCAGGGGCTGGATACATCACGGGAACAACGCTTCATGTGAATGGCGGACTTTATTTGAGCTAATTTGGTCAAATAAGCTGATAAAATCTCTTTTCAATATTTTTACAACAACCCTTGGGGGATTAAATGGATAACATCGAACAACGCGTTAAGAAAATCGTAGCCGAGCAATTAGGCAAAGACGAAGCAGAAATCAAGAATGAATCTTCTTTCGTTAATGACTTGGGCGCAGATTCTCTCGACACAGTTGAATTGGTAATGGCATTGGAAGATGAATTCGGCATCGAAATTCCTGATGAAGAAGCTGAAAAAATCACGACTGTGCAATTGGCAATCGATTTCGCTAAGTCCAAGCAGGGCTAATTAGCTGTGAGCCAGATCAAAGGGCAACGCCGGGTAGTTGTTACCGGATTAGGCTTGGTTTCACCAGTTGGTAATACCGTTGGTGATGCCTGGGAAAATTTATTGGCGGGGCGATCTGGTATCGCTACCATCACTAAGTTTGATCACTCTGGCTTAAGCGTGCATTTCGGTGGTGAGGTAAAGGGCTTCAATATTGAAGACTATATTTCTGCTAAAGAAGCTCGCCATATGGATACATTCATCCATTATGGAATTGCTGCTGGAACGCAAGCCTTTAAAGACTCTGGTTTAGAAGTTACAGACGCCAATTCTGAAAGAATTGGTGTTTTGGTGGGCTCAGGCATTGGCGGTTTGCCAATGATTGAAGAAACCCACACCGAGTACACCACGCGTGGTGCTCGCCGCATCTCACCGTTCTTTGTACCAGGTTCAATCATCAACATGATTTCTGGTCATCTGAGCATTAATTTGAATCTCAAAGGTCCTAACGTTGCTGCTGTGACCGCCTGTACAACGGGTTTGCACAGCATTGGCTTGGCGGCTCGTTTGATTCAATATGGTGATGCGGACGTGATGATTGCTGGTGGCGCTGAATCCACAATTTCTCCTTTGGGGGTCGGTGGTTTTGCTGCAGCCAGAGCGCTATCAACTAGAAATGATGATCCAGCGACTGCTTCTCGTCCTTGGGACAAAGACCGCGATGGTTTTGTTCTGGGTGAGGGTGCTGGCGTCATGATTCTCGAAGAATATGAACATGCCAAAGCTCGCGGCGCAAAGATTTATGCCGAGTTAGCTGGTTTTGGTATGAGTGGTGATGCGTATCACATGACGGCTCCAAACATGGACGGCCCGCGTCGTTGCATGGTCAATGCATTGAAAGATGCGGGAGTTAATCCTGATCAAGTGAACTATGTGAACGCCCACGGTACTTCAACGCCATTGGGCGACAAGAATGAAACCGACGCCTTAAAAGCGGCTTTGGGTGATGCCGCGAAGAAGGTGGTTGTGAATTCAACCAAATCAATGACCGGTCACTTATTGGGTGGCGCTGGCGGTTTGGAGTCTGTATTCACAGTATTGGCTTTGCATCATCAAAAGTCTCCACCAACCATCAATATCTTCAACCAAGATCCAGAGTGCGATTTGGACTACTGTGCCAACACCGCGAGAGACATGAAGATCGATGTTGCTGTTAAAAATAACTTCGGTTTTGGCGGCACAAACGGCACGATCGTATTTCGCCGGATTTAAATAGCTGAGCCAATACCCAGAATTTGCTGGGTGATGCAATAAATCAAGCCTCTTGACCCTGTCGGAGGCTTTTTTGCTAAGAGATCCTTGAAAATTGACCAAAAGTACTTATATAAAATCTAACGAATAACCATGCTCAGACAGTAATTAAAGACTTTCCTGCAAATACTTCCTGAATGCTCTAAAGTATCAACACCATGAAAAAAATCCTCTCTGTTTTAACCCTGTCTGTGGCAACAAGCTCTTTGCTTGTTTTGCCCGCTTATGCTCAAAATAATGCTGCTGGTAAAGCGGCTCCAGCGACCAGCGCTAGCAGTGCTCCGGCCTCTGCCAGCGCCTCTCGCGCATACCCAGATTTTGTTGATTTGGTTGAAAAAGCCAATCCTGCTGTGGTCAATATTCGCACCACAGAGAGAGTCAACGTTCGTCAGGGTGGGGCTGTTCCAGGCATGCCGGGACTTGATGAAGAGCAGGCTGAATTTTTCCGCCGCTTTTTTGGTATTCCATTACCAACACCAAGACAACAGGGACCCAACAATCGCAGACCTCAACAAGAGGAGCAAAACCGTGGGGTTGGTTCAGGTTTCATCATTGAGAGTAATGGTTTTATCTTGACGAATGCGCACGTGATTGAAGGTGCAACAACAATTTACGTCACATTAACTGATAAGCGCGAATTCAAAGCCAAATTGATCGGGGCTGATAAGCGCACAGATGTGGCATTGGTAAAAATTGAGGCCACTGGTTTGCCACGCTTGAACATCGGCGATTCTTCAAAAGTGCGCGTTGGCGAATGGGTGTTGGCGATTGGTTCACCATTTGGTTTGGAGAACACAGTGACGGCAGGTATTGTGTCTGCTAAGAGCCGCGACACGGGTGATTACTTGCCTTTCATTCAAACGGACGTGGCTGTTAACCCTGGTAACTCAGGCGGTCCGCTATTGAACACGCGCGGCGAGGTGGTTGGTATTAATTCACAAATCTTCTCTCGTTCTGGTGGATACATGGGCATCTCTTTCGCGATCCCGATGGATGAAGCCATGCGCGTTTCTAATCAATTAAAGGCCAACGGTAAAGTTAGTCGTGGTCGTATTGGTGTGGCAATCGCAGAAGTCAGTAAAGAGGTTGGAGAGAGCTTGGGCTTACCAAGAGCTCGTGGCGCCTTGATTCGCAGCGTTGAAGTAGGTGCTCCTGCTGATAAAGCTGGTCTTGAGCCAGGCGATGTGATTTTGAGTTTTGGTGATAGACCCATTGAAAAATCATCTGACCTACCAAGAATTGTTGGAGACACCAAGCCAGGCACAACTTCAACCATCATGGTGTGGCGCAAGGGTGCACAAAAAGAATTTAATATCACGGTTGCTGATCTAGAGCCTGCTCCAAAAGCTGCTGCTAAAAAAGCTGAGCCAGAACCAGCGGCCTCCACTAAAAATTTATTTGGTGTAGCTGTGGTTGATTTATCAGATGCCAAGAAAAAAGAACTGTCACTCAAAGCCGGTGTTGAAATCACTGCATTGGCTGAAGATGGGGCTTTGTCAAAAGCGGGCGCAAGAGTTGGTGACGTGATTGTGCGTTTAAGTGATGTGGACATCATTGCCGCCAAGCAATTCGAAATCGCCACAAAAGCGGTGGCAAAGAACAATAAATCAGTCGCAGTATTTATTCGCAGGGGCGAAAGCACCCTGGTGATTCCAGTAAGACCAGCCGTCACTAAGTGATTGTTCTAGCCGGGTTTTTGGGGAATAACCCCAATCCCGGCTTTTGTTTTTTAGAAATGGGGCTTGCCCCCTCGTTCCGTCTACAATAGACAAAAGAGGCGTCTTATTGCAGTGCAATATGGTGTTGCATTGCGGCAAGCCGTTTTAAGGAATCCATGGACCATATACGTAACTTTTCTATCATCGCCCATATCGACCACGGAAAGTCGACCCTAGCAGACCGAATTATTCAGCTATGTGGCGGCCTTTCAGATCGCGAAATGGAAGCTCAAGTCCTTGATTCTATGGACATTGAGAAAGAGCGTGGCATCACCATCAAGGCCCAAACCGCGGCTTTGAGCTACAAATCCCGTGATGGCAAGATTTATAACCTCAACTTGATTGATACACCAGGGCACGTCGACTTCTCTTATGAGGTGAGTCGCTCATTGTCTGCCTGTGAAGGCGCTTTATTGGTGGTGGATGCCAGTCAGGGAGTTGAGGCTCAAACAGTCGCCAACTGTTACACAGCCATTGAATTGGGCGTGGAAGTGGTGCCTGTTTTAAATAAGATTGATTTACCTCAGGCAGATCCTGATCGCGCTAAGCAAGAAATCGAAGATGTGATCGGTATCGACGCTACGGAAGCTGTCTCTTGTTCAGCAAAAACGGGTTTGGGCATTCAGGATGTCCTTGAGGATTTGATTAAAAAAGTACCGCCACCAAAGGGTGATCCAAGCGCACCTTTGCAAGCCTTGATTGTTGATTCGTGGTTTGATAACTACGTGGGTGTGGTGATGTTGGTGCGCGTGATCAACGGCACACTCAAACCAAAAGACAAAGTTTTATTGATGGCTTCAGGCACTCAACATTTGGTTGAGCACGTTGGCGTCTTTACGCCGAAGTCAGTGGATCGTCCTGACTTATCTGCTGGGCAGGTGGGTTTCATCATTGCTGGCATCAAAGAGCTCAAGGCTGCCAAAGTGGGTGACACTGTTACTCACGCACCAGGTCAACAGAACAGAACGCCGGCATCTGCTCCATTACCAGGCTTTAAGGAAGTTCAGCCTCAGGTGTTTGCAGGTTTGTATCCAGTTGAATCAAACCAATACGATGCCTTGCGCGAATCTTTAGAAAAATTAAAGTTAAACGATGCTGCCTTGATGTATGAGCCAGAGGTATCTCAAGCCCTTGGCTTTGGATTCCGTTGCGGCTTCTTGGGTTTATTGCACATGGAGATTGTGCAAGAACGTTTAGAGCGTGAGTTCAATATGGAGCTCATCACCACTGCTCCAACCGTGGTGTACGAAGTAGATCTCAAGGATGGTTCAAAGATTGTGGTGGATAACCCATCAAAAATGCCAGACCCAAGTCGCATTGAAGTGATCATGGAGCCAATCGTGGTGGTGAACTTGTTCATGCCACAAGAGTATGTTGGTTCAGTGATCACATTGTGTACAGGTAAGCGCGGCATTCAGATGGACATGCAGTATGTGGGCCGTCAAGTGAAGCTGACTTATGAAATGCCGATGGCTGAAATCGTGCTCGATTTCTTTGATCGCTTGAAGTCGATTTCACGTGGTTACGCTTCGATGGATTATGAGTTCAAAGAGTACCGTGCATCAGATGTGGTCAAGGTTGATATTTTGATCAACAGTGAGAAGGTCGATGCTCTGTCCATCATCGTTCACAGAAGCAACAGCCAATACCGTGGCCGTGAAGTTGTGGCCAAGATGCGCGAGATCATTCCGCGTCAGATGTTTGACGTAGCGATTCAGGCGGCGATTGGCAGTGGCATCATTGCTCGCGAAAACGTGAAAGCCTTGCGTAAAAACGTTTTGGCCAAATGCTACGGTGGCGACATCACGCGTAAGAAGAAGTTATTAGAGAAGCAAAAAGAAGGTAAGCGCCGCATGAAGCAGGTGGGCAGCGTGGAGATCCCACAAGAAGCCTTCTTGGCCATCTTGCAAGTGGAGGACAAATAATGAACTTCGCTTTAATACTTTTGATTTTGTCACTGGTGACAGGCGTTGCTTGGCTTGCTGATAAGTTGGTGTTTGCGCCCAAAAGAAAAGCGGCGGGTATTGATCGCATGCCATTGTGGTTGGAATACACCGCCAGCTTTTTCCCGGTTATTTTTGCGGTTTTCTTTTTGCGTTCATTCTTATTTGAGCCTTTTAAGATTCCATCAGGCTCCATGATTCCTACTTTGATGATTGGTGATTTTATTTTGGTCAATAAATTCACTTACGGTGTTCGTTTGCCAGTCATCAATAAAAAAGTGATTGAGATGAACTCACCGCAGCGTGGTGATGTTGCGGTATTCCGTTTTCCAAAAGATGAATCAATTGACTACATCAAGCGCGTGATTGCTTTACCTGGCGATGTGATTTCATACCAAGGTAAGCGCTTGACCATCAATGGCCAGGAGTTTCAGTCTGAAGCTAAGCCAGACTACCTCGATCCTGAAGGTATGACATACGCTAAATTCTTCACGGAAACTTTCCCTAAAGAGTTTGGCGGCCATTCTTACAACGTTTTAAATCATCCTGAGCGTCCTCCAGGCATTTTTGTACAAGACCGTTTCCCGTATGCGGAAAACTGCACCTACACCATGACTGGTGTGACTTGCACGGTGCCAAAAGGGCACTACTTTGTGATGGGTGACAACCGAGATAATTCAGCAGACTCCCGCTTTTGGGGTTTTGTGCCTGAAGATAATTTGGTTGGTAAAGCCTTCTTCGTCTGGATGAATTTGGGCGACCTTAAACGCATTGGGCGTTTTGAGTGAGCAAGGTAGCTAAGGCAGATATGTCTCCTCGCGCCCCTCTTGATGTCAAACTTTTACAGGAGCGTTTAGGTTATACGTTCCAAAAGCCTGATTTGTTGATGCAGGCTTTGACTCATCGCAGTCACAGCAAAAAGAACAATGAGCGTTTAGAGTTTTTGGGCGATTCAGTCTTGAACTGTACGGTTGCTGAAATGCTTTATGAGCGTTATGGTGATTTGGATGAGGGTGATTTATCCAGAGTCCGTGCTAATTTGGTCAAGCAACAAGCTTTGTATGAAATCGCCCAAGCATTGCAACTCTCTGATTGTTTGCGTTTGGGTGAGGGTGAGCTCAAAAGCGGTGGCTTTAAGCGCCCATCGATTTTGGCTGACAGCTTTGAAGCCATCGTTGGAGCCATCTTTTTAGACTCAGGCTTTGATGCTTCAAAAAAAGTATTGAGAAAGTGGTATTCGCAAATTCTGGAGCATGTGGATCCAAGAACTCTGGGTAAAGATGACAAGACTCTCTTGCAAGAATACCTTCAAGGTCATCAGTTGCCACTGCCCATCTACACAGTGGTGGCAACCACGGGCGTGGCCCACAACCAACAATTTGAAGTTGAGTGCTCCATTCCAAGTCTAAAAGTCACTCTCAATGGTAAGGGTGCATCACGCAGAGCTGCTGAGCAAGCCGCTGCCAAATTATCCTTAGACGCTGCGCAAAAGATCGTTTCTCAATCTGGCAGAAAGCCTAAAAAAACCAAAGCAACAAAAAAGAAAGCATCTTTAGTCACGCCTAAAGATCCTACAGATGATCAACTTAATTTGAAGTTGAAATCAGAGTAAAGCAAAAATCAAGGAATAGTGGATGTCATTTCGATGTGGAACCGTAGCACTTGTGGGCCGCCCTAACGTAGGCAAGTCAACCTTGCTCAATGCACTGGTGGGCCAAAAGGTCAGCATCACTTCCCGCAAAGCTCAAACAACCCGCCATCGCATTCTGGGTGTTAACACCACTGAGACAGCACAATTCATTTTGGTTGATACGCCAGGATTCCAAACAAAATACAACAATGCCATGAACAAAGTCATGAACCGCACGGTGAAAACCACCATGGCGGATGTTGATGTGATTCTGTTTGTGGTTGAGTCAGGTTACTGGAGCAAGGCGGACGAGCAAGTACTTGAGATATTGCCAAAAAATATCCCAGTGGTTTTATTGGCCAATAAATTGGATGTATTTGCTTCAAGAGCAGATGCCCCAGAAGACCGTGATCAAAAGTTATTCACCTTCATGCGTGAAATGAGCGAGAAGTTTGAGTTCTCAGAAATCATCCCCATGACGGCTAAGAATACCGATGATGTGAAGCGCTTATTGGGATTCTTGGAGCCATACTTGCCTGAACAGGAAGCGATTTACGAGCCAGACATGTTGACTGATCGCAGCGAGAAGTTTTTGGCTGCCGAGATTTTGAGAGAGAAAGTATTTCGTCACACCGGCGATGAATTGCCATATGCCAGCGCAGTGATCATCGATCAATTCAAAATGGATGGCACGATGCGCCGCATTGCCGCCACTATTTTGGTGGATCGCGATAGTCACAAGGCCATGGTCATTGGTGAAAAAGGTGCCAAACTCAAACGCATATCCACTGAGGCCCGCCAAGACATGGAAAAGCTGTTTGACGGTAAAGTATTTTTGGAAACTTGGGTCAAGGTCAAGAGCGGTTGGGCCGATGATCGCGTGATTCTGCGCGAGCAGGGCATAGAGTAATCCACGATCATGTCGACTCGCGTCAACGATGAACCTGCCTTTGTACTGCACAGTATTCCGTACAAAGAAACCAGCTTAATTCTTGATGTCTTCACGCGCTCCTATGGGCGCATGGCTTTGATTGCCAAGGGCGCTAAACGCCCACATTCTGTTTTGCGCCCAGTCTTGCAGCGCTTTCAGCCTCTGGCCGTCTCTTGGAGCGGCAAGAGTGAGCTGCGCACCATGACCAAGGCGGAGTGGTTGGGCGGTGTTCCGCCATTGGTGGGCGATGCTTTGTTGTGTGGCTTTTACCTCAATGAGCTCTTGGTCAAATTCATTGCCAGAGAAGACTCTTATGAAGACTTGTACGAAGAGTACGCTAAAACGGTTCACTTGCTTGGACAAGATCCCAAAGAACTAGAACCAATATTGCGACCCTTTGAGCTCAGCCTCTTAAAAGAAGCCGGCTTTGCTGCAGCCTTGAACTTTTGTATCGATACTCAAACCACTCCTGAAGAAGATGAGCATTACGTTTATCAACCAGAGAGAGGTATTCGCAAGCTTCAAGCAGATGATCCAGGTCATTGGCCTGTGATGACCGGCAAGCACCTGCTTTGCATGAATGACAAAAACTACCAAGATCCCGAAACCTTGATTCAAAGCAAGGCGCTCACGCGATTCTTATTAGGCCTGCACCTGCCCGATCAAGCCATGATGACTCGTCAGATTTTGATTGATTTGAAAAAGATCTAAGTAACACCATGGTCATTAAATAGGCATAATTCATAACATGTCACAAAAACCTAAAAACATCATTGATCTAGGTATCAACATTGACCACGTTGCCACGCTCAGAAATGCGCGGGGCACGCACTATCCGGATCCTCTCAAGGCTGCTCAGTTAGCAGAGGAATATGGTGCTGACTTGATCACCTTGCATTTAAGGGAAGATCGTCGTCACATCAAAGATGCTGATTTGATCGCGATGCGCCCCTTGATTAAAACCCGCATGAATTTAGAGTGTGCTGTCACACCTGAGATGATCGAGATTGCTTGTCAGGTAAAGCCCCACGATGTTTGTTTGGTTCCAGAAAAGCGCCAAGAAGTCACCACCGAAGGTGGTTTAGACGTGATTGGTAACTTTGACAACATTCAAAAATCCACGCAACGTCTCTTGCAAGCTGGTATCACGGTTTCAATCTTCATCGATCCTGATGAGCAGCAAATCAGTAAGGCCAAAGAAGCTGGCGCTACCGTGATTGAATTGCACACAGGTAAATACGCGGACACGGCAGGGGATGAGCAAGCCAATGAACTTGAGCGCATCAAAGCAGCGGCCAAATTCGGTCACTCTATTGGTTTAAAAGTGAATGCGGGGCATGGTTTGCACGAAGGCAATGTTGAAGCAATTGCAGAAGTATTAGAAATTGCAGAATTGAACATTGGGCACGCGATTGTGGCCGAAGCTGTTTTTAAAGGTTGGAAGGCTGCGATCCAAGACATGAGAACGCTCATGCTCAACTCTCGTCAACGTGCCATGAATCAGAAGCATTGATCACAGATTAATTAACGACATCCATCATGATTGCAGGCATTGGTACTGACCTATTAAAGATTGATCGCCTTAAAGCGGCTTATCAGCGCACCAATGGTCGTTTGGCTGAGCGTATTTTGGGCCCTGATGAAATGCAGGTCTTCAAAGCACGCTTGGCTCGTAATGAATCAAGAGGCATGGCTTACTTGGCCACACGCTTTGCCGCCAAAGAAGCTTTTTCCAAAGCGATTGGTTTGGGGATGCGCAGTCCGATGTCTTGGCGTGCCATGCAAACTCTGAATGATCCGAGTGGTAAGCCCATCATCAAATGCTCTGGTCAGTTACAGACATTCATGGAAGAGAAGTTCTACACGGCCCAAGTCAGCATCACCGATGAAGTTGATATGGCCATGGCTTTTGTGGTCGTGATTTATGGTACCCCTGTGGTCACAGGCGTGACTGATCCAAAAGATTTATTGGGTTAACTCATTAATTAAATAAATAAACAAATCATTCATCTAAAACAATATGAGCAAATTAAATTCATTCAATGCAGGCCCCATCGTTCTTGATGTTCTTGGTAAAACTCTTGATAAAGAAGATATTCGCCGCATTGCTCACCCTAAAACGGGTGGTGTGATTTTATTTGGAAGAAACTATCAAGACAGAGCTCAGTTAACTGCTTTGACCAAAGCCATCAAGGCGATTCGCAGTGATGTGATGATCAGCATTGATCATGAGGGCGGTCGTGTGCAGCGCTGTAGATCAGATGGCTTTACACATTTGCCTGCCATGAAAAAGTTGGGTGATATTTGGGGCAACCTTGGTAAGAAGGCAACGGCTGAGCACGCATTAAAAGCCATGGAGGCTGCAACAGCTGCTGGCTATGTATTGGCGTCTGAGTTGAGAGCGTGCGGCGTGGATTTTAGTTTCACACCTGTCTTGGATTTGGACTTTGGTCGCAGTGGTGTGATTGGTGATCGGGCTTTTCATCGCGACCCTCAAATTGCAGCCACGCTTGCCAAGAGTCTCAATCATGGCTTGCAATTAGCGGGCATGGCCAACTGTGGCAAACATTTCCCAGGACACGGTTTTGCAGAGGCAGATTCTCATGTGGCCATTCCGGTGGATGAGCGTTCTTTGAAGCAAATCATGAGTGATGATGCAAAGCCTTATGAATACTTAGGCCTTGGTTTGGCATCGGTGATGCCAGCTCATGTGATTTATCCAAAGGTTGATAAAAATCCAGCGGGCTTTTCTAAGATTTGGTTACAAGACATCTTAAGAAAACAGTTGAAGTTCACCGGCGTTATCTTTAGTGATGACCTATCGATGGAAGGTGCTTCAGTGGCTGGTAGTGTGGTCAAAGGCGCCAAGTTGGCACTGCAAGCGGGGTGTGATCAAGTCTTGATTTGTAATCGCCCAGATTTGGCTGATCAGTTGCTCAATGAACTCACTTACGATGAGAAGGCTTATCAAGTGTCACGTGCCAGGGTTCAAAAACTGATGCCTACATCAGCAGCGCTGACTTGGACAGAACTTCAGACCAGCCCAGATTACCAAAGAGCCAAACAACTGCTCAAGCAGTTGAAATTGATTGCTTAAAAATTTAAGCTGGTCTGACTCTGGCAGTTAATGACTCTGCGCCGCCACGCTCTTCTAATTCGGATAAGCGCAAAGCTTCATGTTCAAACTCAACAATGCCTGAGGTGAGGCGGTTGCGATCTAGAGAGATCACATAAGTCCAAACCAAGCTGCGATCTTTTCTTTTAAATACGTCGACTATTTTCTTCATAACTAGGCTTAATCAAGCTCCTTTTAAACTACCAATAAGTTACCACGAAGCACTAGATATAGTTATAAGTATTTGCCATAACCCTAGCTATTGTGAAACTTACAGAAATTATTCATTCTGCTTATTATTAATATATAAAAATATTAAGTGACTGACTAACTGTTTAATAACAAAGGTAAATCTGCGCAAAAAAGTCTTGGCTTGGTATTTAAGAGCTGGCTTTCTTCATTTTGATACTCACACCATCTGAGCAAAATCGCGCCTCATCACCATCTATATTCTTATAAATGGCTTCCCATTTCTTTTCATCTGAACTGATGACTTTGAGCAGGGTATATGCTGGAGTAGTGGGGAACAAAGGTTGATCGGTGTAATGGAAGACAAAACCATACATGTACTCAACGTAGAGATGTTTGGGTGCACTCTTTTGGCTCATAGAACCAACCCTTCTCAATGAGTTATCCACAGAAAATGTTGATAACTGCTATTGAATTCATCTTAAACCTTATTGATTCAAGATGCTAGGTTGTTTGCTCAAAAATTAATCAAAGTGCACCAAAGAAAAAACCACTCCGAAGAGTGGTTTTAGTTTGATCTCAACATTTAATTAGTTGGCGCGGCTGCGGTATTCGCCAGTGCGTGTATCGATCTCGATCTTGTCGCCTTCACCACAGAACAATGGAACCTGTAGCTCAAAGCCTGTAGCAATTTTTGCGTTCTTCAATACACGGCCTGAGCTTGTATCGCCTTTAACGGCTGGCTCTGTGTAGGTGATTTCACGAATCACGATGGTTGGCAATTCAACAGACAAAGCTTTGCCTTCGTAGAAAACAACTTCAACTGGCATGCCGTCTTCCAAGTAATTCAAAGCATCGCCCATGTTGTCTTTTTCAACTTCATACTGGTTGAACTCTGTGTCCATGAATGCATACATTGGATCTGCGAAGTATGAGTAGGTGCACTCTTTGCGCTCCAAGATCACAACTTCAAATTTGTCATCAGCTTTAAAAATGCCTTCGTTAGGTGCTTCAGTGATCAAGTTCTTGAACTTCATCTTCACCACTGCAGCATTACGACCTGAACGGCTGTATTCTGATTTCTGAATCACCAAAGGTTGGCCATTCAACATTACAACGTTACCTACGCGGAGTTCTTGAGCAATTTTCATCGCGATATTTCCTGAGATTTCACAAAGTCTAGAATTTTACCCTCTAAATGCCCAAGACTCGCTAACTTGTGTCTCCAAGCCTCAGAATGACTGGTCCAGGCATTTAAATGAGGCCACCAATCAGAAGCGGGGCCCCATTTCATGGCCGCCAGGCCTGTAGACCTCAGCTCAGCAGATGAAGCCTCAAAATACCGTTCTAAAAAGGCATTTAACTTCACTTCATGCGCTAAATCCGACTGCGGATAGATGTCCCAAATGAATGGTTTGCCTGCCCACTGGGCCCGCACAAAAGAATCTTCCCCGCGAACCAGGTTAATGTCGCAAACAGACAGCAAATAATCGTAATCTTCTTGGGGAATGAAGGGCAGTTGAATTAACTTCACTGCTGAATCCGCCAAAGAGAATGCTTGTTGAGTTTCGGTAGGCACATTTTGATCGGCACACAAAAACACATCCACCATCTCGCCATGCGCCAGAGCGGCTTGATTCACTGAATCAAGCCAGGCATCCAGAGGCGCTTGCTTGTAATTGAAAACAGATATTTTTTTAGAGGCGGGGCGACATGATTGGAGCACCAAAGATAAAGAGTTGGGCGGTGCTGTCTCTTTACTAGAAGTAACTTCGTACCAATCACCTAAGAGCACACCACCTGTTTTGGGTGTGAAGCCCGGGAAATAAAAATACTTGTTCAGACCATTGTTTTGCGGCGAGGACATCAAATGCATCTCATCTGCCCAAACCTCTGCCGTGAGGTATTCAAGATTAATCCAAATCGGCTGCCTGGAAGAAGCCTTCTGAGACGTTTTTTGAACCATTGCTTCAACATAGGGCGTTGGCAAATGACAGGCAAATGCCTCGATCACCACATCACCCACAGATGCCAAGACAGCGGGTGACTCTGCCCCAGACCATGGTAAGACCTCGATACCCAAGCTGGCACCATGGCGCACAGCGTCGCCATGGGCAATCACATTTAAAACATTTAAATCATCGCAAAATAAACGAATACGACTATCATCACATTCAACATTATTAACAGATGAGGACGATAATCGTGACAAGGCCCTGGCCAGACGCCAGCAAACACCGGCATCACCATAGTTATCGACGATTTGACAAAAGATATCCCAACGCATGTCGAATGAGACCCCTGAATCCCTCTTAAATGATGTTAAAAAATTACCTGGTTTGCCAGGTGTGTATCGCTTTTTCGATGAAGCAGGACAAATCTTATACGTTGGTAAGGCCAAAGACTTAAAAAAACGCGTTAATAGTTATTTTCAGCGCAATTTATCCTCACCGCGCATCGAGCGCATGGTCACTCGCATTCGTTCTTTAGAGACCACGGTCACTCGCACCGAAACCGAGGCTTTGATTCTAGAAAACAACCTCATCAAAGAACTATCGCCGCCATTCAACATCTTATTCAGAGATGATAAGTCTTACCCATATGTGATGCTCTCTGGTCATCAGTATCCACGTTTGGCCTACTACCGTGGTAGGGTGGATAAACGACATCAATACTACGGACCATTTCCGAATTCATGGGCAGTCAGAAACAGCATTCAAATTCTGCAAAAAGTGTTTCAGATAAGAACCTGTGAAGACACCATTTTTAAAAATAGAAG
>ERZ1022756.18-NODE-18-length-70156-cov-25.510506_pt1 | contig 70156 bp, 65 predicted proteins | sample MGYA00520902_ERZ1022756 | MGnify/ENA primary metagenome ERZ1022756 (study PRJEB33162, sample SAMN09537601) | freshwater metagenome | isolation source: freshwater | place: Canada:Alberta | collected 2017-07 | study: EMG produced TPA metagenomics assembly of the...
GGGGCTGAATTCGGCCCGCCAAAGGACGGGCCGCAAGCGCGACCGCGCGCCCGCAAGGACGACCCCGCGGAGGCGGGATCGGAACTCAAACAACAAACAAAAAAAGGCCGGAGGGTTTGCACCACTCCGGCCATATTCAGTTTGTTCGTTCGCAGGAGGAACAAGGTGAGGCGGGGGAAGGGGAGAGGGAGAGAGAGACCTCCCCCCGCCAAGCTGGTTGAGGGAGTGCCTAGTTGTAGGCGCGCTCCCCGTGTTCGGAGATGTCGAGGCCGTTGGTTTCGGCTTCGGCGTCCGGGCGCAGGCCCAGGGTGTACTTGAGGATCAGGAACAGCGCGGCCGAGACGACGCTGGTCCAGACGACCGTCACGCCGACCGCGTAGATCTGGGTCGTTACCTGACCGGCGAGGTCAAACACGCCCGCCTTGGCCACCGGAGCGGTGTAGTCGATCCAGCCCTGCCCGCCGAGCGCCGGATCAGCGACGATGCCGGTGCCGATCGCGCCGACGATCCCGCCCACGGCATGGATGCCGAAGACATCGAGGCTGTCATCGTAGCCGAGCTTGTTCTTCACCGTGGTAACGAAGAAGTAGCAGACCAGCGAGGCGACCGCGCCGAGGATGATCGCGGTGCCCGGGTGGGCAAAGCCCGCCGCCGGGGTAATCGCCACCAGGCCAGCCACAACACCCGAGACACCGCCCAGAAGCGAGGGCTTCTTGTGGGCGATCTGTTCGATGATCGCCCAGGCTGCACCGGCTGCTGCGGTGGCAACGAAGGTGTTGACGAAGGCAAGCGCTGCAAAGGCGTTGGATTCGAGCGCCGAGCCGGCGTTGAACCCGAACCAGCCGATCCACAGCAGGCTGGCGCCAATCATGGTCATCACCAGGCTGTGCGGAGGCATGGGCTCCTTCTTGTAGCCAATGCGCGGGCCGATGATGAGGCAGCCGATAAGACCGGCAACGCCCGCATTGATGTGCACCACGGTGCCACCGGCGAAGTCGAGAGCGCCCCAGCCCCACAGCAGACCCATGTCGGTCGGCGCAGCGTGGAGGAAGTCCGGTCCGGCCCAGTACCACACCATGTGCGCGATCGGGAAATAGGCGAGCGTCATCCACGCGACCACGAAGATGATCAGCGAGGTAAACTTCACCCGCTCGGCAAAGGCCCCGACGATCAGCGCCGGCGTAATGCAGGCAAAGGTCATCTGGAACATCACGAAGACGAGTTCAGGCAGGTACACCCCGTTCGAGAAGGTCGCGGCGAGCGAGGTAACACTCACGCCCTTGAGGAAGGCCTTGTCGAGCCCACCGAACAGCGTCGGGAAGGGCGTGCCGGTGGAGGTGAAGGCCATCGAGTAGCCCCAGCCGAACCACACCAGCGCGGCGACGCAGACGATGGTGAGCACCTGCATCAGCACGCTCAGCATGTTCTTGGCACGCACCAAGCCGCCGTAGAACAGCGCCAGTGCGGGCACGCTCATCAACAGCACGAAGGCGGTCGAGACCATCATCCAGGCGACATCGCCCTTGTTGACCATGTCGGCAGTGGGAACGAAGGGCGCCGGCGCTGCCGCTGGCGCAGCGAAAGCCGGCGCGGCGAGCAGCGCCGCCCCGGTCGCCGCCATCGCAAAATTCGAGAGAATGCGCTTCATTGAATGTGCCCCCTTACAGCGCAGTTTCGCCAGACTCGCCGGTGCGGATGCGGGTGGCGGAGGCAAGATCGAGAACGAAGATCTTGCCGTCGCCGATGGCTCCGGTGTTGGCAGTCTGCTGGATGGTTTCGACCACTTGCGCAGCGATATCGTCGCTGGCAGCAATCTCTAGCTTCACCTTGGGAAGCATATTTGTGGAGTATTCGGCGCCGCGATAGATTTCGGTCTGGCCCTTCTGGCGTCCATAACCCTTGACCTCGGTCACGGTCAGACCGGCGATGCCAATCTCGCTCAACGCATCGCGTACGCTGTCGAGCTTGAACGGCTTGATGATGGCGATGATGAACTTCATCTGTGGCCCCTGTTGCGCCGGCTATTCCGGCTACGGGGTACACAGCAACAAGCGTGCCAAATTAGAGCTGCGGGACTGACACAGCGAAATCAGGGGCATTTTCCGCAACTGCGAAGGAATGTCTGCCTAGATTTTGGGCATATGATTAAGGATTGAGCAATTTGGGCGGCGAACAGCCCAGTTGCTTATGTCAGCACCGCGTTTACCGCCGTCCGGTCACAGAAAATCGCGCAAAGTGGCGATGAACCGGTCGAACTGGTCGTGGTGCAGCCAGTGCCCCGCCTTTTCGAACTCGATTACGCGGGCCGTGCTGAAATGCGCGATCCGTCCATCCTTTTCCGGGTTCGAAGCCCAGCTGTCCGCGCCGTAGAGCAGCAGCGCCGGGCAAGTGATCGCCCCCCACAGCGCCGCGACGAACTCGTCGCCGATGTCCTCGACCGGCCACACGTTGAGGTGCGGATCGAACTTCCAGCTGTAGGTGCCGTCCTCGTTCCGGTTGACGCCGTGGACCGTGAGGTGGCGGGCCTGCTCCTCGGTGAGGTAGGCGTTCTCCTCGATCATTCGTGCGAAGGCGGCTTCGATGCTTTCGTACTTGCGTGGGGTACGCCCGGCGGCCTTGCGCTTTTTCTCGACCCATTCGGCGAGGCGCTCGGGATAAGGCACGGCGCGCTGCTCTGCCTTCATCTCGGGCGAGGGGCCAAGGCCTTCGATCGCCACCAGCTTGGTCACCATATCGGGGAAAGCGCCCGCATAGCGAAGCGCGACATTGCCGCCCATCGAATGCGCCACCATCCGCACCGGCCCTACGCCAAGCTGATGGATCAGTTGGGCCAGATCATAGACCATGTCCGCGGCGGAATAGACCCCGTCCGACACCCAGTCGCTGTCGCCATGCCCGCGGTGGTCCATGGCGATGACATGGTAATCCTCGCGCAAGGCCTCGGCGGTCCAGTCCCACGACCGCGCATGATCGCGCCCGCCATGCACCAGCACCAGCGGCGGCTTCCCGCGCCCACCCCAGTCGAGGTAATTCAGGCGAAGGCGCTGCGAGATGAAGGTCTGCGAGGTCGGGCCAGTGTTGTGCATGGACAATCCCATGCCGCGAACCTCGGCCTCCCGCAAGACTAGCGTTCTTTGGTGGCCGAGAAGGTCAGCTGCGGGTTCTTTTCAACCTGATAGCTGACGTCCCATGGGCTCTTGGCCATGAACACCATGTCCCCATCGCGGTCACGCGCCACATTGGCGCGGTTGAAGCTGGCGAATTCGTCCAGCGTCTTGTCATCGCCCTTGATCCAGCGCGCCGTGGCGAAAGGCGAAGGTTCGAGCACGGCTTCAACCTTGTATTCCGCCTCAAGCCGGGAAATCAGCACTTCCAGCTGCAACTGCCCGACCACGCCGACGATGTGCGCCGAGCCGATCTCAGGGTAGAACACCTGAATCACGCCTTCTTCCGACAGGTCATCCAGCGCCTTGCGGAGCTGCTTCGTCTTGGTCGGATCGCGCAGTTGCACGCGGCGCAGGATTTCCGGCGCGAAGTTGGGCAGGCCGGTGAAGCGCACCTGATTGCGTTCGGACAGGGTATCGCCCACCCGCAGGGTGCCGTGGTTCGGGATGCCGATAATGTCGCCCGCTTCCGCCGTGTCGGCCAGCTCGCGGTCCTGCGCGAAGAACAGGATCGGGGAATGGACGGCGATGGGCTTGCCCAGCCCTGACGGCGTCAGCTTCATGCCGCGTTTAAAGGTGCCCGATACCTGCCGCATGAAAGCGATACGGTCGCGGTGGTTCGGGTCCATGTTGGCCTGCACCTTGAAGATGAAGCCGGTCACTTCATCGCGGTCCGGACTGATCTGCTCTGCGCCCGCCGGCTGGGACCGGGGGGGCGGTGCGAAGCGGGCAATGGCCTCGATCAGTTCGGTGACACCGAAGTTCTTCAACGCCGATCCGAAATAGACCGGCGTCATGTCGCCGTGGCGGAACGCCTCGATATCAAATTCGGGATAGCCGCCGCGCGCCAGATCGATCTCGTCGGCGAAACGTTCGGGGATCGCAGCGGTGTCGCGAAGCCCAAGGAATTCGCGGCTCGGGCCTTCGGGACGGCTGACGGTTTCGGTGGCGAAATCGAGGATGCCTTCGAATTCCCCGCCCATGCCAATCGGCCACATCTGAGGGGACACGTCGAGCGCGAGCATATCGGCGACCTCGTCCAGCGTCTCGAACGGATCGCGGCCTTCGCGGTCGACCTTGTTGACGAAGGTGATGATCGGGACAGACCGCAACCGGCAGACTTCGAACAGCTTGCGCGTCTGCGGCTCGATCCCCTTGGCAGCGTCAATCACCATCACCGCAGAATCGACTGCGGTCAGCGTGCGATAGGTATCTTCCGAGAAATCCTCGTGCCCCGGCGTGTCGAGCAGGTTGAAGACGATCCCGTCCTTCTGGAAGGTCATCACGCTCGACGTGACCGAAATCCCGCGCTGCTGCTCGATCTTCATCCAGTCCGACCGCGCCCGCCGCGCCGCGCCCCGCGCCTTGACTTCGCCCGCCAAGTGGATCGCCCCGCCTTGCAGCAGCAGCTTTTCGGTCAGCGTGGTTTTCCCGGCGTCAGGGTGCGAGATGATGGCGAAGGTGCGGCGGTTGGAGGTCATTGCGGATCGCGCGCGACGCGGAAGCCCGCGAAGTCCTGATTGACCGGCATCAGCTCGATCCGGTTGATGTTGAGATGCGGCGGCAGGCTGGCGATCCAGCCGATGGTGTCAGCGATATCCTCACCCGTCATCGGGTTGACGCCCGCATACAGCTTGTCCGAGGCTTCCTGACTGCCGGTGCGCACAAGGGTGAACTCAGTCTCGACCATCCCCGGCTCGATGCTGGTGACGCGCACGCCGGTGCCGTGGAGATCGGCGCGCAGGGCCAGCGTGAAGTGGTTGGCAAAGGCCTTGGACCCGGCATAGACATTGCCGCCGGGATAGAGATAGCTTCCCGCGACCGAACCGATGGCGATGATCGCTCCCTTGCGCTCGATCAGGCCGGGGAGCAGCTTGCGGGTCAGCACAACCATCGCCGTGATGTTGGTGTCGATCATCGTGTGCCAATCATCGAGATTGGCGTTTTGCGCAGGCCTGAGGCCTTGCGCGAGGCCCGCGTTGTTCACCAGCAAATCGATATCGCGGAACCCTTCAGGAAGGCCCGCCAGCGCGGCATCCAGCGCCGCTGTATCGCGCACGTCGAAACAGACCGCGTGAACCTTTTCGGCGCCCAGTTCTGCGACCAGCGCATCCAGCCGTTCCTGCCGCCGTCCGGTGGCAACGCAGCGCCATCCGTCCGCGACCAGACGGCGCACGGTGGCAAGGCCAATACCGGCGGTCGCGCCGGTAACAAATGCCGTTTTCATCCGCGCAGCTCCCCGCCCAGCTTGGTGGCAGCGGCCACCACCTTTTCGGCAATCGCCTTCAGATCCGCATCCTTGAAGCTGGCCTCGCCCGGCTGGAGCGTGACTTCCAGCGCGATCGAAACCTTGCCCTCAGGCACGCCCTGCCCCGCGAACACATCAAATACGCGCACGCGGGTGATGTTGGCTTTATCCGCGCCCTGAACGCTGCGCACCAGATCGCCCGCGGCAAGACCTTGCGGCACCAGGAAGGCGAAGTCGCGCGTTACGGCCTGAAGCGCAGGCGGGGTGAAGCCGGGGCGCGCAAAGGCGGCGCCCTTCTTGGCGGGAATGGCGTCAAGGAACAGTTCGACCGCCGCAATCGGGCCATCCACATCAAACGTCTTCAACGTCGCCGGATGCACCATGCCGAAGCGCGCCAGCACGGTCTTCGGGCCGAGACGCAGAGTGGCCGATTGGCCGGGGTGGAACTGCGCGCCTGCATCCCCCATCACCATCAGATTGGCGACCGGCGCACCGGCAGCTTCCAGCAGTTGGAGCGCCAGCGCCTTGGCATCGAAGGCGTCGAAGGGCTTGGCCTTGCCGCTCTGCCAGCCACGCTGCGTCTTCTCGCCCGCGAGCACGATGCCGAGCGTCGGCTTTTCATCGCTGAGGCCATTATGGCTACGGAAGTACCGCCGCCCGATCTCGAACAGCCGCGAATCCGCCGCGCCGCGATCGGCATTGCGCTTGGCCGCCATCAGCAGGCCCGGCAGCAGCGAGGGGCGCATGGCCTTCATGTCCTCGCTGATCGGATTGGCGAGCACCCACAGGGGCTGGTCGGACGCGAAATGCTGCGCCGCCCATTCGGGCAGGAAGCTCCACGTCACCGCCTCGTTCAGCCCGCTGGCCGCAGCCGCACGGCGCAACCCGCGCTCCAGCTTTTGCTGCGGCGTGGCGGTGGGACGCGCAACGCCCTCGGTGCGCGGTAGAGCGACGCTGGCAACCTTGTCGAGCCCGTGGATGCGCACGACTTCCTCGACCAGATCGGCCGGGCCTTCGATATCGTGACGGCGCAGCGGACAGGTCACCTGCCAATTGCCATCAACGCCGAAACCGAGGCTTTCGAGAATGCGCTGCTGTTCGGCCTTGGCCACCTCAACCCCGCCAAGCCGCGCGGTCAGGCCCGGGTCGAAGGCGATCACCTTGGCGGCGCTGGGCGGAGAACCGGCGCGGATCACTTCGCTGGGGGTGCCGCCAGCCAGTTCCACGATAAGCCCGGTCAGCAGATCGAGGCCGCTGTCCAGAAACTCCGGATCGACCCCGCGTTCAAACCGCGTGCGCGCGTCCGATGACAGGCCCAGCTTGCGCCCGGTCGCGCCGATGCGGGCCGGATCGAAATAGGCGATCTCCAGCAGCACATCGGTGGTCGTCTCGCTGACCCCCGAATGTTCGCCGCCCATGATCCCGGCAATATCGTGCACGCCGGCGTCATCCGCGATCACGACCATTTCGCTGTCGAGCGTGTAGGTCTTCTCGTTCAGCGCCAGCACCTGCTCGCCGTCTGCCGCGCGGCGGGCCACCACCGCGCCTTGCAGTTTGGCCAGGTCATAGGCGTGCGCCGGACGCCCATATCCGAGCATCAGGTAGTTGGTGAGGTCAACGAGCAGCGAAATCGGCCGCTGACCCGCGCTTTTCAGCCGCGCCTGAAGCCAATCGGGCGACGGGCCGTTGGTCACGCCCGTCACCACCCGGCCATAGAACGCCGGGCAGCCGCTGGCATCGTCGGTGCGGATTTCGACCGGGCAAGCACCGCGTGCCGCGAAGGCGGGCATCGCCATCGGCTTCAGCGTCCCCAGCCCCTTGGCCGCCAGATCGCGGGCAATGCCGTAAACGCCCATGCAGTCCGGGCGGTTGGGCGTCACGGCCACCTCGATCACCGGATCAGCGCCGTGGTAATCGGCAAAGCTGGTGCCAACTGGCGCGTCATCGGGCAGTTCGATGATCCCGTCGTGATCGTCGCCCAGCTCCAGCTCGCGGGTGGAGCACATCATGCCATTGGATTCGACACCGCGGATGGCGCTTTTGCGAAGCACCATGCCATTAGCGGGGACAGTCGCACCGGGCAGGCCGAGCACGCCCTTCATCCCGGCCCGTGCATTGGGAGCGCCGCAGACGACTTGCAGCGGGGTGCCGTCTCCGGTGTCGACAGTCAGCACTTGCAGCTTGTCGGCATCGGGATGGCGCGCGGCGGTCAGGACATGGGCGATGCGGAAACCGGCGAGTTTTTCCGCCGGGTCTTCGACGCCTTCAACCTCAAGCCCGATGGCGTTCAGGCCATCGCAGATCTCCGCCACCGAAGCGGTCGTTTCAAGGTAATCCTTGAGCCAGGTCAGCGAGAACTTCATGCGCGTGCTCCCACACCGGCAGACAGCGTCGGCTGGTCGAAGGGCGAGAAACCGTAATGCGCCAGCCAGCGCGGGTCGCCGTCGAAGAAGGCGCGCAAATCGTTCATGCCGTATTTGAGCATGGCGATGCGATCGATCCCAAGACCGAAGGCAAAGCCCTGATATTCGGCCGGATCAACGCCTGCAAACTCCAGCACGCGGGCGTTGACCATCCCGCTGCCGCCGATTTCCATCCACGTATGGCCCGGCGCATCGCCGTGCCCGCCGACAACCCGGCGGCCGCCTTCTGTCGAATAGCCGACGTCAACCTCGACGCTGGGTTCGGTGAAGGGGAAGTAGGACGGGCGCAGGCGCAGGACGATATCCTCCCGTTCGAAAAAGGCCTTGAAGAAGGTCTCCAGCGTCCACTTGAGGTGGCCGAGGTGGATATCCTTGTCGATCACCAGCCCTTCGACCTGATGGAACATCGGCGTGTGGGTGGCGTCGCTGTCGCTGCGATACACCCGGCCCGGCGCGATGATGCGGATCGGCGCGCCCTGATCCAGCATCGAGCGGATCTGGACGGGCGAGGTGTGGGTCCGCAGCAAGATGTCTTTCCCGTCGGCGGTCTTGTCCGGGAAGTAGAACGTATCATGCATCGCCCGCGCCGGGTGGGTTTCGTCCATGTTGAGCGCGGTGAAGTTGTGCCAATCGTCCTCGATCTCCGGCCCGGTCGCCACGGCAAAGCCCAAGTCGGCGAAGATTTCCGCCAGCTCGTCCATCACCTGACTGACGGGATGCACTGAACCGCGCGGTGCCGCCTGCGCGGGCAGCGTCAGGTCGATCATCTCGCGCGCCAGTTGCGCTTCGAGTTCGGCGGATTCGAGCGCGGTCTTCTTCGCCTCCAGCGCATCAGCAATCGCGGCGCGGGCGGATTGGATCGCGGGGGCCGCAGCGGTGCGCTCCTCAGGGCTCATCGCGCCCAGCGTTTTCAGCGCAAGGCTCACCCAGCCTTTCTTGCCAAGCGTTTCGAGCCGCTCCGCTTCGAGCGCATCAAGGCTCGTCGCCGCGGCAATCGCGGCCAGTGCAGCCTCAGTCTGGGATGTGATGTCAGTCATGGTTGTGAAGGTCTGCCCGCAGGATTTCGCCGCCGCGCGCTAGCCGCAAATCACGCGCATTGCAAAGCGCCAGTGGCGCCGGGCCTTCGGTCAGCGCAGCGGCGCGGCGCCTTCATCGATTTGCAGTGGCACGGCGACAGGCTTGGCGCGAATCTACAAAAGGCACGAAAAAGGGGCGAGCCCCCGCGAAGGAACCCGCCCCTGATCTGTGTGCCGGGCCGAAGCCGCGGAAAAAAACTTAAGCGGGCAAAGCAGCCTTCGCCTGAGCGATCACAGCGGTGAAGGCACCGCCTTCGTTCATGGCCAGATCGGCCATCGCCTTGCGGTCCAGTTCGATGCCCGCCAGCTTGATGCCGTGCATGAACTGCGAATAGGTCAGGCCTTCCAGACGGACGGCAGCGTTGATGCGCTGGATCCACAGGGCGCGGAACGTGCGCTTCTTAACCTTGCGGTCGCGGTAAGCGTATTGTCCGGCCTTTTCGACCGCCTGGCGGGCGACGCGAATCGTGTTCTTGCGGCGACCGCGATAGCCCTTGGCCTGGTCCAGAATCCGCTTGTGCTTGGCGCGGGTGGTAACACCGCGTTTGATGCGTGGCATATCAGTATATCCTTATCTTGAGATGTCGGGGCCGATGGCCGCTCGCATCAATCCAACCCGTAGGGCGCCCACTTCTTGATCGTCGGCGTATCATTGGCCGACAGGACCGAGGTGCCGCGGTTGGTGCGGATATACTTCGCGTTGTGGCTGATCAGACGGTGGCGCTTTCCAGCGACGCCGTGCTTGACCTTGCCGGTGGCGGTGATTTTGAAGCGCTTCTTCACACCGCTCTTGGTCTTCAGCTTGGGCATTTTCATCTCCTAATCGAGACACGTCGGAACCGGCCATGGCAGCCCTTGTCGCCAGGCTGGCTGATTGATTCGTGTCGGTGAAGTCGGCGCGCTTAAGCGGGAGGCTGGCGAAAGGCAAGAAGTTTGGGGTGCTGGCCGCGGTAATGGCCACGTCCATTGCACCGCAAGGCGGGAATTCCTTTGGGGCGCGGGCCATAGCCTGTTAGAGGCGCGCCCATGCTTACAATTGACGGTGTCACAGTGCGGCTTGGCGGCCGGGCCATTCTTGAACGCGCCAGCGCAACCGTGCCGATTGGCGCGCGGGTTGGCCTGATCGGCCGTAACGGCGCGGGTAAATCGACGCTGATGAAGGCGTTGATCGGCGAGATTGAGCCGGACGACGGCGAAATCTCCAAGCCCTCGCGGGCCAAGATTGGCTATATCGCGCAGGAAGCGCCAAGCGGTTCGATGACGCCTGAAGAAGTGGTGCTCGCCGCCGCCACGGAACGCGCGGAGCTGCTGGCGGAGCTCGAAACCTGCACCGACATGGACCGGATGGGCGATGTGCATGAACGCCTGCTCGCCATCGACGCCTATTCCGCCCCTGCCCGCGCGGCCAAGATTCTCAACGGGCTGGGTTTCGACGAAGACATGCAACAGCGTCCGGTCGACAGCTTCTCGGGCGGCTGGAAGATGCGCATTGCCCTTGGCGCGCTGCTGTTTTCGGAACCGGACATCCTGTTGCTGGACGAACCCAGCAACCACTTGGATCTCGAAGCGACACTGTGGCTGGAAAACTTCCTCAAATCCTATCCCGCCACGCTGGTGGTGATCAGCCACGAACGCGACCTGCTGAACAAGGTGGTCGATCACATCCTGCACCTGCAAGGCGGACAGCTGACGCTGTATCCGGGCGGGTATGACGCCTTCGAAAAGCAGCGGGCCGAACGTGCCGCGCAGCTCGCCGCCGCCAAGGCTTCGCAGGATGCGCAGGCCGCACGCTTACGCGATTACGTCGCGCGCAATTCTGCCCGCGCCTCGACCGCCAAGCAGGCGCAATCGCGGGCCAAGATGCTCGCCAAGATGCAGCCCATCGCCGCGCTGATGGAAGACCCGACGCTGAGCTTCGATTTCCCCGATCCGGCCGAGATGAAATCGCCGATGATCACGCTGGAACAGGCGGCGGTCGGTTATGGTGCCGCGCCGCCGATCCTCAAGCGGCTGAATTTCCGCATTGAGGCCGATGATCGCATCGCGCTGCTGGGCCGCAACGGCAACGGCAAGACCACGCTGGCGCGGCTGCTCGCCTCGCAGCTTACGCCTGCCGAGGGCGCGGTCAACGCGCCGGGCAAGCTGAAGGTCGGATATTTCACCCAGTATCAGGTCGAAGAACTGGCGGGCGAAGACACCCCGCTCGACCTGATGAACCGCGCGATGGACGGGCAATCCCAAGGCGCGGTGCGGGCACAATTGGGGCGCTTTGGCTTTTCGGGGCCACGTGCGAACCAGCGCGTCGACAAGCTGTCGGGCGGTGAACGCGCGCGGCTGGCGCTGGCGCTGATCACGCGCGATGCGCCGCATCTGCTGATCCTCGACGAACCGACCAACCACCTTGATGTCGACGCGCGTGAGGCGCTGATTCAGGCGCTCAACACCTATACCGGCGCGGTGATCCTGATCAGCCACGATCGTCACATGGTCGAACTGACGTCGGACCGGCTGGTGCTGGTCGATGGCGGAACGGCGCGCGAATATGACGGCAGCATGGATGATTACATCGACTTCATCCTGGGCCGCAATCAGCCCAAGGGCGATCGCGGCAAATCACGCGGCGGCAAATCCGATGTCGGCGGCGACAGGCGTTCGGCCCAGACGGCCGTGACCAAGGCCGAAGCGGCCATCGCCCGCCTGACCGCGGATGTGGAGCGGCTGGATCAGGAAATCCTTGCCCTCAGCAATGGGGCCAACGGGCAAACGGGCAGCAAGATGCAAAGCCTGCTGACCAAACGCGCCGCCGCTGCCGATGCCTTGGCCGAAGCGGAAGAAACGTGGCTGGCTGCTGGCGCCATGCTGGAAGCGATCCCGGCCTGAGGCGGTTTCGGGGAGGGGCGTTTTCCTACTTTGGGCCCGCGCGCTACCCTGCGCCGGCTCTTTCCCATTGCTGGCAGGGTGGCCGCTGCGCCGCCAGACGCATTTTCCCGGGCTCCCGGTGTTCGTCCACTTTGATTTGGGCGATCAAGACAATGATTTTACAAAGGAAAAATGTGATTTTCGAAGTTTACACGGTGTAAACTTTGTAAACTTCGCCGCGTCCTATCCGAACAGCCGTCCTGCGACCGCATCCAGCTTTGCCATCACCGCCGGATCATGTTCGTCGGGCGCGGTGATCACCGCATCATCAAGCGCGGTGTCGATGGGTGAAGGTTCCCGCGCTTCAGGCAGGGCGGCGATGAAGTTGCGCACCACGGCCCGGGCCAGCGCGCCGTTGGCCTGCATCTGCTGGACGACCTGCGCGACATCGACCGAATCGCCGTCACGCCAGCAATCGTAATCGGTGACCATGCCGACAAGGGCGTAAGGCAGCTCCGCCTCGCGCGCCAGTTTCGCTTCGGGCATGGCGGTCATGCCGATCACGTCGGCGCCCCATTGGCGGTACATCCGGCTTTCCGCGCGGGTCGAAAACTGCGGGCCTTCCATGGCGAGATAGGTCGCGCCCACCGCAACCTTGCCTCCGGCGCGCGCCACCGCCTGCGCGGCCATTTCGGACAGCCGCGGGCAGACCGGATCGGCCATCGAGACGTGGGTGACAAAGCCGCTGGAGAAGAAGGTGCTGGGCCGGTTCACGGTGCGATCGATGAACTGTTCGACAACCGCAAAGCGCCCCGGTTCCAGCTCCTCCCGCAAAGACCCGACTGCGCTGATCGCAAGGATATCGGTGCAGCCTGCCCGCTTCAGGGCATCAATGTTGGCGCGGGCGTTCAATTCGGTGGGCGTGATCGGGTGGCCCCGGCCATGACGGGGCAGGAAGCGCACCTTCACCCCGGCGATGGTGCCGCACAAAATCTCGTCCGAGGGATCACCCCAAGGCGTCTCGATCGCAATCCACTGTGCGTCCTCAAGCCCGTCAATGGCATAGAGGCCCGATCCGCCGATGATCCCGATGCACCATTCGCTGGCCATGGCTGCTGTCGCCCTCCCCTTGATATCTCGGCCTTATGTCAGGTCGAAGCGGGTGGGCAAGGCCTTGCGGATGATTGTCTCCGCCGCGGCATAGGGGCCGGCGATCAGCGGCAGGGCCTGCATCGCGGCAAAATGCGCAGCAAGGCCCGGCCACTTCGCCAGCGGGGTTTCAGCCACCAGCGACAACTGCATCAGCACGGTAGCCACGGAGATATCGGCTATGGAGAGCGCATCGCCTGCGAAGTACGAGCGGCCAGCCAGCCGCGTTTCCAGCACGTCGAAGATCGGCGGAAGCTGGTTGGCCCAGGCATCGCGGGCCTTGTCCAGCCCCGGCTCCTCGCCCTTGGACACAGCGAAGAAGATCGGGCGGAAGATGCCCAGCCCGCCCGCCATGGCCAGCGCGGTGTCCGCATATTCCTCGATAAACAGCGCCTCGCCCAGCGCCATGGGCACTTCGGGATAAAGCGCGGGGGCGGGGTGTTTTTTCTCGATGAAGGCGCAGATCGCAGAGGAATCGGCAATGGTGCCAGCGATGCCTTCTTCGGCCACGGAACGGTCACGCAGCACCGGAATGCGCTTCATGGGCGAAATATCGCGGAAGCCCGGCGGCGGATCGAAGACATTGATCGCCTCCACCTCGTAAGGAACGTTCTTGGCGATGCATACGCCCGCAACCTTGCGCACGAAGGGCGAAACCGGGCTACCGTAAATCACCAGATCGGGGCGTGTGGGGGTCATTATGCGGCTCCTTGCGAAGATGGGACGGCCGCACCCATAATCCCGCGCACCGATAGCGCAATCATCAGGTGATCGCGCCGGTGCGCCGGATTAGGCTGAACCCTGAAGCAAGCGATTGCGTTTTCGGATGCAACGCGCCAACCTGAGCGGGAGAGGGACGACTCCCCCACATTCGTTAGAGAGGACACATCATGGTCACCCAATACAAGAACCTTATCGGCGGCGAGATGGTCGGCACCGACCGCTGGCTCGACGTCGTGAACCCCGCCACCGAGCAGGTGATCGGCCAGGTTCCGGCCTGCGGCCAGGCCGAGCTTGACCGCGCCGTCGCCGCCGCCCGCGCCGCATTCAAGACGTGGAAAAACACCTCGATCGAAGAACGCCGCGCCGCAATCTTGGCGATTTCGGGCGCGATCAAGGCCAATGCCGAGGAACTCTACCGTCTGCTGACCAGCGAACAGGGCAAGCCGCACGATCAGGCCAAGGGCGAAATCTACGGCGCTGCGGGTATGAGCGCTGCGCAATCGACCCTCAGCCTCGATGACGAGATCACCGAAGATTCCGACACCCGCCTCAGCCGCACCCGCCGCGTGCCGGTGGGCGTAGTCGGCGGAATTGTGCCGTGGAACTTCCCGGTGATGATGGCGATCCAGAAGATCGTCCCCGCCATGCTTTCCGGCTGCACGATTGTGCTCAAGCCTTCGCCCTTCACCCCGCTGACCACCCTGCGCATTGCCGAACTGATCGCGGGCGTGGTGCCGGCCGGTGTCGTCAACATCATCACCGGCGAAGACGACCTTGGCCCGATGATTACTTCGCACCCCGATATCGACAAGATCACCTTCACCGGGTCAACCGCGACCGGCAAGAAGATCATGGAAGGCGCTTCGGCAGACCTGAAGCGCATCACGCTGGAACTGGGCGGCAACGACGCTTCGATCGTGCTGCCTGACGCCGATCCCAAGAAGGTCGCCGAACAGCTGTTCTGGTCGAGCTTCTCGAACGCCGGCCAGATCTGCGTCGCGGCCAAGCGCGTCTATATCCACGAGGACATCTATGACGAGCTGTCCGCCGCGATCGTCGAATATGCCAAGACCGTGCGGGTCGGCGACGGCAGCGAGCAGGGCACCGGCGTCGGCCCGATCCAGAACAAGAAGCAGTACGAACGCGTGCTCGAACTGATCGAGGACGCCAAGGACAATGGCTACAAGTTCCTGCTGGGCGGCAATGCCGATCCTTCGGGCACCGGCTACTTCGTGCCGCTGACCATCCTCGACAACCCGCCCGAAGATGCGCGGATCGTGGCCGAGGAACAGTTCGGCCCGGTCATGCCGCTGATGAAGTTCTCGACCGAAGAGGAAGTGATCGCGCGCGCCAATAACTCGGAATATGGCCTCGCCGGCGCGGTGTGGACCGGCAACCCGGAAAAGGGCGTCGAAATCGCCGAGCAGCTGGAAACCGGCACGGTGTGGGTCAACGAATACCTCCACCTGTCGCCCTTCGCGCCGTTTGGCGGGCACAAGCAGTCGGGCTTCGGCGCCGAATACGGCAAGGAAGGCCTGAAGGAGTTCACCTATCCGCAGGTGATCACCGTCAAGAAGGACAGCGTTCTGGCTTGATAAATCAAGCGCTTGGTGCGTATTCTGCGGCCAGAAGGAGAATGATTATGCGTAATCGCTTCAAGCTTCTGGCCGCGCTTTCACCGATGCTCGCCGCCGCCGGGATTGCGGGTGCAACACTGTTTGCACCCGCCGCTCCGGCCCATTCGCAAAGCCTTGGCGACATCATGGGGTCAGCCAAGAAGGTCGCGCAGGCCGCCAGCGTTTCGGACGAACAGATCGTGGCCTATTTCGGACAGATGTCGGACGAGATGGACCGCCAGAACCCGATCGCGCCGGCCAAGAACCCCTATGCCGTCCGGCTCGCCAAGCTGACCAGGGGGCTGGACAGCTATGACGGACTGAAGCTCGATATTCAGGCATACCTGGTTGACGAGGTGAACGCCTTTGCGATGGGCGATGGCACGGTGCGGGTCTACTCCGGGCTCATGGACAAGATGACCGATGACGAGGTCCGCTGCGTGATCGGCCATGAAATCGGCCATGTGAAACTGGAACACGGCCAGAAGCGCCTGAAGCGCGCCCTGCAACAGGATGCGGCGCTGAGTGTGGCGAGCACAGCCAGCGGCGGGGTGCGGCGGCTGGCCAATTCCGAACTGGGCGGGCTGGTGCAGAACGTGATGTATGCCCAGCATTCACAAGCCGCAGAAATGGCGTCGGATGACTATGCGCTCAGCTTCATGGGAGCCAAGGGCTACAGTCGCGAAGCCTGCGCAACCGCGATGGACAAACTGGCGGCGCTGGGCGGGGGCGGGGGCATTGCGCTGCTGCAAACCCACCCCAATCCGGCCACGCGCGCCAAGCGGATGCGCAAGCAGATCCAGTGATCGATCCGGAGGAACTGCTGACCGGACTGGTGCGGGTGTGTGCCCGCGCTGGCCTTGGCACAGTGGAGGGAGATCCGCAGCGGCTGACCGGCGGGGCGGTGATGGAAAGCTGGCGGTTTACGGTTGGCGACAGCGCCTACGTGCTGCGCCGCGCGCCGAGTATCGCCTTTATGGAGGGGCGGCCTTACGGGCACGCCACCGAAGCGGCCCTGATCGAAGCGGCGCGGGCCAAAGGCGTAACGGCGCCGCAGGTGGTGGCGGTGCTGGAACCGGAGGACGGTCTCGGTTCGGGCTTCGTCATGCGCGCACTGCCGGGGACGGCTGATCCCAAGGTGATATTGGCGTGCGGCGATCCTGCGGGCGTCCTGCGGCAGGCGGCGCGGGACTTGGCGCGCATCCACCGCTTGCGGCAGAGCGATGTGCCCGGTGGCGTGCCGGTTATGGATTACCGCGCTGCCATCGCTGACCTGAAACAGCAATTCATGGACGCGGGCGGGGATCGTCCCATCATCGCGCTGGGGCTGAAGTGGCTGGAGGACAATTGCCCCGCTCCGGTCGAACCTGTCCTCAACCACGGTGATTACCGCATGGGCAATCTGCTGGTGGAAGGCTCCACTCTGACCGGCGTGCTCGATTGGGAGCTCGCCCATTTCGGCGACCCCCACGAAGACCTCGCCTTCGGGTGCATGGCTGTGTGGCGCTTCGCCCGTTACGACCGCCCGGCGCTGGGGCTCGGCTCGACCGAGGACTACTTCGCCGCTTATGAGGCCGAGAGCGGCACCCGTGTCGATCCGGACCGCTTCCGCTTCTGGACGATCTACCGCACCGTTTGGTGGGCGCTGGGCTGCCTCAAGATGGCCGCGCAGTGGCGCTCGGGCGCGGACCGGATGCTCGAACGCGTGGTGATCTCGCGCCGGACGAGCGAACAGGAACTCGATCTGCTGCTGCTGCTGGAGGAGGACGCGCCGGAGGCGGAGCGAGCGCGGTTGATCACGCCGGAAAGGCTGCGTGCTTCGCAGGGCGAAGCGACAGACGGGGAGCTTGCCCAGGCGATCTACGAATGGCTCGGCACGGTAAAAGACCGGTTCGAAGGGCATGACAGGTTTCAATATGCTGTGGCCCGCAACGCATTGGGCATGATTGCGCGCTTCACCCCTGCATCAATCCCCGCAGCCGAGAACCCCGACATGGCGGCGCAGATGCTGGAGGGCAGCGCCAGCCTTGCCACACCCGGCGCGCTGGCGGAATTGCGAGGCGGCATTCTGGCCGCAGTGGCGCAAGATGTGCCGAAATACCCCGCATTGGCGGTCGCCTGCAAAAAATGGACAAGAGAAAACTAATGGACTTCGCCATCCCCGCCGACCTTCAGGCCTATCTCGACGAACTCGACGCCTTCATCGCCGCCGAGATCAAGCCGCTCGAGAACCAGGACGACAATATCCGCTTCTTCGACCATCGCCGCGAATATGCGCGGACGGACTTCGAAGCGGGCGGGTTGCCCCGGCACGAGTGGGAAGAACTCCTCAAGGAAGCCACCCGCCGCTCCGACCGCGCGGGTCATTGGCGCTTCTCCGCGCCCAAGCGCTACGGCGGCAAGGACGGCAGCAACCTCTGGATGGCGGTGATCCGCGAGCATTTCGCGCGCCAAGGCCTCGGGCTGCACAATGACTTGCAGAACGAGCACAGCATCGTCGGCAACTTCCCTTTCGTCGCCATGTTCGACCAGTGGGGCACTGAGGCACAGAAGCAGGAATTCATCACGGGCGGATTTGAACGCACCCGCCGCGTCGCCTTCGGTCTCACCGAACCCGACCACGGATCGGACGCCACCCACATGGAAACGGTCGCGGTGCGCGAGACCCGTGACGGGGTGGATGGCTGGCGGATCGATGGCGAGAAGATGTGGATCACCGGGATGCACGTCGCCACCCATTGCGCGATGTTCGCGCGCACGAGCGGCAAGGCGGGGGACGCGAGCGGGATCACCTGCTTCCTCGTCCCCAACCCCACTGAAGGGCTCAAGATCGAGGAGTGGATGTGGACGTTCAACATGCCCACCGACCACCCGCGCCTGAGCGTGACCAACGTCTGGGTGCCCGACGATGCTGTGCTGGGCGTCGAAGGCCGCGGCCTCGCGCTCGCCCAAAGCTTCGTCCATCAGAACCGCATCCGGCAGGCGGCGTCGAGCTGCGGCGCGGCGCTTTATTGCATCGATGAAAGCGTGAAATATGCGCGGGAACGCAAGCCCTTCGGCGAGGAGCTGGCGCGCAATCAGGCGATCCAGTTCCCGCTGGTGGAGCTGGCGACGCAGGCGGAAATGCTGCGGCTGCTGATCTTCAAGACCGCGTGGGAGATGGACAACATGCCCCACGAACAGATCGAACGGACGATCTCCGACAAGGTCTCGATGTGCAATTACTGGGCGAACCGGCTGGTGTGCGAGGCGGCCGACCGCGCGATGCAGGTCCACGGCGGCATCGGCTATTCGCGCCACAAGCCGTTCGAGCACATCTACCGCCACCACCGCCGGTATCGGATCACCGAAGGCAGCGAGGAGATCCAGATGCGGAAAGTGGGGGCCTATCTGTTCGGGTATCTCGGGCCGAAGCGGGGAATGTACGGCTAAGGCTTGCGCCGCCACCACCCCGCAAGCAGACTGCCAATCAGCACGTGCCATACGGCGGAAATCGCCGCCGGCACAGGAGCGAGCGCGGCTTGCTGAATACTGGCGAACTGCGCAGCAAAAGCCGGGGTTTTGGCGAGGCCCGAGCCGAGCCCCGAATTCTGCATCCCCACCTCGATCGAGATCGTCCGCGCCGCGATCTCATCCAGCCCCAGCACCCGCGCCAGCACATAGCCCAGCGCAAAACCGACCGCGTGAAGCAGGAACGTCGCCAGCAGCAGCACGCCCGCGTGCGCGGCGATCTGTGCCTTCGCCCCGCCGACAATCCCGCCGACGATCAGGATGACAAGCACGATCGCGACCAGCGGCAGCACCGCGCTCACGCGCTCAGCGGCGCGCGGGAACAGGCGGTTCAACAGCGTCCCCAGCACCACCGGCACCAGCACCACCGCAACCATGTTGGCGAGCAGGTTCAGCCGGTCAATCTCCACATAGGCCCCTGCCAGCCAGCCTGTCAGCAGCGGGGTCAGCACCACAGCGGCGAGCGTCGAAGCCATCGTCATCGCCACCGACAGCGCGACATTGCCCCGGGCGATATAGGTCACGATGTTCGACGCCGTCCCGCCCGGGCAACAGGCCACCAGAATAAGGCCCACCGCCAGCCCCGGCTCCAGCGCCAGCCCGCGGGCAATCAGGAAGCCCGACAGCGGCATGATCGCGAATTGCAGCGCCACCCCGGCCAACAGCGCCTTCGGCAGGGCAGCAAGCTTGCGATAATCATCGAAAGTCAGCGTCAGGCCCATCGCCAGCATGATGACGCCGAGCGCGAGGCTGAGCAGCGGTTGCCCGGCAAAGCTGATCCGCCCGTCCGTCATCCATGTAAAGCCGGCGGGGAAATACCATGCCAGCGCCACACCCGCGATCGTCAGCGCGGCAAAGTTGTTGGTGATCGTTCGCAGCATCATGCCCCCCGGTGCTTCCCCATCGCCTGCCATTCCTAATCGACCAACGACATTACCGCCCCTAGCAATATCCCCCCGCGCCGCTAGTCTTCGCGCCGACTGAGGGAGACTTTCCATGCGCTATATCGCCACCGCCCTGCTTGCCGGGGCCGCCTCCATTTGCACCCCGCTCGCCGCCGCCCCTGCCAAAGGCAAGGATGCCAAGGCCGAAGAGAAGTGGAGCGTCGAGGCGCCGAAGGGTGCGGTGATCAAGCAGGTGCCGATCAAGACGGACGAAGGCACGTGGATGGATGTCGATGTTGCGCCGGATGGCAAGACGCTCGCCTTCACCCTGCTCGGCGATATCTACACCATGCCGATTGCGGGTGGCACGCCCAAGCGCATTTCCGAGGGCCTATCGTGGGACGTCCACCCGCGCTTCTCCCCTGATGGCACCCGCATCGCCTTTACCTCGGATCGCGGAGGCGGGGACAATATCTGGGTGATGAACGCCGACGGCTCCGACAAACGGCAGGTGACAAAGGAAGACTTCCGCCTGCTCAACCAGCCGGCATGGTCGCCTGACGGGCAGTTCATTGCTGCAAAAAAGCATTTCACCACCGGGCGTTCACTCGGCACCGGCGAAATCTGGCTTTACCACGCATCGGGCGGGGGCGGAGTGCAGGTTGTCGAGCGCGCCAACGAAGCCTTGCAGAAGGAACTGGGCGAGCCCGTGTTCGCGCCCGATGGCAGCGCGATCTACTACACCCGCAACACCACGCCAGGGAACATCTTCGAATACGCGCAGGATTCAAACGCGGGCATTTTCGCCATCGAGCGCCATGACCTGTCGACCGGAGAGATCAGCACGGCAGTTTCCGGCTATGGCGGCGCGGTGCGTCCTGCGCCTTCCCCCGATGGCAAGGAACTCGCCTTCGTCCGCCGCGACAAGGATCAAAGCCAGCTTTGGGTCAAGGACCTCGCTTCGGGTCGCGAGCGGATGATCTATGGCAAGCTTGACCTTGATGTGCAGGAGACCTGGGCCGTCACCGGCGTCTATCCCAATATCGACTGGCTGCCCGATAGCAGCGCGCTGGTGTTCTGGGCGGGGGGCAAGCTCAACCGCGTGAACCGCGACGGAGTTGGCCATGCCGTGATCCCGTTCACGGTCAACGACACGCGCGGCGTAGCCGACGCGCCGCATCCGGTGATCGCCGTTGCGCCCGATACCTTCACCACCACCATGCCGCGCTTCGCCACGCTGTCGCCCGATGGCAGCCGCGTGGTGTTCGAAACGCTTGGCAAGCTGCACGCAAAATCGGCGCGCGGGCGTGACGCGCCTGCTCCGCTGACCGGCGACAGTGCCGACGTCGTCGAAGCCTTCCCCACCTTTAGCCGCGATGGCAGCCGGTTGGCCTATGTCCGCTGGAATGACACGGCGCTGGGTGAAATCATCATCGCCGATGCCAATGGCCAGAACCGCCGTACGCTGACCGGGCCGGGACATTTCGGCAATCTCGCCTTTTCGCCCGATGGCAGCATGATCGCCTTCGAAAAGCGCAGCGGCGGATATATGACCGCGCCCGATCATTCGCTCGATCCGGGCCTCTACGTGATGCCGACAGACGGGTGGGGCGAGCCGCGGCTGGTCACCCGCGACGGGGCCAACCCGCAATGGGGCGCGGCCAGCGACCGGCTGTTCATGCTGTCCCGCGATGGCGGCAAGCTGGCGCTGGTCTCGACCGACCTCAATGGCGAGGCCAAGCGCATCCACGCCAAGGGCGAACTCGCCAACGACCTGCGCATTTCACCGGACGGGCGCACCATCGCCTTCCGCCAGAATTACGAGGTGTTCGCGATGCCGCTGGTGCCCGGCGGCAAGCCGGTCGATGTCAGCGAAAAGGGCACCGCGCTGCCGGTGACCAAGGTCAGCACCGGGGGCGCCGATTACCTTGGCTGGGCGCGCGGGGGCGAAACGCTGTTCTGGTCAATCGGGCCAAGCTTGCAAAGCGCCAATGTTGCGGACTTCTTCCCCAATGGCCCCAAGGGCGATGCTGACAAATCCGCAGCCTATACCCCGCCCACCAGCGGAATTGCGCTGGGCGTGACAGCGCAGAAGGCCAAGCCCGAAGGCACCACCGTCATCACCGGCGCGCGGGTGCTGACCATGCGCGAAGGTCTTGCCGCTGATGATGCAGGCGTGATCGAAAACGGCATGATCGTGATCGAAGGCGACCGCATCACAGGCGTCTATGATGCGACCACCGTGCGCATCAAACTGCCTGAAGATGCACGGATGATCGACGCCAGCGGCAAGACGATCATGCCCGGTCTGATCGATGCCCACGCCCACGGCGCCTACGGGGTCGGTGATCTGATCCCACAGCAGAACTGGTCGCTGTTGCAGGATCTGGCGATGGGGGTGACCACCGTTCACAACCCCTCCAGTCAGGCGAGCACCGTGTTTGCAGCGGCCGAACGCCAGCGCGCGGGCCTGACGCTCGGCCCGCGCATCTTTTCGACCGGGGAGATCATCTACGGGGCCAAGGCGCCCGGGGTCTATGCGCGGATCGACACCTATGACGATGCGCTGGCCCATGTGCGCCGGATCAAGGCGCAGGGCGGCATTTCGATCAAAAACTACAACCAGCCGCGCCGCGAACAGCGCCAGATGGTCGCCCGCGCTGCGGCAGCCGAGAACATGCTAGTCGTGGCCGAAGGCGGATCGCTGTTCGGGATGGACATGAACCTTGTCGCCGACGGCAATTCGACCATCGAACACAACGTGCCGGTCGACGTGTTCTACGAAGATACGCTGCAGTTTTTCGGGGCTTCGAACACCAATTACACCCCGACGCTGGTGGTCACCTATGGCGGCCTTGCGGGCGATCCCTATTGGCGGCAGGCGACCAACGTCTGGGAAAACCCGCTGATGGTGCACACCCCCCCCAAGATGCTGCTGGCCGAAACCGGCAGGCGGGTGACCGCGCCCGATTGGGCCTTCGTGGACGACAACAGCGCGCGTGAGGCCCGGAAGCTTGCCATGCGCGGCGTAAAGGTCAGCATCGGCGCGCATGGCCAGCAGGCCGGCGTCGGCGCGCATTGGGAACTTGGCAGCTTCGTGCGCGGCGGGATGACCCCGGTCGAGGCACTGAAGGCGGGCACAATCACGTCTGCACAGTCGCTCGGCATGGCCAAAGATATCGGCAGCATCGAAGCGGGCAAATTGGCCGACCTTGTGATCCTCTCCGACGATCCCAGCGCGGACATCGCCAATTCGGATAACATCGAAAAGGTCATGATCGGCGGACGGCTGTATGATGCCAAAACCCTGAACGAAGTTGGCACCGGCAACGCCACGCGCCGGCCTTATTGGTGGGAGGCCAATGGCGGCAACGCCGCAGGCGGATCGGAAGCCGCGACGATGGAAGGACGCGGCCACGCCGACGGGGATGCGGGGTAATGCGAAGCCCCCGCCTATGCCGAAGGGGGCTTCACCACCTACTCATCCTCCAGCAGCGCGCGCAGGTCTTTCAACGCCTTCGCGCGCAGCTGGTGGACGCGCGGCACGCTCACTTCGAGCACGCCGGCAATTTCTGTGAGGTTCAACTCCTCGACGAAAAACAGCTGCAGCACCAGCTTCAGCCGGTCGGGCAGCTGCGTCATCGCCTGGATCAACCGCTCACGGTCTTCCACCGCACACAACGCCTCGAACGGGTCAGGATCGTCACTGGCAAAGGCGAGGCTGGTTTCGTCATAGGCATCGTCAATCGGGGTCAGCTTGACGCCCGATGCCTCGATAGCGAGCAGATCGGCGTCGCTTACCTCCATCAAACGGGCAATTTCGGCGCGGCTCGGCTCGCGGCCCAGTGATCCGCGCAAGCTTGATAGCGCCCGTTCATACCCGGCGCGTCTGCTGCGCGCGGTGCGACTGTCATGCGCCACGCGGCGCACTTCATCGATCATCGCGCCGCGCACCCGGATCTTGGCATAGGCGGCAAAACCATCCTCTGTTGGCCCGGCATGGCGCTGGGCACATTCGGTGAGCGCGAGGATGCCGGCCTGGACCAGATCTTCGATCTCCAGCCCCTCTCGCCCGCGCCCGTTGATGTGCCATGCCGTGCGGCGGACAAGCGGCAGGAAACGGCGCACCCGTTCTTCGACCTCCGCGCGAGACGGGGCGTAGGGCGCGGCATATTGCGGGGCCATCGCGCCAAAGGCAGCATGATCGTGCTTCATGCGGCGATCTCCTCGATTGTGGGCGCCGCAAGCGCGGGCGGCGGCTCGTCAGGGGCACCGATCACGCCGACCACGGCGATAGGTTGGGCAGCGGGCAGTTCGGCAATGGACAGCACCAAACAGCGGGGACTGCGCACCTTGAGCAGCGCGGTGAGCGCACGGCGCGCGGGTGGTTGAACGATCAGCGCAATCGGGCCACCTTCGGCATCGGCGATGCGCCCTGCCTCACGCACGATCATGCCCCCGCAATCGGGTTCAATCAGCGGCTGACCGGTCGCAGGGTCGGTCATCCCGCCAAGGATCGCCGATTCCAGTCCGGCATCAAGGGTGATGACCTTCAGCGGCTCCCCCGGCGCAGCGATCCGTGCCACCAGTCGCTGGGACAGATCGGCGCGCACGGCATCGATCACCGCATCGAAATCGGAGGTCTTTTGCAGGGCCAGGGCCAGCGCGGTGAACAGCGGCTGCGGGTGGGCAAGGCCGATCCCGTCCGCCATCAGCGCGCGCAGCGTGCGGGTCAGCGCGGCAAGCGGCAGCGGATCGGGGGTCACCGCTTCGACCAGCGCAGGGGCGCGGGACTTCAGCCCTTCCACCCATTCACGCACCTCATCCGGGCCGAGCAATTGCTGCGCTTCGGCAAGCAGCGCCTGATTGGTATGTGTGGCGATGACCGATGCGGGATCGACCACCAGAAAGCCTTCGGCCACAGCGTGATCGCGCGCGGAAGGCGCGATCCACAAGGCGGGGCAATCGAAACTGGGATCGCGGGTCGGCTCACCCGTGAGCCCGTGGCCGGGGCGCACGTCGCCCGCGTCGATGGCCAGCAGCTTGCCCGGGCGCACGTTTCCGCGTGCCACGCTGACTCCGCCCATCAGAACGGCGTAATCCTGCGCGGGCAGATCGAGCGAATCCCGAATCCGGAACTGCGGCAGCACAAAACCCAGATCGCGTGACAATTGTTTGCGGATGCCGGTGATGCGGGTGATCAGCGGCGCTCCCTGCTGGGCGTCGACGAGCCCTACGATACCGAACCCCAGTTCGATGGTGACAAGCGTCGCATCGGTAACATCGGCAAGGGCGATGGTGTCGGGGGAAACCTCGTCCTGCGCCTCGACCACCGGCGGCGGTGCGGCCGCGCGGCGTTTGAGATGCCACCAGATGGCCGTGGCAATGGCCGCTCCGGGCAGAAAGATCGTCTGCGGCATGGCCGGCACAATCCCCACTGCGCCAAGGATCAGCGCCACCGGCAACCACCCGCGCGGATCGGCGAACTGGCCGCCGATCTGACCCGAAAGGTCGCGGCTGTCAGCAACCCGGGTGACAATCGCGGCAGCGGCGATCGACAGCAGCAGCGAAGGAACCTGCGCCACCAGCGCATCGCCCACTGCCAGCGTAACATAGACCTCGCCCGCCTCGGTCGCGGACAGGCCGTGGCTGATCATGCCGATGGCAAAGCCTGCCACAATATTGACCCCGAGGATCAGCAGCGCGGCGACCGCATCGCCCTTCACGAACTTGGACGCACCATCCATCGAACCGTAGAAATCGGCCTCGACCGTCACCTCGCGGCGGCGTTCACGCGCTTCGTCGGCGGTGACGAGGCCCGCGGCAATATCGGCGTCGATCGCCATCTGCTTGCCCGGCAAGGCATCGAGCACGAACCGCGCCGACACCTCCGAAACGCGGCCCGCGCCCTTGGTGATCACGATCATGTTGATGATCATGAGAATTGCGAAAACGAACAACCCTACGACGAAATTGCCGCCCACCAGAAACGCGGCAAAGCTTTCGATCACGTGACCTGCCGCAGCGCCGCCTTCATGCCCGTGGACCAGCACCACGCGGGTCGATGCGACATTCAGCGCCAACCGCAGCAAGGTCGTGAACAGCAAGACGCTGGGAAAGGACGAAAAATCGAGCGGGCGGCGGGCGTTCAATGCCACCATGAGCACCGCAATCGAAATCGCGATATTGAGCACGAAGAAAATGTCGAGCAGCAGCGCCGGGATTGGCAGAACCATCAACGCCAGCAGCGCGAAGATGCCGATCGGCAGCGCCAGCGCGGCCGATGCGCCACCGAACCGGGCGGCGGGGGATGTGGCAAGCATGGTCTGCGTCACAGGCCCATCGCCTTCAACTGGTTATAGGCTCGGCGCACTTGCGGTGAGGCAGCAGCGGGATCGCTTCCGAAAGTTGCACCCAGGATCTGCGACATCGGAGGCCTTGGCCCGGATCGCGGCTGGCGCGTGGGCAGCGATGCCTGGGTAAGCGCCGGCGCAACGCCGGCACCAAACACACCGTTTTCAGCAACCATGAACGAGGCCGGGGTGAAGCCACCGCCCCTACCCACATCGGGTCCGCCAATATCAGCGCGGGCAAAACGGACGCCTGCGCCGTTAGCATTGCCAGTGGCCCGCTCGAGCGCGCGGCCAAGCTTGCCGTCGATCACGCCCATCACCTGCGCAAGGCTGCGGGGGCTGCCATCAGCGGCATAGAAAATCCCGCGATTGGCAGCGGCCGGCCGCGCGAACAGATCGGGCGCGCTTTGGCCGGGATCGGCCTGCAATTCGGACAGAAAGCGCCCTGCCCCACCGGCACCAAGAAAATGAGCGAGGTAAAGTTCGCCATGGCTGGGCTGGCGGCCAAGGATCGGCAGCAGATGCGCGCGGTTATCCTCGGCAAGACCGGCCGCCATCAGCGACGCAGTCTTGGGATCATTGCGCAAGGCGAGGATCGCCTCGCGCCGGGCGGGATCGGCAACCGTCGCCCTGCCCGATGCAGTCACATTGATCGTATCGGCAACGCTGCCCAACCCGAAGCGGTGGCCGTGCTTTTTAACCGTGCTCAGCCAAGTGCTGTCGATGAACTGGTAAAGCCCGGTCGCGCTTGATGTCGCGGCGCGGGCGTCGGGGTTCATCGCACTTTCAACTTCGGCTTGGGCGAGCAGGTAGTTGAAATCGACACTGGTGGTCTGCGCCGCATTGGCGATCGCGGCTTGAACGGTGCCTGCGGGCGCGGCGATCTGGCGCGCGGCAGGCATCGTCCCGCCTGCGATTGTCGTGCGTGCGGTGGCATGGATGCGCGCCGCATTTTCAAACCCCGCGCGGATCGATCCTGCGGGCAAATTCATCGATGTCGAGGAATGGCTCACACGCCCTCCGCCTGATGAGGAGCACCGCGCGGTGCGGCACTTTCACAGGAGGAGACTGCAAGCGGTGTGCCAGATGCTCCGCCGCCGGCCCGTCGTAGAAATTTTTAGGCGCGAGCCGGCGAATAGGTCGCGCGCGGCATCCGGCGCGGGCCGCCCAACGCTTCAATCCGCGCGGCGACATTGGCGGCGAGCAGATTGCGCACGCGGCGGTTGACTTCGTTAAGCTGGCGCGCGGTTTCGGCCAGGGTGCGTGCCTCACCGTCCAACGATTGCGGGCCAATCGCCGCCATCGCATCGCACAGCGTTTCCTTGTCACGCGCTGCCCCGACAAGACCATCGGCATCAAGCGCGGCAAGCGCTTGCCGCTCGCGTTCCAGCACGGCAATCATCTGCCGAAGGTTTGCCGCCAGCGGCAGGGGCGTGGCAGGCGCTGTGGGACGGTGGGCGGGGACAAAAGTTTCAGCCACAGGCTCAGCTCCGTTCGGGCAGCGACAGGCTGACCTGCGCGGCAATCATGGCATCGGCGATTTTGGCGGGGACCAGCGGGTATGATCCATCGCGCAGCGCATCGCGGATCTGCGCAACACGTTCAGCATCAATGGGCGGGGTGGCGGCTTCGGCAGCGGCGCTCACTTCAACGCTTAGGCCGGGGGTGGCCGGGTTGGCGCTGCCCGCAGCGGCGGGACGGCTGCGCGCTTCGATCTGCGCGCGGTCAGCGGCGGTCAGGGCGCGGGCGGCGCTGACGCTCGGCAGTTTGCTCAGTTCGACAGAGGGCATCGGGGTATCCTTCAATCAGGTTCCTATGGCCGAGAACGGCAGCATGCGGATATGTTTAAGGGGGCTTTTGCAGCGCCGCTTCAACCGGCGGGGATCACCGCCAGCCCGGGACGTTCAATCCGAGCGCGCAGCCCTTCTGACTTGCGATTGGTGCGCACGAAGATCCAATCGCCAATTGCGCCCGCCTCCATCGCCTCGGCAGTTTGCTGGACGCTGAAGCCGCGCCCGCGCACCACCACGGTCAGCGCATCGCCGCGCTTGACTGCGGCTGCGGCACGCGGCGCTGCCGCGCTGCCTGTTGCAGGAGCGATGGCGATGAAGATACGCCAGCTGGTCGGCCCCGGGCAATCGACCTGCACGGCAGAGCGGGCAGGCGTGTGCCAGCTGACCGCCAGCGGCCCGCCGCAATTGGCCAGCATCAGGCGCGGATCGGTTGCCACGCGCGCGCCGCCGGGTGCGCCGATGGCGTTGCCGGTGAATTCGGTCACCGCGCGGTCAATCGCCGCCGGCTGAGTCACGCCGCGCGCTTCGGCAGCGGGATCGCACAGCGGCAGCAGCATCGGCAGCACCAGCGGGGTTAATCGCCAGCCGGAAAGCCAGTGTGTGGTCATGTCCATCGGATAAGCGGTCCTTGTTCCTGCATCATGAAAGTGCCGGACAACCTGCAGCAAGGGCCATGCCAAGCGCCCGGCCACGCAATCGCCCGTAGCGGTGCGAAAGGGCCGCTCAAGCACGCCTTGCTAAAGCGGGAGGACATATCCGAACCACTGGTAGCAAGCTTTGCCCATGCAATTTTCATCCGGTTTCTCCCGCTCCGCCCGCGCTCGATCAGAACCGGCTGTCGCGCCGCGCCAAGCTGAAACGCGAGCCGAAGAAGCCCGCCGCCTGCTGCTGGAGCGGATCGGCGACTTCGTGCTCCGCCACGATCTTGCCGTGACCGCCCAGAACATGGCGACGATCTGCGGCGCGCTGTCGGGGTCGCAGCCTGAACTGGCGAGCGCGCTGGTGCAGCGTGAGGCCGCGGGCGATCCGATTGACCAGCGTTGGCTGGATACGCTCGCACGGCTCGACCCTGACGGGCACAGCCGCATTGCCGCCCTGGAAACGCTGTCGGACAAGCTGGAATATGCGCTGATGCGTTTCGCCCAGACCGCGCGCGCGGCGCAGAGCGAGACAAGTGATCATCGCGGCGCAATCGGGTTGCAGGTCGAAACACTCGCCGGGCCTGACGGGCTGGCGCAGGTTCTTGACCTGTCGCACGCCGTGCTGTCGCGGATCGAACAGGTCGAAGCCGCCATGGCCAAAAGCGAGGCCGAGACGGAACGCCTGCGCGAAAACCTCGCCAAAGCGCGGATCGAGGCTGATGTCGATCACCTGACCCGCCTGCCCAATCGCCGCGCGTTTGAACGCCGGCTGGTTTCGGCAGCGATGGAGGCCCGGGCCAAGGACGAACCGCTGTCGCTCGCATTTTGTGACGTGGACCATTTCAAGCAGGTCAACGACCGCCACGGCCATGCCGCCGGCGACCGGGTGCTGTGCGCACTGGCCGCCGTATTCAGCGAACAGGCCGGCGATGCCTGCTTTGTCGCGCGCCACGGTGGTGAGGAATTCGTGCTGCTGTTCTACGGCATGGAAAAGGACACCGCGCGCCGCAAACTCGACGCTATCCGCCACGTCCAAGGCGCGCGGCGGCTGATGAACCGCGATACGGGCCAGCCTTTCGGCAAGATCACCTTTTCAGGTGGAGTGGCCGAAGTGACCGAGGATGCCGACACTCGCAGCGCTCTGGCCCGGGCCGATGCCGCGCTGTACCGCGCCAAGCAGGAAGGCCGCAACCGGGTAGAGCTGGGTTAGAGCCCGGCCCCGTCAGCGCCGTCTGTAATCTTTTCGTCGTAGGCAAGGCTGGCATAGACATCTGCTGCCGCGCCTGTGGTAATGATCGTGCGCACCCGTGTGCCGCCCGCCCGTGCTTCGTCAGCCAGCGCCTGCGCGCGCGCCCAGGCGGCTGCGTCCCCGCCCTTGGAATGGGTGGCGAAGATGGTCAGCGTCGCACGTGGATCGGGCGACTGGGCGGCCAGCCATGCGCCAAGGCTGGGACCGCCCGGAACGGCGCGAAACAAGGCCTGCGCCGGCGCAACCTCGGGCCGCAGGACGGCGAGCGCCGTGTTATCAGCCGGCGGCTCCCCGCTTTCGGCCTCAGCCGCGGGAAGCGCGGACAGCGTGAGCAGGAACAGGATCAACGCAAGATCGGCGAGGATCAGCTGCCAGCCGCTCCCCCCGCGCGGAGATGATGCGGCGCTGTTCATGCCACGTCCCGCAGATGCGCGCGCCGCGCCTGCGCAGCCGCTTCGGTTCCGCTGATCTGGGCGGCAAACCATTCGGCCAACGCCTCACGGTGCTGTTCATCGGCCAGCCCGCGCCGCTCGACCGCGCTCGCCAGCGGAAAACAAACAAGGTTCGCAATCAGCGCGCCATAGAGCGTCGTCAGCACCGCAGTGGAAACGGCGGCCATGATTGTCGCGCCGGCATCTGCTCCTTCAACCGGGGTGAGCTGGGTGAAGCCGTAAAGCGTGCCGATCAGCCCGAAAACCGGGGCAAGCTCTCCCGCCCAGCCGAACACCTGCGCGGCGTTGACCCGGCGGGCTTCGGCAAGCGCGCGTTCGGCGCGGCGGATCTGCCCCAAGGCCTCCAATGCCCCATGGCGCAGATAGGTTTCGAGCATAAGCCCGAGCGCGCGGTCAGGCGGCAGCGTGGGATCGGCGCGGTGATGGCCTTCGCGCCGGATGGCGGTGATCGCCTGCGCCAACGCCTTGCGATTGGCTTCAGCAGGAAAACCGGCCCGCAGCAGCCCTCCGGCCATGCGCAGCGCAACGCCGAAATCGCGCCAGCCGCAACGTGCCACCGTGGCGAGGATGGTGCCCGCCGCCACGATCGCCAGCGCGGCAGGATCGAATAGCGACGAATAGGTGGGCAGCATGGCGGATCCCTTGTTGGTGACACCCTCCAGAACGGTTGGGGACGGGGGGAATTAAGGCCGACCCGCCGGACGGCAGCCGCTTGCCCATGGGCGGTGGGCCGGCGGCAAAAGTCTGCCGCCGCGATTAATGGCGCCCCTATGCCGCCCCGCATAGCCGCCCCGCGCCTCCTTGCCGGAACAGTTTGGCACGCTTCCTGCTGAATTTGCTGCGACCCGCGGGATGGCCCCGCAGATGACAGGAGTATCCTCCAGTGAACGAGCGACTTTTCGGCATCCACGGCGCCGCGCTGACCCTGCGTTCCGAACGCATGGGGGTAATCGCGTCGAACATCGCCAATGCCGCAACCCCCGGCTACAAGGCGCGCGACATCGATTTCAACGCCGCGCTGGATGCCCGGCTGGATCGCTCGCGCGGCACCGCCGCTGGCAATGCCGGTATCGTGTGGCGCAATCCGACCATGCCGTCGATGGATGGCAACACGGTTGAACTGAACCGCGAACAGGTCGCCTTTGCTGAAAACGCCGTCGCCTATTCGGCAACGCTCAGCTTCGTGCAGGGCAAGGTCAACACCATCACCCGCGCGCTGAAGGGTGAATGACGATGCCTGAACGCACCCCCATGACGCTGTTTTCCATGACCACCCGCGCGATGAGCGCGCAGATGGTGCGGATGAACGCGGCGACGTCCAATCTCGCCAACGCCGGTTCCGTCTCCTCCACGGAAGAAGGCGCCTATCGCCCGATCCGCGCGGTGTTTGCCACGGAACTTGACCGCGCATCCGGCCTTGCCGGGGTGACGAGCAGCGGGCTGGTGCGCGCCGAGACCGCTGCCACCAAACGCTATGATCCGGGCCACCCGCTCGCCAACGCAGATGGCAACGTCTTCGAGGCCCCCGTCGATGAGACGTCCGAAATGGTCGAGATCATGGAAAGCGCGCGCCAGTACCAGAACCTGGTGCAGGCGCTCCAGACCGCCAAGCAGCTGATGCTCGAAACACTGAGGAGCCAGTGATGACCACCACCCCCATCGCCCCCGCCGCACAGGCCACACTTGATCGCCTGAACACCCCTTCGCGCCTGAATGGCGGCGGGATGCAGTCACTGGGTCAGGCCGATTTCCTGAAGCTGCTGACAACGCAGCTGACCATGCAGGACCCGCTCGCACCAGCCGATAACAAGGAGATGCTGGCGCAGATGGCGCAGTTTTCCGCGCTGGCCGCCACCACCGAAAGCGGAGCAACGTTGGAGGATATCTCTGCCAAGCTCGATCGCTTGATCACCGCCCAAGAAGCAACTGCGCGCGCCGTGATCGCGCCCCGCCCCTAATCCGAATTCCCTGCAAGAGGATCATCCCCCATGTCGTTCTTCACCTCCCTGTCCGGCCTCCGCAATGCCGAGACCGATCTGCGCGTTATCGCCAACAATATCGCCAACGCCGAAACCGTGGGCTTCAAGAAAAGCTCAGTGCAGTTTGCCGACCTAGTCGCCACCGGATCGGCCACCGACCCGCGCCGCGCGCCGGGCATCGGCGCGACGGTTGCGGGGATCACGCAGGATTTCGCGCTCGGCCCGCTGGAACAGACCGGCCGCAGCCTTGACCTCGCGATTGACGGTGACGGGTTCTTCGCCGTCTCCAATCCCTTTTCGAACGAAGTCGCATTCACCCGCAACGGCAATTTCCGCCTGACGGCCGCGGGCGAGCTGGAAGACGCATGGGGCAACTTCCTGCAAGCCTACCCGGTCGATGCAGCGGGCAATGCGACGTCCGCGACCCCGATCGACGTCGATGTACCGATTGCCAACGCGGCCGGAGCCTCGCTCGCCAATGTCACCATCAACGTGCGCGGGATCGTAACGGCGGCCTTTGCCGATGGCACCACCCAGCCGGTCGGTCAGGTGGCACTGGCAACCTTCCCGGCACCCAACGGCCTACGCACAACCGGCCAGACCAAGTTCCAGGCGACCGGCGAATCCGGCGCGGCGGTGTTCGGCAATCCCGGCATCGGTTCCTATGGCGAGATGATCAGCGGCGCGCTGGAACGTTCCAACGTCGATCTGGCCGAAGAAATGGTTTCGCTGCTGACCGCACAGCGCAATTTCCAGGCGAATGCCCGCGCCATCGACACCGCGACGCAGATTTCGACCACTGTCATCAACCTGCGCCAGCAGTAATTCATGGACCGGCTGATCTACACCGCCATGACTGCGATGAACGCGGCGATGGACCGGCAGCGGGTGGTGGCGAACAACCTCGCCAACGCATCGACAACGGGCTTTCGTCAGGAGATTTTCGCGATCACCCCGGCCACATTGAAGGACGGATCACTGGAAGCCCGCGCCATGGCGCGCGGCAATGTGCGCGGCGCCGATATGCGCACCGCCCGCGTGGTGCCGACCGGCAAGCCGCTGGACGTGGCCCTCGAAGGCAAGGCGTTGATCGCCTACCAGTCGCCCGATCGGCAGGGTGAAATCTATTCCCGGCGCGGCGACCTTCGGGTGGCCGCTTCGGGCGTGCTGGAAAACGGCGAAGGGCTGGCGGTTCTGGGCGACGGAGGCGCGCCGATCACGGTGCCACCCGGCTTCAGCATCAATCTGGCCGCCGATGGCACAGTGCTCGCCAGCGATCCTGCCGCGCCCAATGCCGCGGCAGAAGCGATTGGCCGCATCCGGCTGGTCAATCCCGAAGGCAGCCCGCTGGCCAAGGGGATCGATGGCTTTCTCAAGGTACCGGCCAGAAACGGGGGAACCGGAGTTCTTCCCCCAGACCTGACGGCGCGGCTGACCCCCGGCGCGCTCGAAATGTCGAATGTCGAGACTGCCGACACGCTGGTGCAGATGATCGAAGCGCAGCGCGCCTTCGAACAGCGCGCCAAGATTATCGCCACCGCAGGCACGCTCGATGAAGCCGGCAGCGGCCTGATGGCGCTGCGCTGAAACCAACCACGGAGACCTGACCCATGCCCACTTCCGCCCTTCACGTCGCCCGCACGGGCCTCGAGGCACAAGATGCGCGGATGCGCGTCATCGCCAATAACCTTGCCAACGTCGGCACCACCGGGTTCAAACGCGACCGCGCCGATTTTGCCACCCTCGCCTATCAGGAACAGCGCGTCGCCGGGCAGGCGTCGACCGGGCAGACCGCCTTTGCGGTCGGCCTCAATCTTGGCACAGGGGTGCAGATCCAGGGCACCAGCCGCATCGAGACGCAGGGCAACCTCAACCCGACCGGCAACACGCTCGATGTCGCGCTGGAAGGCGACGGGTTTTTTCAGGTGGAGCTGCCGGGCGGCGGTCAGCCGGCCTTTACCCGCGCGGGCAATTTTACCCTGTCGAACGATGGCACGCTGGTCACCTCGCAGGGCTATGCGCTGCAACCGCCCGTGCAGGTGCCCGCCGGCGCGCAGTCGATCACCATTGCAACCGATGGCACGGTCAGCGCGATCACGCCCGGCAATGCCGAACCGGCGCTGCTCGGCCAGCTTTCGGTGGCGAGCTTCATCAACCCCGCAGGCCTGCGCGCCATCGGCGACAACTTTCTTGTCGAAACCGCCGCCAGCGGCCCGGCCGAGCTTGGCTTTGCGGGTGAGAACGGGCGCGGGCAGATCCGGCAGGGGATGCTCGAAGCATCAAACGTCAACGTGGTCGAGGAGCTGGTCGGCATGATCGAAGCCCAGCGCGCCTACGAAATCAATTCCAAGATGGTCAGCGCAGTCGACGAGATGCTGCGCAATGCCAACCAGACATTGTGAGAAACAGCGTGAGACGGATGATAAAGGGTCGAATGATCGCAGCCGCCGCGCCGCTGCTGCTTGCCGCCTGCATGGGTTCGGGCACAACGGGGCCTCAGGCAGGCTTCACCGCGCCTCCTCCCCCGGGGGCGGCGATGGTGTCCGCCAGCAACGGCGATCCGCTGCTGGTCAACGGGCCTAGGCCGATCGTGCCAGCCGCAAGCGCAGGTGCGATCTTTCAGGCGGGCAGCGGCTATGCCGGGCTTGTCACCGGCAACCGCGCGCGGGCGCTGGGCGATATGGTCACGATCATCCTGACCGAAGCGACCGCCACCACCAAAAGCACACAGGGCCGTACCAGCCGCGAAGGCAGCTTCGGAATCACCCCTCCGGCTTCCGGCCCGCTCGATTTTCTCAACCCCAATGCCCTTAAAGCTGCGGCCGAAGGGTCGTTCACTGGCGCAGGCAATGCCGCGCAGCAAAGTCGCCTTAACGGTGCGGTCGCTGTGACCATTGCCGCGATCTACCCCAACGGCACCGCCGAAGTGGTCGGAGAAAAGCAGATGACGTTCAGCCAGGGTGACGAATGGGTGCAGTTCGCCGGCCGCATCCGGCTGGTCGACATCGACAGCGATAACCGCCTCGCATCGTCACAGGTCGCCAATGCCCGGATGATCTATTCGGGCAAGGGCGCCGTGCAGCAGGCGAGCCGCCCGGGCTGGCTGTCGCGCTTTTTCAACCAGATTTCGCCGTTCTGAAGGGGCCGGACCATGACCCGCATCCGCATTCTTGCGCCGTTCCTGTATCTGCTGATCGCGATGATCGCAGGCCAGTTGCCCGCGCCCGCCCATGCCGAACGCATCCGCGATCTTGGCCAGTTCGAAGGGCTGCGTGCTAACCAGTTGACCGGTTACGGCGTCGTCGTGGGCCTGCAAGGCACAGGCGACAACAACCTCGAATATGTAACCGAAGCGATGCGCGGCGTTTCAGGCCGGCTGGGGCTGCAATTGCCGCCGGGCGTTTCGCCGATTTTGCGCAATGCCGCAGCCGTGATCGTGACCGCGGAACTTCCCGCCTTCGCCAAGCCGGGGCAACGGATCGACATTACCGTCTCCACCCTTGGTCAGGCCCTGAGCCTGCGTGGCGGGGCGCTGATCCTGACCCCGCTATATGGCGCGGACGGGCAGATTTACGCGATGGCGCAGGGCAATGTCGCCGTCGGCGGCCTTGGCGTGACCGGGCGCGATGGTTCGCAGGTCAGCGTCAATGTCGCCACTGTCGGCCGGATCGCCGATGGCGCCAGCGTCGAGCGCGCGGTTGCGACCGGCTTCGATGCCTCGCCCACCTTGCGTTTCAACCTCCACAAAGCCGATTTTCTCACCGCCGCGCGGGTGCGCGACGCGGTTAACAGCCGTTACCCCGGCATAGCCAGCATCGCTGACGGGGTGAGCATCGAATTCGCCCTGCCCCAAGGCAATGATAGTCGGTCTGGCATCATGGCCGAGATCGAGATGCTTGCCGTCCAGCCAGCGCCCGTCGCTGCACGGGTGATCATCAACAGCCGCACCGGGACGGTGGTCATCAATGATGCCGTGCGATTGTCTCCGGCAGCGGTCAGCCATGGCAAGCTGGTGATACGGATCGACGAAAACCCGGCAATCGTCCAGCCCGCACCCTTCAGCGAGGGCCAGACCGCGCAGGAGGAATCGAGCGTTATCACGGTGGAAGAGCGCTCAGACCGGGTTGCCTATATGCCAGGCGCGGCGTCCCTGACCGAAATTGTCGATGCGCTGAACCTGCTGGGCGTTGGTGCCTCCGATCTGGTGGTGATCCTGGAAAGCCTGAAGCAGGCGGGTAGCCTGCAAGCCGAAATGGTGGTCCTGTGAGCGGGCCGGTATCGCCTTTGCGCACCGCCGCGCCCATCAGCGGCGCTCGCCCCGAAACCACGCTTTCCGCAGAGCAGGCGGCGCTGCGCAATGCGGCTGAAGGGTTCGAGGCGATTATGGTGCGCAAGATGCTCGCCAGTGCGCGTGCGGCCAGCTTTGCCGAGGAAACCCCGCTGACCGGCGGGGGTCTCCAACAATTCCAGGCGATGCGCGACGAACGCTTTGCCGATATCGCCGCAGAAACGGGCGCCTTCGGGTTTGCCCGCAGTATCGAGGCACAGCTTGCGCAACACCTTCCGGTGCAAAGGGATAGCTGATGCCTTCCGCGATCTTCACCATTGGCCGTTCGGGCCTGACCGCGTCCCGCCGCAGCCTTGAGCTGACGGCGCAGAACATCGCCAATGCTGAAAACGTTAATTACTCCCGACGCACCCTGACCCAGGGTGAGCTGGTGATGACAGGATCGATCGGCACCATTGCGCAGGATTCGCTGGGCGGCGTGCGGCCGGGCGCGATCGAGCGTGCGGAAAGCATGCTGGTGCAGCGTCAGGCCCGCGATGCGTCATCGGCGCTGTCAGCGGCGGAAGCGGAGTTCTTTGCGCTGCGCGAGGCGGAAAGCGCGATCGAGACATCGGGGGTTTTTACCGGTCTCGTCGATTTCGAAGCATCGCTGACCCGGCTCCAGAACAATCCGCTGGAACCGGCGCTGCGGCTTTCCGCCGTGGAGAGCGCGCGCAAGCTCGCGGGCAATTTCCGCATCGCCAACGCGACGCTCGTCAATGCCCGCAATCTGGTGCAGGCCGAAGCGAGCGCGGAGGCGCTGACCGTGAACGAACGGGCGCAGGAACTCGCTGAGATCAATGCCGATCTGGTCGGCGCGCGTGAAGGCACGGCCGGACGCGCCGCACTGCTTGATGCGCGCGACAAGGCGCTGCGCGGGCTGGCGGAAGAATTCGGGATCAGCCCCACCATCAACGCCGATGGCACGGCCGATGTCATGCTGTCCGGCACACCGCCTGTCGCGCTGGTGACCGGCGCGGTCGCCAGCAGCGTCAGCGTGACTTTCGCCGCCGATGGCACCGCCGCTTTCGCCGTTGGCGGGGCCACTTTTACCCCCACTGGCGGGGCGATGGCCGGCCGGGCTTCTGCACTTGCCGAAATGGCGGGGCTGCAAACCGGGCTTGATGCGCTGGCCGTGTCGGCAATCACCCTTTCGAACAGTGCGCAGGCCAATGGCGTTGACGCCAACGGCGCGCCAGGTGGGCCGCTGTTTTCCGGCACGGGCGCGGGCACCATCAACGTGGTGCTCGCTTCGGCTGACGGTCTGGCAACGGCTCCGGCTGGCGCGGCTGCCGGTAGCCGTGACACCGCCAATCTTGCCGCATTGATCGCAGCCCTGGCCGCGCCCACCGGTCCGACCAGCGGCGCCGATGCGCTGCTGCTCGGCCTGTCGAGCAAGGTTTCTGCGCTGGAAACCCGGGCCCAGGGCCTCAGCGTTGTCGCCGCCAGCGCCGAAGCTGAACTGCTGCGCGAGACCGGCGTCGATCTGGACACCGAAGCCGCCAATCTGGTGCGGCTGCAACAGGCGTTCGAAGCCAACAGCCGCGTGATCCAGGTCGCTTCCACGCTGTTCGATACCATCCTGGGTCTCAGATAGGGGAGCGCCGCATCATGGGTTCCATCACCAATTCCACCGGTTCGTTCTTCAACCGGTCGCTGTCGCAGATGTCCGATCTGCGCGGCCAGATTGAACGGACGCGCACCCAGATCGCAACGGGCAGCAAGTTCGAACGCGGCTCGCAAGACCCGGCCGCCGCCGCCCAATTGCGCAGCGTCGCGCGGCGCGAGGCGTTTTCGCGGGTCGAAGGCGATAATGCCGCGCGGGTCGGGCAGGATCTTGGCGCGGCGGCGGATGAGCTGGAATCCGTGACCGCCTTGCTCCAGCGCGCGCGGGAACTGACCTTGCAGGCCGCCAGCACCCCCACCGGCCCCGACGGGCGGCGGGCGATCGCCATTGAATTGGAACAGCTTGGGCAGGAATTGTTCAGCCGCGCCAATGCGACATCCCTGACCGGCGAACCGTTGTTTGCAGGGCAATCATCGGGCCCCGCCTTCATCCGTGATGCGCTGGGCAATGTAACCTATGCCGGCACGCCCCAAAGCGGTGCCATACCGATAGCGCAAGGCACCGCAATCGAACGCGGATTGCCGGGGAACGAGGTTTTCCAGTTTGACGTCAATGGCTCCCCATCCAGCGCCTTTGCCGTGCTGGGGGCGCTGACCACTGCGTTGCAGGGCGGTGCGGCGGATCCGGTGGCGGCGGCCAATGCGGCCATCGAAGGGATCGACGCCGCGCTGGATACCGCCAATCGCGCCACCACCATCATCGGCACGCGCATGGCGTGGACCGAACAGGTGCAACAGCAGCAGGGGGAGCGGAACATCGCCCTGGCTGAACGCCGTTCCCGCTTGGGCGATACCGATATTGCCGATGCTGTCGCCCGGCTTCAGCAAACGCTCACCGCGCTGGAGGCAAGCCAGTCCGCCTTTGCCCGCGTCAGCTCGCTGACCCTGTTCGACGCGCTGCGCTGAGGAGACTGAGCCTGTGTTTGTTGCAATCGGCATTGTCGTGCTGCTGGTCATGGTGTTCGGCGGCTTCATGCTCGCCGGCGGGGCCATGGGGCCGGTGCTGGCCGCGCTCCCGCTGGAATTCATGATGATCGGCGGGGCCGCCGTGGGCGCTACGCTGATCGGTAATTCCATGCATGAAATCAAGTTGTTGGGCAGCGGCATGGGCAAGATCTTCAAAGGCCCGAAATACAGCCACGACGATCATATCGACGCGATTGCGCTAACGTCCAAGCTGATGAAACTGCTGCGTTCCGAAGGCGCGGTGGCGCTGGAAAGCCATGTGACCGAGCCTGCGTCCTCGGCCATATTCAGCGAATATCCGCGCCTTCAAGCCGATCCGGTGGTCACAGCGATGATCTGCGATCCGCTGACCTTGATGGTGGTGTCGTCAGGCACGCTTGATACCCATGCGGTTGAGGAAGTGATCGACAACACGATCAAAACCCAGCTCCACGAAATGGACGAGCCCACGCACATGATCCAGTCGCTCGCCGATGCGCTGCCTGCGCTGGGGATCGTCGCGGCGGTTCTGGGGATCATCAAGACGATGGGCGCGATTAACGAACCGCCGGAAATCCTTGGCAAGATGATCGGGTCTGCGCTCGTCGGCACGTTTCTGGGCGTGTTGCTGGCCTATGGCTTTGCCGGGCCGCTGGGCACGCGGCTGAAGCAGATCAACACGCACGATCAGCAGATTTTCCATACGATCAAACAGGTCATCATCGCGTCCTTGCACGGCTACCCGCAGCCGCTGGTGCTGGAAGCTGCGCGCTCCGGCCTGCCGCCCGCGCATCGGCCCAAGCTGACCGACCTGCTCGACACGATGCGAGGGCGGTAATTCACCATGGCCGAGGCCGATGCCAAGCTGGCACCCATCATCGTCAAGAAGGTCACCATCATAGAAGGCGGCCATCATGGCGGCGCGTGGAAGGTTGCCTATGCCGACTTCGTGACGGCGATGATGGCGTTCTTTCTGCTGCTGTGGTTGCTGGGCGCGACCGAGGAAAAACAGCGCAAGGGGATCGCCGATTACTTCGCGCCGACGCTGGTCAAGACGCGCAAGGATGGCGCGGGATCGGATGGTCTGCTGGGTGGATCATCACTCACCGATGTGGATAATTATCCGAACCGTCAGGGCCAGACTGGCACACGCAGTATCACCGTGCCGCGCGGCGTCACGGGCGGCCCATCCGAAGGCGGCGGACGCGGCGAGCTGGAAGCCAAAAAGCTGAAGGAAATTCGGGACAAGATCGAGAAAAAGCTCGTCAAGCGCCGACAGCTCAAACATCTCGCGCGGCAAGTGCGGGTGATGCGCGCACCCGATGGCATCCGCATCGACCTGATGGACAATGCCGACTTCTCGATGTTCGAAATCGGCACGACGATCCTGACGCGGGAAGCGCGCGGACTGCTGGAAGTGATGGCCGAAACCCTGAAGGACGAAGCCGCGCCGCTGATCCTGCGCGGCCATACGGATTCGCTGCCGTGGCGCGGCGGGGTGACGGCCAGCAACTGGTCGCTGTCCACCGGCCGCGCCGAAGCGACGCGTCAGGCGCTGGTGCTGGGCGGCGTGGCGCAGAAGCGGTTTGCCCGGATCGAAGGCGTCGCCGATACCGAACCGCTGGTCATCGATAATCCTGCCGATCCCAAAAATCGCCGGATCTCGATGCTGCTGCTCGACCGACGCGGCCCCGCCCCGTCCGCCGCAGCGCCGGAAGCCACACCCGCTACCAAGCCCAAGCCTTAGGGTCTTGTTAGCAAGGGGGCGCCTATCCGCCCTTGCGGCTCGCCTCTGCCGCTTCGATCGCAGCCGCATCCCACGTCACGCGGGTCTGGGTTTGCGGGTTGAAGCGGTTGTCTTCGTACTTCGCGCCCTTTGCCGCGGCGATTTCCGCTTCGGTCAGGTGCGCGCTGGGGGCGAGGGCGAAAACATCGATTCCGCGGGTAATTTCGGTGCCGTAGATGTGGCCCTTGTACCAGTAGGTCGACCAGTAACCGCCCACCACCATCTGCTTGGTATCGATCGGCCCGCGATCGAAATAGGCGATTTCCTTGGGCGCGGCGCTATCGGTGAAGTCCATCACGGAAAGGCCGCCCTGATACCACGCCTGGGCAAACAGATCGCGGCCCGGCACGGGGATGATCGACCCGTTGTGCGCAACACAGTTTTCCTTGTCGGTCTGGGGCGCGGGCATTTTGTAATGGGCGCGGAACACCAGCTTGCCATCGACAATGTCGTAGATCGCGTTCGCGCCCCAGGTCTTGGGGTCGGACGCCTTGCAGCGCGGCCGCCCGCCGCCGCCCCATTCATCGGTGAAGATCACCTTGGTACCGTCATTGTTGAACGTGGCCGAGTGCCAGTAGGCAAAGCCGGTGTCGGTGACGACATCGATCCGCTTGGGGTTCAAGGGATCGGCAATGTCGAACAACAGGCCATTGCCCGAACACGCCCCAGCCGCCATCTTGAGCGCGGGGAAAACGGTGATGTCGTGGCACTGATCGGTGCGCGAGGTGCTTTGCGTGCCGTCACCGTGATCGCCGCCGCTCCACAGGCCAGCAATTTCGCCGGTGGCTTCGTCGGCAAAGACGCGCGGACGCGATACGATGCGGGCCTTTGACGGATCGGCCAGCGGAATTTCGATCACGTCGATAGAAAACAGCGCGGTGCGCGTATCGCCCGGGGTGCCGCCGATGCAGCCCGCCAGTTCCTTTTCGTCACGGATGCTGGACGTGCCCGAGTTATAGACGACCAACCGCGTGGCATCCGCGCTGACAATCGAATGGGTGTGGCTTCCCCGACAGGTCTGCACTCCGCCGACCTGCACCGGCCGAGAAAGATCGGAAATGTCGAAGATGCGCAGGCCCCGGAAGCGATCTTCATTGACCTTGCCCGGCGCACCCTGAAGCCCGCAATCGACGCGGCCCCGGGTCTGTTCCACGCTCATCACAAGGATATTGCCGACGACCGAGACATCGCCCTGACCACCGGGGCAGACCACCGAACTCATCAGGCTGGGCACGCCGTTTTCGCCCAGCTTGTAGATGTTGAACCCGTGATAGGAGCCAGCGACCATCACATCGTTGAAGAACGCAATGTCGGTGTTGGCGAAATCAAGCAGCGGGGAACGTTCTGCAAACTCGGTAAGATCTTCCTCGGTGCGTTCCGGGGTGGCGTCAGCAACGGAAGCGCCTTCTGCGGGAGCGGGAGCGGCGGGCGCAGCTTCAGCCTTCTCTTTGGCCTTTTCGTCGCCGTCCTTCTTTTCCTTCTTTTCAGGCACAGCCGGGCGCAGACCCGCCGGGTTGGCGGGGTCGACAAATCCGGCGGGCTTGGCAAGGGTTGCGACCTTCACAAGGCCCATGATCGCCTCGCCCGCATTGTCGAAGCCTGCGGCAAGGCCGGTGCGCGGATCACCCGACAGGCCAGCCAGCAGCTTATCCATCCGCTCGATCTCGCTGGCCTGTTCGCTGTCGATATCGCCGACGAACTGGTAGAGCACCGGATCGGCGGCGGTGCCATCTTCGCGCAGCAGCTTCTTGACCATGTCCACCGCGCCTTCGTGGTGCGCGATCATCAGCGTCAGGAACTGGCGATCGAAATCGACCCCCTTGGCTGCGGCCAGCGCCGTCATCTGGTCGGGGCTCGCCATGCCCTGCATCATGTGGTGCATATGCGCGCCATGCCCCTTCATCGCCGGGTCTTCCACCGGCTCGCCCCGCTCCTTCAGCCAGGTCTTCATGAAGGTGATTTCGTCCGCCTGACTGGATTCGATCCGGCCCGCGATGGCCAGCAGGTCCGCCGTGTTGGTGCGATCCTTGACCAGCAGCGCCATCTCGACCGCTTGCTGGTGGTGCACGATCATGTGCTGCATGAAGGTGACATCGGACGCGGTGTAGCTCGCCTGCGCAAGCTTGGTCGCCTGTTCGGCCGTCAGATTCTTGCTGGCCTTCCCCGGCGCACCGGGCTGCACGATCGGCGCGCTTTGCGCATGGGCGATGCCCGATGCGGACAACAGCAGGGCAGCAAAGGCAGCGCGCGATGCGGTGCGGGCGGCGGTATCGGTCATGAAAGTCCCCTTGGCGGTAAGCTTGACCCGCAGACTGCCGCGCCCCGCCGCGCAGTCAAGACCGGTCGATGATCGGCAAGCACCCAATCGACGAACCTGCAATGTCGGTCGAGCAAGGGCGACATCCGCCTGCGGCGCCCGAGACATGCCCAATTTGGGCCTACCGCGCATCGCGCACCGTTCATCGCACACGGCGAACAGAGGCCTTGCCGCGACGAATCGGGTGTGGATAGGTCCATCGTTAAGCCCGCCGCAACCCTGTTGGAGTAGCTTTAGCGCATGCCACGCCCCCGCTTTCTTACCGCCTTCGCCGGCATTGCCGCCTCTTTTGCGGCCCTGACCAGCCCGGCCGCGGCGAAGCAGGACGAGCTTCAGGCGACCTTCGACAGCACGTTCGGAACCCAGGCCCGCAGCCCGCAAAGCTTCGAGGCGGTGTATGCCTCCAGCTTCGAACAGCGCATCGCCGATCTGGCCAATCCGGCACTCGGCCGGATTGGCGTAGCCGCGGTCGACCTTGCCACGGGCGAGGAAGTCATGGTGCTGGGCGACCAGTTGTTCCCCATGGCATCAACCAGCAAGATCGCGGTCGCCGGCGCGTTTCTGGAAATGGTCGAGAAGGGGCGCTATTCGCTCACCTCCGAATTTCCGCTGATGATGCCGGTCGCATCGGCCAAGTATTCATCGGCAAAGGCTCCTGTGCGGCCCGGCCAGTATATGGCGGCCATCGACCTGATCGAGATCATGATCACCCGATCGTCCAACCCGGCGACCGATGCGCTGTTGGCGGCTGTCGGCGGGCCTACCGTGGTCAATGACTGGATCAAGCGCAAGGGGATCGCCCCCTTCTCGATCAACCGCGACATTGCCACGCTGGTGCGCGATGATGGCCAGTATAACCCTGCCAACCACATCGATCCGCGCGACGCCGCGACGCCGCGCGCGATGGCGCGGCTGCTGGCCGGGATCTATCGCGGCGAGTTGCTGTCGGAGCAGAGCCGCCGGGTGGTGCTTTCCGCGATGAGCCGCACTGTCACGGGCAAGAGGCGCATTCCTGCACATATCCCGCTGGAAGCACGGGTCAGCCACAAGACCGGCTCGCTCAACAACACCTCCAGCGATATCGGCCTGATCGAATGCCCCGATGGCCGCGTGATTGCCGTGGCGATCTATGTCACCGGGCAAGGCGGCAAGCTTGCCCGCGAAGAACGCATCGCCGCGATTGCCCGCGCACTTTATGATGGCTTTGCAATCCGTGCGCAGCAAAACCCCACCCGCAACTGGGCCAGAGCGCCCCGTGCGACCGGGGGCTGATCCGCTTTAATCGCGGATGACAGGCAACAAAAAGGGCGGCACCGCAAGGCGCCGCCCTTCCTGTTTGCGTTCCGCATCACCGCAGCGACGCGAAAGCCCGCGCGATTACTCGGCGGCTTGTTCAGCTTCGGCAGCGACATCAGCAGCGGCATTGCCGATTTCATCGGTGGTGCGCTCGGCGTCGTCAGCGGCTTCGTTCGCGGCGGCTTCGATATCGGTGGCGGCAGCGTCGGCGGTGCCTTCAACGGTTTCGACAGCAGCGTCGGCATTGGCTTCGGCATCAGCGGCCATGGCGTCGACGGTTTCTTCGCCTTCGACTTCGGTGCTGTTGCTGCAAGCGGCGAGGCCGAGGGCCGACGTCGCGATGGCGGCAGCGAGGATGATCTTGCGCATGATGTGAATTCCTTCTTCTGCGAATGAAACGCGAACCGTTGCAGGGCGCGCCGACCGGGATCTGATCGTCCGGTTCGATCCTTGATTTAGGCCCTCCCAAGGGTCTGCACAAGGCGAAGAAGGCATGATGCCGCAATGCCGCCGCATTTTCGCCATAATTCGGGCTCGACTTATCGCCAGCCTTGTCAGCGCCAACCCCCTACCCGCGCGCTGCGGTGCCTGCTAGCAGGCGACATGGCCGATAAGCAGCACCTCTACCTCGTCGATGGCTCGTCCTATATCTTCCGGGCGTATCACCGCCTGCCTCCGCTGACGAACCCGGAAGGGACGCCGGTGGGTGCGGTTTATGGCTATACGACGATGCTGTGGAAGCTCGCCGCCGATCTCGATGCGGCTGACGGGCCGACACATCTGGCGGTCATCCTGGATGCCAGCGGGGTCAGCTTCCGCAATGACATCTACGAACATTACAAGGCCAATCGGCCCGAACCGCCCGAAGACCTCGTCCCGCAATTCCCGCTGATCCGTGACGCCACGCGCGCGTTCAGCCTGCCCTGCATCGAAGTGCCGGGGCTGGAAGCAGACGACCTGATCGCCACCTATGCGCGGCGCGCGCAGGAGATGGGGTGGGACGTCACCATCGTCAGTTCCGACAAGGATCTGATGCAGCTGATCGGCGATGTCGACGGCCCCAACGGGCCGGGACGGATCGATATGCTCGACACCATGAAGAACCAGCGCATCTGGCTTCCGGAGGTCGAGGAGAAGTTCGGCGTTGCGCCTGAACTGGTCGGCGATGTGCTGGCACTGATGGGTGATAGCGTCGACAATGTGCCGGGCATTTTCGGGATCGGGCCGAAGACCGCGTCAAAACTGATTGCCGAACACGGCTCTCTGACTGCGGCGCTCGACAGCGCGCCCGCCATGAAGCCTTCCAAACTGCGCGACCGGTTGATCGAAGGGCGCCCCGATGCCGAGCTTTCCAAGGTGCTGGTGACGCTGAAGGAAGATTGCGACCTGCCGCAGCCGATTGCCGAAATGGCGCTTGGCCCGGTGCCGCCTGAACCGCTGGCGGCGTTTCTTGAAAAGCACGGCTTCACTTCATTGCTGCGGCGGTTAGATGCCGGACGCGGCAGCCCGTCGCGCACCACCGATCTCAACCCGCCCAAGCCCAGCACTGCGGGCGAAAAGGGCGCGGGTGCAAACGGCGCCGCTGTGACCGAAGGCAATCGCCAGCCCCTGCCCGATATGCCACCGGTCGATCATGCCGCCTATGAAACGGTGCAGACGCTGGAGCGGTTGGAGGCATGGATCGCGCGGGCCCGCGCCGCGCAGATAGTGGCCGTGGATACCGAGACGACATCACTCGATTCCGTCCGGGCCGATCTGGTCGGAGTCAGTCTTGCGCTTGGGCCGAACGATGCGTGCTACATCCCGCTGGGCCATCATAATATTGGGGGGGGCGGCACCGATATGTTCGCGCAGAAGCCCGAACAGGTGCCGATGGCCGCGGCGATGGCAGCGCTCAAGCCCTTGCTGGAGGATGAGGCAGTCCTCAAGATCTTCCAGAACGGCAAGTATGACATCAACGTGCTGGCCCGCGTCGGCGTCAATGTCAGCCCCATCGACGATACGATGGTGATAAGCTTCGCGCTGGATGCCGGACGCGGCGAGGAAGGCATGGGCGGCGGCCACGGGATGGATGACCTATCCCAGCGCCACCTCGGCCACACGCCTATTCCGTTCAAGGACCTGTGCGGCACCGGCAAGAAGGCTATCGGCTTTGCCGAAGTGCCGCTCGACCGCGCGACCCACTACGCTGCCGAGGACGCCGACATCACCTGGCGGCTCCACGCCCACCTGAAACCGCGCCTTGCGGTCGAAGGTGGAAGCCGGGTCTACGAACGCGTCGACCGTCCGCTGATCCCCGTCGTCGCCCACATGGAGCGCGAGGGTATCCGGGTCGACCGCGCACGTTTGGCGAAGCTATCCGAGGAATTCGCCATCGAGATCGGACGGCTCGAAGGCGAAATCCACGTCCTCGCCGGACAGGAATTCACCGTCGGCAGCCCCAAACAATTGGGCGATATCCTGTTCGACAAACTCGGCCACAAGGGCGGCAAAAAGGGCAAGAGCGGGCAGTATTCCACCGACGTTTCGGTGCTGGAAAAGCTCAGCCTTGAAGGCGCTCCGATTGCGCGGCTGGTGCTGGAATGGCGCCAGCTGGCCAAGCTGAAGTCCACGTATACCGATGCGCTGCAAGCCGCGATCAACCCGGCAACGGGCCGCGTCCACACCAGCTACAGCCTGGTCGGCGCGCAGACCGGGCGGTTGTCCTCGACCGATCCGAACTTGCAGAACATCCCGATCCGCACCGCCATCGGCCGCCAGATCCGCGAAGCTTTCGTGCCTGAACCCGGCAACGTGTTGCTGGCGGCGGATTATTCGCAGATCGAATTGCGGCTGGCAGCACACATGGCCGGGGTCGACAGCCTGAAGGACGCTTTCGCGCAAGGCGAGGACATCCACGCCCGCACCGCGCGCGAAATGTTCGGCGAAGTCACCCGCGACACCCGCGCCCGCGCCAAGACGATCAACTTTGCAATTCTTTACGGCATCAGCCGATGGGGCTTGGCTGGCCGATTGGAAGTGTCGCCCGAAGAAGCGCAGGCGATGATCGACACCTATTTCCAGCGCTTCCCCGGCATCCAGCGGTACATCCACGAAACCTTGGAAAGCGTGCGCGCCTGCGGTTATTCCGAGACGCTGTTTGGCCGCAAGACGTGGTTCCCGCGGATCAATTCGAAGAACCAGGCCGAACGGCAGGGCAGCGAACGCGCCGCGATCAACGCGCCGATCCAAGGCACCAGCGCCGACATCATCAAGCGCGCCATGGTGCGGATGCTCCCGGCGCTGGCTGAAGCGGGCCTGCACGATGTGCGGATGCTGTTGCAGGTGCACGACGAACTGGTGTTCGAACTGCCCGAAGCCCGCGTCGAAGCCGCCACCCCGATCATCCGGCAAGTCATGGCCGAGGCAGCGTTGCCAGCAGTCGAACTGACCGTGCCGCTGGGCGTGGACATTGGCACCGGCCTGTCGTGGGACGCAGCGCACTGACCCTGCTCAGGACGGCGTCAGGTCGCTGCCAGCCCGGGCTCAGAGGCGTTTAGCCGGCCTCTGCCCCCCTCCAGACCCGCCCCTGCGAAGGGGCCGGGGCCGGTGGGCCGCCATGTTTCACGTGAAACATTTGCAGAACGTCTAATCGTGCTTCTTCTCCCGCGTCGGCTTGAGCATCTCGGGCGCGAAAAACCCGATCGGCTGCACCGCCGCCGCGCGTTTCTTCAACTCGCCGCGCATCTTGAGGTATTCACCCTCCATCTCGGCCGTCACGGTAGCGCGCGAATCCTTGAGCGCGGCGTCGAAGTCCTGCGCTTCGACCGTGCTGACGTCGCCGCCAACCCGGCGCAGCGCGGCAAGTCCGGCACGGCGCACCACATCCTCAAGGTCCGCCCCGGTGAAGCGTTCCGTCTGACCGGCGATGCTCCCCAGATCGACATTATCGGCCAGTGGCATCTTCGCGGTGTGAATGCCCAGAATGTGCTCCCGCCCGGCCTTGTCCGGGGTGCCGACATAGACAAGTTCATCAAACCGGCCCGGGCGCAGCAGCGCGGGATCGACCAGTGTCGGTCGGTTGGTCGCGCCGATCACGACCACCGATTGCAGCTCCTCCAGCCCGTCCATTTCGGCAAGGATGGTGTTGACCACACGGCCTGTCACCTGCGGTTCGCCCTGACCTGATCCGCGCGCGGGAACGAGGCTATCGATCTCGTCGATGAACAGGACGCAGGGGGCCACCGCACGGGCGCGGGCGAACAGCTTGGCGATCTGCTGCTCGCTTTCGCCATACCATTTCGACAATAGGTCGGAGCTTTTCATCGAGATGAAATTCGCCTCGGCCTCCTTCGCGACGGCCTTGGCCAGCAGCGTCTTGCCGGTGCCGGGCGGGCCATAGAGGAGGAAGCCCTTGGCTGGGCGGATGCCCAGACGGCGGAAGGCATCGGGGTTTTTAAGCGGCAGCTCAATCCCCTCCTTCAGCTTGTCTGCCGCCTCCCCCGCGCCGCCGATATCGTCCCAGCCGACATTGGGCACCTGCACCATCACTTCGCGCATCGCCGAGGGCTGGACGCGCTTCAGCGCGGCGAGGAAATCGTCACGCGACACGCACAGATCTTCGAGCACTTCGGGCGGGATCGTGCGTTCATCAAGGTCAAGGCGCGGCATGATCCGGCGCACCGCTTCGATCGCGGCTTCGCGGGCAAGCGCCGCAATATCCGCGCCGACAAAGCCGTGGGTGACGCGGGCCAGTTCGTCCAGATCGACCGCCGCTTCGAGCGGCATCCCGCGGGTATGGATACCGATGATCTCGCGCCGGCCGCGCTGGTCGGGTACGCCAATCACGATCTCGCGGTCGAACCGGCCCGGACGGCGCAGCGCCTCGTCGATCGCGTCGGGGCGGTTGGTGGCGGCGATCACCACCAGATTGGCGCGCTTCTCCAGCCCGTCCATCAAGGTAAGCAACTGCGCAACAAGGCGCTTCTCCGCCTCGCCCGGTACCTGGGTGCGCTTGGGCGCGATCGAATCGATCTCGTCTATGAAGATGATCGCAGGCGCGGCGCGGGTGGCTTCCTCGAACACTTCGCGCAGGCGCTTTTCGCTTTCGCCATAACCCGATCCCATGATTTCCGGGCCATTGATGGTGAAGAACTCGGCGTCGCTTTCATTGGCCACCGCCTGCGCCAGCCGGGTCTTGCCCGTTCCCGGCGGACCATGGAGAAGCACCCCCTTGGGCGGTTCGACACCGAGACGGATGAACAGTTCGGGGTAGCGCAGCGGCAATTCCACCATTTCGCGCAAGGCCCGGATGGTGTCCTCCATCCCGCCCACATCGTCATAATTGACGACGGCGCGGCCATCGCGGGGTTCCTCGAACTCGGCGCGCAATTCGACCTCGGTGTTTTCGTCGATGTGGACGATACCTTTGGGGGTGGTCGAGGCTACGGTGAGCCTGATCTGGGTCAAGGCATAGGCTGGGGCGCGCAACAGCTGGCGAACGTCGGCCGGCATGTTCTGCACCGGCTGCTGACCGGTGGTCGCCACCAGATCGCCAGCCAGCAGCGGGCGGCGGAAGAAGTTGCGCTTCAATGCCTGAGTCGGCCCCTGAAGCCGCATCTCGCGCTGGGCAGGGGCGAAGACGACGCGGGTGGCGGGGCGGGATTCGGCCCGCGCGATTTCGACATGCTCGCCCGATCCGCCTTGCGCATTGCCGCGCTGGAGCCCGTCCAATCGCACCACATCAAGCGCATCATCTTCCGGGTAGGCGGCCATGGCAATCGCGGCGGTGGTGCGCTTGCCTCTGATTTCGACCACGTCGCCTTCAGTGATGCCGAGCTTCTGGAACGCGCTGCGCGGGATCCGGGCGATGCCAGCGCCCGATTCTTCCTGGCGCGCGGGGGCGACTTGCAGCCGGACGGTGCGAATCGGTATAGCGGTTTCGGCGTCGGCCATGGGCTGGTTCCTGTTCCTGCTGCAGTCGTCAGTCTCAGACCGATAGCTAGGAACCGCGCCAAACGAATGCAATCAGCGACAAGCTGAGCAGGGCACCGGCTGCGCCGCCTGAGCGATCTGCGCCAGGCAAGAAAAAAGCCCGGCACGCCTGTGGGTTTGCGCCGGGCAAGAAAAAAGCCCGGCACTGGGGCCGGGCTTGGAAAGTTTGGGAGAGGATGCCTAAAAAGGCACGCTCTAATTGGCCCAAGCGGCATCATTGTGCAAGTGCGAAAACAATGGGAATTGATGCAAATAATGCAATCAGAGTCTTTTTTTTCGCCATTTTGTGCGCAAACTTGCACGGTTTTGCTCAAATCATTGGCATTCGCTTAATTCTTGAGCACATTTACAGGGCTGGGCCATTTTGCGTTGCAACATGAAAGGTGATTCGACTCGGCGGCTGCGCAGGCGTGACAGCATGGCTCGAACGCGCTAATCGCCGGCCAGTAAGTGGCCGATCCGGCCCAACATTACACGAGACAAGGCCGGCCCATGACCAAGCTTTATCCGGACGCTGCAAGCGCGCTCGACGGCGTGCTCCGTGACGAAATGCTGATCGCTGCGGGCGGGTTCGGCCTGTGCGGCCTGCCTGAAAGGCTGCTTGATGCGATCCGCAATTCAGGCGTCACCGGCCTCACCTTTGCCAGCAACAATGCCGGGATCGACAATGAAGGCATCGGCAAGCTGCTGCGGACACGGCAGGTCAGGAAGATGATCTCCTCCTACGTCGGTGAGAACAAGGAATTCGAGCGGCAATACCTCGCCGGTGAACTGGAGGTCGAGTTCTGCCCGCAAGGCACGCTCGCTGAACGGATGCGGGCTGGCGGCGCGGGCATACCCGGCTTCTACACCCGCACCGGGGTTGGCACCGAAGTTGCCAAGGGCAAGGAACACAAGGACTTCCCCGACCGTGATGGGGTGATGCAGACTTACATCCTTGAACGCGGCATCTTTGCCGATCTCGCCATCGTCAAGGCGTGGAAGGCCGACACGACCGGCAATCTGGTGTTCCGCAAGACGGCTCGCAATTTCAACCTGCCTGCCGCAACCTGCGGGAAAATCTGCGTTGCCGAAGTGGAGGAAGTGGTGCCTGCAGGCAGTCTCGATCCCGATCAGATCCATCTTGCCGGGGTGTTCGTCAATCGCATCATCTGCGGCGCGCCCTATGACAAACAGATCGAGTTTCGCACGGTCCGGCAAAGAGAGGCCGTGTGATGAAAACAAAGCTGGCGCTGCTGTCCTTGGCGTTGTTGGCAGGAGGCGATGCCACGCAAGCCGCGCTGGATCCTGCGACCGTTGCCGCGCCTACATCCGTTTCGACCCCCGAAGCAGGCACCGGGCTTGCGCCCGTGATCGGCTCCGGCTGGTTCCTGATCGAACCGCTGCTCGCCAAGCAAGGACAGTAACGACACATGACCACGCTCCCCACCGGCTGGAACCGCGACCAGATGGCCGCACGCGCCGCACGCGAATTGCAGGACGGGTATTACGTCAATCTGGGCATCGGCATCCCGACGCTGGTGGCCAACCACATCCCCGAAGGCATGATGGTCACGCTGCAAAGCGAAAACGGGATGCTGGGCATCGGGCCGTTCCCCTATGATGATGACGTCGATCCCGATCTCATCAACGCCGGCAAGCAGACCATCTCCGAGCTGCCGCACAGCGCCTATTTCGACAGCGCGACCAGCTTTGCGATGATCCGCGGCGGGCATATTGATCTGACCGTGCTGGGGGCGATGGAAGTGGCCGAAAACGGCGACATCGCCAACTGGATGATCCCCGGCAAGATGATCAAGGGCATGGGCGGAGCGATGGATCTGGTCGCGGGCGTCAAGAAGATCATCGTCGTGATGGACCACACCGCCAAAGACGGTTCGCCCAAGTTCATCCCCGCCTGCACGCTGCCGCTGACCGGCGCGGGCGTGGTGGACATGGTCATCACCAATCTGGCGGTGTTCGCGCGGCCTGACCACGCCTCGCCGTTCCGGTTGATCGAGACGGCGCCGGGCGTGACCGAGGCTGATATCGCCGCGACCACCACCGCACATTACGTGGTCTGATGCGGCGTGGTGTGGGGATCGCCGCTGGCGCGCTTGTTCTCGTGATCGGCAGCATACTCGCCTTCACGTCGCCACCGCGGCTGCTTTCGCTATATGACCGGATGGCGGGCGGGCGTGAGGGATCGTTCCCGGCGGCTGAGGGCGTGCCTTTCGGCAACCATGGGCAGGCGCTCGACATCTGGGCACCCAATGCGATGCCTGCTGGCCGCAAACTGCCGGTCGTGATCTTCTGGTATGGCGGCGGCTGGGCGAAGGGCGATCGCACCTCCTATGCCTTTGCCGGAAGAGCCTTGGCGAAGGCCGGGTTTCTGGTGGTCATACCCGACTATCGCAAGGTGCCGCAGGTGCACTTCCCCGCCTTCCTTGATGATGGCGCGGAGGCGGTTGCGTGGGTTCAGCAGAATATCGAGCAATATCAGGGTGATTCTGAGCGGCTGGCCTTCATGGGCCATTCGGCGGGCGCCTATCAGGCGGTGATGCTGGCGCTAGATGCAAAGCGGCTGACGGCGGCGGGCGTTGATCCTGCGAGCGTCAAAGCGGCGGTGGGACTGTCCGGCCCTTACGACTTCCACCCCTTCACCTCGGACCGCGCGATTGCAGCGTTCAGCCAATGGCCGCGCCCCGAGGAAACCCAGCCAATTACCTTTGCCCGTGCTGACGCGCCGCCTTTGCTGTTGGTCACCTCTGATGGTGACGAGACGGTGCGGCCCAAGAACGCCAACAACCTCGCCGCGAAGCTGCGCGGGTTGGGCGCTCCGGTGGAGGTGAAGAACTACGGTTCGCTCGATCACGAGGAGGTGGTAATGGCCATCTCGGTCCCGTTCCGCAGCAAGGGGCCTGTGCTGGCGGATAGCGCCGCGTTCCTGAAGGCAAAGCTGGGGAATTGACGATGTGGCTGACCGAACCCCGCAACCCCAATGCGCCGCTCGCCGGGCTGAAGGTGGTCGAGCTGGCGCGGGTGCTGGCGGGGCCATTCTGCGGACAGATCCTCGCCGATCTGGGCGCGGATGTGATCAAGGTCGAAAGCCCGGAAGGCGATGGCACCCGGCTGTGGGGGCCGCCGTGGGTCGAGCGCACCGACGCGGACGGCAAAGTCCACCGCGAGGCCGCCTATTATCACGCCTGCAACCGCGGCAAGCGTTCGATCATCGCTGATTTTGGAAACGCGGATGATCTGGCCCGGGTGCGCGCATTGTGCGCCGAAGCCGACGTCGTAATCGAGAACTTCAAGACCGGCAGCCTTGCCAAATTCGGGCTCGATTATGCCAGCCTTGCCGAGGCCAATACGGGCCTTGTCTATTGCTCGATCACCGGCTTCGGCCAGACCGGCCCGCGCGCGCATGAGGCGGGGTATGACTTCGTCGCGCAAGGCATGAGCGGGCTGATGTCGCTGACCGGCGAGCCGGAGGGGCACCCCGTCAAGATGGGCATCTCGATCAGCGATCTGGCGACTGGCGTGTGGGCGGCAAACGGTGTTCAGGCGGCGCTGCTGATGCGGGCGCGCACTGGTCAAGGGCAGCAGGTCGACATGGCGCTTCTCGATTGCTCGGTCGGGCTGCTCGCCAATCAGGCGACCTATTTCTTCACCACCGGCGACAACCCGCCCCGGATGGGTAATGCCCACGCGCAGGTCGCCCCTTACGGAGTGTTCGCGGTTTCAGATGGTCACGTGATCCTCGCGCCGGCCAATGACGGGCTGTTTCAAAAGCTGATGGCGGTACTCGGCCTTGACCACCTTGCCGTCGATCCGCGCTTTAACGCCAATGGCGACCGGACCGCGAACGCGCAGGCGCTCGACACCGAAATTGCCTCTGCAACAGCCACTTGGGCCAAACAAGACCTGCTTGATGCCTGCCACGCTGCAGGCGTACCGGCGGGGCCAATCAACCGGCTGGACGAGGTGTTTGCCGATCCGCAGGTGATCGCGCGCGGGATGCGGGTGGAGCTTGGCGGGATGGCGGGGGTGCGCAGCCCGTTCACATTCTCGGACGCGGAACTGGCGCTCGACCGGCCCTCGCCCATTCACGGCGAACACGGTTAGGACAGCAACCGCGCCCCGCCGCGCCACAGCCGTTCGAACGGGCCTTGGCCAACCCTTGCGATCCAGACCGGCGACCACAGCAGCATCGCAGTGACCGGCACCAGCGTCAGCAGGGCGGCTTGCCAGCGAGTAACCTCGCCAAACAGGCCCAACCCCCAGCTGGCGAAGATCGCCGACAGGATCACGCTGGTCATCAGATAATTGGTTAACGACAAGCGGCCCACCATCGCCAACCTGCATGTCAAGCCATTGGACTTCTTTAAGAACGTCATCGCCAGCGCAGCATAGCTCACCGCCAGCAAGGTATCGAAAGGTGCCGACATGACCAGCGCCACAGGCCCGACCAGCGCCGCGGGAAAGCCCTTGGCCACCAGCCACACCGCACCCAGCAGCAGCCCGGGCAGCGCCACCAGCGCGCACAGTCCGGCCGTCCGTTGCAGATGGAAGGTGCGCCATTCGCCCTTCAGCATCCCCCCGCGCCACAACCCCATGCCGAGCGCGATGGCGGCTAGGTTCAGCGGCAGCGATGCCGCCAACGTCGAGAGCTGGCGTGGTATCCCGATCGCCCGACGCGCCGCCCGCTCGCCAAACCCTTCGCGGCCCTGTTCCAGAAGCTTGGCAATCATCGCCGGATCACGGCCAAACTGCCGCTCCGCCCACAATAGCGAATCCGAGCCCCATTGTTCCATGTGAAACGCTGTCAAAGCCCCCCCAAAGGCGGCCAAACCCAAGGCTAAATGCAGCATAACCAGGCCTAAAGCGACCGTAACCAACGCCCGCGCGGACAGCCCTGCCAGCAAGGGAATGGCAAGCCCCGCCATCGCATAGGCGCGCAGCACGTCATTGCTGGCGAGCAGGACCGCATGGGCCAACCCGATCACAAACAGCACGATCATGCGGGCATAATGCGCACGCCACGGCGCTTTGCCGGAACGTTCGATCAGGATCAGGCACCCTGCCCCGAAGAGCATCGCAAACAGCGTGCGAAACTTGTCCTCAATGAAGACGAAGCTGCCCAGCCACACCCAGTAATCGGCTGGCCCCGCGCCTCCGGAGTGACCTGGGCTGTAACTCATCGGGTTATAATAGGCAGGTGCCGGCATCGCGAAGGCGAGGACATTCATCCCCACAATCCCGATCACCGCCACGCCCCGCAGGGCGTCCAGCGCAAGTATTCGGCCGGGGTCGGCGGGCGTCATCATGGATGACGCCCTACCGCGAAATTCAGGCCAGCGCAGCCGTCAGATCGTCAACCAGATCGAGCCGTTCCCACGGGAAGAAGTCGCCATCGGCGTTGCGGCCGAAGTGGCCGTAGGCCGCGGTCGGCTGATAGATCGGCTTGTTCAGGCCAAGATGGGTGCGGATGGCGCGCGGGGTCAGCCCGCCCAGCTTGGCAATGCCGAGGATCGCGGCTTCGATCGCGTCGTCGCCGACAGTGCCGGTTTCGTGCGTATCGACATACAGTGACAGCGGCTTCGACACGCCGATGGCATAGGCGATCTGGATGGTGCAGCGCGTGGCAAGGCCAGCGGCAACCACGTTCTTGGCGAGGTAACGGGTGATGTAGGCCGCCGAACGGTCAACCTTGGTCGGGTCCTTGCCGCTGAACGCACCGCCGCCATGCGGGGCCGCGCCGCCGTAGGTGTCGACGATGATCTTGCGGCCCGTCAGCCCGGCGTCGCCATCCGGCCCGCCGATTTCGAAGCTGCCGGTTGGGTTGATAAAATATTCGGTCTCACGCAGCAGAACCGGCGGGATCACGTCGGCGATCACGCCCTTCACGTAAGCTTCCAGTTCCGCCTGCTTGGCCGGATCATTCTCGTCATAACCGGCCTTGTGCTGGGTCGAGACGACGACAGCGGTCGCGGCGACGGGCAGCGAGCCTTCGTAACGCAGGGTCACCTGGCTCTTGGCGTCCGGTTCAAGGAAGGGCGCCGCGCCCGAGTGGCGGTCAGCCGCCATGCGCTCAAGGATCTTGTGGCTGTAATACAGCGTCGCGGGCATCAGGCCGGGGGTCTCGTCGGTCGCGTAACCGAACATGATGCCCTGGTCGCCGGCGCCTTCGTCCTTGTTCTCGCCTGCATCCACGCCCTGCGCGATGTGCGCTGACTGACCGTGCAGGTTGTTTTCAAAACGGAAGGTTTCCCAGTGGAAGCCGTCCTGTTCGTAACCGATGCGCTTCACCGTGGCGCGCACGGTTGCTTCGATTTCTTCCTTGGCACCCGGTGCCCATTCGCCATTTTCGAACACGCCCTTGCAGCGGATTTCGCCCGCCAGCACGACCAGCTGCGTGGTGGTCAGGGTTTCGCAGGCGATGCGCGCTTCGGGGTCTTTCGACAGGAACAGATCGACGATCGCGTCCGAAATCTGGTCCGAAACCTTGTCGGGGTGACCTTCGGAAACGCTTTCAGAGGTGAACAGGTAATTGGAGCGCATGGGATCCCCCGGAGCTGAAAGAACAATTCGGCGCCGGGAAAGTCACCTTATAGAGATATAAGGAAACCTTTATGTCCTGCGCCGTTCCTGCTCGCCCTAGCCGCGCGCGCGAACCAGCGCAAGCATTCTTGGCAACCAGAGCCCTTGGCCAAGTCCAAAGGCGATCAACAGCGCCGCCCAGCCGATTGTCAGCAGATGGCCCCATTGCCCGAACAGCGTCGGCGGCTTGGCAGCAGGCACCAGCCCGTCCAGCTTGTCCGCCTTGCCCATCCCGATATGCCCGCGCACAACGCCGTTTGCGTCGATCACCGCGCTGATCCCGGTGGTGGTTGAACGCAGCACCGGCAGCCCTTCCTCGATCGCGCGCAGCCGTGCCTGCGCCAGATGCTGCGGCGGCCCCCACCAGCCAAACCAGCCGTCGTTCGATGGGTTGAAGATATAATCGGGCCGATTCGCCTTGTCCGCGACAGCGCCGGAGAACACGATCTCGTAACAGATCATCACCCCCGCCTTGCCATGCACGCCCAGATCGAGCGTGCGCGGGCCGGGGCCAGGCAGGTAATCAATGCTGCCGGCCACCAGCCGCGACGCGCCGAGCGGTTCGAGAAGGGCACGCATCGGCAGATATTCACCATAGGGCACCAGATGCGCCTTGTCGTAACCGCCGAGGATCTGCCCCTTGCCGCCAATCGCCATCACCGAATTGCGCGCGCTGACCGCCGCTGGAATGCCCGAGGCATTGGCGCCGATATTGAGGTTCACCACGCCGGTCAGCAGCGTCGATTGCGGGCCGATCACTCGGCCAATGCGGCGGCGGGCCAGCACCGGATCGCCGCCGGCGGTCATCTGGAGATAGAACCGCTCCGGATACCCTTCTTCCAGATAGTCGGGCACCGCGCTTTCGGGCCACAACACGATCCGCGATTGGTTGCCGCCCGGCGCGGTCAGGCGGGTGAGGCGGCGGAACTGCTCTTCGAACTTGGCAGGGTCGTTGATTTCGGACTGCGGGAGAAAAGGCTGGACGAGGGTGTAGCGCAGGGTGGAATCGCCCGAAAAAAGACCGGGCATAACGGGAAAGGTCATCCATCCGAACAGAACGGTTGCGGGCAGCCACGCCCACCTGTTGCGACCGGTTGTGACGAGCCAGAGGAAACCGATGCCGATCAGCATGGCCAGCCCTGACAATGCATAGGTGCCCATCCACGGCAGCAGCATCGCCAACCCTGGCACTTCCCACGTGCCCAGCAGCATGAGCCCCAGCGGCGGCCAAGGATATCCGGTGAACACCCAGCCGCGCAGCCATTCGGTGACGATCCACGCGCCCGCCAGCACCGGCCCGAAGGCCCACAGCGGACGATTGCGCGCCAGCAGGTGCGCCGCCAGCGCGGCAAAGGCGGGATACCAGGCGAGGTAGATGCACAGCAGCGGCACCGCGGCCCAGCCCAGCACCTCGGGCATTTTCGCCTGATGGGTGAAGGCGGTGGCGATCCAGTTATTGGCGAGCGTCAGATGCGCCCAGCCGAACCACCAGCCGCGCCACAGCGCCTGCCGCCAACCGTCAGCGGAATGGATCAGCCACACGAACCCCGCCAGCCCTGCAAGGCCCAGCGGCCAAAGATGCAGCGGAGGGTAGGCGCAGGCCGCGATCAGGCCAAGCGCGATGGCAGCCAGCGCCGGGCGACGCTGCGCTAGCGCAGGAACCGCCGCCAGCCGCTCAAGCATGGCTATCAGTCGACCGTTTCGAGCGTGCCGCCGCTATCACCGCCTGCGTCGTCCCTGCGGATCGAGGGCGGCAGGATCGAGCTGTCGATTCCCCCCTGCCCTGCGCCGCGATCATCATCGGCGGTCTTGCGCGGCTTGCGGGTCCGGGCCGGCTTTCCGCTGGGTTCGGCGCCTTCTGTACGCTCGGCCCGTTCGGGACGTTCAGCGCGTTCCGGACGCTCAGCACGCTTTTCGCTGCGCTCACCACGATCCTGCCGCTCGCCCTGATTCTCGCCGCGGTTTTCGGGCCACGCCTCACGGGGCTTGCGCTGCTGCTGGCGGCGGGCGTTCTGCTGGCGCGGCTGCGATTGCCCGCGATCATCATTGCGGTCGTCGCGGTCGTCGCCAAGGAAGGATTCGCCTTCCTGGCCTGGCTCGCCCTCTTCCAGATCGGCACGCGGGCCGTTGTCATGCTGGTCGTAGCGCGGGCGCGATACCGGCTCGCTGCGACGGCCGAAATCCATATCGTCGTCGCCGTAATCTTCGACCTGCTCGCGTTCGTCACGGCGCCCGTTACCACCGGCACCGCCGCGCTGTTCGTCCTGACGCGCCTTGTTGTCGGCGATCACGCGGAAATAGTGGTCAGCGAACTGGAGATAGTACTCCATCTGCACGCGGTCGCCATTGTGATGGGCGTCCTGCGCAAGCTTTTTGTACTTATCAAGCATCTGCGGGGCGTTGCCGCGCGCCCGGCTGTCGATCCGGTTCAATTGCGCGCCACTGCCGCCCTGATTGCGGTTCCCACGCCCGCGACGACGGTTATTCCGGTTATTATTGTTGTTATTCAAGGAAAACGTTCCTTATCAGCGACCTGGCGCGGAAATAATCATTATACGCGTGGTCAACAGACCCCTTGCCCTCTCGTCACGCATGGCTCAGGCGATGGCCTAGCCAAAGCATGCCGCGCGCTCCGCGCTGTCGCAGCCGAGGGCGTACCCTGACGGCGGTATCAGCTAAGTTCAGGAGCTTGGCCCAGCGACTTGCGCCCTTCGCAGATCGTCTGGCTTACCACTGACGTAGCGATGCAAAATCGGTTTGCCAAGCCCTACAACGCTTTTCTGTTACCCGAGGAGCAGCGCACGCGGGCGCCCGGCAAGATCGTAGCGAAGGGTCACAGCAAAGCCCGCGTCCGCCGCCAGCGCGCTGACCGCTTCCGTCTGCTTCGCGCCGATTTCAAGGATTACGGCTGCGTGCGGGTTCATCAAGGCGCGCAGCTGGGGGATCAGGACACGGTAATCGTCGAGGCCTTCGGGGCCAGCGAACAGCGCCGAATGCGGTTCATGATCGTGCACTTGCCGGTCCAGCGCCGCGCCCGCTTCGACATAGGGCGGATTGCACAGGATCACATCAAATGTGCCAAGATCATCGGCCCAGCCCGCCTTGCCCCAATCGCGCAGATGCCAGGCGCTGCGCGCGGCCAGGGCGAGCGCGGCGGCATTTGCCTGCGCCACCACCAGCGCATCGGCAGAGGCATCAATTCCGACACCGTGCCAGCCTGTGCGCTCCGCCAGCAGCGCCAGCAGCAGCGCCCCCGATCCGGTGCCCAGATCAAGCGCGCGTCCCGGCGCTCCCCCCTGCTTGTCCGCGTGTTCCAGCGCCGCTTCGATCAGCGTTTCGCTATCCCCGCGCGGGATCAGGGTGGCAGGCGTCACAGTCAGCGGCAGGCCGTAAAATTCAGCCGTGCCGGTGATGTAGGCGACAGGTTCGTGGCCCGCGCGCCGCTCCACCAGCGCGGCGAAGCCTTCGGGCGCGGGGTCACGCATCGCCTTCAGCAGCATGTCTGAGCGGCTCATCCCCAGCGCATGGGCCATCAGCAATTCGGCATCGAGCCGCGCCGTATCGCTGGTGGCGGCGAGGAGGTCAGCGGCGGCGCGGATGGCCTCGCCCACGGTCATCACTCGGTCCCCGTCACTCACTCAGCGCCGCCAGCCGCTTGCCCTCGTCCTCGGCGATCAGGGCGTCGACCAATTCGCCCAGCCCCGGCCCGGCGAGCACTTCCTCAAGCTTGTGCAGGGTCAGCCCGATGCGGTGATCGGTGACGCGGCCTTGCGGGAAGTTGTAGGTGCGGATGCGTTCCGACCGGTCGCCGCTTCCGACCATCGCCTTCCTCGCCTCGGCCTCGGCGCCCTGCGTGGCTTCGCGCTGCGCATCGTAGAGCCGCGTGCGCAGCACCTGCATCGCCTTTTCCTTGTTCTTGTGCTGGCTGCGCCCGTCCTGACAGGTCACCACGGTGCCGGTTGGCAGGTGGGTGATCCGCACCGCCGAATCGGTGGTGTTGACGTGCTGGCCGCCTGCGCCGCTGGCACGGTAAACATCGATCTTGAGGTCTTTCTCCTCGATCGAGACATCCACTTCGTCTGGCTCCGGCAGCACTGCCACGGTCGCTGCGCTGGTGTGGATGCGCCCGCCGCTCTCGGTCACGGGCACGCGCTGAACGCGGTGGACGCCGCTTTCGAACTTCAGCTTGGCGAAGACGCCGGTGCCGGTGACGTTGGCGATCACTTCCTTGAAGCCGCCGATGTCCGATGCGTTGATGCTGACCGCCTCGACCTTCCAGCCCTGCTCGGCGGCGTAGCGTTCGTACATCCGGTAGAGGTCAGCGGCGAACAGCGCAGCCTCGTCGCCCCCAGTGCCGGCACGGATTTCGAGCATGGCGGGCTTCGCGTCGGCGCTGTCCCGCGGCAGCAGGGCGATGGCGAGACGGCGTTCGAGATCGGGCAGGGTTGCCTTGATTTCGGCGAGTTCGTCCTCGGCCATTGCCTTCATTTCGGGGTCGGCGAGCATTTCGGCCAGCCCCGCCATCTCCTCGCGCGCGGCCTTCACTTCCGCCGCGATTTTCGCGACGGGTTCAAGTTCGGCGTAGTCCCGCGATGCGCGCACGAAGGCCTCGCCCTCCAGCGTTCCGCTCGCCATGCGCGCTTCCAGCTCCGCAAAGCGGTGTGCGATCTGGTCAAGGCGTTCGGGGGGGATTTGCATTTCGATCTTCTCTCACTCGTCATGCTGAACTTGTTTCAGCATCCATTCTGCCGTGTCGAGCCGCGGTGCGTGCGGCACGATGGACCCTGAAACGAGTTCAGGGTGACGAGAGGGGCTAACGATAAGCGCCGAGCACTCCCAAAACCGATGCATCGAGATCGTCGCCCGAAATTCCGTGGCCCATTTCGGTCCTTAGAGACAACAGCGTATTCGCACCGCGCTTTACCGCCTTGTCGTAACGCTTGCGCGGCGATCCCGAGGCGATCAGTTCGGCAGTGAAGCCCTGCCTGCGAACTTCGCCGATGAGCCTGATCGCCTCGGCAATTCGCGCATCATCCTCGACCACGATGATGAGGTCGGCAGGCGCCTCCTCCCGCGCGCCGACCAGCATCGCCAGCCGCTCGATGCCCGCCGCCCAGCCCACCGCCGGTGTCGGGGCGCCGCCGAGGCTTTCCATCAGCCCGTCATAACGCCCGCCGCCCAGCACCGTACTCTGGCTGCCCAAAGCCGCTGCCGAGGCGCTGCCTTCGTCGGGGATGAATTCGAACGCGGTGTGGCGGTAGTAATCGAGGCCCCGCACAAGGCTTTCCGCGCGCACCCACTTCACGCCGGCTGCATCCAACCCGCTAGTGACAGCGGCAAAGAAGGCCGAAGCCTCCGCCGACAGAAACGCATCAATCTTCGGCGCGTCCGTCAGGAACGGCCTGTCGCGCGCGTCCTTGGAATCGAGGATGCGCAGCGGGTTCTTCTCCAGGCGCTCCTGCGACTCCTCAGACAGCTGATCCTTCACCGCGCGGAAATAGTCGATCAGCGCCGTCCGCCACGCCTCGCGGCTCGCGCCGTCGCCCAAAGTGTTAAGGTGCAGGGTCACATCATGGATGCCCAGCTCCTTCAACAGCTGGTCGGCCATCGCCAGCAGCTCCACATCGGCCTGAGGCTCGCCCGCGCCGATCACTTCGGCGTCGATCTGGTGGAACTGGCGGTAGCGGCCCTTTTGCGGGCGCTCGTAACGGAACAGCGGGCCGTGGGTCGCGACCTTGAGCGGCGCATATTGCTGCCAGCCATTCGTCAAAAACGCCCGCGCAATCCCGGCGGTGAATTCCGGGCGCAGGGTCAGGCTCTCCCCGCCACGGTCGTCGAAGGAATACATTTCCTTCGAAACCACATCGGTCGTCTCGCCCAAGCTGCGCGCGAACACTTCGGTCTTTTCGAACACGGGCATTTCCACCCGGCGGAACCGGTACAGGCGGCGAACACGCTCAAAGGTCTCGACCACGAAGGCGAAAGCCTCGGCATCCTTGCCGAAAATATCCTGGGTGCCGCGGATGGCTTGCGGTGTTGTCTTGCTCATAGGGCGCGATTAGGCTCACGCGGGGTCTTTCGCAATCCTGCGGCACCGATTAAGGGACGCCGCCTTACCTCTCACATTTGCAAGCACAAAAGAGAACAATCATGCGCATCGACAAGATCCCCACCGGCGTCAATCCGCCCGAAGATCTCAACGTCATCATCGAAGTGCCGACCGGCGGCGAGCCGGTGAAGTACGAATTCGACAAGGAAAGCGGCGCGCTGTTCGTTGACCGCATCCTTCATACGCCAATGCGCTATCCGGCGAATTATGGCTTTGTTCCGCACACCCTGTCACCCGACGGCGATCCGCTGGATGCGCTGGTGATCTCGCGCTCGCCCTTCATCCCGGGCTGTGTGGTACGCGCGCGCCCCATCGGCGTGCTGAACCTGGAAGACGAACAGGGCGGCGATGAAAAGCTGATCTGCGTGCCGGTGAACGAAACATTCCCCTATTACGCCGACGTGATCGAGACCAGCGATCTGCCGTCGATCATCTTCCAGCAGATCGAACACTTCTTCACCCACTACAAGGATCTGGAAGCCGAAAAGTGGGTGCGCGTGGGCAAGTGGGGCGATGCTGCCGAAGCCCGCCAGATCACCATTGAGGCGATCGAGCGTTACACCGCTGGAAAATAAGACGCGCTCCGGGCGGTCAGCAAGGCGCTGAAACGGTTGCGCAGCAACCGCAACGGCCATCCGGCCGCCCGCAGGTGCTCAAGCCTGTAGGGCTTGAACCCTAACGAGGACGCAGCCGCGGCTGCGGAACTCGGAAACCTAAAACACCCTCAACAGCATTTTAAAGATCAACGTCAGGCCGAACGGCAGGCCCACCGCCAGCGCCCAGAGGGTCATGACATCGCGCTTGAAAGCAGCGGCGAAAGCGGGGTCGACCGCCTCGGCATCGTCCAGATCGGCCCAGCGCTTTTCGAACCAGCGGCACACCGGGATGATCCCGGCGACCAGCACGATCAGCGCAAGGTATGGCAGCGCCGTCGACGAGCCTTCGGAAATTGCCTTGACCGTCACGAAGATCTGCAAGGTGGTGTAGGCCAGCAAGCCATAGGCCACATGATCGCTCATCGCCTTGCGCCAGTCGCGCGTGCGATTGGCTGACAGTGCAGTCGTGCGTTCGTCCGATTTTGCCATGCGTGCCGCTCTCCAACGGTTTGTTCTGGTCGCGGCAGTATCGCAAAGCTGCCGAAGAGTTGCAATAAGGCGCAGATACCCGACATTATCTTACGTGAGCAGGAGGATTTGCGGCGCAAGCCGCTCTAAACGCCTATCCTTTTTCTGCCAGGTGGGGCTGACCGCAAGATTGCCGCAACACGAAGCAAAAATCCTGCCAAACGCGCGGCGGCCCTTTTCTGCGGCGCGAAGGGTGCTAAGACTCGTGGCGTGATGACCATCTCAACCCTTTCCGAACCGGCCGGCAATGCGGCCAGCATCCAGCCGACAGGGAGCGGTTTGGAGGTCATCTCGATCGCCAAAAGCTATGACAAGCGCAGCGTGCTCAGCGACATTTCGCTGACCGTGGCCAAGGGCGAAGTGCTCGGCCTGCTCGGGCCGAACGGGGCGGGCAAGACGACCTGTTTCTATTCGATCATGGGTCTGGTGAAGCCGGATTCGGGCCGCATCCTGATGGACGGTGAGGATGTGACCAACCTGCCGATGTATCGCCGCGCGATCCTTGGCCTTGGTTATCTGCCGCAGGAAACCAGCATCTTTCGCGGCATGACCGTGGAACAGAACATCGCCTGCGTTCTGGAACTGGTGGAGCCGGACAAGGCCACACGCGCCAGCGAGTTAGAGCGGTTGCTCGACGAATTCGGCCTCACCCGGCTGCGCGAAAGCCCGGCGATGGCGCTGTCCGGCGGCGAACGCCGGCGCTGCGAGATTGCCCGCGCGCTGGCGGCAAAGCCTTCGATCATGCTGCTGGACGAACCGTTTGCGGGCATCGACCCGCTATCGATCAGCGACATCCGCGAACTGGTGCGCGATCTGAAATCGCGCGGCATCGGGGTGCTGATCACCGATCACAATGTGCGCGAGACGCTCGACATCGTGGACCGCGCCTGCATCATCTATGGCGGGCAGGTGCTGTTCGCCGGCTCCCCGCAGGAACTCGTCGCCGACGAGAACGTGCGGCGGCTTTATCTCGGCGAGAGCTTCACGCTTTAGCGCTGACCGGCATGGTATTAGGCCCCCGCCTCGATATCCGGCAATCGCAATCGCTGGTGATGACCCCGCAATTGCAGCAGGCGATCAAGCTGCTGGCGGCCTCCAACCTCGAAATCGAAACCTTTATTGCGGACGCGCTGGAGGCCAATCCGCTGCTCGATACCGGCGGGCCGGCTGAGGTTGGAGAGCCTGAGCGGATCGAAATCGCTGCCCCATCGGGGGAGGATGCGCCGTCAGATCAATTGATGCTGGCGGGCGGGGGCGAAGGTGATGCGCCGCTCGACCTGTCTTCCGTCGACCGCGACTGGGATACCGGCGACGGCGCGGCGCCATCAATGCGCGATGCCGAATGGGGCGCCGCGGCCTCGGGCGGGTTGGGCGAACCGGGTGACGCCCCGGACTGGGAACAGCTGCGTGCCGCCGAGATCACGCTGGCCGAACACCTCGAAGGGCAAATCGGCGCGCTCACCAAGGACCCGCGCACGGGATTCATTGCGCGCCATATCGTCGGTATGCTCGACGATGCTGGCTATCTTGGCATTTCGCTGGAGGAGGTCGCCGAAGACCTCGGCGTGGAACTGTTCGAGGCCGAGGCCGGGCTGGCGCTGGTGCAATCGCTCGACCCATCGGGCGTGGGCGCGCGCAATCTGGCCGAATGCATCGCCATCCAGGCGCGCGAGGCGGATCGTTACGACCCTTGCATGGCGGCGTTGATCAGCAACCTTGATCTGGTCGCGCGCGGCGAAGTCGAGAGGCTCAAACGCCTGTGCCGGGTGGATGACGAGAATTTCGCCGATATGCTGCGCGAACTGCGCGGCTATAACCCGCGCCCTGGCCTTGCCTTTACCTCTTCAGACAGCAGCAGCGTGGTGCCCGATATCCTGATCACCGCCAATGCGGCCGGCGGGTGGGAGATCGCCCTTAACGAAGACACCCTGCCCAAACTGATCGTCAACCGCGGCTATTTCCTCGAACTCAACGCTGGGGCGACCAGCCGCGAATCGCAGGGCTGGCTCAAGGAAAAGCTGGCGGACGCGCACTGGCTGATCCGCGCCTTGGATCAGCGGCAGAAGACCATCCTCAAAACTGCCGCCGAAATCGTGAAGCAGCAGGACGGCTTTTTCCGCCGCGGGGTTGCCGAACTGCGTCCGCTTACCTTGCGCGAAGTGGCCGAACAGATCGGGATGCACGAAAGCACTGTGAGCCGGGTAACCAGCAACAAATATCTGGCCTGCGCGCGCGGCACATTCGAACTGAAGTACTTTTTCACCAGCGGTGTCGCCTCTGCCGATGGCGAAGGCGCATCCAGCGCTGCGATCAAGGCGCGGATTAAGGCGCTCATCGATGCCGAGACAGCCAAAGATATCCTATCCGACCAACAGCTTGCAGAAATGCTGCAAAAGGAAGGCTTCGATCTGGCGCGGCGCACCGTGGCGAAATATCGCGAAGCCATCGGGCTGGGATCGAGCGCGGAGCGGCGCAGAGCGAAAAAGCTCGCCCGCGCATCTTAGCACTTTCGCGCAGACGACCGGCCGTTCGTAAACCGCCACGCGGCACCCCTGATCCCGGCTTACGAGAGTGTGTCTCGAAAGACTCACATTAAAAAGTTAACACCATAAACTTCTTATTAACCTTTTTTGGTGAGAAGTGGCGTGGTTAACAGGCGGAACCTCTCCTAAGCGGGGGTTTCCCAAAGGGAAGACAGGGGACGAATATGCGCGTTCTGCTCATTGAAGACGAACCGACCACTGCCAAGGCGATCGAGCTGATGCTCACCACCGAAGGCTTCAACGTCTATTCGACCGATCTCGGCGAAGAGGGTTTGGACCTCGGCAAGCTGTATGATTACGATATCATCCTGCTCGACCTGAACCTGCCTGATATGCATGGTTATGACGTGCTCAAGAAGCTGCGCGTCGCCAAGGTGCAGACCCCGGTGCTGATCCTTTCGGGCATTTCGGAAATGGATTCGAAGATCCGCAGCTTCGGCTTCGGCGCTGACGATTACGTGACCAAGCCGTTCCACCGCGAAGAACTGGTCGCCCGCATCTATGCCGTGGTGCGCCGTTCGAAGGGCCACTCGCAGTCGGTGATCCGCACGGGCAAGCTGGCTGTTAACCTTGATGCCAAGACAGTCGAAGTCGATGGCAGCCGCGTGCACCTGACCGGCAAGGAATATGCGATGCTGGAGCTGCTCTCGCTTCGCAAGGGCACGACGCTGACCAAGGAAATGTTCCTCAACCACCTGTATGGCGGGATGGACGAGCCGGAACTCAAGATCATCGACGTGTTCATCTGCAAGCTGCGCAAGAAGCTGAGCCTCGCTTGCGGCGGCGACAACTACATCGAAACGGTGTGGGGCCGCGGCTACGTCCTGCGCGACGACGAGACGGTGGTCGAAGCGGCGTAATCTGTTTTTCGAGGGCGCCTCGGCGCCCTCGTCCTCGGTCCTGTTTCAATCCCTGCGGGATTGGGCGCCTGCGATCGGCCTTGCGGCCCTTCGGGCCGAAATTGCTCGCAAACGATTATTGGATGCCCGGGGCGGAACATCCCCGGGCGTTTTTCTATGGGCGACCCATGACGGCGTTCAAGGAAGGCGATTCGACCACTACCGCGCGGCTTTCTGGCCGCCTCGAACGGCAAGACGTTGCGCACCAAGCAGCCGAGGTGTCAGCCAAGCTTCCAGCGGAAATGGCCGTTCAACTGATGCGCGAACAGGACATCTTCCTCCCGCGTGCCGGCGCCGATATTGTGGATCGCCAGCGGGTTTCCGTTGCTTGCCCGCCTGTCTGACACGATCCCGATATGCGGCAGGCGCCGGTCGATGATGCTGGTGAATATGTCGCCAGGCTTCCAATGAACGGGGTTCGTCGTAATCGGCAATGCGGCACCCTGACGCTCCAGAAATACCCGAAGATTGGGCACACGCCGGTGATCGATGTTCTTGTCGGTACGACTCAGGCCCCAGATCTTCGGGTAAACCGAGAAGTTCGCCTTCATGTCGGCATTGACCAGCGCTTGCAGGTCGACCCCGAATGCGTCGCGGTAAGCGCGGATGACAACGTCGGTGCATACGCCCTTGTCACGCGGGACATCGCCGTTGGGAAATGGCAATGCCGAATAGGACGGATCATATTGGACCGTCACGCCAATCTGGCTGCGCGCGGCTTTGATCAGTTGAGCAGCCTTGGGTGCCGATTGCCGCGCCGCACTGTCTGGCACCTCGGCTTGTCCCACGCATCGCGGCGCTGCCGCCAACAGCAATGCAAGGCTTCCGAAGGATCGGCGGGTCAACATCATGCAGCGTGTCTTCCGGCAGAGACCTATACTGTTGCTGAACAGCCCGATGATCCGAGCGAGGCACCAAGCGCGCGCAATCTTGACCGGGGTATGCGCGCCTGCCAAGCGCCTCGCCCATGACAGCGTTCAAGGAAGGCGATCCGACCACCATCGCGCGGCTTTATGGCCGCTCTGTCGGCAAGAAGTTGCGCACGAAGCAGCAGGGGTTGGTGGACAACCTCCTGCCACAGATAGCCGTGCCTGCCGAAGGGCCGGTGTCATCGGAATCTCTCTTCGGCGATACGCGACCGCTGCATTTCGAGATTGGCTTTGGCGGGGGCGAACATCTCGCCTACCGCGCCGATCTGCTGCCTGATCACGGCTTCATCGGCGCGGAACCCTTCGTCAACGGGGTTGCGCAGGCGCTCACCCATATCGAAGACCAGCGCCTCGCCAATGTCCGGCTGCATCATGGCGACGCGCTGGAGGTTCTGGCGCGCATTCCGGATGGCGCGCTAACGATGACCTATCTGCTCCACCCCGATCCGTGGCCCAAGGCCCGCCATGCCAAGCGGCGGATGATGAATGATGGCCCGGTGCGGCTGATCGCGGAGAAGATGAAGCCCGGCGGCGAATTCCGGTTCGGCACCGATCACGACATCTACCTGCGCCACGCGCTGATGGTGATGCAGCGCCACACCGACCTGTTCGAATGGGTGGTCGACAAGCCCGCCGACTGGCAGGTGCGCCCTTCCGGCTGGCCCGAGACCCGTTATGAACACAAGGCCCGCACGGTGTACGGGCACGAAGTCTGGTACTTCCGCTTCCGGCGTAAATGAGCATCATCAAGAGGACCGCGGCGCCTATCTGATCCGCCGCGACCGGAAGGATCAGGTCGAGGACGGCTGAGCCTTGCGGCGACTTTAATGCACCCGCGTTCCGTCTGCTCGAACTGCCGCAATTCGCCCGCGCTTCGTCGGGTCTACGCGTGATAGCACACCCATGACAGAGCCGCCCGCCGCTTGAGCGGGCATTTTGCCGGACAGGCAATCATGTCACCGGAGACCATCCCCATGACGATCAGCACGTTAAAAGATCTCTACATCGACCAGCTTCAGAACCTCTACAGCGCCAATCGTCAGGCGGTGAAGGTCACGCGAGAGTTGAAGGAGGCGGCGAATTCCGCACAGCTTAGCAGCGCTTTGGAAGCCGGGGCCGACGGCATCGAGCAAGGCATGGATCACTTGAAGCGACTCATCGAAAACCACAACGCCAACCCGCGCGGTGAGCATTGCCGCGGGATGGAAGGCCTCGTCGCCGAAGCGCGGGCTCACGGGATTCAGGCAGACTTCTCGGACGAGGACGTGCGGGACGCCTCGATCATCGCGCAGTACCAGCGCATGACGCACTATGGCATCTCGGGCTACGGCACGGTTCGCGCCTTCGCGGCGCGGCTTGGTCTGGACGATGAAGCCAGCGTGCTCCAGCAGTGCCTCGAAGACACCCGCGGCGGTGACAAGAAGATGACCTCGATCGCGTCCGGAGAGGTCAATCCGGCTGCCGCCGAAGCATGATGCCAGCGCGTTGTTTCACGTGGAACAGCGCGGCGTGGGGCCGTGCAAGGCGGGGCCTGGAGGCTGTCTCTTATACACATCTGACGCTGCCGACGAAGAGGATAGTGTA
>ERZ1022756.19-NODE-19-length-69165-cov-10.314991_pt1 | contig 69165 bp, 61 predicted proteins | sample MGYA00520902_ERZ1022756 | MGnify/ENA primary metagenome ERZ1022756 (study PRJEB33162, sample SAMN09537601) | freshwater metagenome | isolation source: freshwater | place: Canada:Alberta | collected 2017-07 | study: EMG produced TPA metagenomics assembly of the...
GACCAGGCTTATTGAGTTTGGTTGTTAAAGCAATCATCTCGCGATAACCAGACTCGGACAACTGCTCTTTCTTCAATGCTGCTGAAAGAATGCCCACACCTAACGGCTTACTTAAAATAATGCTGTCGCCTGTTTTGGCACCACTGTTTCTCTTGAGTTTTTTAGGATCAACCAGACCAATTGCAACCAATCCATAAATAGGCTCAACGGTATCAATCGAATGACCACCAGCAATCATGATGCCGGCATCATTACAGACTGATTCACCACCAGCTGTGATCTGCTGAATGACTTCCATTGGTAAGACATTGATGGGCATGCCAAGCAAGGCCAAAGCAAACAAAGGTTGTGCACCCATTGCATAAATATCAGATATGGCATTTGTTGCAGCAATTCGACCAAACTCAAATGGATCATCAACGATGGGCATAAAAAAATCAGTCGTGGCAACGATGGCTTGGCTCTCATTGATTTGATAAACAGCGGCATCCTCATTGTTATCTGAGCCGGCCAGCAAGGCACCCGGGATATTTCTGATGGGTGAAGCCTTAAGGATGTCGCTTAAAACACCTGGTGCAATTTTGCAACCACAACCACCACCATGAGAAAGAGAAGTGAGACGACCGTTATAAGACATAAATATTCAATAAAAATAAAATCGGTTGAAGTAATCAATAGACTATACAAGGAATGGGAATAACTTGCTTGATTAAAAAAATACCAACCCGTAGGTTGGCATTTTAATTTCTGGTGGGCCCTCGCGGACTTGAACCGCGGACCAAAGGATTATGAGTCCTCTGCTCTAACCAACTGAGCTAAGGGCCCGTATGGATTAATCTTCCTCTAAGAAGCTCTTGAGTTTGTCGCTTCTGCTTGGATGACGCATTTTACGCAAAGCTTTGGCTTCTATTTGACGTATACGCTCGCGTGTAACGTCAAACTGCTTACCCACTTCTTCCAAAGTATGGTCAGTGCTCATCTCAATACCAAAACGCATTCTTAATACTTTGGCTTCACGCGGTGTCAATGAATCAAGGATGTCCTTGACCACATCACGCATCGAGTCATGCAAAGCTGCTTCTTGCGGAGCCAAGGTGTTGGTGTCTTCAATGAAGTCGCCCAAGTTTGAATCTGCATCATCACCAATCGGAGTTTCCATTGAGATAGGTTCTTTGGCGATCTTCATGATCTTGCGAATCTTGTCTTCTGGAATCTCCATCTTCAAGGCCAATGTTGCAGCATCAGGCTCAACACCTGTTTCTTGCAAAATTTGACGGCTGATACGGTTCATCTTGTTGATGGTTTCAATCATGTGAACAGGGATACGGATTGTGCGGGCCTGGTCAGCGATTGAACGCGTGATTGCCTGACGAATCCACCATGTTGCATAAGTTGAGAACTTGTAACCACGACGGTATTCAAACTTATCCACTGCCTTCATCAAACCGATATTGCCCTCTTGGATCAAGTCCAAGAACTGCAAACCACGGTTGGTGTATTTTTTAGCAATCGAGATCACCAAACGCAAGTTAGCAACAGTCATTTCACGTTTAGCTGCACGAGCACGCTTCTCGCCCTCGTTCATCTTTTTGTTCACTTCTTTTAATTCTGGAAGTGGCAATACGACTTTATTTTGAATATCGATTAACTTTTGTTGAATTTCTTGAACTGCAGGAATATTTCTTTCAAGAATCGCCGCGTAAGACTTGGCGTCTTTCAACAAGATTGAAGACCACTTTAAATTCAGAGCTTGTTTTGGTAGAGCGGCAAGCACTTCACCACGTGGCACACCCACCTTATCAACAAGCACCCGAACTAAACCGCGCTCCAAAGCCCAAACTTCATCCACTTGCTTACGCATCGTGTCACAAAGTTTTTCTACTGACTTGGCTGTTAAACGGAATCCCATCAATTCATTACGAATCGCTTCTTGTGCTTTTTTGTAGCCAGGAGAGTTGTAACCTTCTTTCTCATGAGCTTTGCGCATCTTTTCAAATTGATTGCGGATCACCACGAACTTAACCAAAGAAAGCTGCTTTAATTCTTCAAGCTGCTTAGCGGACGCAGTATTACCACCGCCGCCACCGCCGCCCTCATCTTCACCCTCTTCGCCTTCCTCATCTTCAAGAGGCTCTTCTTCTTCAACGGCAGTCATTGGGATGTCTTCTGCATTTGGATCAACCAAACCATCGACAAACTCATCGATCTCCATCGTACCTTCTTCGATTTTCTTGACGTTATCCAAAATCTCAGAAATCGTCACAGGACATGCTGACAATGCCATCACCATCTCTTTAAGACCGGCTTCAATCTTCTTGGCAATGACAATCTCGCCTTCACGAGTCAAAAGATCAACTGTGCCCATTTCACGCATGTACATACGGACCGGATCGGTTGTTCTTCCGAACTCAGAGTCAACGGTTGATAAAGCTGCTTCAGCTTCTTCTTCAGCTTCCTCTTCGGTTGTGGCAGAAGGTGCGTTTTCATTCAACAACAATGTTTCTGCGTCTGGTGCTTGTTCGTAAACAGTGATGCTGATGTCGCTCAACAAGTTGATCAGTGTTTCCAATGAATCTGAATCAGAGATTTCATCTGACATCACGTCGTTGATTTCGCCATGCGTCAAGTAGCCGCGTGACTTACCCATCTTGATCAAATGCTTCAAGCGGGCACGGCGCAACTCTTGCTGCTCTTCACTGCCTAATTTCTGGGCATTGAACTCTTGCAATAATGCTTTTTCTTTTGCTTTGCGATCGCGTGCTTTTTGACGGTCGGTGCGGTTATCCACATTTGGATCTACTGGCTCGACTGGTTTTGGTTTACGACCACGTGTCTTTTTAATTGGCTCGCCATTCTCATCAGTGGCAACAGCCAAACTTGCTGCTTCTTCCTTAGCTTTCTTGGCTTTTAGTTTTTCGGCTTTGGCCAATTCTTTAGCCAATGCTTTGGCTAACTTAGCTTCTTCTCTTAACTCTTTTGCTGTCTTAACAGCAACTTTTGCTGGCTTTTCTGCCTTTGTTGGCTTGGCTGATTTAGCTGATTTAGCTGGAACCTTAGCGGCTGCTTTTTTTGCTACAGGCTTAGCTGCTGCTTTTTTAGGTGCCGGCTTGGCAACTGCTTTGACAGGTTTTTTAGCCAAAGGCTTTACCGCAGCTTTTTTAGCAACTGGCTTCTTGGCCGCTGGTTTGGCTGTTGGTTTTTTGCCTACAGGCTTGGCTGCTGCTTTTTTAGGTGCTGGCTTGCTTGATTTTTTAGCTGCTGGTTTAGCTACTGGCTTGCTGGCTTTTTTGGCTACAGGCTTAGCTGCTGCTTTTTTAGGTGCAGGCTTCTTAGCTACTGGCTTTGCACTGACTTTTTTAGGGCTTGCCTTGGAAACAACTTTTTTGGCTTTGGATGCTGGCATAATGTTAGTACTCACTCACTTTAATAGACTAAGAAGTTACAAAACTGCTAACTTATTGAATTTCATTAGAAATTCGGAAACCTTGTATTATAGTCGGTGAGTTACAGTTTTTCCAGATTATTTGAGTTTTGTCATTAATTGACGATAGCGCTCAACATCACCTTCCTGGGTTTGACCAGCGGCTATTCTGGCAGCAATTTCGGTCATTTGATCCTTTAAATCAACATGTTCCAATTTTTTGAGGGTGCTGTAAAAGTCCTCTTTGGCAATATCCTCGGTTAAATCACTTTGCATGATTCTTTCTCGCAGGATGGCATAAGACTTGGCCAAAGGCGCCCGATCCAATTGTTCCTGAAAAACCGCAAAACCCACATTAGATGGCATTTGCTCACACTGAAAAATCAAATCCTCCATCAATGCCATGGCTTTCTCTGATCTTTTTTGGGCAGCACCCAAAATCAGACGCTTTGCTTCAGGCTCAAGTTTTCTGGCAAAGAAAGGGAATTGCAAAAGAATTCTTAAGATTTGCTCTGCCAAATCTGTTGGTGCCGTGGGTGGAGGGCCCGATGAAACGGGTGCTTTCTTGGTCCATGGTTTTTTACCATTCGAGCCAGCCCCACTCATGTATTTATCATTTCCGGCATTACTGACCGGCGTCATTTGTTTTGGCTCAAGAACCGGCTTAAATCCACAAAACGATTCCAACTCTACCGGGGTGATGCCAACTCTTTGGGCCAACTCACGGATCAATTGAGCTCTCAATGCAATCGCAGGCATGGATAACAACAGTGGCTTCGCTGCGTGTTGCGTTTGTGCTCTACCTTCAGGTGTATTCCAATCGTGCCCCTCGTTGGCCACCTGAATTAAAAATGAAGATAGCGGCATCGCTTGGCGAATAGCTTCTTCAAACGCTGGAGCCCCACGCTCTCTGACAAAACTATCCGGATCATGCTCAGTTGGTAAAAATAAGAATTTAATTTCTTTGTCATCTGCCATCATCGGCAGACACGCTTCAAGCGCTCTCTTCGCAGCTCGCTGACCTGCAGCATCACCGTCGAATGAAAAAATGATGCGATCAGTTTGACGCATCAAGGCTCTGACGTGATTGGCTGTGCATGCTGTACCTAAAGTCGCCACACCATTGGCAAAGCCCAATTGAGCAAGTGCCACCACATCCATATAACCTTCACAAACAATCACGTATCCCTTATCTCTGATGGCTTGTCGTGCTTCAAATAAGCCATACAAAGTATTGCCTTTAGAGAACAGTGGTGTCTCTGGAGAATTTAAATATTTAGGTTCACCCGCATCCAAGATACGACCACCAAAAGCAATCACCTGTCCCTTGGGGTTGCGAATCGGGAACATGATTCGATCACGAAAGCGGTCATAGCGTTTGGCATCAGATTGAATAATCAATCCGGCTTCAACCAAAACGTTGGCGATTGAGTCTTGAGAATATGAACCAAAAACTGCTTCCAATCCTTGCCAAGATTCTGGTGCGTAACCTAAGTTAAATCGTTTAGCGATTTCTCCGCTCAGGCCACGACCTTTTAAGTAATCAATCGCTCGTGTGTTTTGTTTTAGCTGCTGCTTGTACCAATCAGCGGCTGGTGACATGACTTCACTCAGAGCAATGGCTTGCTGCTGTTTAGCAAGGTCTTGGGGTCTGCGCTCTTCACGTGGCACGGTCAAGCCAGCAGATCTTGCCAGCTCTTCAATGGAATCCACATACGTTAGACCTGAGTGCTCCATGAGAAAGCTGATGGCAGAGCCATGAGCTCCACAACCAAAGCAGTGATAGAACTGTTTGGTTGGTGACACACTGAAGGATGGAGACTTCTCGTTATGAAAGGGGCACAAACCCTGAAAGTTCGCGCCCGCTTTTTTCAATGTCACATGACGTCCAACAACCTCGACGATATCGATGCGATTTAATAAATCAGCAATGAAGGATTGAGGAATCATGTTGCTAGTCTATGGCAATTCTTTATTTTGTTAAAGCAGCTTTCACTTGAGCAGAGACAACACCCATGTCGGCTTTACCAGCCAATTGTGATTTAACAAGGCCCATGACCTTGCCCATGTCTTGCGGGCCAGCCGCACCAACCTCAGCCACTGCTTTTGCAACCACCGCAGCCACTTCAGCTTCAGACATTTGCTCTGGCATGTATGCCTGCAAAACAATCAGTTCAGCATTTTCAATCGCCACCAAGTCATCACGCTTGGCCGCCTGAAATTGAGAAATAGAGTCTTTGCGTTGCTTGATCAATTTTTCAATGATGGCAACCACTGCGGCATCATCTAATTCAATGCGCTCATCCACTTCTTTTTGCTTCATGGCGGCTAGCAATAAACGGATGGTTCCCAAGCGAGCAGTGTCTTTTGCGCGCATGGCATTTTTCATATCTTCTGTGATTTGGTCTTTTAAGCTCATCTTTACTCCTCAAATGAAAAAACCCACTGCGGGATAACCGTCAGTGGGTTTGTCTTATCCCAAGGCTAGAAATCCAGCCTGAGAAAAAATTAATACATTTTCTTAGGCAACATCTGGCTGCGAATACGCTTGTAATGGCGTTTAGCAGCAGCAGCTTTCAAGCGCTTGCGCTCAGCTGTTGGCTTTTCGTAGAACTCACGAGCACGTAACTCAGTCAAAAGACCGTTCTTCTCGATGGTGCGCTTGAAACGGCGCAGTGCTACTTCAAATGGTTCGTTTTCGCGTAAGCGGATTGTTGTCATGCTGTAGTTCTCTAAATAGGATCTGAAAAAAAAGTCAGAAAAAACTGTAAAACGAGATTGTAGCACGGCAAAATACAGTCATGCGAGTACTTGGTATAGAAACTTCTTGTGATGAAACAGGTGTGGCAATTGTCGATACAGCCCCCTGGGAGGCCGGGAAGCCTGCTGGGATGGGCTTATTAAGCCAAGCCCTGTACTCTCAGATCGCCATGCACATTGATTACGGCGGCGTGGTACCCGAATTAGCCTCTCGAGACCACATCAAAAGAATCATACCTCTTATAAATCAAGTACTTAAAGAAACTCCTGGGGGCATAAAAGACATCGACGCGATCGCTTTTACCCAAGGCCCGGGTCTGGCCGGGGCACTTTTGGTCGGCGCATCCGTGGCAAAAGGGATGGCTTTGGCCCTGAATAAGCCTGTTTTGGGCATTCATCACCTCGAAGGTCACCTTCTTTCACCCCTCTTGGCAGACGATGCCAATATTCAGTTCCCATTTGTGGCCTTATTGGTCTCAGGCGGGCACACGCAACTCATGAAAGTCACTGGGGTGGGCGAGTATTCGATCCTTGGAGAAACTCTGGATGATGCTGCCGGTGAGGCCTTTGATAAAACCGCCAAGATGTTGGGTTTGAGTTATCCAGGCGGGCCAGCTGTCTCAAATTTAGCTAAAACTGGCAACCCGAGCACTCATCAATTTCCAAGACCAATGAAACATTCTGGTGATTTAGATTTTTCATTTGCTGGCTTAAAAACATCGGTGCTGACCCAAGTTAAAAAAGTGTCCGCTGCCAATGACGGTCATTTAAGTGATTCCGCTAAAGCCGATGTTGCCAGAGGGTTCGTTGATGCCATTGTGGAAGTGCTGGTCAGTAAATCTATTAACGCCTTAAAACAAACTGGTTTAACAACCTTGGTGGTGGCTGGTGGAGTTGGCGCTAACGAGCAACTCAGAGAATCCCTGGGACAGTCTTGCGCCAGAGAAGGATTTTCAGTTCATTACCCACCGATGCATTTGTGCACCGATAACGGTGCCATGATTGCTTTTGCTGGTGCCATGCGTCTTAAGAAAAATCCCCAACTTGCAAGCAAACATTGGGGATTTGATGTGAAGCCTAGATGGCCTCTGGATGATTTAGTTTGACTGAATCAATGCATAAGCACTGTGATTGTGGATTGATTCAAAGTTTTCAGCTTCAACCACAAACGATTTAATTCTTGCATCTGCCTTTAGTCGACCAGCAACATCACGCACCAAATCTTCAACAAACTTTGGATTGTCGTAGGCTCTTTCAGTCACATACTTTTCATCTGGACGCTTTAACAAGCCCCACAATTCACATGAAGCCTCTGCTTCAGCGATTCTGACCAAATCTTCAATACTTAAATCAACATCTTTTTGCAAAGTCACATTCATCGTGACATGTGAACGTTGATTGTGAGCACCATAGTCAGCAATCTCTTTTGAGCATGGGCACAAACTTGTGACAGGGACAACGGCCTGTAATTTCAAATCCACCTCTACTTGGCCCTTCACATTTTTAGCGTTGGCAACCCAAGTCACATCGTAATCAAGCAAACTCTGTACACCTGAGATGGGTGCCGTTTTATTGATGAAGTGAGTGTATTTGAGAGAAATCTGACCAGCCTGCGCTTCGAGCAAAGGCAACATTTTGCTAATCATCGAACGCATCTCTTGGGCATTCAAAGGCGCATGGCTGTCTTGTAACAAAGCGATAAAGCGGGACATGTGAGTACCCTTTTTATCTGCTGGCAATAAAACATCCAAATCAATCATGGCAACGCTTGGTTGCACGCCTGATTCGGTTTTGACTTGAATAGGATGGCGCACGCCACGTATACCCACGCGATCAATCACGATGTTGCGATGGTCAACGGACGACTGAACATCTGCCATGGCAGATGTTTTTAGGAAAGATGTGTTGAAGTCATTCATGGCTATATTGTCCTGCAATTTTACGCCGCTTGCTGTTTTAATGAAATTTCCAGCTTATTTGAAATGGCTTTTCTGATACCTGCAGCATCCAAACCACACTCTTTCATTAGCAAGGCATGGTCACCATGATCAACGAATCGATCGGGCAAACCAAGCACCAAAGTGGCCACTTCTATGCCTGCTGTTGATAAGGCTTCCAAGCAAGCACTGCCAGCGCCACCACCAATGGCACCTTCTTCGAGTGTGACAATCAAATCATGCTCTCTGGCCATTTTGCAAACGAGATCAACATCCAATGGTTTGATGAAGCGCATATTGACCACTGTGGCATCAAAGTCAGGTGCAACCTCAAGGGCTGGGTACAACAAAGTACCAAACGCAAGAATCGCTACTTTTTTACCTTGCAGACCTGAGGTGCTGCGTCTGATTTCAGCTTTACCCAGCGGCAATTCTTTGAGCTCTTTACTCGCAACAGCGCCCACGCCAGCGCCGCGCGGATAACGCACAGCCGATGGATGATTTTGTTTAAAGGCAGTGGTGAGTAAATCACGGCACTCTGCTTCATCCGCAGGAGCCATTAACAACATGTTTGGGATACAACGCAAATAAGGAATGTCATAAGCGCCCGCATGGGTAGCGCCGTCAGCACCAACCAAACCTGAACGATCCATCGCAAAGACAACTGGCAAATCTTGTAAAGCCACATCATGAATTAATTGATCGTAACCACGCTGCAGGAATGTTGAGTAAATCGCAACAACCGGCTTCATGCCCTCACAAGCCAAACCACCAGCAAATGTCACCGCATGTTGCTCAGCAATTCCAACATCAAAATAACGATCGGGGAAGCGTGCCTCAAAATCAACCAAGCCAGATCCTTCGCGCATCGCTGGCGTGACCGCCACTAAGCGCTTGTCTGCCTCAGCCATATCGCAGACCCATTCACCAAAAACTTGTGTGAATGTTTTTTTACTTGGTGTACTTGGTTTTGCAGGCGCAATACCTTGCGCCGGATCAAACTTGCCTGGGCCGTGATAAAGAATTGGATCGGCTTCTGCCAACTTATAACCCTGCCCTTTTTTGGTGACCACATGCAAAAACTGTGGGCCTTCGCCCTCAAGGGCCAAACGTCTGACGTTTTGGAGAGTCGGTATCAAAGAGTCAAGATCATGACCATCAATGGGGCCAATGTAATTAAAGCCAAACTCTTCAAAAATAGTTCCAGGCACAACCATGCCCTTGGCGTGCTCTTCTAATCTTTTGGCAAATTCTCGCAAAGGTGGCGCCATGGATAAAACACTGTCCAAACCTTTTTTGGTCGCAGCGTAAAAACGACCGCTCATCAAGCGAGCCAAATAACGATTCAAGGCGCCGACTGCCGGTGAAATAGACATATCGTTATCGTTTAAAACAACCACCAATGGTAAGTCTTTGTGAATACCACCGTTGTTCAGAGCTTCAAAAGCCATGCCAGCACTCATCGCACCATCACCAATCACCGCAACGGCCACACGCTTCTCACCTTGTGCGCGAGCGCCCAGAGCCATACCAATGGCTGCGGAAATACTGGTTGAGGAATGTGCTGTTCCAAAAGTATCGTATTCACTTTCAGAACGACGTGGGAAACCTGAGATGCCACCATACTGTCTCAAAGTGCCCATGCGCTCACGACGACCTGTCAAAATTTTATGCGGGTAACTTTGATGACCCACATCCCAAATCAAACGGTCATAGGGTGTTTGAAAGACATAATGCAAAGCAACGGTTAACTCAACGGTGCCCAAGTTAGACGACAGATGTCCGCCAGTCTTTGAGACAGAATCCAGCAAAAATTCGCGCAACTCTGCAGCAAGCTTTGGTAATTGATCCCGACTTAACTCTCGTAAATCTTTTGGATCATCAATTGTTTTAAGCAAATCAGTCATAAGCTATTTTAATTGCAGTCATGATGACTGCTATCAGTTCTCTCTAATCAGTTCTCTCTATTCACCACTTTACTGGCAATGGCTCTTAGTAGTTCAGCATTGTCGCCCCAAATGCTAAGACTATCGAGAGCTTCTTGATGTAATTGTCTTGCAAACTCCCTCGCACCATCCAAACCCATCAAAGATACAAACGTTGGTTTGTTAGCAGCGGCATCTTTTCCGGCAGTTTTGCCCAAAGTTTGACTGTCTGAACTTGCATCCAAAATATCATCCACCACCTGAAAAGCCAAACCTAAAGCACTGGCAAAAACATCCAAGGATTTTTTTTCTTGCTCATTCAAATGAATTGCAATTGCACCGATTTGCACAGCAGCCCTTAACAGAGCTCCTGTTTTTAAACGGTGCATTTGTTCTAGTTCATTTTTTTTCAACTGTTTGCCAACGCTGGCTAAATCAATCGCTTGACCGCCAGCCATACCAGCCAAACCACCAGCCATACTCAGACTTGTGATGACTTGTACTTTTTGAGCATCATTGAGAGCGCTTTGGGCAATCAGCTGAAACGCCATGGTTTGCAGGGCATCGCCCACTAATAAGGCGCTGGCCTCATCAAATGCTTTGTGAACAGTTGGCCTGCCACGACGTAGATCATCGTTATCCATGCACGGTAAATCATCGTGAACCAATGAATACGTATGAAACAACTCAACAGCCACTGCGCAGGCATCAATTCCTGGCAACTGGTCTAACTCTTTACCCGCAAGACTGGCTGTTGCATAAACCAATAATGGGCGAACTCTTTTGCCGCCCCCTGTAGCGGCATAGTGCATGGCAGTCTTTAAGCCTGATGCAGCCGATACTTGATCATCAAAAGATTTTAGGATGGCCTGATCCACACGTTCTATTGAACGTTGCAACCAGACAGAAGTTGAATCACTCAGTTTCAAACTATCCCTTAGCCCTCAACCCTGAACCATCTTCACTTGTTGCTCAACCTGCTCTAAAACATGTTGGCAATGCTTCAACAATTCAGCGCCACGCTTGTATGCAGTCAAGGTGTCTTCTAGACTTAACTTGCCCGATTCCATGGTCGCGATCAAACCTTCGAGCTCAGATACCGCGTCCTCATAACGAAGATCAGCACTCAAAGAAGTGGAAGAAGCAGAAGCTGCTTCAGCGCCAGTCTTTTTAGGCATAAAAATCCCTTTTATTTGATAAAAAACAATTCACTGACCGATTTTAAGGCTTTAGGGACGGTTATAATCTTTTTCCCTATCCAATATCGACCCGTCGATGGTTGGATTGGTTATTCCGCTTAGCTTCGGCTGACTTTTTTCGGGGGTGGGAAGAATGACTAATCTAGCTAGCGCGCAGCATCTTGCGCAGTCCAAGCTACAACTGCCAGTATCGGCTTACTTTGATGCAGAGCTGTATCAAAGAGAAATTGACCTGCTTTTTAAGCAGGGGCCTGGTTACGTCGGTCACGAGCTCATGGTTCCAGAAATTGGTGACTATCAAACATTAAGTGCCGAGAATGAAGGTCGTGTCTTAATTCGCAATGATCAAGGGATTGAACTGCTCTCCAATGTGTGTCGCCACCGTCAAGCCATCATGCTCAACGGACGCGGTCACGTCGATAACATCGTTTGCCCATTACATCGCTGGACTTACAAAACTGATGGCACCTTATTGGGCGCACCACACTTTGATGATCAACCTTGCTTGAATTTAGGCAAGAGCCCTTTGCAAAATTGGCAAGGTCTTTTATTTGAAGGCCCAAGAGATGTTCACGCTGACTTGATGAACATGGGTATCTCAAAAGATCTAGATTTCTCTGGATACATGTTGGATCACGTTGAGGTTCATGAATGTAACTACAACTGGAAAACATTCATTGAAGTCTATCTAGAGGACTATCACGTTGAACCCTTCCACCCTGGCTTGGGTAAATTTGTCTCTTGCGAGGATTTATCTTGGCAATTTGAAGACTGGTTCAGCGTTCAGACGGTTGGCATTAAAAATCAATTGAAGCATGCTGGCTCACCAACCTACCAACGTTGGCACGATGCTGTTTTAAAAACACATCCAGAAAAAATGCCTAAACATGGCGCCATTTGGTTAACTTACTACCCCAACATCATGGTGGAGTGGTACCCGGGCGTTTTGTGTGTATCAACCCTGCAACCAATGGGCGTGAATAAAACCAGAAACATTGTTGAGTTTTATTACCCAGAAGAGCTTGCATTGTTTGAACGTGAGTTCATTGAAGCAGAGAGAGCTGCTTACATGGAAACATGCATTGAAGATGATGAAATTGCAGAACGCATGGATCAAGGTAGAAAAGCGCTTCTTGATCGTGGCGTGAATGAGGTGGGACCATATCAAAGCCCCATGGAAGATGGTATGCAACACTTCCATGAGTGGTACAGAAAAGCGATGTCATACAAGTAAAGGATTCATCATGTTATTGATTGAGGCTGCTCAACTAAAGAGTGATTTGGAATCAGGTGAAGATCTATTGTTATTTGATACCCGCTTTGATTTGACCAACCCCAAGGCAGGGTATGAGTCCTACTTGAATGGCCACATTCCATCTGCGATCTACGTTGATGTTGATCATGATTTGTCCTCTGAGAAAAGTGGTCAAAATGGTAGACACCCTTTACCAACGATTGAGCAGTGGGTCAAAACATGCGCGGGTCTTGGCATCACAAAGAATAGCAACATTGTCATTTATGACAATCAGTCTTGCATCTTCGCTTCGAGAATGTGGTGGATGTTAAGAGCCACAGGTCATACCCATGTTCGATTACTGAATGGTGGCTATGGATCTTGGTTGACCGCTGGTTTTGCAAACGAGAAAGCCGATAATCAAAAGCCGAATCCATCTACCGCAGCATCGAACTCGACCGACACCATTTCTTTTAAAGATGTGCTTTTAGCTTCTGATGTTCTGGATAACTTATCAAGCAAAAGATTCTTGGTGCTAGATGCTCGCTCAGCCGATCGCTTTCGTGGAGAGAATGAAACGCTTGATCCTGTTGGCGGACACATTCCTGGTGCGATCAATCGTTTCTTCAAGAATAATTTGGATGCCAATGGCCAATTCAAATCAGCTGATATCTTGGCAAAAGAGTTCAAAGACTTGATTGGCGAAACACCGAGTGAATCAATCGTTCATCAATGTGGCTCAGGCATCACTGCTTGCCACAATATGTTTGCCATGGAATTGGCTGGTTTGAAATCATCCATGATTTACCCGGGCAGTTGGAGTGAGTGGTGTGCAGATCCTGCCCGCCCCATTGAAAAGTAAATCAGTTAATTAATTGATTGATTGAATATTCAAAGAATGTTCATCAAGACAGTGGTCTTGATGAACATGGCCTTAATGGCTGTGACCCAAATGACTGATCTCTGAAACAACCAAAACCAAAGCCACACCAAGAACAATCAAAAAGATTTGCTCAAGGGACTCTTTGAGCTTTGGACGTCTGTGCATCTGCGGCATTAAATCGCTCACTGCGATGTAAATGAAGCTACTAGAAGCCAATACGATGACATATGGGATCAATGCTTGAGCGCTGTCCAAAAAGAAATAGCCAAGTACGCCGCCAATCACTGCCATCATGCTAGAAATGAAGTTGTAGAGCAACGCCTTTGCTTTACTAAACCCAGCGTTGAGTAAAACAATGAAGTCTCCAACCTCTTGTGGAATCTCATGTAAGACAATCGCAACAGCAGTCAAAATACCAATTTGTGGATCCACTAAAAATGCTGCTGCGATCAAGATGCCATCGGCAAAATTATGCAGGCCGTCGCCCAATAAAATAACCCAACCACTCTTACCAGCAGACTCAGCATCATGACCATGATGATGACCATGCCCATCATGCTCGTGGTGGTGGCTGTGCCTTAAGAGCGCAGCCTTCTCCAGAATAAAGAAGCCCAACAATCCTGCGAGCAAGGCAATGAACAAAGATGAAACATCAGCGCCTGGAGTTTTAAAAGCTTCTGGAAGAGAATGTAATAAAGCGGTCGCCAATAAAACGCCGACCGATAGACTCACCATCTTATTGACCATTCTTGATAGAACAGTCAGAGATAAGCTTGCTGCAGCAGTGATACTCAATACCCCGGCCACCGTGGTGGCCAGGATGATCCAAACTAATGTCATACAACCCCTTGTTGCTTGAACCAGGCTAAGCACTTGTTCCAACCATCTTTGGCTGGACCTTCGCGATAAGTATTCCGGTAATCAGCGTGAAAAGCATGAGGTGCATCTGGATAAATTTCAAAACGAGACGCTTGCGCAGCTTTGTTGGTTTTGGCTGCTGCCAAAGCCTGCTTCATCTGGTCTACGCTTTCTAAAGAAATACCTGTATCGGCTCCACCATACAAGCCAAGAACCGGGGCTTTCATTTGCGCTGCAACGTCTACTGGGTGCAGTGGGTTGTTAGGTGTTTTATCGCCAACCACTCGACCATACCAAGCCACACCTGCTCGCATTTGCGGAAGTTGTGCACAAGCCAACCATGTGATGCGACCACCCCAACAAAAACCAGTGATACCAACTCGCTTCACATCACCGCCATTTTTGCCAGCCCAATCAATGCCAGCTTGCACATCTGCCAACACTTGATCATCTGGTGTTTTACCAACAATCTCTTTCAAGATTTCTGCCATGGTGCCTAAAGTATTCGGGTCCCCAGCTCTTACAAAGAATTCTGGTGCAATCGCCAAATATCCCATCTTGGCAAATCTTCTCGCCACATCAGCGATGTATTCATGAACGCCAAAAATTTCACTGACCACAAAAACCACAGGCAAGCCATTTTTTGCTGCCTTCTTTGGTCTTGCCACATAGGCAGGAACATCAAATCCTTTAGATTTAAAAGTCACTTCTTGCGCATCAATGCCATCAAAGTTTGTTTGAATGGCCTGCGCTAAAACTGGTTCAGCAGCAGCAACATATCCCAAACCAACCGTTGCAACAGCGCCAGTCTTTAAAAAACTGCGGCGATCAGTGCCAGTGTTATTCAATAGTGACTCTGCTTCTTTGATTAGATTCTTATCCACAGCATTCTCCTTTAGTCATTGTTTTCTTAAGTGATTGTTTTCTTAAGCCATTATTTAATCAATGGGCTTCTTCCCAATTTGAACCAACTCCAACTTCAACCAACAGCGGCACCTTCAATGATGCAACGCCCGTCATCAGCTTTGGTAAGTTTTCTTTCACCAACTCTAGCTCGGACTCAGGTACCTCAAGCACCAATTCATCATGGACTTGCAAAAGCATACATGTTTCCAGGTGATTTTCCTCTATCCAATCCTGAACTGCAATCATTGCTAATTTAATCAAATCAGCAGCAGTTCCTTGCATTGGGGCATTGATAGCCGCTCTTTCAGCACCCTGGCGACGCATGCCATTGGCACTTCTGATCTCAGGCAACCACAAACGACGCCCAAAAACAGTTTCCACATAGCCCGTTTCCTTGGCCCGAACTCTTGTGCTGGCCATGTAATCAGCCACACCTGGGTACCTTGCAAAATAGGTATCGATGTACTGCTGTGCAGCTGATCGTTCGATACCCAAATTACCGGCCAGGCCAAAAGCACTCATGCCATAGATCAAGCCAAAATTAATCACCTTGGCATAACGTCTTTGCTCTGAACTAACTTGATCAAGCGCCACATGAAACATTTCAGCGGCTGTGGCCTTATGAATATCTTCACCTGCTGCAAAAGCTTTTAACAAGCTTTCGTCTTCGGCAATATGGGCCATGATGCGCAATTCAATTTGAGAGTAATCGGCTGAAACCATGACTGATCCAGGTTTAGCAATAAAGGCTTCTCGAATCTTTCTGCCTTCTTCTGTTCTGACTGGAATATTTTGTAAATTTGGCTCACTCGAAGCCAAGCGCCCAGTCACAGCCACCGCCTGAGAGTAGTTCGTGTGAACCCTGCCAGTCTTAGGGTTGACCATTCTTGGCAATTTTTCAATATAAGTTGATTGCAACTTGGCCAAGCTTCTGTAGTCCAAGATTCTGGCTGGCAAAGGATAGTTCTCCGCCAACTTTTGCAACACCTCTTCATCAGTAGATGGTGCGCCAGAAGGTGTTTTTTTAACAACGGGTAATTCAAGTTTGCCAAATAGTATTTCTGCGATTTGCTTGGGTGACTGAATGTTGAAAGGCTGACCGGCCAGCTCATGAATTTGTTTTTCTAATTCAAGTAAACGCTGTCCAACAATTTGTCCTTGAGCAGCCAACTTAGCGCTGTCAATCAAAATACCATTGCGCTCCATCACCGCAAGCGCCAGCATCGCAGGCATTTCAATCTTGCGATAAATGTGCAGTAACTTTTCATCAGCTTCAATGGCTGGATACATCGCATGATGAAGTCTTAGAGTGATATCAGCATCTTCAGCGGCATATTGCGTGGCAGTTTCAAGATTCACTTGATCAAAAGTGATTTGATGCACACCTTTGCCGCAAACCTCTTCATAGGCAATGGTTTTTTCACCCAAATGGCGCATGGCCAAACTGTCCATGTCGTGACTTCTGTGAGACTCTAAAACATAAGATTGCAAGAGTGTGTCGTGCTGAATACCTTTCAACTTAATGCCACAACCATCAAAAATATGAATGTCATATTTAAGGTTTTGGCCAAGCTTGGCATGCTCATCACTCTCTAACCAGGGTTTGAGTTTTTCAAGAACTGATTTTTTATCCAATTGATCTTCATTGGTGCTGTGAGCCAAGGGGATGTAGCAAGCCTCCCCAGGTGAAACAGCCAATGAAATACCCACGAGATCAACCCTGAGAGCATCCAAACCGGTTGTTTCTGTATCAACACACGTCAAAGCTGCTGAATTGATTTTCTTTAACCAAACCTCGAGCTCAGCATCAGTGGTCACACATGAATAGTGACGCTCGATTTTTTCGGTGGGGAGTTCCGCCACAAAGCCCAGCAGGTCTCCGCCTGACAACTCTTTTACTTCAGTTGTTTTTGCTGCTGATTCTGAAGTTCCTGCGTCAGCTTCTTTTTGCCCTACTGGAGCAGATGATCCGCGATCTAAATCTCTCAACAAAGATTTAAATCCAAACTGTGTGAATAACTCTCTGAGAGTTTCTTTATCTTCTGACTTTGCATGCAGCTCATGCAAACCAATTAAATGCTCATTTAGATCACAATCAATTTTGACCGTGACCAATTCTCTGGCTTTAGGCAACCAATCGAGGCTAGCACGTAAATTCTCACCAACAACGCCCTTCACCTCAGCAGATCGCTTCATCAACTCATCCAAGGTGCCAAATTCAGTCAACCATTTGACGGCAGTTTTAGGGCCCGCCTTAGGCACGCCAGGAACGTTGTCCACACTATCGCCCATGATGGAGAGGTAATCGACAATTCTTTCAGGTGGAACGCCAAATTTATTCAATACACCAGCGCTATCTAAACGCTCTTCTGTCATGGTGTTGATCAAGCTAATACCGGGCTCCACCAATTGAGCCAAATCTTTATCACCCGTTGAAATAAGAACATTCCAATTGGCTGCCTTGGCCTGTTTGGCCAAAGTTCCGATCACATCATCAGCTTCAATGCCAGGCACAACCAACACAGGCCAACCCATGGCGCGCACGACTTGATGGATTGATTCAATCTGCATCGCCAAATCTTCTGGCATGGATGAACGATTGGCTTTGTACTCTGGGTACATCTCATCGCGAAATGTTTTGCCTTTGGCATCAAACACACAAGCGATGTGATCAGCGTCTAATTCTGTTCTTGCACGCCTCATCATATTGACCATGCCTTGAATCGCACCAGTTGGAAAACCTTGCGCATTGCGCAAATCTGGCATGGCGTGAAAGGCACGGTAGAGGTAGCTAGAACCGTCAACTAGCAAAAGGCGATGTGTAGACATCCCACAATCGTACAATTGATGAATGATGACCCCGACTTTTTCTCAAATGAACCCCTCAAAAAACACGCCATTGAAGCTTGTTTTAAGTGGGCTAACTCTGGCTTTAATCCTTGTATCTCAAGGACTTATGGCGCAGAGCGCGCAAGGTTTGAGTGCCGAGGAATTGCAAAGAATCAATCAGCAACCGATTGCACCAAAAGTCAAAAATAATGCTGAAACTGGCAAATTGTCTGAAAAAAAGCCAACTTTTCAGCATCAAGAGGCAGATGGCACCACCATCAAAGAATACAAAGAGGGTGGTAAAGCAACTGAGATCGTTGTCGAAAGTCCCATGGGGACTCGCTATGAAATGAGCACCCCTGCTGATGCGGCATCACCCAAAATCAGAGATCAGAACGTCAATCGTGTACCAACCATTCGAATGCCCTTTTAATAGTCATGGCGGTTTTCACATCAGTCACTCTCGATGAAGTCAATGCTTGGTTGCAAAAGAACTACCGAGTCGGAACCGCTTCAGAAATAAAAGGCATCAGCACCGGTATCGAGAATTCTAATTTTTTCTTGACCACTCAAACAGGCGGAACTCAAGAAGAATTTGTTTTGACTTTGTTCGAGCGCTTATCAAAAGAGCAATTACCCTACTATTTAGAGTTGATGGAACATCTGTCAAAAAAAGGTGTCAAGGTTCCAGCCCCGATTAGAGACAATGCTCATCAGATTGTTGGTGACTTAAATGGTAAGCCTGCAACCATCGTTACAAAGCTTTCTGGAAAATCATTTTTAAATCCTTCGGTGCGTCATTGCGAATTGGTGGGTGATGCCTTGGCCAAAATGCATTTAGCAGGCCTTGACTTCCAGTCCTCACAAGCAAACCTGCGCAGCATCGATTGGTGGAAAAATACTGTTCCCTTGGTCATTCCCCACCTGAATAAAGCCCAAGATCAACTGATTCAGTCAGAGCTTGCAGCGCAAATAGATTTTTTCAATAGTGTCGAATACAAATCCTTGCCTTCAGGACCAAGCCATTGCGACTTGTTCAGAGACAATGTCTTGTTTGATAACTCATCTGGTGAAGATGAACTCGGTGGGTTTTTTGATTTTTACTTTGCTGGTAACGATAAATGGTTATTTGATTTAGCAGTCACCATCAATGACTGGTGCATCGATTTGGCCACTGGTGAGATTGATCAAGCTAGATACACAGGCATGATTGAAATGTATCAAGCCATTAGACCTTTTGAAACGGCTGAAATTAATTCTTGGAACATGATGTTGCGTGCAGCCGCTTTGCGCTTCTGGGTGTCTCGCCTCTGGGACTATCATCTACCTCGAGAGGCAAAAATGCTGACCCCGCATGACCCTACTCATTTTGAGAGAATTCTGATTTCACGTCGTGAGTTAATCTCTAACATTCCACATCACTCTGGTAAATATGCAACTAAATAAAGCACCTTCCGGCGACGGTTACGTATGGGTAAGACAAGGCTTTTGGCTTTTTAAGAAAAATCCATTGGCATTTTTAATGCTGGTGTTTCTTTATGTCTTCATTGCGCAATTTGCAATCCTCATCCCCGTGTTCGGAGTTTTTGCGGTTTTGCTTTTAACTCCAGCTCTCACTGTGGGCTTCATGACAGCTTGTCAAATGGTTATTCGCGGAGAGCGGGTGATGCCCACTGTTTACCTTGCAGGCTTCAGAGGAACCGATTCAATCACCAAAAAGAATTTGTTGGTTTTGGGCACAGTTTATGCCTTCGCTATTTTAATTTTGAGTTTGATCGCCAGCGCTTTCATTGACTTCAAACAATTGGTCACTCTGTTAACACAACAGAAAGAACCGACCATCAGAGACGTTCAAGGTTTGTACACTGGATTGACCATTGGACTTCTTCTTTACTTACCAGTGGCGATGGTGATGTGGTTCGCACCAGTCTTGGTCGCCTGGGAAAAAATGTCAGTGGCTCAAGCGCTTTTCTCAAGTTGGATTGCTTGCTGGACCAATAAAGCTGCGTTTATTTTCTATTTGATGATTTGGGCAGTTCTGATTGTTGCTGTGCCATTTTTCTTGGAAGCATTGCTTGATAGCATTGGTCTCAGAACCGCCATTCCTTTCATCATCCCACCTTATTCAATGGCAGCTCTGACAGTGATGTACTGTTCATTCTTTGCCACCTGGAAGGCTTGCTTCAATAAAGAATGATTAATCAATGGCGGTTAATTTAGCAATCGCCAGTTGCAACCATTTAGGCCCATGACGATTGAAGTTCACATTGGCCTTGGCTTGATCAGCTTGACCTTCAATGGCCAAAATTCTTCCTTCACCAAATTTTGTGTGAAACACACTTTGCCCAACTCTGAAGCCATGCCCATTGTCTTTTTGCGGCAAGCTACTGATGGGCACCGTGATAGCACTGTTTCTAGAGAAATTCGGAATCGTTGCTGCAGGACCGCCCCAATCACTGCCTTCAGACCATGAGGGCATTCTGGTGGTGGTTGTGCCACTGCCCCAGCGCGCATCTTTGTTCTTAGGTGTTAAATGCTTCAAAGATTCTGCTGGTAACTCATCCAAGAATCTTGATGGCAAGTTATATCTCACTTGACCGTGCAGCAATCTTGATTGGGTATGAGATAAAAACAATCTTTCTTTGGCCCTTGTGATGGCCACGTACATCAAGCGACGCTCTTCTTCTAAGCCGTCATCTTCATTGATGCTGTTCTCATGAGGGAACAAGCCCTCTTCTAAACCAGTGATGAACACATTGGTGAACTCAAGACCTTTAGCGGCATGCACTGTCATCAATTGCACAGCATCCTGACCAGCCTGCGCTTGGTTATCTCCAGCTTCAAGCGAGGCGTGCGCCAAGAAACCAGCCAAAGGTGACATCTCAGTGATCGCTTCAGTTTGATCAGTGCCTGCCACCGTGTCTTGAGCAAAGCCTTCTTCAGCAATGAATGCTGTAGCGGCATTCACCAATTCTTGTAAGTTCTCTACCCGGTCTTGGCCTTCACGCTCTGTCAAATAATGCTGAATCAAACCACTGTGCTGAATCACATAATCAACTGTCTCAGGCAAGGTGTTGTGACGCGTGGCATCGCGCATGTGATCAATCAGGCGCACAAATCCTGAAATTGATGTTCCGGCTTTACCCTCTAAGTAAGGGGCTGCTGCATAGAAAGAACAATTATTTAATTTGGCACTGTCTTGCAAAGTTTCAATGCTTTTCGCTCCAATGCCTCGGGTAGGGAAGTTCACCACCCGTGCAAAGGAAGTATCGTCATTGGGGTTTTCTAATAAACGAAGATAAGCTAAAGCGTGCTTGATCTCAGCTCGCTCAAAGAATCGCAAACCACCATAAACACGATACGGAATACCCGCAGAAAATAATCCGTGCTCGATGATGCGTGACTGCGCATTGCTGCGATACAAAATGGCAATCTCCGTGCGCATGCTGCCCGTATTGATCAAGCTTTTGATTTCATCGACCATCCATGCAGCTTCAGTTCCATCGGTGGCAGCCTCATAGACTCTCACGGGTTCACCATGACCAGCATCTGTTCTGAGGTTTTTACCCAAACGCTCTGTGTTGTTGGCAATCAAATGATTGGCAGCATCCAGGATGTGTCCGTACGAGCGATAGTTCTGCTCAAGCTTAACCAAATATGGCTTGAAGTGGCGCTCAAACAATTTCATGTTCTCAACATCAGCGCCTCTGAAGGCATAAATACTTTGATCGTCATCACCCACAGCGAATACAGAACATGGATTTGCTGTGCCATGCCCAGATAGCAACTTTAGCCATGCGTATTGCAAGGCATTGGTATCTTGAAATTCGTCCACCAAAATATGACGGAAACGCTCTTGGTAATGCTCACGAATCGCTTGGTGATGTTTTAGAAGCTCATAACTACGGAGGAGTAATTCAGCAAAATCAACCACGCCTTCACGCTGGCATTGCTCTTCATATGCCTGGTAGAGCTCAACCATGGTGTTTTGAAAAGAATCTCCTCGATCCATATCTTTGGCGCGCATGCCTTTTTCTTTGGCATGAGCAATAAAGTACTGAAGTTGCTTGGGTGGATACTTTTCATCATCAATTTTGAGCGACTTCAAGAGTCGCTTGATCGCAGACAGTTGATCTTGGGTGTCCAAAATCTGGAAAGTGGATGGCAGAGCCGCATCTTTGTGATGGGCTCTCAATAAACGATTACAAAGACCGTGGAAGGTGCCGACCCACATACCCCTTGTGTTGATGGGCATCATGGCAGAAAGGCGCGTCAACATCTCTTTGGCGGCCTTATTCGTGAAAGTCACAGCTAAGACGCCTACCGGTGATGCTTGACCCGTCTGAATCAACCAAGCGATTCTGGTCGTCAACACCTTGGTTTTACCGCTGCCAGCACCAGCTAAAATCATGGCTGATTGACTGTTGCCTGCCTCATTAACTGGGGGCAATGTCACAGCTTCAAGCTGTTCTGGATTTAAATTATTAAGAATATTCGTCACATTCGCCTTTACGTTCAACAAAAAATTATAATTCGGGCTTATGTCTAAAAATCTTTCTGACCTCGCTAAATCTTTCGAACCCTCCCAAATCGAGGCCCAATGGGGTCCTGAGTGGGAAAAAAGGGGTATTGCCACCGCTACGCTGGATGACAAAAAGGATAGTTTTTGCATCCAATTGCCGCCACCGAACGTCACGGGCACCCTTCACATGGGTCATGCCTTCAATCAAACCATCATGGATGGCTTGGCAAGACATGCGCGCATGCAGGGCAAAAATACACTTTGGGTACCTGGCACGGACCATGCAGGCATTGCGACACAAATTGTGGTGGAAAGACAGCTAGACGCTCAAAAAGTTTCAAGACATGACTTGGGTCGTGAAAAATTCTTAGAAAAGGTATGGGCCTGGAAAGAGCAGTCTGGATCGACCATCACCAATCAAATTAGACGCCTGGGAGCATCGATTGATTGGAGCCGAGAATACTTCACGATGGACGACAAAATGTCTCAAGCGGTGGTTGAGGTGTTTGTCAGTTTGTACGAACAAGGTTTGATCTATCGCGGTAAACGTTTGGTGAACTGGGACCCTATTTTGGGCACAGCTGTTTCTGACTTAGAAGTTGAAAGCGAAGAAGAACAAGGTTCGATGTGGCACATTCGCTATCCACTATCTAATGGTCAAGGACATCTCACAGTCGCCACCACCCGTCCTGAAACGATGCTGGGTGACGTGGCGGTGATGATTCACCCAGAGGATGAACGCTACAAGCATTTGATTGGTCAAACAGTCAATCTTCCTCTCTCCGACAGACAGATCCCGATCATCGCTGATGATTATGTGGACAAAGAATTTGGTACTGGGGTTGTCAAAGTAACGCCAGCTCACGACTTCAATGACTACGCTGTTGGACTGCGTCATCAATTAGAGATGATCAATATTTTGACCTTGGATGCCAAGATCAATGAGCAGGCACCAAAGAAATATCAGGGTCTTGATCGCTTTGAAGCTCGCAAGTTGATCGTTGCTGATCTTGAAGGTTTGGGTTTATTAGAGAAAGTTCAACCGCACACCTTGATGGTGCCACGTGGTGACCGCACCAAATCTGTGATTGAACCAATGCTCACCGATCAGTGGTTTGTGGCGATGTCTAAGCCAAGTGAGCACAACATGTATCGCCCAGGCAAATCAATCGCTGAGGCAGCGCTTGATGCAGTGAAATGTGGCGACGTGAAGTTTGTTCCAGAGAACTGGACCACCACCTACAACCAATGGTTAGAAGGTATTCAGGATTGGTGTATCTCGCGTCAACTGTGGTGGGGCCATCAAATCCCAGCTTGGTATCAAGAAGACGGCAAGATCGTTGTGGCGCGCACAGAAGCAGAGGCCACCGCAAAAGCAAAAGCCAATGGCTATACAGGCTCTTTGCGCCGCGATGAAGATGTTTTAGATACTTGGTTCAGTTCAGCATTGGTGCCATTCTCATCATTGGGCTGGCCAAATAAAACGCCAGAACTGGCTCACTTCCTACCATCCTCAGCCTTGGTGACAGGTTTTGACATCATTTTCTTCTGGGTGGCTCGCATGGTCATGATGACTTGTCACTTCACTGGCAAGATCCCATTTGAAACTGTGTACGTTCACGGTTTGGTGCGCGACGCCGAAGGTCAAAAGATGAGTAAGTCCAAAGGCAATACTTTGGATCCTATCGATTTGATTGATGGTATTGATTTAGACACCTTGCTTGCCAAGCGCACGACTGGCTTGATGAATCCTAAGCAAGCTGAGAGCATCACCAAGAAAACCAAAAAAGAATTTCCAGATGGCATCCCTGCCTTTGGTACAGATGCCTTGAGATTTACGTTTGCATCGATGGCAACACTTGGTAGAAATATCAACTTTGATCAAAAGCGTTGTGAGGGCTATCGAAATTTCTGTAACAAACTGTGGAATGCCACCCGCTTTGTTTTGATGAACTGCCCTGGTACGCCTGAAGACAATGGTATTGCGCCGTGCGTTGGTGAATGCGGTCCCGATGGTTACTTGAACTTTTCACCGGCAGACAAGTGGATTGTTTCTTTGTTGCAAAGAACTGAAGCAGATATTGCCAAGGGTTTCCAAGATTATCGTTTTGACAATATCTCAACCTCTATCTATCAGTTTGTTTGGGATGAGTATTGCGATTGGTATTTGGAGCTTGCCAAAGTTCAATTACAAAACGGCACACCAGCACAACAACGTGCCACCCGCAGAACTCTTTTGCGCGTACTTGAGACCATCTTGCGCTTAGCTCATCCAGTGATCCCATTCATCACAGAAGAGTTATGGCAAATCGTTGGTCCAATGTCAGGCAAGGATCTTGAGAAACAAGAAAAGCAAACGATTGCATTGCAAGCTTACCCAATCGCTCAGCCAGAAAAAATATGTGCAAAGAGTGAAGCTTGGGTGGCCGAAGTGAAAGCTTTGGTAGACGCTTGCCGCAACCTCAGAGGTGAAATGCAAATCTCCCCAGCACTGCGCGTACCTTTGTATATCAAGGGTGACTCTGAGTTCTTAAAAGTTGCAGCGCCGTATATTCAGGCATTGGCTAAGTTATCAGAAGTAAAGATTTATGAAGATGATGCCAGCCTTGAAAAAGATGGTGCAGGTGCGCCAGTGGCGATTGTGGGCAACACCAAAATTTTGCTCAAGGTTGAAATCGATGCCGCAGCTGAAACAGCTCGTTTAAGTAAAGAAATTGAGCGTATCAGCACAGAAATCAATAAAGCCAATTCAAAGTTAAACAATGAAAGCTTTGTGGCAAGAGCCCCTGAAGCAGTGGTGATTCAAGAGAAACAGCGTTTGGCTGATTTTGAGTCTTTATTAGAAAAACTGAACAGTCAATTAAGTCGTTTACCATCCTAATATGAATACAACTATCACCAAAGCAGTTTTCCCTGTTGCAGGTCTTGGCACAAGATTTTTACCAGCGACCAAAGCAAGCCCTAAAGAAATGTTGAACGTGGTTGATAAACCGCTGATTCAGTATGCCGTTGAGGAAGCCATGGCTGCGGGCATCACTGAAATGATTTTTGTCACTGGTCGCAGTAAACGCGCGATTGAGGATCACTTCGACAAAGCTTATGAACTTGAAGCTGAATTAGAAGCCAAAAACAAACAAGATCTACTTGCTTTGGTTCGCAGCATCAAACCAAGCCATATTGACTGTGTGTATGTCAGACAGCCAGAAGCCCTTGGTTTGGGTCATGCTGTTCTATGCGCTGAAAAATTGATTCGTGACGAAGCCTTTGCCGTGATCTTGGCGGATGACTTATTGGATGGCAAGGTGCCTGTCATGAAACAGATGGTTGAGCAATACCAACACTATCGCAGCTCAATCTTGGGCGTTGAAAAAATCTCACCTGAACAAAGCAAGTCATACGGTGTGATTGACGGCAAACTATTTGACGAGCGTATTTATAAGCTCAGTGGCATTGTTGAAAAGCCAGCGCCAGCAGATGCACCATCGAACATGGGTGTTGTGGGTCGCTATATTTTGTCTTCAAGAATTTTTGATCACATCAAAACAATCAAACCAGGCGCTGGTGGCGAACTTCAGTTAACTGATGCGATTCAGTCACTGCTCAGTCAAGAGCAAGTCCTGGCTTATGAATACGAGGGTGTGCGCTATGACTGTGGCAGCAAGCTCGGTTATCTGAAAGCCACAGTGGACTTTGCCTTGCGTCATCCAGAAGTCAAAGAAGGTTTTAGCGAGTTTCTTAAAACTCGCTGACCGACTAAATCAATCTTTAGCGGCGCTTGAGATAAAAGACAAAAGCGTCTGCTAATTTCTCCGTTAGCAGTAACTCATTGCCGGTGTGCTTGGCAAAGGTTGGAAAATCTTGCTCAGCACCCGCATCGGTTGCTGTCACCTTAAGAACTTCTCCGCTTTGCATTTCTGCCAATGCTTTTTTGGCACGCAAAATCGGCAGTGGGCAATTAAGCCCACTGGCATCAACTTCTTTATCTACTTGCTGACTCATAGACGCTCTGACACCCAAGCTTGAACGCTCTTTAGAGCGACCGTGAGGCCTTTTGGATCAGTACCACCAGCCATCGCCATATCAGGCTTACCACCGCCCTTACCGCCCACCTGTTGAGCCACATGGTTCACCAAATCACCAGCTTTGACCTTGGCAATGGTGTCAGCAGTCACACCAGCGGCCAATTGAACTTTTCCATCCTGAACGGAAGCCAAAACAATGGCTGCTGACTTCAATTTGTTTTTAAGCTGATCCAGGGTTTCTCGCAAAACTTTGGCATCCGCACCTTCGAGCTGAGCAGCCAGGATTTTCACGCCGTTCACTTCAACAGCTTGTGACAACAATTCATCACCTTGACTAGCGGCAAGCTTAGAACCCAAACGCTCCAATTCCTTTTCCAATGATCGAGCATGGTCTTGAAGCTGGGTGATTCTTTGCGCCAAATCGCTTGGTGTGGCTTTTAAGCTAACGGCCAATTGATTGATTTGAGCATCTAGTTTTTGTAAATAAGTTAAAGCGCGATCACCAGTGATGGCTTCCACTCGGCGAATACCAGCTGCAACACCGCTTTCTGACAATATTTTAAAAATTCCAATGTCACCAGTTCGCTGAACGTGTGTACCACCGCACAACTCTTTGGATGAACCTATTTCTAAAACACGAACAGAGTCGCCGTATTTTTCACCGAACAACATCATGGCGCCCGTTTTCTGAGCATCATCCAAACTCATCACTTTGGCTGAAGTTGCAGCGTTGCCAAGAATTTCCGCATTCACCAACTGCTCTACCTGAGCGATCTGCTCTGGGGTCATCGCTGCGGTGTGTGTGAAGTCAAAACGTGTCTTATCGGCATCGACCAATGAACCTTTTTGCTGCACATGTGCACCCAACACTTCACGCAAGGCTTTGTGCATCAAGTGGGTGGCGCTGTGATGACGAATGGTTCTTGCACGTCTTTCAGCATTGACTTTGGCATTGAGCTGATCGCCCACTTTGATTTCGCCTTCAAGCACTTGGCCATGATGACCAAATACATCAGCCTGAATCTTCAGCGTGTCTTCAACTTCAAACAAACTGGATTGGTTGCGCAACTCGCCAGCATCACCGACTTGACCGCCAGATTCAGCATAAAACGGTGTGTTGTCTAAAACCAAAACAGCGTTATCGCCTGCTTTGATCGAATTAACTTGTGAGCCATCAACATAAAGTGCCAATACTTTGGCTGAATCTTTATTCAGGGTGTCATAACCGTGGAACACGGTTGGTGCGCCACTGTATTCAAGGCCCTGCGCCATTTTGAATTTGCCTGCAGCACGGGCTTGATCACGCTGACGATTCATGGCAACTTCAAAACCAGCTTCGTCCACCGTCACGCCACGCTCACGACACACGTCCGCTGTTAAATCAAGCGGGAAGCCAAAGGTGTCGTGTAGCTTGAACGCTGTTTCACCATCAATCACTTTTGAACTATTGGCCAAAGCAGCCTCAAGAATTTCCATGCCGTTCGTGATTGTTTGGAAGAATCTTTCTTCTTCTTGCTTTAACACTTCTGTGACTCTTGCTTGATTGGCCTTCAGTTCTGGATAAGCCTCGCCCATTTCTTGAACCAAAGCAGCAACGATCTTGTGGAAGAATGGAGCGCGAGCACCCAATTTGTAACCATGGCGAATCGCACGGCGAGTGATACGACGTAAAACATAACCACGGCCTGCATTGCCCGGGATCACACCGTCTGCAACTGTGAAAGAACAGGCGCGAATATGGTCTGCAATCACTTTCAGTGAAGGACTATTGGCATCACAGTTACCAGCACCAGCACCATCAACCGCTGCTTTTGCAGCATTTAATAAATTAACAAATAAATCGATCTCGTAATTTGAGTGAACATGCTGTAAAACTGCAGCAATACGCTCAAGACCCATACCAGTATCAACACTCGGCTTAGGCAGCGGATGCATCACACCATCTTCATCGCGATTGAATTGCATGAAGACGTTGTTCCAGATTTCGATATAGCGATCGCCATCTTCATCAGGACTGCCAGGAGGGCCGCCAGCAATGTGGTCGCCGTGGTCATAAAAGATTTCTGTGCAAGGACCACAAGGACCCGTGTCACCCATCATCCAAAAGTTATCAGATGCGTAACGACCACCTTTGTTGTCACCGATACGAATGATTCTTTCTGCAGGCACACCAATTTCTTTTTGCCAAATCTCATATGCCTCATCATCTTCAGCATAGACAGTCACCCATAACTTTTCAGCTGGTAACTTGTAAACCGTGGTCAATAACTCCCAGGCGTAACGAATCGCATCTTTTTTGAAATAATCGCCAAAAGAGAAGTTACCCAACATCTCAAAGAAGGTGTGGTGACGCGCGGTATAACCCACATTGTCTAGGTCATTGTGTTTACCACCAGCACGAATACATTTTTGAGCTGTGGTGGCTCTGCTGTAAGCGCGCTTATCAAAGCCCAAGAAAACATCTTTGAACTGATTCATACCCGCATTCGTGAAAAGCAAGGTTGGATCATCTCCCGGCACGACCGGGCTGGACGAGACCACTTGATGGCCTTTGGATTCAAAGAACTTTAAGAAATTTTGGCGTATTTGAGTAACTTTCATGAGCGTAATTATGACTCAGTCATGGCTCATTGGTACAAACCCCATGCCAAAAAACGGGAATCAAAGCTTTAAGAAAGCTTACAATTGCGTCTTTAACACTTACTTGCAAAAATTAAGAGGGCCTAACGATGCAAATTCGCAGTCAAAAAGACTTCGCCTCAGGAATCATGTTTGTACTTATTGGACTAGGTTTTGCCTATGTTGCAACAACTTATCCAATGGGGACGCCAGCCAAGATGGGTCCTGGATATTTTCCTTTTTGGTTGGGCATCGTCCTAGCCATGATTGGCGCAATTGTGGTCATGACTTCCATGACTAAAAAAGGCCATAAAGACAAGCTTGCAAAGTGGGACTGGGTATCAGTTCTATGGGTCACTGGATCAGTGGTTTTATTCGGTCTGATCTTAAAGCCAATGGGCTTGGTTGTTTCTTTGGCATTGTTGGTATTTATCTCAGCCATGGCCAGCCATGAGTTCCACTGGAAAGGTACTTTATTGAATGTGGTGATCATGAATGCGATTGCCTATGTTGCCTTTATTTGGGGTCTGAAGCTTCAGTTCCAAGTTTGGCCAAGCTTTTTAACTCCTTAAATCTCGGAGAAGATACATCATGGAATTACTAGATAACCTCGCTCTGGGTTTCACCACCGCTCTAACGCTGCAGAATTTAATTTACTGCTTTCTTGGCGTTTTATTAGGCACGATGATTGGCGTTTTGCCAGGCTTAGGACCAATCGCTACGATTGCGATGCTATTACCTGCAACGTATGCATTGCCCCCAATTGCTGCACTGATTATGTTGGCAGGTATTTACTATGGCGCCCAGTACGGCGGTTCAACGACTGCTATTTTGGTCAATATTCCAGGGGAATCATCCTCGGTTGTAACGGCCATTGACGGCTACCAAATGGCTCGTCGCGGTCGTGCAGGTGTTGCGCTATTCACGGCTGGTTTTGGTTCATTCTTTGCTGGCTGCGTGGCAACTTTGGTTCTTGCTGCCTTTGCCGCACCACTGGCACAGGTTGCCTTTAAGTTTGGTCCCGCGGAGTATTTCTCCTTGATGGTATTGGGTTTGATTGGTGCAGTGGTTTTAGCATCAGGCTCATTGATCAAAGCGATTGGCATGATCATTCTTGGCTTGTTATTGGGCCTTGTTGGCACCGACGTTAACTCTGGAGCTGCCCGTTATTCATTTGATATTCCTGAATTAACAGACGGCATCGGTTTCGTAGCCATCGCCATGGGTGTGTTTGGTTTCGCAGAAATCATGAGCAACCTTGAGCAAAAAGATAAGCGTGAAACCTTCTTGGACAAAGTCACATCTCTTTGGCCAAGCAAGGAAGACTTCAAGCGCATGATGCCGTCGATTCTTCGTGGTACAGGCATTGGTTCAATCTTGGGCGTTCTACCGGGTGGTGGCGCTCCTTTGGCTGCATTCGCTGCCTACTCATTAGAGAAGAAGACTTCAAAACACAGTGCTGAATTTGGTAAGGGTGCGATTGAAGGTGTGGCTGGTCCTGAAAGTGCTAACAATGCCGCATCACAAACATCATTCATTCCTTTGCTAACACTGGGTATTCCACCAAATGCTGTGATGGCTTTGATGGTGGGCGCTATGACAATTCATAACATCCAACCAGGTCCTCAGGTGATGACTTCTAACCCAGCATTGTTCTGGGGATTGATTGCATCAATGTGGATTGGTAACTTGATGTTGATTGTTTTGAACCTCCCATTGATTGGCATCTGGGTCAAAATGTTGACCATTCCTTATCGTCACCTCTATCCAGCTATTTTGGTTTTCTGCTGTATCGGCGTGTACACAGTCAACAACACCAACTTTGATATTTTCATGACAGCCATCTTTGGTATTGCTGGCTACTTGTTCTTCAAATTGGGTTGCGAGGCGCCACCTTTACTTCTCGGCTTCATTCTAGGACCGATGATGGAAGAGAACTTCCGTCGCGCCCTGCTCCTGGCCAGAGGTGATTTCACGGTTTTCCTCACCCGTCCACTGTCTCTAGGTTTATTGATAGCTGCAGCAGCCTTGGTACTTATTGTGTTGCTTCCAGCAGTGAAAAAAACCAGAGAAGAGGCTTTTGTCGAAGAATAAATTTACAATGTGGGTATGTCTGAAAAGAAGAACCCAATTCCTTCTAAATTCGAGACCCTAGAGGTCTCGAATTTTTTGCGTCAAATCATTGATGCTGACCTTGCCCAAGGCAAACACTCTAAGCGCCTAGATTCCTCTGGGAAACCGCTTCCAAGCCTCATCACAAGGTTCCCACCGGAACCCAATGGTTACTTGCACATTGGTCATGCCAAGAGTATTTGTTTGAACTTTGGCCTAGCCAGAGATTACGCACATGCTTTACATGGCGCCCGTTGCAATATGCGCTTTGATGACACCAATCCGAGCAAAGAAGAAACCGAATACGTTGATAGCATCATCGATGCGGTCCGTTGGTTAGGTTTTGATTGGATCCATGATGGTGTTGAGCATCAGCACTATGCCAGCGACTATTTTGATCAGTTATACGAATTTGCAGAGAAGTTGGTTGAAGCCGGCAAAGCTTATGTTGACAGTCAATCCGCTGATGAGATTCATAAAAATCGCGGTAACTTTACTCAGTTAGGCACTAACAGCCCTTTCAGAGACCGCAGCATCGAAGAAAATTTGGCTTTATTCAGAGAAATGAAGTCTGGCAAGCATCCAGATGGGGCTCACGTGTTGAGACTCAAAATCGACATGAAGCACCCGAACATTGTTTTACGTGACCCAGTGGTGTATCGAATTCGTCATGCCCACCACCATCGCACGGGTGATAAGTGGTGCATCTACCCACTGTATGACTTCACGCATTGCATTTCAGATGCTTTAGAAAACATCACTCACTCCATCTGCACCTTGGAGTTTGAGAACAACCGCCCGCTCTATGACTGGGTATTGGAATCGCTCAAAGAAATTGGTGTTTTCAAAGATCCTTTACCGAAGCAATATGAGTTCGCCCGTTTAAATTTAACTTATGCCATCACCAGCAAGCGCAAGCTATTGCAGTTGGTAGAAGAAAAACGTGTGGATGACTGGGATGATCCGCGCATGCCAACCTTGGTAGGCATCAGACGTCGTGGCTTCACTCCTGAGAGTATTCGTTTGTTCTGCGAACGCATCGGCGTATCAAAAGCAGATAGCTGGATTGATATGTCTGTGCTTGAGCAAGCCCTTCGTGATGACTTGGATGCCAAGGCTGAGCGTGCCTTTGTGGTGTTAAAGCCTCTCAAATTAATCATTGATAACTTTGATGCTAAGGGCAGTGAGCCATGCTCTGCACCCAAACATCCTCACCATGAGGATTGGGGTCGTCGCGACTTCAATCTCAGCAAAGAGCTATGGATTGAAGAAGATGACTTCATGCTTGAACCAATCAAAGGTTTCTTCAGGTTGTACCCGCCAATCAATGGTGAGGCCGGTAGTCGGGTGCGCTTGCGTCATGGCTTTGTGATTGAATGCACAGGTTACGATACTGATGCCAGCGGCAAAGTGGTTGCCGTTCATGCTAACTACTTCCCAGACAGCAAGAGTGGCACACCAGAATCAAATAATTACAAAGTGAAGGGCAATCTTCACTGGGTCAGCGTCCAAGAAGGCATCAAGGCTGAGATCCGTGTTTACGATCGCCTGTTCACAGATCCTCATCCAGACAGCGGTGATAAGAATTTCTTGGATGCGATCAATCAAGATTCCAAACAAGTTTTGCATGCTTACTTAGAGCCAAGCTTAAAGAATGCTGCTGCTGAACAACGCTTCCAGTTTGAACGTCACGGTTATTTTGTGGCTGACCGAATTGATCACACAGCTACAAACCCAGTCTTTAACTTGTGTGTGGGTCTGAAAGATACTTGGAAATAAAAGATCAAGACTCTTTAAGGTAGCTTTGGCGGTCTTAAAGAGTTTCTAAACAGTCTTTGACTGTTGGGTACCGAAGTTTAAATCTGAGTTCTTTCAAGCGTTTATTTTGAATGCGTCGCGACTCACCCATGAATGACAGCATCATCGGATCTAACTGTGCGCTCAAGTCCTGCCTCGATGCTCTTGGTGGTTTTGGTAAATCCATCTTGTCAGCAATCAGGTCAAAGTAATCAGCCATCTTCAACTGACTGTCATCACAAGCATTGATGACACGTTGGGCTTTACCTCTCCATAAAACATAAGTGATCAATCTTGCTAAATCATCAGCATTGACGTGATTGGTATAAACATCCTCATCAGCATTGAGCACAGGGGTGCCCCGCCCCAATCTTTCGACAGGCAAGCGATCTCCCGCATAAATGCCCGGCACCCTCAAGATATGGGTTTGAACCCCAGACATACCCCAGGACCTGATTTGCTGCTCAGCAGACACCCGTCTTTGGGCTCTGGCCGTGCTTGGGTTGAGGGTTTGGGTTTCATCAATCAAAGCGCCCTGACAATCGCCGTAGACGCCTGTGGTGCTGATATAGATGAGTTGCCTGATAAATCCTGCCCCGTGAGATAAAATTGACAGTAAGTTACTTGTACGACGATCTTGAAGGCCTTGCGCAGCTGGCGGGGCCAAATGGATCACTTGGGCAGCCAAGTGAGGTAAACGCCAAAGAGTCTCTGGCTGGTCAAGGTTCCCATAGACAGGAATTGCCCCAGCTTGCCTCAATGCCGACATCCTACTGGTTGAAGAAGTCAGAGCAAACACTCGGTACTTTTTCACCAATAGCGGCAGCAAGCGCATACCGACGTCGCCACAACCAACGATAAGAATTCTAGGTTTACCAATACGTTGCATAAACTCAATCGTAATGCTTTAAAAAAGGAAAGTCAGTGTCTTACCAAATAACCATTAAAACCAGCGGAAAAACATTTAGTGCCAACGGCGATGAAACTGTTTTAGAAGCCGCCATGCGTCAAGGCATCAATTTACCTTATGGTTGCAAAAATGGTGCTTGTGGCTCTTGCAAAGGCAAGATCGAGTCTGGCCAGGTCTCACATGGCCAACACCAAGAGAAAGCCCTTTCTGCTGAGGAAGCTTTCAACGGCTGCGCTCTTTTTTGCTGCGCCAAGGCCGAGTCAGATTTGGTGATTGATGTGAAAGAAGTTCCATTGAATGGGGATGTCACCATCAAGAAAATTCCTTGCCGCGTTGCCAGCTTAGAGCAAGCCGCTGATGATGTGGTGGTTGTGAAACTACAGCTGCCTGCCACTGAAAAGTTTCAGTTTTTAGCTGGTCAATACATTGAGTTTTTATTAAAAGACAAACGTCGTGCTTATTCCATTGCAAGCGCCCCTCATGAAGAAGGTCCTTTAGAGCTTCACATCAGACACATGCCAGGCGGCTCATTCACTGATTTTGTATTTGGCAAAACTGAAAACGGCACCACCCTCAAAGAAAAGGATATTTTGCGTTTTGAGGGCCCTATGGGCAGCTTCTTCTTGCGCGAAGACTCTGACAAGCCAATTATTTTTATCGCCTCTGGTACAGGTTTTGCCCCTATCAGAGGCATCATTGAGCACATGCGTCATGCGGGCATTACTCGCCCCGTTAAGCTTTACTGGGGCGGTCGTCGACCAAAAGATTTTTATCGCGATGCCTTGTGCCAATCATGGGCCAAAGAAATCCCTGATTTCTCATACATTCCGGTTGCCTCAGACGCTACCCCAGAAGATCAGTGGACTGGTCGAACAGGCTTTGTGCACGTGGCAGCAATGGAAGATAATCCAGACATGTCAGCCTACCAAGTGTATGCCTGCGGTGCGCCGATTGTGATTGAATCCGCTAAAAACGATTTCGTTGCAAAATGTCACTTACCAGCTGATGAGTTTTATGCAGACGCCTTCACATCTGCCGCTGATTTAGCCAAGAAAAATGCTGTTGCTTAAACCTTGATAAAGACTAACTATTTGATCAACCTTGAACCAGATAAATAAAGACATGACCATCGATACCCACTCAGTGATGTACATCACCAAACGTCCAGACCTGGTCTTCACCGAAGGCAAGGGCTCTTGGTTAGTGGATCAGAACGGCAAAAAATATTTAGACTTTTTACAAGGTTGGGCGGTTAACTGTTTGGGTCACTCCAATCCAGGCATGATTGAAGCGATTGAAAAGCAGGCTAAAAAAGTCATCAACCCAAGTCCAGCTTTTTATAACGAGCCAATGATTGCCCTGTCTAATTTGCTGACAGCCAACAGCTGCTTTAACAAAGTCTTCTTTGCCAACAGCGGCGCAGAGGCGAATGAAGGTGCTATCAAATTGGCTCGGAAATGGGGCAAGCTTCATAAGAATCATGCTTATGAAATCATCACCTTCAACCATGGCTTTCATGGCAGAACATTGGCCACGATGAGTGCTTCTGGTAAAGAAGGTTGGGACACGATGTTTGCACCTCAGGTGCCTGGTTTTCCAAAAGCAGAATTGAACGATATTGAATCAGTCAAAAAACTGATCAATGAAAAGACTGTGGCCATCATGCTTGAACCCGTTCAAGGTGAAGGTGGTGTGATTCCAGCCGATCATCAATTCATGCGTGATCTGCGCGAGCTCACCAAGCAGAACAAGATCTTGTTGATTGTTGATGAAGTGCAGGCTGGCTGCGGACGTACAGGCAAACTATTTGCCCATCAGCTATACAACATCAACCCCGACATCATGACCTTGGGCAAAGGCATTGGTGGTGGTGTGCCATTGGCAGCACTACTTGCCACGGACGAGGTGGCTTGCTTTGAACCAGGCGATCAAGGTGGTACTTATAACGGTAATCCATTGATGACTGCGGCTGGTTTTAGTGTGATCTCTCAATTATTGGCACCAGGATTTTTGGATGAAGTGCTGGCCAAGGGTCAGTATTTAAGAGAGCTATTACTGGATCTGAGCAAAGAGCTTGGTCTTGATGGTGAGCGTGGTGAAGGCCTATTAAGAGCCCTCAAGCTCAATCGTGACATCGGCCCTGAAATCGTTGAACGTGCTCGCAATCTTGAGCCTATTGGTCTTTTATTGAACTCTCCACGCCCAAATTTAATTCGCTTCATGCCTGCACTGAATATCAGTCGGGAAGAATTAAAACAAATGGTTGATCTCTTAAGAGGCGTGATCAAGTCGATCAAGTAAAAGCTTTAAGGCGCTGTTAAAGACCCTTGGGCAATGGGAATGCCGTGTTCTCAACAATCCCCTCTAAGGGTCTAACACTCTTTGGTCCAAGCTCTTTGATGCGATCAATGATTGATTGAGCCAAGCTCTCTGGTGCAGACGCACCTGCAGTCAAGCCAATTCTCTTCTTTCCTACAAACCACTCAGGCTTTAACTGACTGGGATGGTCCACCATGTAGGAAACAACTCCCAACTTTTCAGACAATTCCCTCAAACGATTGGAGTTAGAGCTATTAGGGCTTCCCACCACAATCACTAGATCAACTTGTGGGGCCATGAACTTCACCGCATCTTGACGATTTTGAGTGGCGTAGCAAATGTCTTGTTTTTTAGGCTGCTGAATATGTGGGTATTTCGCTTTTAGTGCGTCCACAATTTCTTTGGTCTCATCAACCGACAAGGTTGTTTGAGTGACATACGCAACAGGAGTGTCTGCCTTAATTGTCAAAGTTTGAACATCATGAATGCTCTCCACCAGGTGAATGCCTTCCGGTGCCTGGCCCATGGTGCCTTCAACTTCAGGATGACCACGATGACCAATCATGATGATCGTCATGCCCTCTTTGCGCATTTTTATAACTTCAACGTGCACCTTCGTCACCAAAGGACAGGTCGCATCAAATATCTTCAAGCCTCGCTGCTCGGCCTCTTGGCGAACTGCCGGAGACACACCGTGCGCACTGAATATCAAAGTATTGCCAGCAGGAACCTCGTGAAGCTCATCAACAAAGATCGCGCCACGAGCCCTCAAGTCATTCACCACATAGGCGTTGTGAACGATTTCATGGCGCACGTAAATAGGCGCCCCAAACTTTGTCAAAGCCTGCTCAACAATAGTGATGGCACGGTCAACTCCTGCGCAAAACCCTCTGGGTTGAGCCAGCAAGATCTCGCCATCATGCTCCACTGCAGAAGTTGCTTGAACAGGCGTCGTCATTTAAAGAATCGCGATGATTTCCGCTTCGAACAAAATTGTTTTGCCAGACAAAGGATGATTAAAGTCAAAGGTTGCAGAATCGCCATCGATTGTCAAAAGCGTTCCAGAGTATGTCGCACCATTGGGGGCATTGAACTCAATCATGTCGCCAGGCAAATACTCTTCTTCAGGAGAGGAGTTTTCACGCAAAGTGGTCAAAGAAATAGTTCTGATCAAATCCGGATTCTTTTCACCAAACGCAGTTTCAGGGGCCATGGTGAAGGTTTTGCGCTCATTGAGGCGCATCCCAATCAAGGCTTGCTCCAGCGTGGGCGAGAATTGCCCAGTGCCCAACATCAGAGTGGCAGGCCTGTCCTCGAAAGTGTTCATGATGTCTCCACCCTCGGGCAAAGAAATCCTGTAGTTCAAGGTCAAGAACGAATTGGCGGTAACTTCGGCTCCGCTAGCCATATTAGATTCAGTCATGGCAACATTTTAACTAGCCCTGAGAAATCTGCGCAAACATCGATCAAAAATTGGCCAGAACAGTCTCGGCCACGAGAAAAACTGCTTTTGAATGGTCCAGGCTCCATGAATGATGCCGAGCTTCTCTCCATCATCCTTAGAACCGGTAACCAAGGAGAAAATTCCCTGAATTTGTCCCATAGGCTTATTCAGGAATTTGGCTCACTCTCATCCATCCTCACAGCAAGCTTCAAAGACTTTGAATCCTACAAAGGAATTGGTATCTCTAAATGGTCCCAGCTACAAGTCGTTCACGAGCTGGTGCAGCGAAGCTATAAAGAGAAGATCAAACAACAAAGTATTTTGACCTCTACTGATCTGGTCAAAAGCTATTTGATCAGCCTGATAGGCCAGAGGGAATACGAGGTCTTTGTTTGTCTTTATTTAGACATCCATTTAAGGCTGATTGATACCCATGAAATCTTCAGGGGCTCCATCTCGGAAACAGCCGTTCATATTCGAGAAATTGCCAAAGAATGTTTGCTGAGAAATGCCAGTAACTTGATCATTGCCCACAACCATCCCAGTGGGAGCTTAAAACCGAGTCAAGAGGACATTACTTTGACCATCATCTTGCATGAAGCCTTGCAACTGATTGAGGTGAACTTGCTAGACCACTGCATTGTGACAAAAAGAGGAGCCTCATCTTTTTTAGAGCATAAAATAATGCCTTTTAAAGATAGTAAACACTAACTTATAAGTCTATTTTGAGTGGAATTTGGGTCAAATCAGAGCCCTTTTTTAATCCAGTTCCGAATGCCTTTGAGTAAATAGTGGAATAGTTTCTCGCCACCTGCTACAATCTCTTTTTTTCGCAATTCAAGGAGTGTGTCATGGCAAAAGTATGCCAAGTCACCGGGAAAAAGCCGATGGTCGGCAACAATGTTTCCCATGCAAACAATAAGACAAAACGTCGCTTTTTGCCTAATCTGCAAAATCGTCGTTTTTGGGTTGAATCTGAAAACCGTTGGGTAAGCTTACGCATTACCAACGCCGGTCTTCGCATGATCGATAAAGTAGGCATCGACGCTGTATTGGTTGATTTGCGTACTCGCGGTGAAATCTAAGGAGCGGCAAAATGGCTAAAGGTGGACGCGAAAAAATCAAATTAGAATCGACTGCAGGTACTGGTCACTTCTACACAACGACTAAGAACAAACGTACCATGCCTGAGAAGATGGAGATCATGAAGTTTGATCCTAAAGCTCGCAAGCATGTGTCTTACAAAGAAACAAAGATCAAGTAATCTCTGGCTTAATTAACTTAAGCAGATCTTCTTGATCAAATAAAAAACCCGCTCTAGAGCGGGTTTTTTATTGGGCATTTATTTGCCTTTTTGTTGGCCGTTTAGAACTACCTCAGCAGCTTTAAACGGTGTATCTGCGCAAACGTAAGGAGAACTCTTGCAAGCCTGCCATGCCACTTGTTTCGGCCTTGTGGCACCATTGTTGCAACTGAGTGATCAATTGCTCTTTGGTCACGTGAGAACGTTGCCAGAGGCTTGCTAGATCGCGACGCATCTCAACCATCAACTTCACTGACTTATTTGTTGCCATGAGCCTCTCAAGGCTTGCAAGCTCAGCTTCTGTTAACTTGGCTTCATCTTTGTATAACCAAAGATGTTGATCACCAAATTGCGCAGCGAGTTCTTTCATGTGCGCAACTTCTGCATCAAAAGTTTGACGCAAAGTTTTTGAGTAACGCGCCATCACTTCATATCTGTTGGCAATCACGGCTTGCAAAGTCTTTTCTGAAGCTTGACCAAGCTCAGCCAATACTGGCTTAGGTGGCAGCTTTTTAACTTTTGCCAAACCAGCCATTTCTAATCCACGGATATAAACCCAACCAATATCAAGCTCGTACCATTTATTTGATAACTTTGCGCTGGTGGCATAAGTGTGATGATTGTTGTGCAACTCTTCGCCGCCAATCAAAATACCCCAAGGCATCAAATTAGTAGAGGCGTCTTCACAATCGTAATTGCGATAGCCCCAGTAGTGACCCATGCCATTGATGATGCCGGCTGCAGTGATTGGGATCCACAACATTTGAACCGCCCAAACAGTGGCGCCCAATGCTCCAAAAAGAATCACATCAATGATCAACATCAATGCAACACCTTGCCATTGATATTTTGAGTAAAGATTTTTTTCCATCCAGTCATCAGGCGTACCGTGACCAAACTTCTCAATCGTTTCTTTGTTCTTTGCTTCTGCACGATATAGCTCAGCGCCTCTCGATAAGACAGTGCCAATACCCAATACTTGAGGACTATGAGGATCATCAACGGTTTCGCACTTAGCGTGATGCTTGCGGTGAATCGCAGCCCACTCTTTGGTGACCATACCGGTGGTTAACCACAACCAAAAACGGAAGAAATGAGAGGGAATAGCGTGCAACTCTAAAGCGCGGTGCGCCTGGCAACGATGCAAAAAGATTGTCACACTGGCAATGGTGATGTGAGTCAACAACAGTGTGATCAACAAAATCTGCCACCAAGACCAATTCAGGTAGCCATTAGCAATCCAATTCAACACAAAATCTCTAGTTTGTTCTAACCAAGCCATGCGGCCATCCTCTCGATATGCTTAAGAGTGATAGTTTATCAAGCTTTCAACTTTCCCACACAAGCTAGATTTAACAGATTTAATCTAAATCATGTTTTTTAGCTAATAAATCGAATTAGTTAGTGAAATTTAGCTACTTTTAGTTAAGTTGCGGCTTTTCGTTCCAAAATGGCGCCAAAAAACGCGTCTGTGCCATGAATGTGAGGAAATAACTGCCAGTAAGAGCTGTTTTGGGTGGTGCCAATCGGCAATTCACCCATCATTGGAAAGCTGTCCCTTAAGGCTTCTTTAGGATCTTTTAGCTCAAATTGAGGGTTATTGGCCAAAAAGGCCTCAACAACACCCTGATTTTCTTGATAAATCAAGCTGCAGGTCGCATACACCAAGCGACCACCTGGTTTTAGCAATCTGGCTGCTGAGCTCAGAATAGATAACTGTTTTTGCGTCAATTCAGCCACGCTTTGAGGGGACTGACGCCATTTGAGGTCAGGGTTGCGGCGCAAAGTGCCTAAGCCACTACAAGGCGCATCAACCAAGACTCGGTCAATCTTGCCAGCCAAACGCTTCACCTTGGCATCATTCTCATTGTCGATCCACACGGGATGAACGTTCGAAAGACCACTCTTTGCCAAACGTGGCTTTAAATTGGCCAAGCGCTTCTCTGAAACATCAAAAGCGTACAAACGGCCACTGGATTTCATCATGGCGCCCAAAGACAAGGTCTTACCGCCGGCTCCAGCGCAAAAATCCACCACCATCTCACCACGCTTGGGCTCTAAAAGCATGCTCAGTAGTTGGCTGCCCTCGTCTTGAACTTCAGCAAAACCATTTTTAAAAAATTCTTGGGTTTGAAGAGCAGGCTTTCCTTTTAGTCTGACGCCATTTGGAGCGTAAGGAGTGGGTTCTGCCGCATAACGCCCACCAAGGTCATTTAAAACGCCCAGAAGATCTTCTCTTTGAGTTTTGATGGTGTTCACGCGCAAATCCAAAGAAGCCGCCTTGAGCATCGCCTCAGCGAGTGGCAAGCACTCATCCTTAGGAACAGATGAACCCAAAGCATTCCAGATCCACTCAGGCAAATTGACTCGAGTTAAAGGAGCCAAGGTATTTCTTTCAATGGTGCCAAAGCGCTGCAACCAATCGATTTCATTGGGGTGCACCACAAATGCCAAGTCGGCCAAGGCACTTTCAGAACGGTTGCCTGAACCCAAGCCACTTTCAATCATCGTGACCAACAGGGACAAGAGCGCCAAACGCCTGGCCAAGGGGCCAGCACCGCTCTCAGCAAATTGTGAGATTTCAGTTTTTCTGCGCAAGAATGCAAATGAGGCTTCGGCAATCAATGCCCGATCTCTATTGCCTAAACGGGGGTTAGCACGAAAGTATCTACTCACCACCATATCTGCTGGGTGAGCAAATTTCATTAATTCTGTGATGACGATGCCTAAATGCTCAACGTGTTGCGGAAGTGCTTTTGCCCGTGCTGCAATGGCTTTTTGATCAGTGGTCATTAATTATTTATCCGTAGAGGTGAGCATTTGAAGCTCAGGAGGGCTCACTAAAACTCGATTGTCGCTAATAGTTAAGCGATTATCAATGAACCAGCGCACAGCACGGGGATAAATAACATGCTCCTGCTTTAAAACTCTTTTAGCCAAAAGGTCTGGAGTGTCGCCCGGAAACACCGGAACGCTCGCCTGAATCACCATAGGGCCATGGTCTAGGGCCTCTGTCACAAAATGAACAGTGGCGCCATGTTCCTTCACACCAGCATCCAATGCCTGCTGATGGGTGGACAAACCTGGGAATAAAGGCAGCAAAGAAGGGTGGATATTTAACAAGCGCCCCTCGTAGTGCTTCACAAAGCCCCCAGTCAAAATACGCATAAATCCAGCCAAAACCAGTAAATCAGGGGAATATGAATCGATTAACTTGATCAATTCAGCATCAAAACTGGCTCGGTCCTTGAACAGGGAGTGATCCAAAACCGCTGTCTGAATGCCATGAGACCTAGCAAAATCAAGGCCCTCAGCATTGGGCCGATTAGAAATAACGGCTGAAATTTTAGCCGGCCAAGCCTCTTTTTGAGCAGCATCAACAATGGCTTCCATATTGGTGCCACGGCCTGAAATAAGAATAACAATTGAAGTCATGCCCGCCAATATAATTCATACCTTAACGTGAAGGTAATTAGAGGCATCCCTCCCGCAACTGATTGGACCCCCTGCGCCCTGACCATCGGCAATTTTGATGGTGTGCATCGGGGGCATCAGGCATTGCTAAAAAAATTAGTGGCCAAGGCAAAATCTCTGCAAGTGCAATCGTGTGTGATGACGTTTGAACCGCACCCGATTGAATACTTTGCGCCTGAAAAAGCTCCCGCCAGAATTTTGGGCTTGAGAGATAAATTAGAAGCTTTGGCAGAAATCGGTATTGATCAAGTATTGGTGGTTCACTTCAATCAAGCATTTGCCAACCTAAGCCCCGAAGCCTTCGTTAAAGATATCTTGGTTGATGGTTTGCAAGTGAAGTCAATTTTGATTGGGGATGACTTCCACTATGGCGCAAAGCGTGCTGGTAATTTTTCTGATTTACAAACTGCTGGCAAACAATTTGGGTTCTCGGTAGAGAGCATGGAAACTTTGGTTGAAGATCAAGAAAGAATCTCCAGCTCAGCCATCAGGCTGGCGCTTCAGAACGGACAAATGGATCGAGCTCAACAACTGCTCGGTCGCCCCTATATGTTGAGTGGCCATGTATTGCATGGTCAAAAGCTTGGCAGAACTCTTGGTTTCCCAACCTTGAACTTGGCGGTGGCCAACAGACTGCATAAAAGAAAGCCAGCGGCCCAAGGTATTTTTATCGCACAAGTACACGGCTTAAGCGACAATCCACTACCTGCTGTTGCAAGCCTTGGGCAAAGGCCCACGGTGGATGATTCAGGAAGGTATTTGTTAGAAGTTCACATCTTTAATTTTCAACAAAATGTTTATGGAAAATTAGTGCGTGTTGAGCTTGTTAAAAAATTAAGAAATGAAGAAAAATACAACGATTTAGAAACACTTAGAACCGCCATCAATAACGATGCAGTAGCAGCAAAAAATTACTTTGAAATAAATGACCATGTCTGATAAAAAAAATTCTTACCCCGTTAACTTACTCGACACGACATTTCCAATGCGTGGCGATTTACCAAAGCGCGAACCGATTTGGGTAAAAGAATGGCAAGAGAAAAAAATCTATCAAAAAATTCGTGAAGCCAAAGCTGGTAAGAAGACTTTCATTCTGCATGATGGCCCTCCATATGCAAACGGTGACATTCATATCGGACATGCCGTTAATAAGATCTTGAAGGACATGATTGTCAAAGCCAAAGGTTTTGCTGGCTATGACGCAAAGTATGTTCCTGGTTGGGACTGTCATGGCATGCCCATTGAAATTCAAATTGAAAAGCAATTTGGTAAACATTTACCAACCGCAGAGGTTCAAGAAAAAGCCAGGGCTTATGCAAAAGTTCAGATCGCAAAACAGAAACAAGATTTTGAGCGTTTAGGTGTTCTTGGCGATTGGCAAAATCCATACCTCACGATGGACTTTAAGAACGAAGCCGATGAAATTCGTGCGCTTGGAAAAATTCTTGAGGACGGTTATGTCTATCGTGGCTTAAAGCCAGTGAACTGGTGCTTTGATTGCGGCTCTGCTTTGGCAGAAGCCGAAGTTGAATACCAAGATAAAGAAGATCTTGCTGTGGATGTTGGTTTTGCATTCCCAAGCGATCAATTAGCCGCAATTGCTAAAGCATTCTCATTAAATCAACTGCCTAAATCAGAGGGTATGGCAGTGATTTGGACCACCACACCTTGGACCATTCCTTCCAATCAAGCGCTGAATGTTCATCCTGAGATTGACTATGCTTTGGTTGATACAGCAAGGGGTCTATTGATTCTTGCTAAGGATCGTACTGAAGCCTGTTTAAAAGAATATGAACTTGAAGGGCAAGTGATTGCTACCTGTAAAGGTCAAGCGCTGGCTGGTCTAGAGTTTCATCATCCACTGAGCAAAGCACACGAGGGCTTTGCTCGTCGCTCGCCAATCTACTTGGCTGAATACGTGACAATTGATAGCGGCACTGGCATGGTTCACTGTGCCCCAGCGTATGGTGAAGAAGACTTTAAATCTTGCAAAACACACGGTTTGAAAGATCAAGACATTTTGAACCCAGTGATGGGTGATGGTGTTTACGCATCTTGGTTACCTTTGTTTGCAGGACTCACCATTTGGAAAGCCAACCCACAAATTGTTGAAGCACTTCAACAAGCAGGCTCACTTCTTAAGTCCGCAAAACTCAAACACTCTTACATGCACTGCTGGAGACATAAAACACCTGTTGTGTACCGAGCCACTGCGCAATGGTTTGCCAGCATGGATAAAAAAGTTGCCTCAGGCAAGAGTCTCAGAGAAACTGCCCTAGAGGGTATTGAAGCAACCGAATTCTTCCCAGCATGGGGTAAGCAGCGCTTACGCAACATGATTGCTAATCGCCCAGATTGGACACTCTCAAGACAGCGTCAATGGGGTGTGCCAATGGCATTCCTCATCCACAAGGAAAGCGGTGAACTTCATCCGCGCACACCTGAGTTACTAGAGATCATTGCCAAACGTGTTGAAAAAGAGGGTATTGAGGCATGGCAGTCGATTGATCTTAAGGAACTCATCGGTGATGAAGCTGCGATGTATGAAAAGAACAAAGACACTTTGGATGTTTGGTTCGATTCAGGCACCACTCACTGGCATGTGATCCGTGGTTCACATGCAACGACATTGGCAGACCCCTCTAGAGATAATCCTAAAGAACGCTGGGCTGATTTGTACCTTGAGGGATCAGATCAACACCGCGGCTGGTTCCACTCATCACTTCTCACAGGCGCCATGCTTGATGGCAAACCACCCTACAAAGCTTTGTTGACTCATGGCTTCACGGTCGATGGCCAAGGTAGAAAAATGAGTAAATCCGTTGGTAACGTGATTGCTCCGCAAGAAGTGGCTGACAAAATGGGTGCCGAGATCATTCGCTTATGGGTAGCTTCAACAGATTACTCAGGTGAGATGACCATTTCTGACGAGATCCTCAAGCGCGTGGTTGAAAGCTATCGCCGCATTCGCAATACCTTGAGATTTTTATTGGCCAATCTTTCTGATTTTGATATCGACCAACACCGCATGGATTCAAAGGATTGGCTAGAGCTTGATCGCTATGCACTAGCAGTCACAGAAGCAATGCAAAAAGAATTAACGGCTCACTACGATCGTTATGAATTCCATCCGGCAGTATCTAGACTGATGACCTTCTGCTCAGAAGACATGGGCGGCTTTTACCTAGACATCATCAAAGATCGTTTGTACACCTTGGCGGCTGATGCGCCTGCGCGTCGCTCTGCTCAAAACGCCCTGTTCCACATCACTCAATCATTCTTGCGTTTAAGCGCGCCATTTTTGTCATTCACAGCCGAAGAAGTTTGGGGCATTTTTGCTCACAAGACCAAGAGCAAAGACACGATCTTCACTGAAGAGTTTTATGAATTACCAAAGATCAATGACGCCGCCGCTTTGATTGCTAAATGGGATCGCATTCGTGCAATGCGCTCAGACATCACCAAAGCAATTGAGTTTGAGCGTGAAGCTGGTAACGTTGGCTCCTCTTTGCAAGCCGAGCTTCAAATTGAAGCACCTACAGCTGATGCAGCGCTTTTGAACTCACTTGGCGATGACTTGAAGTTCATCACCATCACTTCAAGCGTGAGCGTGACAGAAAACTCCTCTCTTGAAGAAATTAAAGTGACGGTCAAGTCATCAAGTCATCAAAAATGTGGTCGATGCTGGCATTACAGGGATGATGTTGGGCACGACCCTGAGCATCCAACCTTGTGTGGCCGCTGCACCAGCAACTTATTTGGCGATGGCGAAAAACGCCACATTGCCTAAGCCCATCAAAGGAGAATCATTTGGCACGCTCTAGCAAATCATCTGGCAACCAACAAAGCTTCATGCTTTGGATGGGAGCATCTGCACTCATTTTGATCCTTGATCAATTGACCAAGGTGATTGCCAAAAGCAGTCTTATTGAAGGCATCTCTCAACCGGTGACCAGTTTTTTGAATTGGACTTTGGTTTACAACCCAGGTGCGGCATTTTCATTTTTGGCTCAAGCAGGTGGTTGGCAGCGTTGGTTCTTCACTGGCTTTGGTTTGATTGCAGCAGTCGTGATCATTTGGTTGATTAGAAAAAATACCAGTCAAACTCTTTTTTGCTTGGCCATGAGTTTGGTTTTGAGCGGTGCGATTGGTAATGTGATTGATCGCATCTTGTATGGCGCTGTTGTTGATTTTGTTGATCTTCACTATGCTGGCTGGCACTGGCCCGCCTTCAATATTGCTGATAGCGCGATCACCATTGGTGTGATTCTGTTAATCTTAGATGAAATCAAGCGCGTCAATAAATAACTCAAGGTAAATAGCTCATGAATTCACTTCAAGGCAAACATATCCTTCTGACCATGTCAGGTGGTATTGCCGCGTTTAAAGTGGCTGAGTTAGCACGCTCTCTTTTACAAGAGGGTGCGACTGTGCAAGTCATCATGAGTGAAGCTGCGACTAAATTCATGACGCCTGTGACCATGCAAGCACTCACTGGCAATCACGTATACACAGATCAATGGGATGCGCGCATTGCCAACAACATGGCCCACATTGAGCTTTCTAGAAAAGCGGATGTGATTGTGGCTGTACCAGCCAGCGCAGACTTGCTGGCAAAAATTTCACATGGTTTAGCAAACGATCTTGTCAGTGCTACCTGTTTAGCAAAAGAGTGTCCCTTGATTGTGGTTCCTGCGATGAACAAGCAGATGTGGGAAAACGCAGCCACTCAAAGAAATATGCAACAACTACAAGCTGATGGCGTTACTGTGCTGGGCCCTACCAGCGGTACTCAAGCTTGTGGCGAAAATGGCATGGGCCGCATGTTAGAAGCCGCAGAGATCCTTGAAGGCATCATCGCTTTTTTTCAAAAAAAAGTATTAGCCGGTAAAAAAGTATTGATCACCGCTGGCCCAACATACGAGGTCATCGATCCTGTCAGAGGCATCACCAATCGAAGCTCTGGAAAGATGGGCTTTGCTTTAGCAAGAGCAGCCGTAGAGGCTGGCGCTGAAGTTCAATTGATTGCAGGGCCTTGTCATTTGGCAACACCCCTTGAGTTCACTGGAAAAATCAAGCGCACCGATGTTGTCAGCGCCAAAGACATGCACGCTGCCGTGATGAGCCATCTTGATTGCGATGTTTTCTTTGCTGTTGCTGCTGTGGCAGATTGGTCAGTTAAGAATGCTTCTGCTCAAAAAATTAAAAAATCTGATCAAGCCAGTCCAGCTCTTGAATTTGAATTAAATCCTGACATCTTGGCTGAAGTTGCTAAAAAATCTTCAGGCAAGAAGCCCTATTGTGTTGGGTTTGCAGCAGAGACGAATGATTTAGAAAAACATGCTCAAGAAAAGCGCATCAAGAAAAATATTCCGATGCTTTTGGGTAATCTCGGTCCCGACACCTTTGGACTTGATGAGAATCAATTATTGATTGTTGAAGAAAAAGGCATGACTAAAACCAATAAACTCAGCAAAGTTGCTTTGTCTCGAGAAATCATTCAACTCATTTCCACAAAAATTTAAGCAAATAAGCCATGAAAAAACTACAAGTCAAAATTCTTGATGAACGCATGAGAAATAATCTGCCGCAATACGCAACAAGCGGCAGTGCTGGCCTTGATTTAAGAGCTTGCCTAGATGAAGCCATCGTCATCGAGCCAGGTCAAACAGTGTTAGTACCCACCGGTTTATCTATTTTCTTAGATGATCCTGGTTACGCGGCATTGATCTTGCCAAGATCTGGCCTGGGTCATAAGCATGGCATCGTCTTGGGTAATCTTGTTGGCTTGATTGATTCAGACTACCAAGGGCAGCTGATGGTGAGCACTTGGAATCGTGGTCAAGCTGCTTTCAAGCTTGAGCCAATGGAGCGTCTTGCACAGTTGGTGATTGTTCCGGTCGCACAAGTTGAATGGGCTGAAGTGACTGAGTTCAGCGCCAGCGATAGAGGTGCCGGCGGATTCGGAAGTACTGGCAGAGCTTAATCAAGCATTGAATTAAGCTCTGCTTTTTCCTTAAATTTCTTGAACCTCACGACCTGCGGCAGCCTTTTTAACAGCAGGTCTGACAGGTGCATCAAAGTCAAGAACGATTTTCTCATCGGCATCCATGTCAACAACCACATGACCGCCATGAACCAACTTACCAAATAGCAATTCATCTGCAAGTGCTTTGCGCACCAAGTCTTGAATGAGTCGCTGCATTGGTCTTGCACCCATCAATGGGTCAAAACCATGTTTGGATAGATAAGTTCTGAGATTTTCAGTGAAACTTGCATCCACTTTCTTCTCATGCAACTGCTCTTCAAGTTGCATCAAGAACTTATCAACCACACGCAAGATAATGCTTTCATCCAAGGCCCTAAAGCTCACAATGGCGTCTAAACGATTGCGGAACTCTGGTGTGAAGGTGCGCTTGATATCACCCATCTCATCACCTGCTTGACGCACGGTGGTGAATCCAATGGTGGACTTCTGCATGGCTTCTGCACCAGCATTGGTGGTCATGATGATGATGACATTTCTAAAGTCAGCTTTGCGACCATTGTTATCGGTCAATGTGCCATGGTCCATCACTTGCAAGAGAATATTGAAAATATCTGGGTGCGCTTTTTCAATCTCATCAAGCAACAAGACGCAGTGAGGCTTCTTATTGACTGCTTCAGTCAATAAACCACCCTGATCAAAGCCAACATATCCTGGAGGCGCGCCAATCATACGGCTCACCGCATGGCGTTCCATGTACTCAGACATGTCAAAACGAACCAACTCAATGCCCATGATGAAGGCTAGCTGCTTCGCTACCTCAGTCTTACCAACACCTGTTGGACCAGAGAACAAGAAAGAACCAATTGGCTTGTCATCTTTACCCAAACCAGCTCTCGACATTTTGATGGCTGATGCCAATGCTTCAATTGCAGGTTCTTGACCAAATACAACGCTCTTTAAGTCTCGGTCAAGGGTTTGCAACTTGCTGCGATCATCCACAGACACTGACTGTGGCGGAATGCGTGCAATCTTCGCCACGATGTCTTCAACCTCTTGGCGACCAATCGTTTTCTTTTGTTTTGATTTTGGCAAGATGCGTTGCGCAGCTCCAGCCTCGTCGATCACATCGATCGCCTTGTCAGGCAAATGTCTATCATTGATATAACGTGCTGATAACTCTGCAGCAGCTGTCAAAGCCGCCTGAGCATATTTAACGCCATGATGCTCTTCAAACTTTGACTTAAGACCGCGCAAAATTTGAACCGTTTGATCAACCGTTGGCTCTAAAACATCAACCTTTTGGAAACGTCTTGATAGCGCTGCATCTTTTTCAAAAATACCGCGGTATTCATTAAAGGTAGTTGCGCCAATACATTTCATTTGGCCACTAGATAAAGCAGGCTTCAATAAGTTACTTGCATCCAATGTTCCACCCGATGCTGCGCCAGCGCCAATCAAGGTATGAATTTCATCGATGAACAAAATGGCATCTGGATTATCTTTGAGGTTCTTTAAAACACCTTTTAGGCGTTGTTCAAAGTCACCGCGGTACTTTGTACCAGCCAATAAGGCGCCCATATCCAATGAATACACCGTGGCTTTGGCCAAGACTTCTGGCACATCATTCTGGGTGATTCTCCAAGCCAAGCCTTCGGCAATGGCCGTTTTACCAACACCAGCCTCGCCCACCAATAAAGGATTGTTTTTTCTGCGACGGCATAAAACCTGAATCACTCTTTCAACTTCACCTTCACGACCGATCAAAGGATCAATGCGTCCTTGTTTGGCCAATACGTTGAGGTTTTGTGTGTACTGCTCAAGCGGGCTGTCTTTGCCAGCCGCACCAGAATCTTCGCCTTCAGCACTAGGCTCATTGGCCTTGGGGGCATCCACCTGGTCTTTTCTAATGCCATGGCTGATGTAATTAACAATATCAAGGCGTGTCACGCCTTGTTGCTGAAGATAGTAAACGGCGTGTGAGTCTTTTTCACCAAAAATAGCCACCAAGACGTTCGCGCCTGTCACTTCTTTTTTGCCATTAGATGTTGATTGCACGTGCATGATGGCGCGCTGAATCACTCTTTGGAATCCTAGGGTTGGTTGAGTATCGACATCATCTGAACCAGGCACGATGGGTGTGTTGTCATTGATGAAGTTTTTTAAATTACTTTTCAAGTCATCAATATTGACAGCGCACGCTTTCAATACATCTGCTGCTGTGGCGTTGTCGAGCAAGCCACACAATAAATGTTCAACTGTGATGAATTCATGTCTAGACGCTCTAGCGTCCACAAATGCCATATGCAAGGTAACTTCTAACTCTTGAGCAATCATGCTTCCTCCATAGTGCACTGCAATGGGTGCCCAGACTCTCGGGCTCTATCTACAACTTGTTGAACTTTGGTTAAAGCGACATCTTTAGTATATACACCACAAACCCCTTTTCCTTCTAGGTGTACTTGCAACATGATGCGTGTAGCGCGCTCTTGATCATGATGAAAATATTCTTGAATCACCATCACCACAAATTCCATGGGTGTGAAATCATCATTCAATAAAACAACCCGGTACATCTTAGGTGGTTGAACACGCTCAGATTGGCGATCCATCACCGTGGCGTGATCCTCCTGAAAAGCGGGGAAATCTATGGGGTTGGCGGTTTTAGGTTTTCGACTCATATACCCTATTCTAAACATAAGTTTCAAATTGGGGGTAAGCCCTATTTTTGGTATTTTTTGGAATAAATCTTTTTATTAAAACCAGTCATTTATTGAAGTTTTAATTGCGCCAATATCATTAAAGTATGATGAATACATTGAAAAATTTTTCAGGATTTTCCGTCTGATGCTTCACAAAACTCTCACCGCTATTTTTGCCTATCTTGTTTTCAGTTCAACCGCGATGGCCCAGCAAGGTCCTACGATTGATTTGTATGCAGGCCTCTACAAAATACAAGCAGAAGTGGCAAAAACAGAAAAAGCACGTCAATTAGGCCTCATGCATCGCACTTACATGCCGGCTGATGACGGCATGCTCTTTATTTTTGAGCAAAGCGCGACTCATTGCTTTTGGATGAGAAACACAAAAATCCCTTTGGCCATCGCTTTCATCGCAGACGACGGAAAAATTGTGAATATTTCAGAAATGAAAGCAATGACTGAGGATAATCATTGCCCAACAAAGCCCATTCGCTTTGCTTTAGAAATGAACCAGGGCTGGTTCAGCAAGAAAGGTGTTCTTCCTGGGCACACCATCACTGGCCTGCCCAAGAATTAATCACTGATTAACCAAAGTGGCAAACGTAATGAACGGGTTGCTCAGCGCGGATCACGAAATAACCACCCGCCTCAACTGTCCATGATTGACCAGCAGCAAACGCTTGTTCTGATGCACCATTGATGCTCACGTGAGCAGTGCCATCAACCACTTCCATCACTTCTTTGGTTGTTAAATCAAAGCGCAATGTGCTTGGCAAAATCACGCCAACTGATTTGCGCTCGCCACTTGGTAAAGTGACTGTGTGGGAAACGCATTTACCGTCAAAAAAAACGTTGGCTTTTTTATTCACTGTTACTTGTTCGAATTGCATGTCTTACCCTTCTAATCTTTGATTTATCAAGAACCACGTTTGCGACGTGCATTGGCAGCGATGCGCATACGTAAAGCATTTAATTTAATGAATCCACCAGCATCGGCTTGGTTGTAAGCGCCACCGTCATCGTCAAACGTTGCAATGTTTTGATCAAACAGAGTGTTTTTAGAATCACGTGCAACCACGGTGACAGAACCTTTGTACAACTTCACGCGCACAAAGCCACTCACGCTTTGCTGAGTGTGATCAATCAATGTCTGAATAGCCACACGCTCTGGCGCCCACCAATAGCCGTTGTAAATCATGCTGGCGTAACGTGGCATCAAATCATCTTTCAAATGAGCCACTTCGCGATCCAAAGTGATGCTCTCGATACCCCTATGAGCCTTCAAAAGAATCGTGCCACCAGGAGTTTCGTAGCAACCACGGCTCTTCATACCAACATAGCGGTTCTCAACAAGGTCTAAGCGGCCAATGCCATGCTTGCCGCCGAGTTTATTGAGTTCAGCCAACATTTCGTGGGCTTTGTAACGCTTACCGTTAATCGCAACAGCATCACCGCGCTCGAATTCAATGTCGAGGTACTCAGGAGTATCAGGAGCCTGCTCTGGAGATACAGTCCAACGCCACATAGATTCTTCAGCTTCTGCCTTAGGATCTTCAAGGTGACGACCTTCGAAGCTGATGTGCAATAAGTTTGCGTCCATTGAGTATGGTGCGCCACCTTGCTTGTGTTTCATTTCAACTGGGATGCCGTGTTGCTCAGCATAAGCCAATAACTTTTCACGTGACAACAAATCCCATTCGCGCCATGGAGCGATCACTTTGATTGATGGCTCTAATGAGTAGTAGCCAAGTTCAAAACGAACCTGGTCATTGCCTTTGCCTGTGGCGCCATGCGATACCGAATCAGCACCGGTTTGGCGTGCAATCTCAATTTGACGTTTTGCAATCAATGGGCGGGCAATAGATGTGCCCAACAAATATTCGCCCTCATAAACCGTGTTAGCACGGAACATCGGGAAAACAAAATCTCTGACAAACTCTTCGCGCAAATCATCAATAAAAATGTTTTCAGGTTTGATACCAAATTTAAGCGCCTTGGCTCTTGCTGGCTCAAGCTCTTCACCCTGACCCAAATCAGCCGTGAAAGTCACGATTTCACATTGATAGGTGTCTTGCAACCACTTCAAAATAACGCTGGTATCTAAGCCACCTGAATAAGCTAGAACAACTTTTTTAATATCTGACATATCTATCTAATAAATTAAAGTTTAAGTAAAAATTACAACTTGCCGCAAAGCAAAAATTCCATCAAAGCTTTTTGTACATGCAGACGATTTTCTGCCTCATCCCAAACAACGCTTTGAGGACCATCAATCACTGATGCAGAAACCTCTTCACCTCTGTGAGCAGGCAAACAATGCATGAACAAGGCGTCTGCATTGGCAGTCGCCATGAGCGCGTCATTGACCATCCAACCCTTGAAAGCCTTTAAACGAATTTGATTTTCATCTTCGTAACCCATGCTGGTCCATACATCGGTGGTGACCAAATCAGCCCCACGACATGCATCGACTGGATTTTCAAAAACTGTTAAATATTTTTTGGCATTCGGGCTCAACATCTTTTGATCCAGTTGGTAGGCCGCAGGAGCAGAGAAATTAAGCTTGAAATCTAAAAGCTCGGCCGCCTGTATCCAGGTATAGGCCATGTTGTTAGCATCACCTACCCACGCAACTGTCTTACCCTTGATGCTGCCGCGCTGCTCTACATAGGTGAAGATGTCAGCCAATACTTGGCAAGGGTGGTATTCATTGGTCAAACCATTGATCACAGGCACGCGTGAATGCGCAGCAAAACGCTCAATGATGTCTTGGCCAAATGTTCTGATCATGATGATGTCAGTCATGCGTGAGATCACTTGAGCGGCATCCTCAACTGGCTCACCACGACCTAATTGGGTGTCTTTGGTATTTAGAAATACAGCATGACCACCCAATTGATGGATGCCTGCTTCAAAAGATAATCTGGTGCGGGTGGAGTTTTTTTCAAAAATCATGGCCAAGGTTCGGTCATGAAGTGGGTGCCAGGTTTCGTATCTTTTAAATTTAGCTTTTAAAAAAGCTGATCTTTCTAAAAGATAAGCGTACTCATCCGCACTGAAATCAGTGAACTGTAAATAATGTCTAACAGCAAGATTTGACGCCATAAATTTCAAATGCCTGTTTAACTCAATAATTGATTCACACTAGCTCTTAACTGCTAAAATAATCGGGTTTTCCCCAACCAATCTTTCATTTATACCGCATACATATCGTGACGACCAAACAATTCTTCATTCAAGGTCTCACACATGATGGTAAGCCATTTCGACCCAGCGACTGGGCTGAAAGACTTTGCGGTGTCATGGCTCAATTTCGACCTGAAGATGACCCAAGTGACCCTCGCTTCACATACTCACCCTTTGTTAAACCTGTGAACATCGCAGGCATAAAGTGTGTGGTTGTCGATGAGCGTCTCAGTGATATCGAGCCAAAAGCCATGGATTTCGTGAAAAACTTTGCCAAAGATAACAATCTTCCGATTGTTGAGGCTTGCGAAATCCCAATAAAATCAAACAACTAGAAACAAAAAACCCGCTCCGGATAAGGGAACGGGCTTCTTTAAAACTGACCTGAATTAGGCAGTCATGCCCTTAACAGCTGCAGATAAGCGTGATTTTGTACGCGCAGCAGTGTTTTTATGCACAACCTTTTTGTCTGCAATCTTGTCGATAGTTGCCTGTGCAGCCTGGAAAACCTTAGCTGCAGCAGCTTTATCACCAGCATCTACGGCTTTACGTACAGACTTGATAGCTGTGCGAAGACGTGAACGCAAGCTGGTGTTGTGTTCATTTTGAGAAACTGCCTGGCGGGCACGTTTACGAGCTTGGGCGGTATTTGCCATGTTTATAACCTTTAGGGGTATTGCCAAAAGAAAAAGATTATAACTTATCCTGAGGAAGGCTACCACCCCCGCCAGAAATCTGTAAAACTATGCCTGTGAACTTATTATCTGCCGCCGCCAAAATCAGTAGCTTTACCATGCTATCCCGCATCACGGGATTGCTCCGAGAAACCCTCATTGCTAGAACCTACGGGGCCTCAGAGTGGACTGACGCCTTCAATGTGGCCTTCAGAATCCCCAATTTATTGAGGCGTTTGTTTGCTGAAGGGGCGTTTTCGCAGGCATTTGTCCCTGTTTTAAGCGAAACCAGCACCAAAGAAGGCAAGGAAGGCACGGCTTTAATGGTGGGTGCTATTGCCACCCTCTTATTTTGGGCATTGTTGGCAACTGTGATTTTGGGGGTGATTGGCGCCCCTTGGATCATTTTCTTGGTGGCTTCGGGCATTCGAGAGACAGGAGCTCATGAGGCCAGCTTGACCCTGACTCGGATCATGTTCCCTTATATCGGACTGATTTCGATGGTGTCTTTGTCAGCCGGCATTCTTAATACTTATAAGAAATTTGCGGTCCCGGCTTTCACACCAGTTCTTCTTAATTTATCCATGATCTTTTCTTCATGGTTACTTTCCCCCTATTTTGAGACCCCCATCTATGCCTTAGGCGTTGGCGTGATTGTCGGGGGCATCGCTCAATTAGCGATTCAAATACCTGCCCTTAAAAAGATTGGCATGCTTCCCAGAATTGGATTGAGCTTTAGCAAAATCAATCAAGCATGGAATCACCCAGGGGCAAAAAAAGTATTGCGCCTGATGTTGCCAGCGCTGTTTGGCGTTTCAGTAGCTCAACTATCACTCATCATCAATACCAATATTGCTTCACACCTTGCTGTTGGCAGCGTGTCTTGGCTTTCATACGCCGATCGCTTGATGGAGTTCCCAACAGCTTTACTCGGCGTTGCAATTGCTACAGTCTTACTGCCAAGCCTCTCAAAAGCAAATGCACTAGAAGATAAAACACAAATGACTCAGTTGATTGACTGGGGTCTCAAGTTAACCTTTGTCTTGGCAGCTCCGGCAGCTTTGGCATTATTTTTATTTGGTCAGCCACTGGCCACGGTCTTGTATCACTACGGCCAATTCACAGCCGTTGATGTGACGATGACTCAGCGCGCATTGGCCGCATACGGTGTTGGTTTGATTGGTTTGATCTTGATAAAAATCTTGGCCCCTGCCTACTACTCACGACAAGACATCAAAACACCCGTGAAAATTGCCATCACTGTTTTGGTATTGACCCAACTGGCCAATATTGTTTTAGTGCCATGGCTAGATCATGCAGGCCTGGCACTTTCGATTGGCTTAGGCGCCTGCCTGAATGCTTATCTTTTATGGCGCGGTCTTCATAAGCAAGGCTTGCTGATGAAAAATGCAGGGTGGCTGAAGTTTTTATTCAAGTTGAGCATTGCCCTGGTGGCGATTGGTGTTATTTTTTACTACGGCGCCCATCAACATGACTGGTTAGAATTAAAAAGCACACCATTCACCAGAATTGGTTTCTTAGGCTTATGGTTGGCTCTGGCGGGTGGTGTTTATTTGGGCACATTATGGATAACAGGTTTCAGGGTCAAAGATTTTTTATACAAAGCAACATAAAACAAATTTTTTAGAACTATGCCAACACAACAACTTGATTACTTTGCTTCATTGGTTTCAGAGGATGATCACTTCCCTTTGACAGAAGCAGCGATTGCCGTTGCTCAACACGCCTACCCAGATTTGGTGGTTCAGCATGTTTTTGATGAGTTAGATTTATTGGGCGACAAACTCAAGCAACGCGTCACTCACGAAATGGCCGGGATTCAAAAATTGCAAATCTTAAAAAACTTCTTTTTTAAAGAATTAGGGTTTGGACCTAACCGCAATGACTATTACGACCCAAATAACTCTTACTTGCACAGCGTTCTAGAAACCAGGAGAGGCATCCCCATTTCTTTGGCCTTGATCTTCATGGAACTTGGGCAGCAAATTGGTCTCAATATCAAGGGCGTTTCATTCCCTAATCATTTCATGGTTCGCTTATCTCTACCGCAGGGTGAGGTGATACTTGATCCTCTAACAGGAACTTCTTTATCTAAAGAAGAGCTTCAACAAATGCTCGATCCATATTTGGATGCTCAAGGATATCGTGGCGAGTATCAACTGCCTTTGAGTGCCTTTTTAAGATCATCGAGCTCTCGAGAAATCTTGTCTCGCTTTTTACGCAATCTAAAAGCCATCTACACACAACAAGAGAGATGGGAAAGACTCTTAGGCGTTCAGCAACGTTTGGTTATTTTGCTACCAGAAGCATTAGAAGAAATCAGGGACCGTGGCATTGCATTGGCACAGCTTGATTACATCAGACCTGCCATTGAAGATATGCAAACGTATTTGGATGGCACGGAGAATGCAAGTGACTTAGATGAAATTCGAGCACAGATCATTGAGCTTGAAGAACAATACCGCCTCCATTAATCAAATCCGATTGCCTTATAAAAAAAGTCATAGCCGCGCGGCCATTAATCATGACATCTGAACAACCGGTTATCACCATCGTTGGTCCAACCGCCAGTGGTAAAAGCTCGCTGGCCATGGCCATCGCGCGGTCAGCAAAACAGCTTGGTCAAACAATCGAAATCATCAGCATGGATTCAGCCCTCGTCTATAAAGGTATGGACATTGGCACTGCCAAGCCAAGCAAGTCTGAAATGCAAGAAGTGCCTCATCACGGCATCGACATTGCTGAGCCAGAAGATCCTTATTCAGCAGCAAAGTTTGCCCATGACGCAAAACAGTGGCTCAAAGAGATACGCGCAAGAAACAACATTCCATTGATTGTTGGTGGCACGATGTTGTACTGGCGTGCACTCGCGCATGGCTTATCAAATATGCCAGCGGCCTCTCCAGAAATTCGCGCGGAAATTGAGTCACGCGCTGCCAAACTCGGTTGGCCAGCCATTCATGAAGAGCTTGCCCAGGTTGACCCAGAAACTGCTGCACGACTAGAAAAAAATGATGCTCAGCGCGTTCAACGTGCTTTAGAAATTTATCTTCAAAGCGGCAAACCCATGTCTGAGTGGTTGCAAGAACAACCCAAAGACAGCGGTAGAGGTGAAGGTAGCGGCGAAGATCACAATGCTCCTATGAACCTTCGTTTGATTTCAATTGAACCAAGCGATCGCTCAGTTCTCCATGAACGCATTGCCAAGCGTTTTGAAATCATGATGGCTGAAGGTTTTTTAGATGAGATGAAAGCTCTTCGTCAAAATCCTCGCTTACACCCCGATCTTCCATCCATGAGGGCCGTGGGATATCGTCAGGCTTGGGATCATTTGGATGGCAATATCACTTTTCAAGAATTTCAAGATCAAGCGATTGCTGCCACAAGACAATTGGCCAAGCGCCAATTAACTTGGCTCAGAGGCATGCAAACAAAAGAAGTGATTGACTCCTTAGACGAGAGTCAAATGAAGCAATGTGAGCAAGATGTACTTGCTCACTATCAAATCATTTAATTTCTGATTTAAATCTTGAATTAAACAACGATGGTTTGATGTGCGCCAGCAGGTCTTTCAACAATCTCACCTAATTGATAAACCGTCTCACCTGTTGACTCAAGTTGCGCTTTGGCTGCTTTTGCATCAGCGGCACTCAAAATCACGACCATGCCAACACCGCAGTTGAATACGCGGTGCATTTCAGCATCTTCAACGCCACCATTTTTTTGCAACCACTGGAATAGTTGCGGTAACTGCCATGCATCACGGTGCAAAACAGCTTGAGTATTTTCAGGCAACACACGGGGCACGTTCTCAACCAATCCACCACCCGTGATGTGAGCCATACCTTTAACTTTGATTTTTGCAATCAATGCCAACATTGATTTAACGTAAATGCGGGTTGGAGCCATCACAACATCCGTCATCTTTTGGCCATGGAAATCATCACTGGCTTTTGCACCCGCGCGATCAATGATTTTTCTGATCAATGAATAACCATTGGAATGAGCACCACTTGATGCCAAACCTAAAATGACATCACCCGCTTGAATGCTTCTGCCATCAATCATGGCTGACTTTTCAACTGCACCCACAGCAAAGCCTGCTAAGTCGTATTCACCTTCTGGGTACATGCCAGGCATTTCAGCTGTTTCGCCACCAATCAATGCGCAACCGGCTAATTCGCAACCTTGAGCAATGCCACCCACCACTGTTGCGGCTGTATCAACCGATAACTTGCCACAGGCAAAGTAATCTAAGAAAAACAGTGGCTCGGCGCCCTGCACCAAAATGTCATTCACGCTCATGGCCACCAAATCTTGACCAACTGTATCGTGGCGATTCCAATCAAAGGCAAGCTTTAACTTAGTACCAACACCGTCGGTGCCAGATACCAAGACCGGCTCTTTGTAACGCTTGGGCACCTCAAAAAGGGCTCCAAACCCACCAATACCCGCCAAAACACCTTCGCGCATGGTTTTCTTTGCCATTGGCTTGATGCGCTCAACCAACGCGTCACCAGCCTCCATATCAACACCCGCATCGCGGTAAGAAAGACCTTTGGAATGAGAAGAATTTTGATCAGACATGGCTATAAATGTATTGGAATCAGTAGAATCTTAGAATTCTAGTGGATACGCTAAACCTATGGCTTCTTTATTAACAACTTTCTTGGCTGCATTTATCTTGGCTTATGTCTTAAGGCCTTTATATAAGAGCCTTCTGAGCCTAGGGGCACACAAAACCGTCTCTGCAATTTTGACTGTTTTATTGGGTTTTTTGGGTATTTTTGGCTTAATGGTGCTTTTTTTAAGTGTTTTACAAAAAGAGTTGCCAGCCTTGAGACAGCAACTCCCAACGTGGCTTGAACAAATTCAAAACCTCATTCAACCTTGGTTGGATAGTTTGGCGCTTGGCTTTGATCTTGAAAAGATCCAAGAAACGATTCAAACCAAAGTCAGCGCTCACCTGTCAAATAATGCCGACACATTGATCAGCAGCGGTCTATCAACAGTTTTAAATTCTGGACAAACCATCATCGGCAGCATCGTTGGTCTTGTGTTGATCATTTTTGTGGTTTTCTACTTGATCATTCAGTGGGAAGATTTTTTCAAAAAGATGAGTCCCATGATTCCCCCAAGATGGCTTGGTCAAACCAAACAAATCTTGGTAGAGATTGATGAGCTCTTATCTCAATACCTAAGAGGTCAACTCTTGGTAATTACAGTGCTGGCCATCTACTATTCAATGGGTCTTTACTTCTTGGGTGTGACTGGGGCAATTGCACTTGGTCTCTTCACGGGACTGGCGATTTTCATCCCCTACATTGGTTACGGTGTTGCATTGATCTTGGCACTGCTGTCGGCCCTATTGCAAGCAGAAACAGGGGTCAGCATTTTGGCTGTGCTCGCGCTTTACATTGTTGGCCAAACCATCGAAAGCTTTTTCCTCACACCTAAATTGGTGGGAGAGAAGATTGGCCTGCACCCAGTCTTGGTGGTGTTTGCCTTGATTCTTTTTGGCGGCTGGTTTGGTTTCTTCGGAATCCTCTTAGCTCTTCCAATGAGTGCGATTGTGTTGGTGCTAGGACGGCATTTGATGGCCTTCTATAAAAACTCTTCTTGGTACAGAGGTTAGTCTCAGTGTCTCAATCGCCATCGCTGCCTCGCCAAATAGCACTTGATCTTGGTCACACGCCCAAGCCAACGCTTGATAATTTCATAGCGACTGGCAATGAAAATTTAATGGCGGTTTTAAAAGATATTCAGAGAACATGGCAAGACTCAAAAGATGAATCTACTTTTAATGCTGCTTTGAATACAGATACGAAGATGATTCATTTGTGGGGCCCCAGTGGATCTGGTCGCACCCACCTCTTGTCCGCTCTTCAGTTGCAAGCGTCTGAATTGGGCATCAATGCTTATCTGCTCAATCACGACAGCAGCATGGATGAATGGCGCGCATGCGCAGATGCATTAACAGAAAACAATCAAGCCCCCGGCTTGCTATGTGTTGACGACATTGATCATCTGAGTGAGTTTGCTCAAGGTGCCCTATTCAGACTTCACAACTTGATTCGTGAAGCCAGTCATCAACACTTGATCACCAGCAGTCTTGCGCCATCATCGAATTTACAAATACGCGAAGATTTAAAAACACGTTTGGTCTGGGGCCTGGTGTTTCAGATGCACGCTCTTTCTGATTCAGAAAAACTACAAGCGCTTCAGCAAGCCGCCACTGAGCGAGGCTTGCAAATTTCCAATGAGGTGGCTCCTTGGCTTTTGAAGCACTTTCATCGCGACATGCCAAGCCTGATGTCTTTATTGGAAGCTTTAGACAATTACTCGCTTGAAACCAAAAGAGCGATCACCCTGCCATTATTGAAAGAAATGCTTGCTCAAAAAAATTGAGCATAATGTGACACAGATGACACAAATTGCCTTATTTGACTTAGACCACACCTTATTACCCATTGACAGCGATCATGAATGGGGAAGATTTTTAGCCAAAATTGGCGTGGTTGACACTGAGTACTACGCTTTGCAAAACGAACGTTTTTACGCGGACTACAAAGCTGGTCGCCTAGATATTTACGCCTTTCTTGAGTTTGCCCTAAAGCCCTTATCAGAACACTCAAGAGCGCAGTTAAATGAATGGCACCTTCAGTTCATGGAAGAAGTGATTCAACCTCAACTTAAACCAAGTGCCATTGAGTTGGTGAAACGCCATCAAGATGCTGGCGACTTGTGTTGCGTTGTGACTGCTACCAATAGCTTTGTGACAAGACCCATTGTTGCTGCGTTCCAGATTGATCATTTGATTGCTACCGAACCCGAGGTGATTGGTGATCCTTTGACTGGTAACTTCTCAGGCAAAGTTTTGGGTCTACCCAATTTTAGAGAAGGTAAGGTCACTCGCTTAGAAGCATGGCTCAAAGATCAAAAGCTATCTTTAAGCACTGTGCAAAGCAGTTACTTTTATTCAGACTCCATCAATGATTTGCCCTTGCTTGAAAAGGCCTCACACCCAGTGGCCACGAACCCAGACAGCAGGCTGCGCGAGCTTGCGACAAACAATCAGTGGCCTATTTTGGAATTGTTTGCATGATTCGTCGCTTCATCAATAAATTCTTAAAAAAGCCAAGCGGTCAAAAGAAACTGATTCATGGTCATGCGCTGACTGCTCAAAAGATCAGCAAACGAAGTCACCGAATCAACCCTGAGCTCCTATCCAAGAATGCCGTCAAGGTAACCCATGTTCTTCAAGAAGCGGGTTATGACGCCTACATCGTAGGGGGCGCTGTACGCGACTTGCTCTTAGGTATTGCACCCAAGGATTTTGATGTGGCAACCAATGCCACCCCTGATCAGGTACAAAAACTATTTCGTCGTTCAAGATTGATTGGTCGACGCTTTCAGATTGTGCACGTTACCTTTTACGGCAAAGAACGTCCAGAGATCATCGAAGTTTCTACATTCAGAGCGCACGCACAAGCTGATCAAGCAGATGTGGCTGCCAGCGGAAGAATACTTCGAGACAACGTCTGGGGCGATCAGGCAGAAGATGCTACGCGCAGAGATTTCTCAATCAATGCGATGTACTACGATCCGCAAACTGAAGTGGTGTTGGATTACCACAATGGCATGAAAGATTTAAATGCCAAAATTATCAGAATGATTGGCGAACCAACTCAACGATACCGCGAAGACCCGGTTCGCATGCTAAGAGCGATTCGATTCGCTGCCAAAACTGGCTTTGTGATTGAAAAAGAAACGCTTGCCCCTATCGAGCAATTGGGCGATTTGATTCAGGACGTACCAAGCTCACGACTATTTGATGAGATTCTGAAGTTACTCATGTCAGGTCACGCTTGGGCTTCTATTGAAGGTTTGGAAAAAGTTGGTTTGCATCACAAGATACTGCCACTCATTGAGGTTATTTTGAGTGATGACGATAGAACTGCTTTTGTTAAGAGGTCTTTAGAAAATACTGACGAAAGAATCAAATCTGGCAAACCAGTATCTGCCGGATTTTTGTTTGCAACTCTTCTTTGGCATGACGTGCAAGAAGCATGGGTTAATTTTGAAAACACTTCCATGCCTGCAGTTCCAGCATTACATGCGGCCATTGATGAGGTCTTTGAGCGCCAAAAAGAATTTTTGGGGATGCAAAGACGTCATGAGGCTGATATGCGGGAAATTTGGACCATGCAACCTCGCCTAGAAAAGCGCGTGGGCAGATATCCTTATCGCCTGGTAGAAAGTCCAAAATTCAAAGCAGCTTACGATTTCTTGTTATTGCGCTGCCAAACCCAAGAGTTAGATGCTGAAATCGGCCAGTGGTGGACAGATTTTTGGCAAGGCGATGATCTGTCTAGGGCAGACCTGATGCAACAAGTAAAAACCACCCCGGGGGCCGCTGGAAGCCCATCTGCCCCCAAAAAAAGGCGTCGCAGAACGCGCTCAAAAGCTGTAAAACCAGCAGTCGAGCAAACAAGTTAAAAAAAAGATAAAGTACAGCTATATTGAAAAGGGAGTTCCAATGGCATTGGCCTTTATTGGTCTTGGTGGCAACATTGGTGATACGAAGCAACTCATCAGAGACGCCATAGTTTGTTTAGCTCAACATCCTGAGCTGCGGGTACTCACGCGCAGTTGTATGTATGAGAGCGCTCCCGTTGGTGCCGAAGGTCCTGATTTCATCAACGCGGTTGTATCTCTTGAGACTCAATTAACCCCTGAAGACCTTTTGTCTATTTGTCAAAACATTGAGAATACTTTTGGAAGAGAGCGGCCTTACATCAATGCTCCTCGCACCCTCGATTTAGACGTTTTGGCTTACGACAATTTATCGATTCAAAACGAAAGACTAACGATTCCACACCCGCGCATGATTGAACGATCATTCGTACTCTTCCCCCTCTTAGAAATAGCTCCGGATATTGACCTCCCAGGATTTGGTAAATTAACGCAATACATACCAAATGTTGAGCATCAAAGAATTAACAGGATGCAAGGGTGCAATTGCCCCACTCAGCATATTTAAAGGGCAAGATACACATGAGTTATTTACAAGAATCAGCCACCCCGCGTGGACTTGTGACCATTTCCAAACTTCAAGAAATGCGTCAAGCAGGCGAAAAAATCGCTGTCTTGACCGCCTATGATGCAAGCTTTGCGGCTCTCATGGATCATGCTGGTGTGGATGTGATTTTGATTGGTGACTCTTTGGGCAATATTGTTCAAGGAGAATCCAGCACACTTCCAGTAACGATTGAACACATGGTGTATCACACGAGTTGTGTGGCCAAAGGACAACAGTCCGCTTTCTTGGTTGCTGATATGCCGTTTGGATCATATTCAACGCCTGAACAAGCCATGCTAAGTGCAGCGCAGTTGATGAGAGCTGGCGCCCACATGGTCAAGTTAGAAGGTGGGGCTTGGCTTGCCCAAACTGTGAAGTTTTTAGTAGAAAGAAGTGTGCCTGTATGTGCGCACTTAGGTTTACTGCCTCAATCAGTTCACACCTTGGGTGGCTTCAAAGTTCAGGGCAAATCAACGGAGTCAGCACAAACTTTGATCAATGACGCCAAAGCCTTGCAAGAGGCAGGCGCCCAGCTATTGGTTTTAGAAGCGATTCCATCAGAGCTTGGTAAAAAAGCAACTGATGCCATTCAAATTCCAACCATTGGTATTGGTGCGGGGCCTGATTGCTCTGGTCAGGTGTTGGTGATGCACGATATGTTGGGCGCATTCCCAGGCAGAAGTCCTAAATTTGTTAAAAACTTCTTGAGTGGGCAAGACTCTATCGAGGCTGCATTTAAATGCTACGTCCAAGAAGTCAAAACCGGGAAATTTCCCGGTCCTGAGCACTGCTTTAAATCTACTTAATTAAAAAAGTCTTTCACTCGGTCGACCCAACCCTTTTGTTGAGGGTTGTGTTTGGCGCCACCTGATTTCAGACTTTCATCCAATTGCTTCAAGATATCTTTCTGTTCTTGATTGAGCTTTACCGGTGTTTCCACCTGAACATGAATGTACAAGTCACCCGGCAAAGATGTTCTCAAGCTCTTGATACCTTTTGATCTCAATCTGAATGTTTTACCGCTCTGAGTTCCTTCTGGAACATCAAAGCTGGCTTTGCCAGAGAGCGTTGGGACTTGAATCTCTCCACCCAAGGCTGCATCGATGAATGAAATTGGCATTTGGCAATGCAAGTCATCACCATCACGCTCAAACACTGGGTGTGCTTTGATATGAACTTCAACGTACAAATCGCCACTTGGGCCGCCATTCACACCAGGCTCACCATTACCAGCGGAGCGAATCCTCATGCCATCATCAATACCCGCAGGGATTTTGACTTCAAGTGTTTTTTGAGATTTTGTTTTACCAGCACCATGACATTTTTTACATGGCTTAGGAATGTGTTTGCCTGATCCATTGCATCGTGGGCAAGTCTGCTGCATAGAAAAGAAGCCTTGAGAAACCCTGACTTGGCCAGCGCCATGACAAGTTCCGCAAGTTTCAACTTTTGTACCCGGCTCAGCGCCCTCACCACCGCAATGCTCGCAGTTAGACCAGCTTGGGACTCTGATCTGCGTCTCGTGACCATGAGCAGCTTCTTCAAGCGAGATCTCCATGCTGTAGCGAAGGTCGGCGCCACGATAGACCTGAGGTCCACCACGGCCACCACGAGCACCAGCAGCGGCACCACCGAAGATATCTCCGAAGATGTCGCCAAAGGCATCTGAAAACCCGCCAAAACCTTGACCACCACCCATGCCGCCCATATTGGGATCGACACCAGCATGACCGTATTGATCATAGGCAGCGCGCTTCTGAGGATCGGATAGCATCTCATAAGCCTCTTTGGCTTCTTTGAATTTATCCTCAGCCTCTTTGCTATCAGGATTGCGGTCTGGGTGGTACTTCATTGCCAACTTACGATAAGATTTTTTGATCTCTTCGTCAGTGGCATTCCGAGCTACCCCCAGAATGTCATAAAAATCGCGCTTGTTAGCCAAAACTATTCCTTACTTCTTGTCGTTTACTTCCTTGAATTCTGCATCAACGACATTGTCGTCCTTAGGTTTAGCATTATCACCGCCAGCTTGGGCTGCTTGGTTTTTTTCAGCCATGGCAGCATACACTTTTTCACCTAACTTCTGACTAACCTTGCCTAACTCTTCAGTTTTAGCAGTGATGGCGTCTTTATCAGTGCCCTTACCTGCCTCTTCCAAGTCTTTCATGGCTGCTTCAATTTTTTCTTTTTCACCAGCCTCTAGAGAAGCGCCATGCTCCTCAAGGGCTTTCTTGGTTGAATGAACCAAAGCTTCAGCTGTATTCTTCGCATCCACCAATTCACGCAACTTCTTGTCTTCTTCTGCGTTTTCTTCCGCATCTTTGACCATGCGTTGAATTTCGTCTTCAGATAAACCAGAGTTAGCCTTGATGGTGATTTTGTTTTCTTTACCGGTGGCTTTGTCTTTGGCGCCCACATGCAAAATACCGTTGGCATCGATGTCAAAAGACACTTCAATCTGAGGTGTACCGCGTGATGCAGGTGCAATACCTTCTAGATTGAATTCACCTAATACTTTGTTCGCTGAAGCCATTTCACGCTCACCCTGGAAAACCTTGATGGTCACCGCAGGCTGATTGTCTTCTGCTGTTGAGAACACTTGAGCATGTTTGGTTGGGATGGTGGTATTTTTTGTGATCATCTTCGTCATCACACCGCCCAATGTTTCGATACCCAATGACAAAGGTGTCACGTCCAACAACAATACGTCTGTACGATCACCAGATAAAACTGCTCCCTGAATCGCAGCGCCTACGGCAACAGCTTCATCCGGGTTCACATCTTTGCGTGGCTCTTGACCGAAAAATTCTTTAACTTTTTCTTGAACCTTAGGCATGCGGGTCATACCGCCCACCAAGATCACGTCATGAATATCACCCACAGCAACGCCAGCATCTTTAATGGCTATGCGGCAAGGTTCAATCGTGCGTGCAATCAAATCATCGACCAATGACTCTAATTTAGCGCGAGTCATTTTGATGTTCAAATGCTTAGGACCTGATGCATCAGCAGTGATGTATGGCAAGTTGATATCTGATTGAGCGCTTGATGACAATTCAATTTTTGCCTTTTCAGCAGCTTCTTTTAAACGTTGCAAAGCCAATACGTCTTTTGAAAGATCAACACCTTGTTCTTTTTTGAATTCAGCAATGATGTAATCAATGATGCGCTGGTCGAAGTCTTCGCCGCCTAAGAATGTGTCGCCGTTGGTTGACAACACTTCAAATTGTTTCTCACCGTCCACATCAGCAATCTCGATGATTGATACGTCAAACGTACCGCCACCCAAGTCATAAACAGCAATCTTGCGATCGCCTTTTTCTTGTTTGTCCAAACCAAAAGCAAGCGCAGCTGCAGTTGGTTCATTGATGATGCGCTTCACATCTAGACCAGCAATACGGCCAGCATCTTTGGTTGCCTGACGTTGGCTGTCATTGAAATAAGCTGGCACAGTGATCACAGCTTCAGTCACTTCTTCGCCCAAGTAATCTTCAGCAGTCTTCTTCATTTTGCGAAGAACTTCAGCAGAAATTTGTGGAGGGGCCATTTTTTTACCGCGCACCTCAACCCATGCATCACCGTTATCGGCTTTTGCAATGGTGTAAGGCATCAAGTTGATGTCTTTCTGAACTTCTTTTTCTTCAAATTTGCGGCCAATCAAACGCTTCACCGCATACAGGGTGTTGCGAGGGTTGGTCACAGATTGACGCTTAGCAGGAGCACCCACCAAGATTTCGCCATCTTCCATATACGCAATGATGGATGGGGTTGTGCGAGCACCTTCTGCGTTTTCAATCACTTTAGGAGTATTACCCTCCAAAATTGAAACGCACGAATTGGTGGTTCCTAAGTCAATACCGATGATCTTTGCCATGCTTAACTCCTAAAAATTGTTTTATGTATGTAATTTGGGGATGAATGATTTGATTTCAAGGTCTGGTTTACTTGCTTTTACTTGGGCTGACTAACTGTCACCAAGGCAGGTCTCAAAACACGGTCTGCGATCAAATAGCCTTTTTGCAAGACAGTCACAACGGTATTGGCCTCTTGTTCATGAGGCACCATTGCAATCGCTTGATGACGATGTGGGTCAAATTTCTCGCCCACTGGGTTGATCTCTAAAACTCTGCCTTTTTCCAAAGCAGAAACCAGTTGCTTCAAAGTTAACTCGATACCCTCTTTCATCTTGGCAGAGTCTGCGCCGGTGTCTGTTAAGGCCGCATTCAAGCTATCCAAAACGGGTAATAAGTTCTCAGCAAAGCCTTCAATGGCAAATTTGTGAGCTTTGGCCACGTCTTCCATGGAGCGTCTGCGAGCATTTTCTACTTCAGCCTTGGCGCGTAAAAACTGGTCTTGAAACTCTTTGATTTGCGCCTCTAAGGCCAAAATCATTTCTTCTGGCGTCAAAGGTTTGCTGTTTTGATCACCTGAACCAGCAGTATCGGCAGCCTTGCTTGGGTCTGAATCTTGGGCGGCCTGATTCAACTCATTGATTTCATGAGTATTTTCTTGTTTAGTCGAAGGTGTTTCTTGGTTTTTATCTTGGCTCATAGGTCATTTATTCATGTAATAAATGACCATATAGGGCCTAAAAACCAGATTTCAAGGGCCTGCCTTTGCTTTATCTTTATTTTTTAATCGCTAAAGAAGCTGCTCTTTGCATACTCAAAGCCAAAGATTGATCTGACTCTCGCACTTGTGGCCAACCACCCAAATGATCATCCGCGATTTCTGCCAAACCAGAAATCCATGCTGGGCTGTTATTCAAACAAGCAATGTAGTGATAATCGCCACCGCCCGCTGTCAAGAATTCATCACGAACTTCCATCGCGATTTCTTCCAAAGTTTCCAAACAATCAGCAGGAAATCCTGGGCAGAAAATATCCAAACGACGGGTTTTTTGATGACCCAATTCTTCAACCGTTGGAGCTGTGTATGGCTTTAACCACTCAGCTTTACCAAAACGTGACTGGAATGTGACCATTGCCTGCTCTGCAGTCAAACCCAAAGCCTCACGAAGCAAACGCCCTGTCTTATGAC
>ERZ1022756.20-NODE-20-length-68488-cov-20.785206_pt1 | contig 68488 bp, 61 predicted proteins | sample MGYA00520902_ERZ1022756 | MGnify/ENA primary metagenome ERZ1022756 (study PRJEB33162, sample SAMN09537601) | freshwater metagenome | isolation source: freshwater | place: Canada:Alberta | collected 2017-07 | study: EMG produced TPA metagenomics assembly of the...
GCGCGCTGGAAATGTACCGGGCCTGTGCCGAGGATGACCTCGCTCTGCCCGTAATCGCGGGCGAGAAGCCCGAGAATGAACGCTTCCCCGGTGCGGTCGAGACCTGGTCGATCGAGGCGATGATGCAGGACGGCAAGGCGCTCCAGGCGGGCACTTCGCATTACCTCGGCACCAACTTCGCCCATGCTGCAGGTATCCAATATCAGGACCGCGAGGGCACGCAGCAGTTCTGCCACACGACCAGTTGGGGCGTTTCCACGCGCCTGATTGGCGGAGTGATCATGACCCACGGCGACGACGACGGATTGCGCGTGCCGCCCGCCATTGCGCCGCAGCAGATCGTCATCATTCCGATGCTGCGCGAAGCGCCTGAGGATGCCGAACTGATCGCCTATTGCGAAGGCGTGCGCGCCGCACTCGCCACGCAAACCGCGCTGGGTGAGAAGGTGCGCGTCCTGCTCGACACCAAGCCCGGAAAGGCTGCGGCCAAGCGCTGGGACTGGGTACGCAAGGGCGCGCCGGTCATCATCGAAGTTGGCCCGCGCGACATGGCCGAAGGCAAGATTGCCGTCCTGCGCCGTGACCAGTTGTGGAACGCTGCCAACGGCAAGCCGGCCTTTACCTATCCCGCGCATGCCGAGTTTGTCAGTGGGGCAGGGGCCCTGCTGGAAGACATCCAGTCGTCGCTTTACGAAGAAGCCCGAAATCGGCGCGATGCCAACATCACGCGCGGCGTGACCGATTGGCAGGCGGTGGTCGATCACTTCGACAAGGGCGGGAAATATCCGGGCTGGGTCGAAGTCGAATGGGCCAAGCCAACCGGCGCTGCGCTGGAAGCCGTGGTGGAAAAGCTGAAAGCGCAAAAGCTTACCATCCGGAACGTCCCGCGCGGCGGAGAACCGGCCAGCGGATCCTGTATTTTCAGCGGCAATCCTGCGTCTGAACGCATTCTGGTGGCACGGTCTTACTAAGGCTTCGGCTTGGGGTTGCACCTGCGGAATAGGGCGGGCAGACAAGTGGCATGATAAAACGTGCCCTGCTGCTGGCCGCCCTTGTTGCTGCCCCCGTCGCTGCTCCCCTCGCTGCCCAAAACAATCCTGCCGCCAAGGTTTCTGCCGACCGGCTGAAGGCCGATGTTGAAAAGTTGGTGGCGTTCGGCACCCGGCATACTCTGTCCGTGCAGGATGACCCCCAGCGCGGGATCGGCGCGGCGGTCGACTGGGGGCTGGCCGAGTTCAAGCGCATCGGCGCAGAATGCGGCGGGTGTCTTGAAGTGCTGCCCGTCGGCGAAATTGTCACCGGCCCGCGTGTTCCCACGCCAACACGGGTGCGCAATGCGGTGGCAATCCAGCGCGGCACCGAACGGCCGGACGAAGTCGTGATCGTGCAAGGCCACATCGACAGCCGTGTGTCGGATGTGATGGATGCGACATCAGACGCGCCGGGAGCCAATGACGATGGCTCAGGCACCGCGCTGGTAATTGAAGCGGCGCGGGTGCTTTCGGGCGCCAAATACCCCACCACCATCATCTACGCCCTGCTGTCGGGCGAGGAGCAGGGGCTCCACGGCGGACGCATTCTTGCGGATTGGGCAGAGGCGCAGGGCTTCACCGTCAAGGCTGTGCTCAACAACGACATCGTCGGCAATTCCTGCGGATCGGACGGCTATTGCGAGCCCAAGGTGGTGCGCGTCTTTTCCGAAGGCCCGCGCGCCGATCTGACCGATCGCTTGCGTGCGGCCCAAACCCGCTTCGGAGGCGAGAATGACACGCCATCGCGCAACCTGTCACGCTGGGTGGCTGACCTTGCGGCAAAGAACACCGATGGCCTGCAAGTTCGGCAGATCTGGCGCACCGACCGCACGGGCCGCGGCGGAGATCAGGTGCCGTTCCTCCAAAAAGGCTACCCCGCTATCCGTTTTTCCGTGGGGGTTGAGGATTACGATCACCAGCATCAGGACCTTCGGACCGAAAACGGGGTCGTCTATGGCGATACCATCGCGGAGATGGACTTTGCCTATCTTGCCGGGGTGACGCAATTGAACGTGCGGGCCTTGGATGCACTGGCCCGCGCGCCGATGCCTCCCAAGGTGAGCGTGGATGCGGCGGTGCGGGTGGATACCGAACTGAAATGGAAAGCGGTCCCCGGCGCGCAAATCTATTCCGTGGCCGCCCGTCCGACCAATGCGCCGGAATGGGGTACGGATAACGCACTCGTCCATATCGACGGCCCGCAGGCTGACAATAACGCGGCCGACGCCGAGGGGCGTGAATTCACCCACATCAAAAAGCTTCGCGGCGACGACTGGATGTTCGGCGTTGCGGCCTGCGCGGCGGGATACTGCTCGCCCGTATCCAGCGCGGTTCCCGGCGGAGCCTTCGCGCCGGTGGCCAAGGAATAACGCAAGCCTTCGACAAGTCCCACTTGGGTGGCTAAGGGGGGGCATGCCCAAGCCCCCCAAACTTCCCCAAGGTATGCCGACGCGCCAGCAGGTGCTCGATTTCATCCAGTCCTCGGATATTCCCGCCGGTAAACGCGAGATCGCCAAGGCATTTGGGCTGAAGGGGCAGGAGAAAATCAAGCTCAAGGCGTTGCTGAAGGACATGGCCGAAGAAGGCCTGATCGACGGATCCAAAACCGCCTTCCACCGCATGGGCGGGGTACCGAAGGTCACGACGCTCAGGATCGTCGCTGTCGAGGATGGCGACCTGATTGCCGAACCCGACAATTGGGATCCCGAAGCCCCCGGCAAGGCGCCGCGCCTGATCGTGCGCGAACCCAAGCTGCGCGGTGCGAAGCGCCCCCCAGCCTTGAAGCGCGGCGACCGGATTCTCGCCCGTACCGAGGAGACGGACGCCGGCTGGATCGCAATTCCGATGAAGAAGCTTCCGGCCCGCACCGAAGGTCTGATGGGCGTTGTGGAGATCGACAAGACCGGCAAGGCGTGGCTCGCCCCCGTGGATAAACGCGTGCGCCAATCCGCGCCGATTGCCGATCGTGGCGAGGCCGAGGCCGGCCAGCTGGTAATCGCCGAACGCGTTGGGCGCTCCGAACGCGCGGGCGTGAAGGTGATCGAGGTCGTGGGCGATCCGTTCGCCCCGCGCAGCTTCAGCCTGATTGCCATCGCCAAGCACGGCATCCCGCATGTTTTCCCGGAAGATACGCTTGAGGAAGCGCCCCGCGCGGCCAAGCTCAAGCTGTCTGAAAAAACCCGCGAAGACCTGCGCCACCTGCCTATCGTCGCCATCGATCCCGCTGATGCGCGCGATCACGATGATGCGATCTGGGCCGAGCCGGACGGGCAGGGCGGCTTCAACGCGCTCGTCGCCATCGCCGATGTCAGCTTCTATGTGCGCCCCGGCAGCGCGCTTGACCGCGAAGCGAGGAAGCGCGGCAATTCGGTCTATTTCCCCGATCGTGTCGTGCCGATGCTGCCGGAGATCCTCTCCGCTGATGTCTGCTCGCTGAAAGAAGGCGAAGACCGTGCGGCGATGGCCTGTCACTTGCACATCAACGCCGACGGCAAGGTATCAAGTTTCCGGTTTACCCGCGCAACTGTGCGAATTGCGCACAACATCGCCTATGAGGACGCGCAAAAGGCGGTGGATGGTGGCAACCCGCCCGAATACCTCGCCCACTTGTGGGATGCTTGGAAGGCGCTCGCCGCCGCGCGTAATGCCCGCGATCCGCTTGAGCTGGAGCTGCCCGAGCGCCGCGTGGTGCTGGATGCCAAGGGCCAGATCGCCGAAATCGCCATCCGCGAACGGCTTGATGCGCACCGCGTGGTTGAGGACTTCATGATCGCCGCCAACGTTGCCGCGGCCAAGGCGTTGGAAGCGAAAACCGCACCCGTCGTCTATCGGATCCACGAACCGCCAAGCCGTGAGAAGCTGATTGCGTTGCGCGATTACCTCGCCACGATGGGCAAGAAGCTGGCGTTGGGACAGGTCGTGACGCCGGGCCTTTTCAACCGGATGCTCAAGGACATTTCGGACGAAACGGAAAAGGCGCTGGTGATGGAGGCGGTTTTGCGCAGCCAGACGCAGGCCTATTATGGCCCTGCCAATGCCGGGCATTTTGGACTGAGCCTTGGGTCTTACGCGCACTTTACCTCGCCAATCCGCCGCTATTCCGATCTTTTGGTGCACCGCGCGCTGGTTGACGCTTACAAGCTGGAACAACCTGAGCCGCCGGGTTCACTGCCAGCTACAAGCGGGCTGTCGGACCGCGACCGCGCAAATCTCGGCCAAGTCAGCGACGCCATCAGCCTGACCGAGCGGCGCGCGATGGAGGCCGAGCGTGATACCATTGATCGCTACGTTGCCGCGTGGCTTTCAGGCAGAGTAGGCGAGGTTTTCGACACCCGCATCACCGGCGTGCAGGCCTTTGGCTTCTTCGCCACCATCATCGGGATGGGCGGCGATGGGCTGGTGCCAATATCGACGTTGGGAGGCGAATATTTCCGCCATGACGAAGCGGCCAAGGCGCTGGTCGGCTCGGATAGCGGGACGACCTATGCCAGTGGTGACCAGTTGAAGCTGAAGTTGGCGGAGGCGAATGCGCTCACCGGCGCGCTCAAATTCGTGCTGCCCAATGCAGACGCGCGGGCCATCGAACCGCGTGGCAACCGCCCCGATGATCGGCGACGCGGTGCAGGCGGGGGGCCGAAGACTGCGGGCAAGTTCCTGGTTGGCAAGCGCGGGCGCCCCGGCAATATCCGCCATCAGGGCCGCAAGAAGTAGCGACGCTCAGACCTGATGGTCGCTCTTGGCCTCATCATAATCGGCGGGGACGATGTAGAGCGGGCAACGTAGAGATCCGGCCGCCGCCGAAAAATGTGTCACCAAGGGGCCGGGTGCCGCGCCCTTGGCCGCGCCCAACACTAGCGCGGCGACCTCGGCGTGCTCGGCAAGAAATTCGCTGACGATCTTCTGTCCCAGTCCGATCTTCACCGATATGGTCGGCATGATCCCGCTTTCGGCGAGCAGATTGCCGGCAACCCCATGCGCCAGCATTTCGGCACGGTCACGCGCCTCGGCCTCGATGGTCGCCTGCACAGCCCCGAATGCGCTGAAGTTCTGCTGCGGCACCAGGGCGAGCAAATGCACGGCGCCCCCCACCGCCACGGCGCGGCGTGCAGCATAACGCAAGGCGGCGGTTGCTTCCTCGCTCTCGTCGATAATGACCAGAAATGTGCGCATTGTGCCGGGCCCCGTTAGGAGGGTGGATATCAATGCATTCGTATGGAATGGCAAGTCCTACCGCGCTGCCCTCTTGCCCGACGCTAGGGAATTGGCCAGAGACGGGCGCAAAGATCGATTACGGGAGTTTCAGCGGATCATGGCCCTCGACATCAAGATGCCGGCATTGTCGCCCACCATGGAAGAAGGCACGCTTGCGAAGTGGCTGGTGAAAGTGGGGGACACGGTGTCCTCCGGCGATGTCATGGCCGAGATTGAAACCGACAAGGCGACGATGGAATTCGAAGCGGTGGATGAAGGTGTGATCGCCGAAATCCTGATCGCGGAAGGCACCGAAGGCGTGAAGGTCGGCGCGGTGATCGCGCGGCTGAGTGTCGAGGGCGAGGAAGCTGCGCCGGCTCCGACGCCTGCGGTTGAAGCTCCGGCAGTTGACGGCCCCGCCGCTACACCGACTGCGCGCAAGCTGGCCGAGGTGAACGGCATCAATCTGGCCGGCATCACCGGCACCGGCCCTAAGGGCAAGATCACCAAGGAAGATGTCGAGGCGGCGATTGCCGCAGGCGGCGGTTCGGCCAAGTCTGCAACAGTTGCGGTTCCCGCTTCGGCACCCGCTCCAGCTCCAGCTCCCGCAGCCGCATCAACCTCGGGCGAACGCGTCATCGCCTCGCCCCTCGCAAAGCGGATTGCGGCGGACAAGGGCGTCGACCTCGCGCAGGTTAAAGGCACCGGCCCCAATGGGCGGATCGTGCGGGAAGACATCGAAAACTTCACGCCCGGCGCAGCGGGTCTCGCACCTGCTGCGGCTCCGGCAACGAGTGCACATGCTCCGGCAGCCACACCTGCGCCCGAAATCGAAGGCGGCGCGCCGTTCGCCGAGGAGAAGCTTTCGGGCGTCCGCAAGGTCATCGCCCGCCGTCTGACCGAGAGCAAGCAGACCGTCCCGCACTTCTATCTCACCATCGACATCCGGCTCGACCCGCTGCTCGAACTGCGCAGCGCACTCAACAAGTCCCTGGAGCCCGACGGCGTGAAGCTGTCAGTCAACGACCTCCTGATCAAGGCGCTGGCCCGTGCGCTGATCCGCGTGCCGCAGTGCAATGTCAGCTTCCACGGCGACACCCTGCGCCGTTACAATCGCGCCGATGTGTCGGTGGCCGTCGCCGCGCCTTCGGGCCTGATCACGCCGGTCATTACCAGCGCGGACACCAAGGGCTTGGCGGCCATCTCAACCGAGATGAAGACGCTCGCGGGCAAGGCGCGCGATGGCAAGCTGATGCCGCACGAATATCAGGGCGGCACGGCAAGCCTCTCAAACCTCGGCATGTTCGGGATCAAGCAGTTCGACGCGGTGATCAACCCGCCGCAGGGCATGATCCTTGCGGTGGGGGCAGGGCAGCAGCAGCCTTATGTGGTGAACGGCGCAATCGAGGTGGCAACCGTGCTCCATGCCAGCGGCAGCTTCGATCACCGCGCCATCGACGGCGCCGACGGTGCGCAGCTGATGGAGGCGATCAAGCAGCTGTGCGAGAACCCAATGGGGCTGGTGGTGTAACACGATGCCCATGGGCGAATTGACAATCAGGGCAACCGCCATGCCCGCCGACACCAACCCGTATGGCGGGGTGTTCGGCGGGTGGTTGATGGCGCAGATGGCGCTCGGCGCTGGTAGCCTCGCAAGCCGCGTAGGGCAGGGGAAGGCGGTGGTCGTCTCCGCAACCGACTTCGCCTTTCCCGGCGCGATGGCAGTCGGCGACGAACTCAGCGTCTATTGCGAGATCCTTGCCACCGGCACCACCTCGCTCACCATCGCTGCCGAAGCCATTGCCCGGGCACGCAACGGCGAGGCGACCATTCAAGTCGCGCGCGGCACCTTCAAATTCGTGCTGATCGGCGATGACGGACGGCCGCGAGCCATCACGGTGCCCATCGGATGACGGTTTTCCTACCTCGCACAAAATGCCTATTCCTGCATATGTCCCGGTCGTCGGGGACGCGCGCGCGGGCTTTTTGTGTCAACTTTGAAATTACAAACTTCATGCCATTGATTTAAGGCGATAAATACGGATTTTCGAAGTTTACACGGTGTCAACTTTGTAAACTTCGTCGCCAGATCCCCCAACACCTGAAGGCTGAGTGAAATGTCGACTTCCTATGATGTGATCGTGCTCGGTTCCGGCCCCGGTGGCTATGTCGCGGCCATCCGCTGCGCGCAGCTGGGGCTGAAAACCGCCATCGTAGAACGTGAAAATCTGGGCGGTATCTGCCTCAACTGGGGCTGCATCCCGACCAAGGCGATGCTGCGTTCGGCAGAGATTTTCCATTATATGCAGCACGCGGGGGATTACGGGCTGGTTGCAACCGGGATCGAAGCTGACCTTGCCGCCATCGTCAAGCGCAGCCGCGGTGTGGCGAAACAGCTCAATCAGGGCATTGGCCACCTGATGAAGAAGAACAAGATCGCGGTCCACATGGGCACCGGCACGCTGAACAGCGCAAACAGCGTGACGGTAAGAGGCGACAAGGGCGAGGAAGCCATCACCGCCAACCACATCATTGTGGCTACTGGTGCGCGCGCCCGTGATCTGCCCTTCGCTCCGGCTGACGGCAAGCGCGTGTGGACCTATCGCCACGCAATGACCCCCACTGAACTCCCGGCCAAGTTGCTGGTGATCGGTTCGGGCGCCATCGGCATTGAATTCGCCAGCTTCTACAACGATCTGGGCACGGATGTGACCGTCATTGAATTGCTCGACCGGATCGTTCCGGTGGAGGATGCGGATGTTTCGGCCTTCCTCGAAAAGTCGCTGAAGAAGCAGGGTATCACCATCAATACCGGGGTCGGGCTTGAAGGTCTGACAGTGACCGGCAGCGGTGTCACCGCCACGATCAAGGACAAGGCCGGGAACATCACCACGGGCGAATACACCCACGTAATCGTCGCCATCGGCATCGTCCCCAACACCGAGAACATCGGGATCGACGGTCTGGCAGAGATGGACCGTGGGTTCATCCAGATCGATCCCTATGGCCGGACGAAAACGCCCGGCCTGTGGGCCATCGGTGATTGCACCCCCGGCCCGTGGCTGGCGCACAAGGCGAGCCACGAGGGCGTCACGGCGGCCGAGGCCATCGCGCAGGAACTCGGGAACACCGAAGTCCACCCTCATCCGCTTAACCGCAACAACATTCCCGGCTGCACCTATTGCCACCCTCAAGTCGCCAGTGTCGGGTTTACCGAAGCGCGCGCGAAGGATGCGGGGTATGACATTCGCGTCGGCAACTTCCCCTTCATCGGCAATGGCAAGGCCATCGCGCTGGGTGAGGCGGAGGGCTTTATCAAGACCATCTTCGACGCGAAAACCGGCGAGCTGCTGGGCGCCCACATGGTCGGCGCGGAAGTGACCGAGCTGATCCAAGGCTACACCGTCGGTAAGACGCTGGAAACGACCGAGGCGGAGTTGATGCAGACGGTATTCCCGCACCCGACCCTGTCCGAAATGATGCACGAAAGCGTGCTGGACGCCTTTGGGCGGGCGATCCACTTCTGATGGCACAAGCGGGCACCGATGCGCTGAAAGGCGAGGATTGGGCAGGCGAAATGGGCGAACGATGGCTCGCCAGCCTTGACCGGTTCGAAGGGATGATCGCCCCGATTGGCGCTGCCCTGCTGGAACGGGCCGCTTATCAGCCCGGTGAGCGAGTGATTGATCTGGGCTGCGGAGGCGGGGCAACGACGCTTGCGATAGCCGAGATTGTGGGGCCAAAGGGTGTCGCGCTCGGGCTGGATGTTGCGCCGATGCTGGTGGATCGGGCCCAGGAACGTGCCGTCGCTGCGGGCAGCCCTGCGCGCTTTATCTGCGCCGATGCGGCAACGTCGATGCTCGGCGAGGAGCCTTTCGACCGCCTGTTTTCACGCTTCGGTTCGATGTTCTTTGACGCCCCGGTTCACGCCTTCGCCAACCTCAAGGCGATGCTGAAACCGGGTGCACGGATCGATCTTGCGGTGTGGGCGCACCCGCGTGACAACTTGTGGATGATGGAGGTGATGGGCGTGGTGCGTTCCCATGTCGACATCCCACCAGCGGTGCCGCGAGCGCCGGGGCCGTTTGCCTTCGAAGACCTAAGCTATCTTGCCGAAGTGCTCTCCGGGGCTGGATTTACCGGCATGGAGGTGACCGCCTTTGAAGGCCTGCAACCCGTTGGCGGGGCCGGCGCTTTGCCACAGGAGGCGACCGATTTTGTGCTAACCTCAATGGCAGCAGGTCGCGTGCTGGCTGAGCAGGGGGACGCCGTCCGTGATGCAGCGCAGGCTGATCTTGTAGCGATGTTCACCCGCCATTACCGTCCGGGCGAGGGCGTGATGCTCGCTTGCAAGGCGTGGTTGGTAACTGCCCACGCCTGACATCAGGAAGTGCGGCGGGTTGCCTCGCATCTTAACTTAGGTCAAAGTCCCCGGCGTGACCTTGTCTGCGCCCGAACTTTCTGATCGCATTGCAGCCGCCGATCGCGCGCTTGCTGGGGGCAACTTGCCTGAGGCGCGCGCGGTCCTTGAAGCAGCGGCACAGCGCGATCCGACGCAGGCGGAATTCTGGCAGCGCCTTGCAACTGTGCGCAAGATGGCAGGTGCGCCGATGCTGGCCGTTGACGCGATCGACCGGGCGCTGGCGGTCGATCCACTCGATTTCGTCAACCTGTTGATGCGCGCGCATCTGCTGGATTCAGTGGGGCACCCGGAAGCTGGCGAGGCATACGGACGTGCGCTTGCGCAGCCGCGCCCGGTTCCGCTCCCGCCTATGTTCCAGAGCACCATCGCCCGCGCCGAAGCGAAGTGGACGGCGCATCAGCAATCACTCACCGGGCGGCTGGCGGCGGCGGTCGAGGCGAGCGGGGCTGATCTCACCCCGGCTGAACGCCGCCGTGCCGAACGATTTGCGAGCAATATCGCGCACACAACGCGTCCATTTCATTCCGAACCGACGCACTTCGCCTGGCCGGGGCTGCGCGAAAGAGAGTTCCACGACCGCGCAGGCTTTGCCTGGGCAGACGAGCTGGAATCTCTCACGCCCAAAATCCGCGCAGACCTCGACCGTGTTGCTAACGCCGCTGACGCCACTCTTGTCCCCTATGTCAAATATGGCGAAAGCGAACCGCTCGCCCAATGGCGCGATCTCAACCACAACCGCGACTGGACAGCAATTCACCTGATCGAGCGCGGCACAGAGGTGACCGCCAATGCCTTGCATTGCCCGGCGACGATGGATTTCCTCGCGCGCATGGACCAGCCCGCGATCCCCGGCTGCGCGGCCAATGCAATGTTTTCGTTACTTGCGCCGCGTACCCATATTCCCCCCCACGTCGGCGTCGCCAATTTCCGACTGCTGTGCCACCTGCCGCTAGTCGTCCCGAACCGGTGCTGGTTTCGCGTCGGCGCAGAAACGCGCGACTTTGCTGAAGGGCAAAGCTGGGTGTTTGACGACACGATCGAACACGAGGCGAAGAACGAAACCGATGCGTTGCGGGTAATCCTGATCTTCGACTTATGGCACCCTGACCTTTCACCAGCAGAGCGCGCAGCAATATGTGCCGCAGTAAGTGCGGCGGCGCTTCCGGTGGGAGCGTTGTAGATATGTGCAGGACAGTGTGTGCCCAACTCAATGGGCTCTAGGGGCTCAAGGTTTTCAAGAGTGGATGGGCGAAGTCGATAATCTGGCATCCTTGGGCGGTGGGCTTGGCCAGTTGCTGCAGAAGGCGCGCAAGATCGCCACGGTCAAGCATCAGACCGCTTTGCCATAACCGCAAATCCATGCATTTGTGCAGGCGCTCCAGAACAAGAAATGCACTAGTCCCCAGGCTCTCGAATTCCTCATGTTGACCGCGACACGCTCTGACGAAGTGTGGGATGCCAAGTGAGATGAGATTGATTACGAAGCCAAAATCTGGACGATCCCGGCCGAATTTACGGAAGCGCGGTGGAAGCATCACATCCCCCTTAGTGTCAGGGCTACCACTCTCATCATAGAGGTGCTGGCAGCGCAGTCAGCCTTGGGCGCCCACATAAGTATTTTTTGCAATAGTTAAACTGCAACTCCTTCTCTACGAGGTCGGGTCAATCTAGCGGTTTGGCTCTTTATTTTATCATTGCAGAAACACTTTATAAAACGTCACGCACGTTGTTATTGCCTGAGTTTCTGGTTGATAATCAGTATCATGGGTTTTTTGTTAGATTGATGTTGGGGAGCTGATCTGGGCTGTCAAATTGGGGGGGGAAGTCTTGTTTAATTTCAAAATCATTGCGCCAATCATCTGTAGTTCTTTAGTTTTTTCTGGAGCTGCGTGGGCGCAAGGCCAGCCAACTGTTGCGATCGCAAAGATCGATGATAACGCGGGCTCTGGTCAGTCCAAAACCCTTACCCAGATGATGCTTACGGCCCTTGCTTCGACCCAGAAATTTCGGGTCATGGAGCGCGAGCAACTCGATGCACTCATGCAGGAGCAGCAGCGCGCCAAAGCCGGCCAGGTGAAGTCGCGCAATGGCGGGGAGATGGGTGGTTTCGAAGGGGCAGATTATCTGGTCTACGGGACGATCACGACACTTTCCGCGAGCAAGAAATCAAATTTCGGTGCAACTCTCGGTATGGCCATGCTTGCCGGCGAGAACGCGCGTCCTGCGAACTGCTACAGCGGTGAGGTTACGCTTTCGCTCGATATTCGCATCACAGAAGCGGCGACGGGCCAGATTAGATATGTCCAGCGCATCGATGAAACCAAAAAGGCTGGGACCATTTGTGGCGAGGGCGTTCCGCAAACGAACGCAACTGAACTCTTCAGGTCCGCAGCAGATCGGGTTGCCTCCGGCTTGGTGACCACTGTCTACCCGATCAAGGTAGCCGCGGTTCAGAGCGACGGCTCCATGACGCTGAATTACGGTACGGGCACTCTGGATGTAAGCGATTATGTGACGGTGTTCAGGCCGGGAGAAGCCGTGATCGACCCCGACACGGGTAAGTCCCTCGGATCTTCCGAAGAGCTCGTTGGAATTGCTCAGGTGACTGACGTGCAGACGAGCTTTTCGAAAGCTAGGCCGGTTGCCGGGTTTGATTTCCCCGCTGCGGCTCGCGACATCGTGCGCCCTGCCACTCAGGATGATTTCGGCCGCTATCCCAAGAAGAATTTCTCTAAAGCGAAGCGCAAATAGAAAGTTGATCTGATCATGAAGCAGCCGCTCTTCTTTCTTGCTGCGCCATTGGCTTGCACATCCTCGTGGGTGTCTGCGCAGGTGCCGGCCTCTGGTCCTGTTGAGATTGCGATGGGCTCTATCGAAGCAGCTCAGGAATGCACGCTCTATGAGGGCGTTCGGTACAGCAACAAAACGAGCTCGAAGGGGTCGAGCAGCGCATATGCCGCCGGGGCTGCCAGTGGCTATGCGGGACCGGGCGGCAGTGGCGGCGCTGCCGCCTTTGCGGCAGGCAGCAGATCTTCATACTCATCTTCGAGCGAAACGCACTTCGAGACTTTCTTTATCGAGGATTGCCAAAGCGATTTCGAAGGTGTCCGCGAAGCCATGGAAGCGGCACTCGCCTCCTCTGGCGCGATTGTGATCTCGGACGATGGCTATTGGCTGTCCGCTCGGGTTGAGAGTGCCGTCCCGGTCAAGCAGGGGTTTGTTGACACCTCGTTGACAGGCAAAGCTTACGGGACTGCGAGCGAGGGGCTCAAGGTTACCATGAGCCTCAAACTGCAGGATGAAAAAGGGCGCACTGTCTTCGGAAGCCTGGTGGACACTCAGATCGACACGCGCAATGCAAGCGTCGTGCGCGGCACTGTTGCTGCCAGTGTGACGGATGGCGAAGCAGTCTACTCGCTCCTCCAACGCCAGCTGGCGATGGTGGCAGCCCGTAAACTGGCGTTCCACTTTAAGCCCCTTCAGGTAACCGACGCGCAAGCTAAAAAGGTTAAATTGAATTACGGTGGACCTCTCCTCGAGGTCGGCACTTTGCTGTCGGTTACCAGCCCGGATGGGTTCGCGGCATCGCGTTACCGCGTTTCATCTGTGGGTGCGGGCTCAGCGATCGCAACGCAACTCGGCGATGCCAACGTCAGTAGCATCACAGCCGGAAGCAGCGTTGTCGTGATTGAAAAAGGCGATCCGGCGGCAAATGAGAGCAATTTGGAGTTTGTCCCCCTTCCTTGATTCTTACATTGGGACCTCGGTAAACTCAGCCTTAGCGCTCTAGATTGTCGCGTATGCGGCCTAGTAATATTGGGGGGGCATCGCGAACACCCTCTTCTTTAGCATTCCAATAACTTACCGCGCCCTCCGGCGACGCTTTAGTCCCTCGATGCGGGGATGGGAGCTTATTTCGGCGTGAGCAAAGCGGCAACCGTAAGGAAGGATGCAAAGGTGGGCCGCGAATTATATCTCCCCCTCAGGGAGTGCTTTAACCAAAACGGTGGCGGACAGGGTGGGATTCGAACCCACGGTAGGCTTGCACCTACGGCGGTTTTCAAGACCGCTGCCTTAAACCACTCGGCCACCTGTCCTACGCTGCGAACGGCTAGCGCCGATGATCGCAATTGTCACCACTGATATGGCCCACTCCATCGAAATGTGATCGGAAAAAGAACTCGCTTGCCGGGGGCAGGTGAACTGTTTTTCCCCATCGAGCGGGGAGAACCTTGCCCGATCAGTCATGCGGTTGTTGGGAATTCATCCAAGGTGTGACATCCCACTGATTATGATTCCCCGTCTGTTTCCTATCGCTGCTTTTGCGCTTGCCGGCCTAGCCACCATCGGTGCTGCGCCGGCTTCGGCACCCGCGGCGGCGCAGGTGAGCGCGGATGGTATTCCGTTCGATGCCTATCTTGAGCTGCTAAAGGCCCGGGCCCGGGGAGAAGGCGTGCGCGATGATACGATCGAACGCATGACTGCGGGGCTCACCCCCAATTACCGGGTGATTGCGCTCGACAATAACCAGCCCGGCACGGTCACAACGCGCGGCTATCCGCCGATGTCTGGCTACATTGCGACGCATGTCGATGCCGCGCGGATCGGCGGAGGGCGGCGGGTGTATGCACAGCATCGCGATCTGCTCCGGCAAATCGAGGCGCAATACGGCGTGCCCGGCCCGATCATTGTCGCGATCTTCGGGCATGAAACCAGCTATGGGCAAGTCAAAGGCGATTTCGATCTCGGCCGCAGCCTTGCCACCCTCGCTTGGGAAGGGCGGCGCCGCGAACTGTTCGCTGGCGAATTCGTCGCGCTGATGAAGATTGCGGACAAGGGCTATCCGCGCTCGCAACTTGTCGGCTCCTATGCCGGTGCTTTCGGCAATCCGCAGTTTCTGCCCAGCGTCTACCTACGCCTCGCCACCGATGGCGACGGAGACGGGCGCGCGGATATCTTCTCCAACCGGGCGGACACGTTTGCGTCGATTGCCAATTATTTCCGCGACGCCGGATGGCGCGCCGGTCAGCCTTGGGGGGTACGCGCAAGCGTGCCTGCGGGGTTTAATGTCACGCACTATCGCACCCGGCTCATCTCCCCGGTTTGTCCACGCGTGCACGAACGCCTCAGCCGCTGGATGACCGTAGCCGAATGGCGATCTGCCGGTGTAGTCGCGCAAGGTGGACTTGCCGATGGCGTCATGGTGTCATTTTTCCAGCCTGATGGCCCCGGAACTCCGGCATGGCTGCTGACCGGGAACTATCGGGCGATCCTCGAATACAACTGCTCCAGCTATTATGCTTTGAGTGTGGGGCTGCTGGCCGACGAAATCGTGAACTGAACGGGTTGACGACCTCGCCAAGCGAAGGGCGCGCGCGTATAGAGCGAGGCGTGATGCTGTTCCGATTTTCGCGCTTTGCGCTGTGTTCGATTGCCCTGCTTGCCGCCGCACCCGCGCAGCCTGCGCGCGTACTGGCGCCCGACGGTGTGCCAGCGCTGCCTGCTGTTCCGACCGCTGCGGAGGCACCGGTAGCATTGTTGGTAGACGTGGGGAGCGGGCAGGTGCTCCATGCGCGCAGTCCCGATGCGCGGTTCATGCCCGCCTCCGTCACCAAGGTAATGACCCTTTATCTGGCTTTTGAACTGATTGCCGCGCGTCAGCTGGATCCGGCGCAGGTGTTCATGATGAGCCAGGAAATCGCCCGTCAATGGCGGCGCAAGGGTTCGACCATGTTCCTCGATTCAGGTGATCGGGTGCGGGTTGATGATCTGTTGCTGGGGATTGCTAATGTATCGGCCAATGATGGCGCGGCCGTGTTGGCCGAAGGGCAGGCCGGATCGGTGGAGGCATGGACCGCGGCAATGAACCGGACTGCGCTGGGACTGGGGATGCGGGGGAGCCATTTTGCTAGCCCCAATGGCTGGCCCGATGAAGGGCGCACCTTCACCACAGCAAATGATCTGGCAGAACTGGCGCGCGCGATGATCACGCGACACCCTGACAAGTTCGGATATTACATTGGTCGTGCTGGCTTTGATTACAAAGGCATCGCGCAGGTCAATCATGATCCGATGATCGGGCGAGTGTCGGGCGCCGACGGTATCAAGACGGGGTTCACCAACGAATCGGGCTTCTCCTATCTGGGCACTGTCCGGCGTGACGGGCAACGGTTAGTCATGGTTCTGGCCGGGGTGGAAAATGGGCGTCTGCGGGCGCGGATCGCCAAATCCTATGCAGAGTGGGGTTTTGCTGCCTTTGATCGCGATCGCCTATTTGCACCAGGCACGATTTTGGCTGAGGCGCAGGTGCAGGATGGCGACGCGCTGCGGGTCGGGCTTAAGGCCGCAGGACCGGTGTCGATCAGCCTGCCGCGTGGGAGCAGCGCCCACTTTGCCGCAAGGGTCCGGTACGAAGGGCCGCTGCGTGCGCCGATTGCATCCGGGCAGGAAGTCGCGGTGCTGGAGGTGACAGCGCCAGGCGTCGCTCCGGCGCGCATTCCGCTTTATGCTGCCGAAGCTGTAGAAACGGCAGGGCCGATTGACCGGATCGTGAATGCCGTCGCGGGACTGTTCTCATGAACCCGGCTGGCCGTTTCATCGCATTCGAGGGCGGAGAGGGCGCAGGCAAATCCACTCAGGCCCGCCTGCTTGCTGACGCGCTCGGGGCACGAGGTATCAACGTTGTGGTCACCCGCGAGCCGGGCGGTACCGCCGGAGCCGAAGCGATCCGCACGCTACTGCTCGCCCCGCCGGGACAAGGCTGGCCACCGCAAGCCGAAGCCCTCCTGTTTGCCGCCGCCCGCGCCGATCACGTCGCTCACCTCATCCGTCCGGCACTCGAACGCGGCGACTGGGTGATCTGCGACCGTTTTGTGGATTCGAGCCGCGCCTATCAGGGTGGGGCTGGGGGCCTTGGCGATGCCGCAATTACCGCACTTCACGCCTTTGGCAGCGGCGGCCTGCGCCCAGATCGGGTAATCCTGCTTGAAGCCAACGAGGCCGCACTCGGCCAGCGCGTAGACGCACGCGGCGTAGCAGCCGACGCCATTGAGAGCCGCCCGGCCGAATATCACCGCGCTGTCGCCGCCGCTTTTCGTGCGCTGGCTGACGCTGAGCCGAAAGGCTTTGCCCGGATTGATGCCATCGGCGCGCCGCAAGACGTGCACGCCCGCATCCTGACGGCGCTGGGTGACCTCCTGTCATGACCAATTGGCCCAACCATGCTGAGGCTTGGCGCGCATGGCGCGATGCGCTGGGTGGAGAGCGGATGCATCATGGCTGGTTGCTTGCGGGCAAAGCCGGTCTGGGCAAGCGTGATTTCGCGCTCGCCGCTGCGCGCGAATTGGTGGTTGAGCCCGAATTCCCCCAACCACAGGGCGACCATCCGGACATCATAACTCTCACCTATGGCCCCAAGGACGACAAGGGCGAGAAGGCACAGGCCGAGGGCAAGCCGTTCGATCTCGCGCGGTCGATCAGGATCAAGCAAATTCGTGCGATGCAGAAGCGGCTGATCACTCGCCCTACATTGGGAAGCCGTCGCGCAATCATCATCGATCCGGCCGACGATATGGAAAAAGCGGCCGCCAACGCGCTGCTCAAAAGCCTTGAAGAACCGCCGGTCGGTACCTTTTTCCTGCTTGTCACCCACCGCCCAGCACGCCTTTTGCCCACAATCCGTTCCCGCTGCCGCACCTTGCGCTTCCCGGTGCTGACTGACAGCCAGATTGCCGCACTCCTTTCAGAACAAGGCCTTGCGCCGGATCCGCAGGCTATTGCTGCGGCGGAAGGTTCGTTCGGAGCGGCGCTGCGCTTTGCCGACCAAGGCCTTGCCCCCATCGCGCGGGCTATTTCCGCCCTGGTTGCGGGCGGCGATAGCGGCACCACCGGGCGCGGCGAACTGGCACGGCTGATCGGTCCGCGTGCAGATCGTGAACGCGTGGCCGCCGTGCTCGAACTGGCCCAGTCTCTTACGGCCCGGGCCGCCCGTGCGAGCGACAACCCACACCATCGCGCTCGGCTGATTGACGCCCATGCAGCACTGGTCAATTTGGCTGCCGAAGTTCCGACCGCTAATTTCGATCCCGGCATGCTACCCTATGAGATCGGCACCTTGCTTGTCGCCGCCGCCCCCGCTAGCGATCCCGGCCATGGCTGACACCCCATTCTACATCACCACCGCAATCAGCTACCCCAACGGGCGGCCGCATATTGGCCACGCCTACGAGGCGATCGCGGCAGATGTGATTGCCCGTTTCCAGCGCCTTCAAGGCAGGTCCGTGCGCTTCCAGACCGGCACAGATGAGCACGGTTTAAAGATGGCCCGCAAGGCCGAAGAGCAGGGCCGAACGCCGGTTGATCTTGCAAATGAAATGTCCGGATATTTCCGAGATATGTGCGATGCTTTGAATGTTTCTTATGATCGTTTCATTCGCACGTCAGAGCCCGGTCACCACCGCGCCAGCCAAGCAATCTGGCAGGCAATGGAGGCGGCAGGCGACCTCTATCTCGACCGCTATGAAGGATGGTACTCCGTTCGCGACGAGGCCTATTACGATGAAAGCGAGCTGGTAGAAGGGGAGGGCGGCGACAAGCTCTCGCCACAGGGCACGCCGGTTGAATGGACGATCGAGGAAAGCTGGTTCTTCCGTCTATCCAAGTATCAGGATCAGCTGCTTGAATTACTGAAAACGCCCGGCTTTCTAGAGCCCGCAAGCCGTCGCAACGAAATGGTCGCCTTTGTCGAACAGGGCCTGCGCGATCTGTCGGTCAGCCGCACCTCGTTTGACTGGGGGGTCAAGGTGCCTGGCAGCGATGATCACGTGATGTATGTGTGGGTTGATGCGCTCACAAACTACCTCACGGGCCTAGGCTACCCGAATGATATGGCTGATTTTTGGCCCGCCAGCCTGCATCTGATCGGTAAGGACATCGTACGCTTCCACACGATCTACTGGCCAGCATTCCTTATGAGCGCCAATTTGCCGCTACCGCAAAAGGTGTTTGGCCACGGCTTCATCCTCAACCGCGGGCAGAAGGAATCAAAATCGCTCGGCAACGTTACCGATCCTCTCGCACTGGCCGATCGGTTTGGCGTGGACGCCTTGCGGTATTTCCTGATGCGCGAAGTCGCCTTTGGACAGGATGGCAGCTATTCGCCTGAAGCAATTGTTTTGCGGACTAATGCTGAACTTGCGAACAGCTTCGGAAATCTTGCGCAGCGCACGCTTTCGATGATCGTCAAGAATATGGACGGCAAGCTGGAAGATTTCGAAAAGACCGATGTGGATGAGGCATTGCTCGCCACCGTTGCGAAGGCATGCGGTGACGATCTACCGCGTGCCTTCAACGATTTGTCGTTTTCGACCGGGATCGAAGCGTGGCAGCGTGCGGTCTATGCGTGCAACCAATATGTCGATGATCAGGCGCCTTGGGGGCTGAAGAAAACCGATCCTGAACGCATGAAGGCTGTGCTCCAGACGCTGTTCATGGTGCTGCGGGATCTTGCGATAGCAATCCAGCCCGTGGTGCCGGAAAAGGCCGCGGCACTGCTCGATCAACTGGGTGTTCCGGGTGAGGAGCGCAATTTTGCTGCTCTCAATGACGGGGATTGGTTTGCCCGCCTCGTCTCATCGGGCTTCATCGTTGCACCACCTATTCCGCTGTTCCCGCGCCTTGAACTGCCGGAAACCGAGGCTGCCGCCTGATGCTGGTCGATAGCCATTGCCACCTCGAATATAAGGGTCTTGTCGAGAACCGCGAAGCCGTGTTGGCCCGTGCCCGGGCCGCTGGCATAGGCGCCTTTCTCAATATCTCGACCCGCCAATCTGAGTGGGTTCAAGTGGTCGGGACGGCTGCGCGTGAGCCGGATGTCTTTGCAAGCGTCGGCATCCACCCGCATGAAGCAGACGCGCATCAGGATCTCGGCCGTGCGGCTTTGCTGGAAGCAACGCATCACCCCAAAGTCATCGCGATCGGCGAAACCGGGCTGGACTACTATTACGATAAATCCGACAGAGATATCCAGAAGTCACTGTTCCGCATGCATATTGATGTTGCGCGCGAAACGCAGTTGCCGCTTATCATCCATACCCGTGATGCCGAGGACGATACGCACGCAATTCTGGACGAGGAAATGGGGAAGGGGGCATATCCGGCGCTGATCCATTGCTTCACTGCCTCTGCCGGATTTGCCGAAAAAGTGCTGGCGCTAGGCCTCACGATTTCCCTGTCCGGGATCGTAACCTTTAAAAATGCCAAAGACTTGCAAGCTATTGCGAAGAACATTCCTGATGATCGGCTGCTGGTGGAAACAGACAGTCCCTTCCTCGCGCCGGTTCCGCATCGAGGGCGGGTATGCGAGCCGGGCTATGTGGCCGATACGGCAGCATTTGTGGCGGGTCTACGCAGCGTCGACGTGGAGCACCTGGCGGCGGTCACCACAAACAACTTCTTCAATCTGTTCAAAAAGGCGCGGCCGTGAAACTGGTAATGCTCGGCTCGGGCACCTCAACAGGTGTGCCGCGCTTGGGTGGGCCGGATGGCACGGGCGATTGGGGTGACTGTGACCCTGACGAGCCGCGGAACCGCCGTTCAAGAGTGTCGATCCTTGTCGAGAGCGACGAAGGCAAGCGCCTGCTGATCGATACGTCGTCGGACTGTCGCGCGCAGTTGCTCGCTAATCGCATCGGCCACATTGACGCTGTGTTCTGGACCCATGACCATGCCGATCACTGCCACGGCATCGATGATCTGCGGGTGCTGCGTTATGGGCGCGGCGGGCCGATCCCGGGCTTTGCTGAAACGGAAACCGTACGGCGATTACGGCAGCGGTTCGGATATGTCTTTGCCGGACAGGAGGGTTATCCGACCATCTGCACACTTGATACGCTTGATCGGCTACGGATGATTGCCGGGTTTGGTGTGGACTGGTGCCAGATGGCGCATGGCCCGGGCGAAACGACAGCATATCGCTTCGAAGCCGATGGCAAGAGCATCGGATATGCTACAGATTTTAGTGCCGTTTCTGATGAGATGGTCGATTTGTTCTACAAGGTCGATATCCTCGTAAGCGATTGCTTGCGCCGCGATCCACATCCCACGCACGCTCATCTCGCCATGGCGATCGATTTCGGCGAAAGAAGCCGTGCTGGGCGCGTGGTCCTGAGCCATCTCGACAAGAGCATGGATTACCGATCATTATGCGACGAAGTGCCGGATTTCGTTACCGTAGGCTACGATGGCTTGGAGCTCGTTGCATGAACGCTGATCTGCTGCTGCCGGTGATTACCAGTCTGGCGTGGCTGATTGTTGCCGGGAGCGCGCTTGCTTCGTTCCGTCTAGGATGGAGCCGAATTGCCAAGATGGCACTGTTGTGGGTGGCGATTTTCCTCGGGCTGTTCCTCATCAGTGAGTGGTTCATGACAGCGCACAGCGCTGCGTCACCGCTCATCTAGATTTTACATAATATATATTATCAAACTCAAGGATTGTTATGAGCTCCAGCCCTGAGCAGCCCCCTATCGAGCTATTGCTTGGGATTATGGCTAGGCTGCGCGACCCGGCGCACGGCTGTGATTGGGACCTCGCACAGAACTTTGCCAGCATTGCGCCGTACACCATCGAAGAAGCATACGAAGTCGCGGATGCGATCAACCGTAACGACATGGCAGACCTGAAGGACGAGCTTGGCGACCTGTTATTCCAAGTCGTATTCCATGCTCGCATGGCCGAAGAAGCCGGCCAATTCACGTTCGATGATGTCGCTGCCGCTATCACTGAAAAGATGCAAAGCCGTCACCCACATATCTTCGCACAAGATGGCGGAACCATGGATGAGCGACGTTGGGAAAACCTTAAGGCTAGCGAACGTGAGGCTAAGGGCGTCGCCAGTGCGCTTGACGGGGTCGCCCTGGCGCTGCCTGCCTTGTTGCGGGCAGAAAAGCTGCAAAAGCGCGCTGCCCGAACGGGGTTCGACTGGCCTGATCCATCCGGTTCGGAAGCAAAAATCGCGGAAGAAATCGAAGAACTGAAAACTGCTCCAACGGACGAAGCGCGCTTCGAAGAAGCCGGCGACCTGCTTTTCGCAACCGTCAATTACGTTCGTGCTCATGGGATCAGCGCCGAGGATGCCCTGCGCGCTGCCAATGCAAAGTTCCTGCGCCGTTTCCATGCCATGGAAGACCTCGCCGGACCCGCATTCTCCGAATTATCGCTCGAAGACCAGGAGGCCCTTTGGCAACAAGTTAAAAAGGCCTAGCTCTTAGGAGAGTCTGGCGAATTGCCCCAATTCCTTAGGATTCAACCTCACTGTCAATCGTCGCATCGGGCCGTCAGCACCATCAGCTGCATCATCATCGGCCAGGACGTCGCCGTGCGCGTGCAGCCAGGCGATGCGCCGCCCGTCGCTGACCGGCAGGATAAAGCTGACCTCGCGCGCACTGCCGGTGAGCATCCGCGCCAGCTCGGCTTCGAGAAGACCAACGCCCTCCCCCGTCGCTGCTGACACGATCACGGCGCCCTGCCCCATCGATGCCTCGCGCAGGACGGAAAGATTGTCCGCGTCCAGCAGGTCACACTTGTTCCACACCTCAAGGATCGGGATACTGCTCGTACCAGTTTTGGCATCCACGACGTCAAGATCGGCGAGCACATCGAGTACCTGCTTTTTCTGCGCTGCATGCGAAGGGTTGGCCATATCACGCACGTGACAGATCACATCGGCAGCCGTCACTTCTTCCAAAGTCGCACGAAACGCAGCTACTAGCTGGGTTGGCAGGTCAGAAATGAAGCCCACTGTGTCGGAAAGGATCGCCTTTTCCACCCCCGGCAGGCCGATCGCCCGCATCGTCGGGTCAAGCGTTGCGAACAGCAAATCCTCAGCCATCACCTCGGCGCCGGTCAACCGGTTGAACAAGGTGGATTTGCCCGCGTTGGTATAGCCGACCAGCGCGACCAAGGGCCACGGCGCACGGCCGCGGCGGTTACGGTGCAACGTGCGGGTTTTCCTCACCTGATCAAGCTCGCGCCGCAAACGCCCCATCCGCTGGCGGATCATCCGACGGTCGGCCTCGATCTGGGTTTCCCCCGGCCCGCCAAGAAAGCCGAAGCCGCCGCGCTGGCGTTCAAGGTGGGTCCAGCTACGCACAAGGCGGCTCTGCTGATAATCGAGGTGGGCAAGTTCAACCTGCAAACGGCCTTCCGCCGTTGCCGCACGCTCGCCGAATATCTCAAGGATCAACCCGGTGCGGTCGATTACCTTGCGCTTCAGCCGGTCCTCCAGATTGCGCTGCTGGATCGGAGTCAACGCACCGTCGACAATGACCAGTTCCGCTTCGTGCTGTGCGCACCAGATTGCGATATTCTCGACCTGCCCGGAACCGAAAAGCGTGTTCGGCTGCATCTGGCGCACTGGCAGAACGGCCGAATGGGCGATCACTACGCCGATCGCCAGCGCCAGCCCTTCCGCTTCGGCAAGACGCTCCGAAGGATCTAGATCATAGCGCAGCTTGCGAATGTCGGGGCACAGAACCACGGCCCGCGCCCCGCGGGTCACCTCATCCTGAAGTTCACTTTCGAAGGTCAGTCGTCGATCCTGTCATCATCGCCATCATCTTCATCGACGCTAAGGTCGACAGGGCTGGCGGGCTGGATGGTGGACACAGCGTGCTTGTAAGCCAGCTGCACAGCCCCATCGCGTTCCAGTAGCATGCAGAACAGGTCATAGGCGGCAATCCGCCCTTGCAGCATTACACCATTTACCAGGAACATCGTGACCTGAACATTGGCTTCCGCGACGCGGCTGAGGAACACGTCCTGCAGCAACTTCTGCTTGCGCCCTCCCGCCTGACTGGCGAACTGCGTCGGGTCGAGCGACTGGCCGGGCATAATCGTGCTGATCGCGTGCTTGTAAACCAGCTGTGACTGACCATCACGGCGCAGCAGGATCGAGAAATTGTCGAACCAAGTCACTATGCCCTGCAGCTTTACGCCCTTCACCAGGAACATGGTAACAGGAATTTTGTTCTTTCGCAGCAAGTTAAGGAAGGCGTCCTGAAGATTGCCACCTTGCCTGGGCGCCGGCGCGCTGCTTCGATTGTTGGGCTGATCGGCCTGCGCGAGAGGGCGCGCAACTTGACGAGGGGAGAGCGTTCGCCCGCTGGACATGGTCGTGGCTCCTGTTTTTGGCGGCCGATATTGCGGTCCGCATGGGTTCGGCCGCCGCAAATTCGGGGAACGACAGCCTTACCCAAACCATAATGGCGACTGCGCAGCCCTTGGACAAGGTTTGATTTACGGCGGATTTGCCGCTCGATGGCAGGGGTCTAATCCTCGCCGTCGCGCCGGTCCGCCATGCCAAGGAGTTTGAGCTTTCTGTGCAGGGCGGAACGCTCCATGCCGATGAAGCTGGCCGTTTTGGAAATATTGCCGGAAAAGCGGCGGATTTGGATCGCGAGGTATTCCCGTTCGAAACTCACCCGCGCCTCGCGCAGCGGCACGCCCATGATGGCCGATAGACTGTCGGTGGCCAGCCCGATCTGTCCGCCTATAATCTCGGGCGGCAGCATATCCGATTCGACCAGCCTGAGTTTTTCACGAGGGGTCATGATGATCGTGCGTTCCACCACATTGCGTAATTGGCGCACGTTGCCCGGCCAGTCATACGCCTGCAGCGCAGCCATCGCCTCAGACGAAATTTCAGGCGGCGCAAGGCCCTGATCATTCGAATAGCGCGTGAAGAAATGTTCGGCGAGCGCGGGGACATCCTCTCGCCGTTGCGAAAGCGCGGGCAGCACCACAGGCACCACATTCAACCTGTAAAACAGATCCTCGCGAAACCGCTTTTCGGCCATTTCGACATTCAAATCGCGCGTGGTGGAAGACACGACGCGCACATCGACGCCGATCTGCCGCGTTCCGCCAACGCGCACGAAGCTCTGATCGGTCAGGACTCTTAGTATCCGCGCCTGCGTGGAAAGCGGCATATCGGCGATCTCGTCGAGATACAGCGTACCGCCATCGGCCATTTCAAGCAGCCCCGGGCGCACTTGCTGGCCGTTCACTTCTTCCCCGAACAGCTCCTGCTCAAACCGTTCAGGCGTAATACGGGCCGAATTCACGAGCACAAAAGCGCCGTTGGATCGCGCGCTCCAGCCATGAAGCAAGCGGGCTGCCACCTCCTTGCCCGCGCCGGCGGGGCCGGAAATCAGCACGCGGCTGCCCGTGCTCGCCACACGCTTGAGCGTTGCGCGGACAGCGTTGATCGCCGCCGAATTGCCGGTAAATTCAGCGCTTCCCCAACTGCCTTCGCGCAGGCGGCTGTTTTCACGCCGCAGTCGCTCGGTCTCGGTCGCGCGTTCGACCAGCAGCAACAGACGCTCGGCCTCGAAAGGCTTTTCGATAAAGTCCATCGCCCCGCGCCCGACAGCGGCAACCGCCGTGTCGATATTGCCGTGGCCCGAAAAGATGATCACTGGCAGGTTCGGCTCACGGGCCTTGATCGCATCAAGCAGCTCCAGCCCGTCCATCTGGCTGCCGTGAAGCCACACATCGAGAAGAACGAGCGAGGGTCGCCGCTCATCAATGGCGGCCAGCGCCTCTGTGCTGTCGGCAGCGGTGCGGCAGGCATAGCCCTCATCACCGAGCACGCCGGCCACCAGTTCACGGATGTCGCGTTCATCATCGACGATCAGGATTTCGAGCGCCATTGGGCAGTTCCTTCGCATGATAGGTCACGAGTTGTCAGAAGCGGGATCACACAGAGCCCCCCTCAATCGGATTGGGTTCGCGGGCAAAGCGCAATGTAACCCGGGTGCCGCCGCTGGGCGCGCTAGCGAAGCTCATGTCGCCGCCGTGCTCGTCCACGATCTTGTTGACGATCGCGAGACCGAGACCGGTGCCCTTTTCTCGGGTGGTGACATAGGGTTCAGTGATCCGCTCACGATCGGCAGGCAAGCCGATGCCATTATCTTCGATGGTAACAATAATCGCTTCACCCGCATCGCGCATGGTGACCGCGATCTGTCCGGCATATTGCCCCTTGCCCTCGCCCGCACGCGCCTCAACTGCCTCGACCGCGTTCTTGAGCACGTTGGTCATGGCTTGCCCGAACTGGTGCCGGTCACAGCGCACCTCGCGATCAATCAGTTCGGAGGAAGCGACGCTGAAGGCGATACCGGAATGGGCAACTTCTTGAAGGAACACGGCCTGACGAACCAGATCAAGCGCATCCTCGTCACGAAACACTGGCTTGGGCAGGCGCGCGAAGGATGAGAATTCATCAACCATTTTGCGCAAGTCGCCAACCTGCCGGACGATAGTGCTGGTCAGCTCATCAAACAATTCACGGTCTTCGTCGCCGACTTGCGTGCGGTAGCGACGCTTGAGCCGTTCGGTCGCCAGCTGGATCGGAGTGAGCGGATTTTTGATTTCATGCGCGATCCGACGGGCAACGTCGGACCAAGCCGCCTGCCGCTGGTCAAGCAATTGGCGGGTGATGTCTTCGAAGGTAATCACATGGCCGTTGGTGCCGGGGGCAACTTTGACGGCAAGGGTCAGGAGTTCGGTTCCCTTGGCGTGTGTGATGACTGCCCGCTCCTTCCCTTCGACAAGGATACGCGCCAGTTCAGGAGACATGGCACTAATCGACTGACCGATTAGCTTCTCCGCTCCGCCAAGCACGGCATGATCAGCAAGCAATGCCTGCGCAGAGGAGTTCATCAGCGTGACCCGCGCATCGGCATTGACCGACACAACGCCCGCCGTGACAGATTCCAGCACCGCTTCGGTAAAAGCACGGCGATCGTCGATCTGGCGGTTCGCGCTGACCAAAGCCTGGGTCTGCTTATCGAGCTGTGCTGTCATGCGGTTGAAGGCGCGGTTGAGCAAACCGATTTCGTCCGCCCCCGTGCGCCCTTCGAGCCGCAGCGCGAAATTCCCCTGCCCCACCTTGCGCGCCGCGCCGACCAGCGCTGTCAACGGTTCCACCTGCCGATCCGCAAAGCGCAAGCCGAACCAGATCGCCAGCCCCACGAGCAACAGGCTAACCGTCACCAGCGCGATGTTGAATTGCAGCTGCAAGGTTCGCGCGCTGCTCGTAAGGCGTTCGTAGGCCGTCACGATCGATTGCGCCCGCGACCATGAATTGAACATCGTCTCTTCAGTGGTGCGTGCATTGTAGAGATAGATACCCGATTGCGCGTCAATCGGCACCAGCGCCTCGATCCGTTCCGGGCTACCCACAACTACGGCGAACTCCCCCCGGTCAAGACGCGGGAGCGCGGCGCGGCTGAAGGCCTGCGGGCTGTTGTCACGGGTGAGATTAAGTGCAGCCGCTGTGCGGAACGATCCATCCTCCATCCGCTGGAGGATCGCGCTCTCGGATATTTCGCGCCCCTGCACCTGGTAAGCGTAGAAATCGGGAAAATCGGGATCGGTTATGGGCACCCGGGCGAGCGTTTCGCGCATATCGGTCGCCATGGTGATGGTGTTCTGTTCGACGTTGCGCTGGTTCGCATCGTAGTAATTCTGCGCCAAAGCGTTGGCGTTTTCCATCAACCCCCGGGATTCGTCGGAAAACCAGAAATCAACGCCCGTCTGGAACAGGAAGGCGGCAAATCCCGCCACAAGCAGCGTCGGCAAGGCGGCAACCATCGAGAAGAAAAACACCAGCCTGACATGAAGTCGCGCCGTGCTACCGGCCGCGCGCCGCAGAGCAAGGCGCCGACCGATCAGCACCAACAGCGCCATCGCCGGCACCAGCGTCGCCATCAGCAGCACCGACACCTGAGTGGTCGGCAGGAGATCATCTGGCGCACCAAGCCGGCTATACGTCGACCAGGTCGCCACAATTGCAGCTACCAGCGCAATCACCGCCGCACCTTCGAGCCAAAGGTAGAGGTTGGCCCGGCGCGCCGCGATCATGAACCGCCGCCACCAGCGTGGAGGCTGGCCCAGTGCAAAAGGCGCTACGCGGGGTGGGGTTTGCTCCATCGTTGCTGCTTTACAACAACAGTGTGATAAAAATGCAAGGCCAATCTGGTTTAAGCCAGCAAGCTTGCGTCGTGACGTGCCTGATCTGCGGCGATCAGGAGAGTGAGAACCGGTCGGGCTCGAGCCCCAACTCACCGATCCGTTTGCGTAAGGTGTTGCGATTGATCCCCAGCAACTGGGCCGCGCGCAGCTGGTTCCCGCCAGTTCGGCCCAGCGCATATTCAATCAGCGGCTTTTCAAAAGCCGCCAGCGCGCGATGGTACAGAGCGCCCGGTGGCGGGCTCTCCGCGGCTAACCAGCCCGCCAGAGCCGCTCCGAAGCCGCTCTGCCCCTCGCCCTGCGGCATCGCCGCCGGCGCGATTTCGGGGCCGATAATGTCGGTGACAGCATCGCCGTCAACACGGTCCTCTCGCGCCATAAGGGCGAGGCGGTACACCACATTGCGCAGTTCCCGCACATTACCGCGCCAGTTGCGCTGCTCGAGCCGCTCGATCGCGTCTGGCGTTAGTGCGCGACGCGGCAAGCCATCCTCGGCCGCGAGCACGAGGAAATGTTGAGCAAGCGCGGCAATATCCTCGCGCCGTTCGCGCAGGGGCGGCAGTACAATCGGAACCACGTTGAGGCGGTAGAACAGATCCTCCCGGAATGTCCCAGCGGCGATCATCGGGGCAAGATCACGGTTGGTTGCGGCAATGATGCGTACATTGACCGCAATCTCTTGCCGGCCGCCGACGCGCCGGATGCGTCCGGATTGCAGGGCACGTAGCAGGCGGGTCTGCGCTTCGGCAGGCATATCGCCGATTTCGTCGAGGAACAGCGTGCCGCCGTTAGCCTGTTCGAATTTGCCGATTGCCTGCGCGATGGCGCCTGTGAACGCGCCCTTTTCGTGCCCGAACAGCTCGCTTTCTACCAGATCGGCAGGGATCGCTGCCGTGTTAACGGCAACAAACGGTCCGGTGCGGCGGTTACCAAGTTCATGGATGGCCTCGGCGACCAGCTCCTTGCCCGTGCCGCTTTCCCCTGTGACCAGCACGGTCAAATCATTGCGCAGCACCCGCGTAATCATACGGTACACGCCTTGCATCGCCGGGCTGCGCCCAACCAAGGGCATCCGCTCGCCTTCCGCGCCCGCCATCGGGCCGCCCGCCTCGTCGGCTGTGGCGAGCCGCGTTCCAGCGGCCTGACGCACGGCGTGAACCAACTCGTCCAGGTCGAACGGTTTGGGGAAGTATTCGAACGCCTCGCTCTCGCTTGCGCGTACCGCAGTATCAAGCGTGTTCTGTGCCGATAGCACGATCACGGGCATATCCGGCGCCCGCTCCCGAACCGCCGTCAGGCTGGCAAGTCCATCCCCATCCTCAAGGATGACATCTGTCAGCATCACCCCGAACTGGCGCATCGAAAGCTGTTTGTCCCGCGCGGCGATGCTGGTGCAATGGGCAATCGCGAACCCTTCATCCTCAAGAGCGGCGATGATAACGGTGGCGATGGCTGCGTCGTCTTCGACCAGCAGGATCGGACGGGTTGTGGGCATGGGTCAGGTGATGTCCTGGGCCTGCGGCAGATGCAGACGGAAATGGGTGAGTCCGGCGCGCGTGTCACGATCATGGCTGACATTGCCGTTCATGTCTCGCACCAGCTTGCGCACCAACGCGAGGCCGAGCCCTTGGCCCGAAGGCTTCGACGACACAAACGGTTCAAACACATGATCCCGCAGCGCAGGATCGATGCCTTGCCCGTTGTCGCTGATGGTGATTTCGATCGGCAGCGGCACCGCGCGCCCGTTGCGGATCGCGCTGAAGGCGAGGCCGCTGACAAACCGCGTCTGGACAATAATCCGCCCTGCCCCGCCCGCCGCCAATGCGGCATCACGCGCATTCGAAATGAGATTGATCAACACCTGTTCAAGCGCGTCGCGGTTGACCAGCACTGGAGGAAGCGAGGGATCAAATTCCTCGGAAATGTCTATATCACCTTGGGGCGACCCGGCAGCGCGCATGGTCGCAACCGCAGCGCGGATCGCTTCGTGCGGGTTACAAGCATCGAGCGGACCGGTTCGGGTGCTGCCCAATTGCTGCATCCGGTCAATCAGCCGGGCAATCCGGTCAACCTCGTCAGTGATCATCCGGGCGAGCTTCTTGTCGGCGGGCGCCAGCTTGCGCTCAACCAGCTGCCCTGCCCCGCGGATCGCGGCAAGCGGGTTCTTGATCTCGTGTGCCAGCACCGCGGGCGCGCCCAACATCGCTTCACCGCCGGCAGGGCTTGCGGAATCGTCATGCCCGATCTGGGACAGGGTCACCACCCGCCATCCCGGATGTCCGCCCAGCGGCGATGCAGTGAGATTTACACGCGCGTTCTGTTCTCCCATGCGGATCGCCAGATCGCGCACAACCAAAGCCTCGTCACGCGCCACAAGCCGCGCTTCGACGCGGGGATCGAGCGGCCCGATACGATCGATCAGGCGCGTGCCAAGCAGCCGGCTGGCGCTGGTGCCGAGCAGGTCTTCGGCGGCGTGGTTGACTTCCGCAATCACGCCGTCGCCGTCGATCAGCGCCACAGCAAAGATCAGCCCTGCAATTTGCGCGCGGGCATCCGGCTGGCCATCAAACTGCGGGTGCAGCGGAATGCGGGCCAAGCTCAGGCGGCCTTCTGCATTATGATTGGCGTATAGAACCGCTCGATTTCGCCGAGCACCTGTTCGGCGTCGTCAATGAAGTTGGCCATGTTGCGGAACTCAGCCGATCCATGAAGCCCCTTGGTGTACCAGCCCAGATGCTTGCGCGCCATCTTGACGCCAGTGTCGCGGCCATAGTGATCCAGCATCCGGCGGTAATGTTCGACCACCAGTGCGTATTGCTCGTCGATCCCTGGCGTCGCGCGCGCCTCTCCGGTGCGCCACCAATGCATGACCTGACCCAGCAGCCACGGCTTGCCATAGGCACCGCGCCCGATCATCAGCCCGTCCGCTCCCGATTGTTCAAGCGCCTTGGCAGCGTCATCAATAGTGCAGATATCGCCATTGACGATTACCGGGATATCAACCGCGTCCTTGACCTTGCGGACGAAGGCCCAATCTGCGCTGCCCTTGTACATCTGGTTGCGGGTGCGGCCGTGGACGGTGATCATCTTGACGCCTATGTCTTCGGCCATGCGAGCAAGGTCGGGCGCATTGAGGCTGTCGTGGCACCAACCCATACGCATCTTGACCGTCACAGGCACATTCACCGCCTTGACCGTCGCCTCCATCAATCGCACCGCAAGCGGCACTTCGCGCATCAGCGCGCTGCCCGCCATTTGACCAACCACCTTCCTGACCGGGCAGCCGAAATTGATATCGATAATCGCCGCGCCATTGCCTTCCTGAAGCTTGGCCGCTTCGCCCATACTGGCGGGGTCGCAGCCAACCAGCTGCATTGAAACCGGCTCCTCGATCCGGTCCCAAGCGGTTTTCTGGACGCTCTGCCGCGTTTCGCGGATTGCCGCCTCGCTCGCCACCATCTCGGTGACGTTGAGGCCCGAGCCATAGCGCCGCACCAGCGTGCGGAATGGCATATCGGTCACACCCGTCATCGGCGCGAGCAGAACCGGCTCGGCAACGGCGACAGCGCCGATGCTGATCGGTTTCAATACGGGCGGAGGAGGAAGCGGTGTCATGGTCGAGAGTGGTGCCTAATATTTGGGCAGTCGCTTAGTGGATTGCGGAAACCTCGTCCAGACCTTAAGCGATTGCTCCGATGGCTGGCCCCTCCCCCCTTCCCTCATTTGCAGCGATTGTGGTCGCCGCCGGCAAGGGCCTGCGCGTGGGCGGAGACACTCCGAAGCAGTTTTGCAACTTCGGTGGCAAGCCGCTGATCCGGCACTCGATCGAGGCGCTGCTGACCGCAGGCGCCGCTCCGCTGGTGGTCGTTATCCCCGCCGACGCGCACAAGGACGCCGAAGCGGCGCTGGCCGGTCTCGAGGGTGTGCAATTTGTAACCGGCGGGGCGAGCCGTCAGGATTCGGTGCGCAGCGGGTTGGAGGCTCTGGCCGATACGGCCCCGGACCGCGTCCTGATCCACGATGCCGCGCGCCCCGCTTTGACCCGCGGGGTCATCGAGCGTTTGCTGGCAGCCCTCTCCGAACATCCGGGAGCAATCCCTGTGTTGCCGGTGGTCGATAGCCTTGCGATTGCTAGCGATGGCGTGATGGCTGGAAAGGCTGAGCGGGAAAGTCTGCGCCGGGTGCAGACCCCGCAGGCGTTCCGCTTTAATGCCATTCTTGCCGCGCATCGCGGTTGGCAAGGCGTAACCGACGCAGGGGACGATGCACAGGTCTTGTCAGCCAGCGGCGGTTCAGTTGCGCTGGTTGATGGCGATGAACGATTGAAGAAAATCACTTTCGCGGAGGATCTTGTGGATACCAATGCCGCGCCAGCTTTCCGTATTGGCCAGGGCTACGACGTGCACCGACTCGAAGCTGGCGAGGAATTGTGGCTTGGCGGCGTGCTGATCCCGCATGACAAGGGACTTTCAGGCCATTCCGATGCCGATGTTGCCCTGCATGCCATCACCGACGCCGTTCTTGGGGCAATAGGCGCAGGCGACATCGGCACTCACTTCCCGCCCAGCGACCCGCAATGGCGCGGCGCACGGTCGAGCCGATTTCTCGAGCACGCTGTCCGCCTTGCTCGCGACAGTGGTTACGAAATAGGCAATGTCGATCTTACCCTCATCTGCGAAGCGCCCAAGATTGGTCCGCACCGTCCAGCCATGCGCGCGGCCATTGCCCAAATGATGGGCACGAACGAAGGCGCCGTCAGCATCAAGGCCACGACTACAGAAAAGCTCGGTTTCACCGGCCGCGGCGAAGGCATCGCCGCGCAGGCCATCGTTCTTGTCACTCGCAGCGTTTGAGGAATGTCCAAATGACCAGACGAATGATCGCTCCTGCCTTTGCCCTCGTCGCCCTAGCTTCAGCTCAGGGGGCGCAGGCCCAGAACCAGGCCTGTGTTGCCCCTGCCGATATGTCGGACGCAGTGGTCTATGCCATGCCGATCGCTTTTGACGCAGCTCGTAACGCCTGTGCCAACCGCCTGACGCAGCGCGGTTTCATGGCCACTCGTGGCGATGCCTACATCGCACCCTTCCGCGCCAGTCAGGACAAATCCTGGCCGGGTGCATTTCGGATGCTCAAGACCTTCATGGCCCAGAAGGACGGAGCGAACGAGGAAGGCGCCATGGACATGACGGCAATGCTCCAGTCCATGCCAGATGCCGCGCTGCGTCCATTCGTCGACGCGTTGATCGGTCAGATGATCGCACAAGAGATCAAAGGCGACATCTGCGCCAAGATTGAGCGCGGGCTTGAACTCCTCAGCCCGCTGCCGACCGACAACGTCGGTGGGCTGGCGGCCTTCCTTGTCGAGATGAGCGATGTGAAAAACCCGCCCGTCTGCACCACGGCGCAGACTGCGAGCGGCAAGTAGAGTGATTATGCCAGCGTCGCTGCTTCCCGATGAAATTGCTGCGCTGGCAGGCCGCGTGGTGGCCGAAAACCTAGCGCAAGGCCGCAAGCTTGCGCTTGCCGAAAGTTGCACTGGTGGGCTTGTCGCAGGCGCGATCACCGAAATCGCAGGATCATCGGCGGTTTTTGACCGCGGCTTTGTGACTTATTCCAACGAAGCCAAGATGGAGATGCTGGGCGTTTCGCGCGATGTTATTGAAACCTTTGGTGCAGTGTCGATCGCCTGCGCATGGGCGATGGCCAAGGGCGCGCTCGACCGTTCGAACGCGGATGTTGCGGTGGCGATCAGCGGCGTGGCTGGGCCGGGCGGCGGAAGTCCGCAGAAACCGGTAGGAACAGTCGTATTTGCCCGCGTGGTCCGCAATGCAATGGGGGAGCCCGAAGGGGAAACCCGGTTCTTTGATGGCGGGGAAGGCGAAGGCGGGCGCGCGGAAATTCGCCGTCAGGCAACGCTTTGCGCACTGGAATTGCTGCTGCCATAGAGTTGAGCAGCGCGGGCCTCGAAAGCCTCCACCATCTTGCGGAAAGCCTTGTCGAAATACTGGCCGGCGATCCGTTCGAACAGCCGGTTTTTGAAAGTAAAATCGACAAGGAAATCGATCTCGCAAGTACGCTCATCAACCGCGCGGAACGTCCAGACATTGTCCAGATCAGACAACGGCCCGTCGACATAATGCACGGCAATCTCACGCGGACGCACCTTTGATACCCGCGAGGTGAAGCTTTCGCGGATCGCCTTGAAGCCCACCACCATGTCGGCGACCATTTCCGTATCACTGTTGGAACGCACGCGGGTAGCGATCACCCAAGGAAGGAACTCGCCGTAACGGCCCACGTCCGCGACCAGATCAAACATCTGTTCGGCGCTATAGGGCAGGCGGCGGGTTTCGCGGATACCGGGCACTAGAGCTAAACCTCAGCTCCGGCGCGCGCCCGATCTCTGGCAAGCTTTTCCTCGCGTGCGGCGCGCATCTTCGCAAAGTCATCACCTGCGTGATAGCTTGACCGAGTTAGCGGCGTAGCGGCGACTTGCAGGAAGCCCTTGGCCCGCGCGATGGCACCGTAGGCGGAAAACGCCTTGGGCGTTACGAATTCTTCCACCTTCGCATGCTTTGGCGTCGGCTGAAGGTATTGACCCATCGTGATGAAATCGACCTCGGCAGAGCGCATGTCGTCCATGACCTGATGCACTTCCAGGCGCTGTTCGCCCAGGCCCAACATGATACCTGATTTGGTGAAAATCAGAGGATTGTGTGCCTTTACCTCTTCCAGCAGCCGCAGCGAAGCATAGTAGCGCGCGCCCGGCCGGATCGTTGGATACAGCCGGGGTACGGTTTCGAGGTTGTGGTTGTAAACGTCCGGTCCCGCTTCGCAGATCATTTCGACTGCACGGCGCATCTTACCGCGGAAATCGGGTGTCAGGATTTCAATCGTCGTTTTGGGCGTGGTGCGGCGTAGCGCCTCGATCACCTTGACGAACTGGCTTGCGCCGCCATCGGCCAGATCGTCACGATCAACGCTGGTGATGACGATGTGTTCAAGGCCCATCTTGGCTGCGGCAATCGCGGTGTTTTCAGGCTCAAAAGGGTCGACCGCCTTGGGCATCCCGGTCTTGACGTTGCAGAAGGCACACGCCCGCGTGCATACATCGCCGAGGATCATTACCGTTGCGTGCTTTTTGCTCCAGCACTCCCCAATATTGGGGCAGGCCGCTTCCTCGCATACGGTGTTGAGGTTCAATTCGCGCATCAACCGGCGCGTCTCGTTATACCCTTCGCTGACCGGCGCGCGCACACGGATCCAGTCAGGCTTCCGCTGGCGGGCGGGCCGTTCTTCGGGTGCGGCGGACTGCGGCGTATTGGCGAGATCGTTCATAGTCCGCCATTTAGGCGCGCTCGCTGCGTCCCGCAAGCGCGCTGCCGATTGCAATTTGCAGCACTGCCCTGACAAAAAAGAGCGCCGAGCCCAACGGCCCGGCGCTCTCTTCAACCGACTTTGTGCAAGTCTACTTCAGCCAGCGGCAGGTGCGGGTTCGGGTGCAGGTGCGGGTGCGCTCTGCTGCTCGGCATAGGCCCTCCACAACCGGGCGATTGGCGCGCGGATGCCGGTAACCTGCGCGAAAGTCGCGCGCGCTGCTTCGGTATTGCCGCTGCCGATCTGCGCGATGCCGAGCCGGGTCAGGGCCAGATCACGGTCGACGCCCGGCATCGAAACGGCCCGTTCGTAGAAGCCTGCCGCTTTGACGTATTCGCCATGGCTGAGGAAGGTATCACCCGCAGCCAGCACGGTGCGAAGCTGTGCTGAGGGTGCCTTTGCATCACGCTCAAGCGAGGGCAATGCCGCCCTGTCTTCGGCCACCAGCGCGCTCGCGCTCTTGAGCTGATCTTCGACCCACGAATCGCTCTTGGGCGGAATAACGCCCGTCGCCTGCGCTTCTTCGATCACGCCCTTGACCTCCACCGGCAGGCGGCGCGTGTCGGCCGCTTCGATGTAGAAGATGTAATCGTTCTTGTCCTTCAGCGTCCCAACCTTTTTGCCGAGCCGCAACAGGTCAAGCATAACCGGACCTTCAAACTCATTAAGGTTGCGCGTCAGGTTCACGGCGTCGCGCCAGTTCTCGGCCGTCGGGTAATCGCTGACCCAGCCTTCCACGAAGTCATATACCTGCGGAACGATTTCGTTGGTGTAGGCAATCGCCACACCGCGACGGTACCACTTAGAATCGACCGGCTGACCCTGGGCCTTTCGAGCCGCAATGGCATCGCTCAGGTACTTGAGACCTTCGGCAAAACGGTCATCCGAGAAATAGCTTTCGGCCATGTTCATCTGCAGGTCCGAAGCGGTGAGGTTTGGCGCGGTGTAATTGAGATCAATCGCCTTTTGCAGATAGCTACGCGCCTTATCGAACTGGCTCAATGAATTGGCAATCTGGAACGCGATGAGGTTGAACCTTCCCTGCTCTTCAGGCTTCACCTTACCACTGGCAAGCATGGTTTCCACGCCTTGGAACTGCATCGGGACATCGTTGCCACTAATCCCGGCATTGAAAATCAGGCCGCCCAGAGCGAGCTGTTCGTCGGGCAAGGTAGCCAGCGGCACAAGAGCAAGAATCTGCGGCTTGATGACGGCAAAATCGGCACCCGACGCTTTCAGGGCAGCATCGACCGGCTGATAGGCCTTCACGAAGGCTTCGGAATAGGTAGGCTTTTCCTGCTCCTTCTTGTCGTCCTTCTTCTTCTTCTGGGCATACGCCGCGTCGGTAAAGCCCGGAACCGCAAGAACCGCGGTGCCGCTTGCCAGCGCAATGGCCAGTGCGAACTGGCGCGCAATGCTGTTCGAAGTACGGGGCGAAGACAAATTGGTCACTGCATCCTCCACAAGTAACGCAGCCCGAACATGCGCCAAGCACACGCGCGCGGCCCGAAATCCGCCCAGCCTTTGAACGGCTCGCGCGGGATTTGCAATTGCTGCTAGACGAGCCGTGCTGAACGGACATTGAATGCCCACACTGCAAGTGTTCGCCTGATCCGGTCTACAAGTGTGGAAAAATGCACACCGTTCCTGCTGTGTTCGCATGCTAAGGTGGCGAAAGCTCCAGCAAGTGCCTAGATAGAGACCGACTGCCGACCCGACAGGGACGGCCCGCCGCGCACGGCACGAAAACACAAACAGAAACGGTCCCGATCTTGAGCGACGACAGCGACATCATCGATTCTCCCGCAGCCCCCATGGGCGGCTTTGAACGCATCGACATCGTCGATGAAATGAAGTCGAGCTATCTCGACTACGCGATGAGCGTCATCGTGGCCCGAGCCCTGCCGGACGTTCGCGACGGATTGAAGCCGGTGCACCGCCGCATTCTGTTCGCCAGTCAGGAAGGCGGCTTTGTTGCCGGGCGTCCCTATCGCAAGAGCGCCAAGATCGTAGGCGACGTGATGGGCAATTATCACCCTCACGGCGACTCCGCTATCTATGACGCTCTGGCGCGGATGACGCAGCCATGGTCGATGCGGGTGCCGCTAATCGATGGTCAGGGCAACTTCGGTTCGATGGACCCCGATCCGCCAGCTTCGATGCGTTATACAGAAGCGCGTCTGGCACGGGTCACGAACAGCCTCCTTGACGATCTCGACAAGGACACGGTCGATTTCACCGACAACTACGACGGGAGCCGCAAAGAGCCTACGGTGCTGCCGGCGCGCTTCCCCAACCTGCTGGTCAACGGCGCGGGCGGGATCGCCGTGGGCATGGCAACCAATGTGCCACCCCACAACCTTGGCGAAGTGATCGATGCCTGCTTTGCTTATATGGACAATCCGGCGATCACGTCGGAGGAACTGATCCACTACATACCCGGCCCTGATTTCCCCACGGCACCGTTGATCCTCGGCACGCATGGCGCGCGGCAGGCCTACACCACCGGCCGCGGATCGATCCTGATGCGCTGCCGGCACGAGATCGAATCCACGCGCGGCGCAAAAAGCGAAGGCCGTGAAAGCATTGTTTTCACCTCCATCCCCTACCAGGTCGGTAAGTCGAACCTGGTTGAAAAGATTGCCGAGGCCGCCAAGGAAAAGCGGATCGAAGGCATTTCCGACATCCGCGACGAATCCTCGCGCGAAGGGGTGCGGGTGGTCATCGATCTGAAACGCGATGCCACCGCCGAGGTCGTCCTCAACCAGATCTGGCGGCACACGCCTGCGCAATCGTCCTTCCCGGCAAATATGCTGGCGATCCGTGGCGGCCGCCCCGAAACATTGCGCCTGCGCGATTTCATTCAGGCCTTCATCAGCTTCCGCGAAGAGGTGATCACCCGGCGCACCAAGTTCGAACTCGCCAAGGCGCGGGCTCGGGCGCACACCTTGCTTGGCCTTGTGGTGGCGGTGTCAAACCTTGATGAAGTGGTGGCAATGATCCGCACCGCGCCCAATCCGGCCGAAGCGCGCGCGCGCCTGCTCGCGAAGGAATGGCCGATTGGTGATATCGCTCAGTATATCCGTCTGGTCGAAGCAATTGAGCCTTCCGCCGATCAGGAGGGCGGCACCTATCGCCTTTCCGAAATCCAGGTGCGGGCAATCCTCGAACTGCGCCTCCACCGCCTTACCGCGCTGGGCCGCGACGAAATTGGTGATGAGCTGAAGGGGCTGGCGGCTTCGATCGAGGAATTCCTTTCGATCCTTGCCGACCGTGTGAAGCTTTATGGCGTGATGCGCGCCGAGCTTGAGGAAATCCGCGCCACCTATGCCACTCCGCGGCTTTCGGAAATCGCGCCAGCATGGGACGGCTTGGAAGACGAAGACCTGATTGAACGCGAGGAGATGGTCGTCACCGTCACCCACGGTGGCTACATCAAGCGCACCCCGCTCGATACCTTCCGTGCGCAGGCGCGCGGCGGCAAGGGCCGTTCAGGCATGGCGACCAAAGACGAAGATGCGGTTGTCGAACTGTTCGTCACCAGCACACATAACCCGGTGCTGTTCTTCACCAACACCGGCCGCGTTTACCGCATGAAGGTGTGGAAGCTTCCAGAAGGCGGACCGCAAACCAAGGGCCGCCCGATGGTCAACTTATTGCCGCTGGGTGATGAGGAACGCGTGACCAACGTTTTGCCGCTGCCTGAAGATGAGGCATCATGGGCCAGCCTCAACATCGTCTTCGCCACCGAACAAGGCATGGTGCGGCGCAATTCGATGGATGCCTTTGCCAACATCCCGACCGCAGGCAAATATGCGATGGGCTTTGTCGAGGGATCAGGCGACCGGCTGATTGGTGTGCAACTGCTGACCGAGGATCAGCAGATCTTCCTCGCCAGCGATTCGGGCAAAGCGATCCGCTTCTCCGCCACCGACGCGCGCGAGACAAAGAGCCGCACCGGCATCGGCGTGCGGGGCATGAGCCTGAAGAAGGGCGGCAAGGTCGTCAGCATGGCGGTGCTAGCCCCGCTGACCGCAGACATGGAAACGCGCGAGGCCTATACTCGCGCGGCGGCGTGGAAGAACAACGACGCGACATCCACCCTGCCCGCCGATCAGGTAACCGCGATGGCAGAAGGTGAAGAGTTCATCCTCACCATCACAGCCAATGGCTATGGCAAGATTTCGTCTGCCTATGAATATCGCACCACGTCGCGCGGTGGCCAGGGTATCACCAATATCGGCACGCCGGAAAGCAACCCCGATCGTAATGGCCCTGTCGTGGCGAGCTTCCCAGTCAGGCATGGCTCGCAGCTAATGCTGGTCACCGATCAGGCCAAGCTGATCCGCCTCGACATCGGTTTCCGCCACCTGTTCGAAGGCGGGTTTGAAAACCTCAAGGGCTTCTCGATCTCGGGCCGCGGGTCCTCGGGCGTCCGCATCTTCGATGTTGCCAAGGGCGAACACATCGTCGGTGCGGCGCTGATCGACGAGACGACGGACCCGGAAAATCCGGCAGAGGAAGCTGTTGCCGCTGAATTGTCAGGTGAAGGCGAAGCGCCCGCCACCTGACCGGCTCCGGCAGTTGATGCACAAAAAAAGGGCAGCCAGATCAAATACTGGCTGCCCTTTTTTGTTGTGATGAAAAAACGGGCAGCATTGTCAGCGCACGGGCTGTTCGCCTCTCAGGCATTGGACGATCCCCGTCGCGATCATGAGCTGCCCTGCGTAGTAAAGCGGCCAGATGAAAAGGTCGGGCAGCGGGGCGAAATCATGGGGACCCATCTGCGCGAAAATGAGCCAGTCGCTCACCACAAACAGCACAGCGCCGGTTCCTACGCGGTAGCGCGGATAGTGGCTCATCCATGCAGCCGATGCCATGGTCCCGAGGAACGCCGCATAGACCGCGACCAACGCCTGCCCGCTCAGGAGAAAGCTGACCAGCGGCGTGCCGATCAGTAGCGCTGCGCCGCTCAGTTTCTGGGTCGGCGATGGGCGCTGGTGACGATTCCTGAGGTAAAGAACCACGGCAACCACATGGGCAGCCGCAAACAACGCCGCACCGACCCCAAGATCAAGCTCGATTCCGACATCGCCCGCCGCTGCAATCGCCAGCGCACCCGCCAGCAAAAACCCATCTGCGCGGTGCTTTCCTTGTGGGACGCGCAGCAAAACGTAAACCACCAGCAGCCCCACCGACGCCCCCTTGGCGAGCAGGCCCCAAGTGCCCTCTCCCACCGGATTATCGCGCAGGAAATAATAGGCCACAGCGGCGGTAATGCTCGCCAGCAGCCACGGCCGTTGCTCGATCAAAGCCTGCTTTGCCATCTCACCCTTCCCTTGCCCGCGCTCCTCGGGGCTTGCGGCGGAGCTAACACGCAATTACCTGCCCTGCCATGACCGCAAACGCGACTATGCACGATGTGCACATCATTGGCGGCGGCCTCGCCGGGAGCGAGGCTGCGTGGCAGCTGGCACAGCGCGGCGCGCGTGTCCGCCTATCGGAGATGCGCGGATGCGGGGAAATGACCGCGGCGCACCAGACCGACGGATTGGCCGAACTGGTGTGCTCCAATTCCTTCCGTTCCGATGACGATACCAAAAACGCAGTCGGCCTTTTGCATCACGAAATGCGCGAGCTCGATAGCCTGGTGATGCGCGCCGGGCATGCCGCGCGCGTTCCGGCAGGCAGCGCCATGGCGGTTGACCGCGACGTGTTCTCTGCCGAGGTCGAAGCGGCGCTTTCCCAGCATCCCAATGTCACTATCGTGCGCGAGCGGGTGGATGCCCTGCCCGAAGCTGGCCTCACCATCGTCGCCACCGGTCCGCTGACTGCCGAGGCGCTGGCACGCAGCATTGTGCGCGCAACGGGGAGCGAGCGGCTCGCCTTCTTCGATGCCATCGCGCCGATCATCCACCACGAATCCATCGATATGAGCAAATGCTGGATCCAGTCCCGCTGGAACAAGCGCACCGATGCCTCGAATGAAGGCGGCGATTACATCAATTGCCCGATGAACGAAGATCAATACCGCGCCTTCCACCGCGGGCTGATGGAAGGCGAAAAGACCGAGTTCAAACAGTGGGAAAAGGACACGCCGTATTTCGATGGCTGCATGCCGATCGAAGTGATGGCTGAACGCGGAGTCGAAACGCTGCGTTATGGCCCGATGAAGGGCGTGGGGCTCGACAACCCCTTCGACACCTCCCCCGAATTTCCGCAGGGCCGCTGGCCCTATGCCGTCGTCCAGCTGCGCCAGGACAATAAACTTGGCACGCTGTGGAACATGGTCGGCTTCCAGACGAAGCTGAAATATGCCGCGCAGATCGAACTGTTCCGCACGATCCCGGGCCTCGAGAACGCGGAATTCGCGCGGCTCGGCGGATTGCATCGCAACACCTTCCTCAATTCGCCTGAAGTGCTTGACCGGCAGCTGCGCCTTAAGGCCGCACCGCATATCCGCTTTGCCGGGCAGGTCACCGGCTGCGAAGGCTATGTCGAAAGCGCCTCTATTGGCCTTGTGGCCGGGATGATGGCGGCGGCAGAGCTGGCAGGCCGTGCGTGGCAACCACTTCCCGCAACAACCGCCTTGGGCGCGTTGCTGTCGCACATTACCGGCGATGCAGAATCCGAAACCTTTCAACCGATGAACGTCAATTTCGGGCTTTTCCCGCCGCTCCACGAAGTAGGCAAGAAGGTGCGCAAGGAGGCCTACACCTCGCGCGCAAAGGCCGATCTGGCCCGCTGGATTGCGGACAGCCGGGAGACTGTGCCCGCCTGATGCGTCAGCATTTGCAGGCGGGCTTTTTCGCCGCCGGCTTGGGCGCAGTGGCGGCAAATTCTCGCGGGGTCAGGCGGCCATCCCGGTCACTATCGGCGTTTTCAAAGCGGTCGACTGTCGCCACTGCCCATTCTTCGAAGGTGAGCAGATTGTTGCCGTCTGTATCCAGTTTCCGATAGGCCTCGGTCCGGCTTGAAAGCATTTCGTTCCGGGTAATCAGCCGGTCGCGGTTCCGGTCATAGCGGAAGAAGCGCTGCTCCTCGCGCCCCAGCTCGCTGACTTCCGGCGGCGCAGGGCCTTGCAGCGTACCGGGGTCGGCAATCGGCAGGGCATCAGGATCAGATGACGGTGCTGGCACAGGCGGCGGCGGTGCGCCTTCCTCGATCGCGGCGCGGCCTTGCCACCAGAACACTCCGACCCCGGCAAGGACGAGCCCGCCCAACACACCCATCACCGCCTGTCGCAAAGATCCGCACCTCTTTTGCCACCGATGTTACGCAACTATACGTAATCAGGCCCGAAAGATAGCGGCTCTCAATGCCGTGAGCGGCGCCATGCGGCCCTCCATCAGCGGCATTCCCCCGCGCCGCAACGCCCGCGAAGCCAGCGCATCCAACACAGCGAGGCCGCGAAAACTGGCAGGCATGCGCCCTGTGGTGCCGCCGCATGAAAGACCGGCGCCGATCACCGCCGCGCGTTCCTCGGCATCCGAAATCGCGGTTGCCGCATCGGCTAATGCCCAGCGGAATCCGGCGGCGGCGAGCCGCTGCACTATGGCCGCATCTCCCGTCACCGCCATTGCCCCGAAAAATGCGCCGCGCCCCTCCCCGAAAGACACTGCTTCCTTGGGGCCAAGGGCCTTCGTGGTGACGAAAATCTCCCAGGCGTCCACCAGATTCACCAACGCGGCTTCTCTGCCGCACCAGTGCACACCGATTGCATCGAGGACTGCATCACCACGCGGCCGTTCGGCAACCGGCTTGCCCAGCGCCTCACGCCACCATGCAAGCCGCATTTGCCCAAGCATCGGTTCGCGCGTCCGGGCCACGATCCGTCCTAGCCTGCGGTCAAGGTGAAGCGCTGCCATCAGGGTCCCGCGCACTTCAGGCCTGCTCCAGGCTAGCGCCAGTTCCGCTTCAGGCGGGAGCGTATCGGATGGATCGGCGTTCACGACCGCGCGCCTATCCGACCGGTTGCCAGATTGGCAAGCGAACTGTCCCCGCCCGGGACAATGCAAAGCCATTCCGATGCGTATTGGGTTGTTAGGACTTTGCTAACCATGAACTTTGGCAATCCGCTTACCAGACCGGATTATGGGCAGACGATGCATCTGGAATGTCTGCATGATTCTCTGGGCAGACGACCAAAGAAGGGCACCGATCGATGGGGCAAGAAAAACTGGCAGATAAGTCGTTCATGCACAAATTGCTGCATGACAAGACCGCCAACACGCTTGCGCTTGCTGCGGCAGCGATGGTTCCGCTGATGGCGATGGTCGGCGGTGGCGTCGATGCGAGCCGTTATTACATGGCGTCGGCGCGGATGCAGGCGGCCTGTGACGCAGGCGCTCTTGCTGCGCGCAAGGCGATGACGGGCTCCAGCTTGACCGCAGACAACAAGCAGGTCGGGTTGAACTTCTTCGATCAGAACTTCCACGACGGAATTTTCGGCGTGACAGGACGCACGCGTACTTACTCCGCGGACAATAACGGCGTGGTGACAGGCACGGCCAGCGGTGTGCTGCCGTCGACCATCATGGCGGCTTTCGGATTCAACCAGTTCAGTCTGAGCGCAACCTGCAGCGCAGACCTCAACATTTCCAACACCGATATCACCTTCGTTCTCGACGTGACCGGTTCGATGAACTGTCCGGACAACAACATTGCCGGATGTACAAACGGCAACAACAATGAAATCGAGGTTTCGAATTCGCTGATTGTTGGCCTGCGTAACGCGGTGATGAGTTTCTACGATTCAATCGCGCTGACAGCCTCTCCGGCCGCGCGCGTTCGCTATGGCGTCGTGCCCTATGCCAACAGCGTGAATGTCGGCTTCGACATTCCGCTGCAATTCATGGCTACCAGCCACTCGTATCAATCGCGCGTGCCGAGGTTCGTAACATCATCGGGTGTCACGTCGTTTTCCGATTATGTGTACTGCCGTGTCACTACTGGCGTGGCCGCCAATTGCGGATACACCCCTCCGGTGGCCCGTCCTGGCTGGGGATCGGTCGATCTTTCCACGCTTTACGATGATAACCAGATCCAGATGCCGACGGGCACGAACGGTGCCATGGAAACAATCACTTGGGCCGGCTGCATCGAGGAAGCGGCCACAATCCAAACCGGTACTCTCAATCCGGTGCCGGCCAATGCCCATGACCTCAATATCAACCTTATCCCTGCAACTCAGGCGCAAAGGTGGAAACCCCAGCTAAACCGTGCCGTGTGGCAGCGGAACAGCGGAGGTGTACCTACCACTGCGAACATCACTACAGCAACCGATGCCACCACTTGGCGGATGGACCGGGCTGGGCTCAACCTGTGTGTGCCGCGTGCGCGCAGGCTGCAGGTCACAACAAGACCGCAACTTCAAACATATGTGGACGGGCTCATCGCACGCGGTGCCACCTATCACGATATCGGCATGATCTGGGGTGGGCGTTACACTTCGCCGCGCGGGATCTTTGCCAACGATAACATCTCGGCACCGAATGGTCAGGCAATTGCCCGGCACATCGTGTTCATGACCGACGGCATGCTTGCCCCCAACAGGCAGGTATATTCGACCTATGGGATCGAGCCGTGGGATCGGCGGGTGACATCCGATGGATCCCAAGCCCAGATGGATGCCCGCCATGAAGCACGCTTTCAGGCAGCTTGCCAGGCGGCCAAGGATGAAAACATCACCGTATGGGTTGTTGCTTTCGGCACGCCTCTGACCCCCAGCCTCACCAATTGCGCTTCGCCTGACCGCGCCTTTCAAGCATCCAACAACGCAGCGCTTAACCAAGCTTTCCAACGGATTGCGGGTCAGATCGCTGCTTTGAGGCTTACGTCATGATCGGACGCCCTGCATTACGCGTGTCGTTGCTGCGGTGCCTGTTTGGCGACCGTAGCGGCGTCACCCTGGTCGAATTTGCCATTGTCGGGCCGGTTCTGATCCTGATGATCATGGGCCTGTTCGACATCTCTCATTCGCAATACACCAGTTCGGTCCTGCAGGGCGCGCTTCAGAAGGCCGGGCGCGATTTGACGCTCCAGAACGGGGCCAGCAACCAGACCGCGATCGACAATTTCATGATCGGACAGGTCAAGGCGGTGATGCCAAACAACGCGCAAGTCACGGTCGAAAAAGAGTCGTTCTTCGATTTTTCGGATGTCGGTCGTGCCGAACAAATCGTCAACGATGCGAACAACAACGGGGTCTGCAACACGGGCGAGACGTACATCGATGCCAACAACAGCGGCAGTTGGAATGCGAGCCGGGGAAGAAGCGGGCTCGGCGGCGCGCGCGATGTGGTTCTTTACACCGCCACTGTAACCTATCCGCGGCTGTTTCCGATGGCCGGGTTGGCAGGCCTGCCGAGTGACGTGACCCTTAAATCGTCAACGGTACTGCGCAATCAGCCCTTCAACACACAGGCCGGTCGCAACACAACGGTAAGGAATTGCTAATGGCCCGTTCTTTCGGACATCCACAGTTCACCAGGCACCGCAAATTTGCGCGCCGCCTCACCGCAAACCGCTCGGGTCTGGCGATGATCGAATTTGCCTTTGCTGCGCCGCTGGTGCTCGGCATGGGTATGCTCGGAACCGACACGGCCTCTTTGGTCATTACGCATATGTTGGTCAGCCAGATTGCAACGCAAACGGCTGACAACGTGTCGCGTGTAGGAACAGCGAACCAAGTATCGGTGTATCAGGTGATTGAAGCCGACATCAACGAAACCTTCGTCGGCGCCGAGAAGATGGGCGAGAACATCGGCATTTTCACCGGCGGGCGAATGATCGTTTCAAGCCTGCAGCGTAACGCAAATGGCGGCCAGTGGATCGCGTGGCAGCGGTGCCGCGGTGCCAAGGTTTATAATTCGAGCTTCGGCGTTCAAGGCAACGGCGCAACCGGCACCACCTTTCCCGGAATGGGTGTAACGGGCCGGCTCATCACCGCCTCGCCGCAGACGGCGGTCATGTTTGTGGAGGTGGCATACGACTTCAAGTCAATTACGCCGATGAACATCTTCAACAATCAGCAGATCGTCTACACTGCTGCATTCAACGTCCGCGACAACCGCGATCTGACTGGCGGACCAAACGCGAACGGGCTATTTCCTGGCAACCCGGTCGCACCCGTGGCGCGCTGCAACGTTTATTCGGCGGCCCGCCCGACTTAATCAGGCGAGCCGCCGGCTTCCGCCTATTTGTAACACACCTTGCGCGCTGCCTCAGCAATGCGTGCCACATCGATCAGCGCAAGCTTTTCGAGGTTGGCAGCATAGGGCAGCGGCACGTCTTCGTTGCACACCCGCAGCACGGGGGCATCAAGGTGGTCGAAACCCTCCTCCATGCAGATCGCGACGATCTCTGACGCGATCGAGCAGGTCGGCCAGCCTTCTTCAGCCACGATCAGGCGGTTGGTCTTGGCAAGGCTGGTCAGGACGGTCTGCTTGTCCAGCGGGCGCAGGGTGCGAAGATCGATCACCTCGGCATCGATCCCCTCATCCGCCAGCTTTGCTGCCGCTTCCAGCGCCATGCCGACACCGATCGAATAGCTGACGATCGTCACGTCCTTGCCTTCGCGCACAATGCGCGCCTTGCCAATCGGCAAGACGTAATCGTCAACGTCGGGCACATCGAAGCTGCGGCCATAGACCAGCTCGTTTTCGAGAAACACGACCGGATCTTCTGACCGGATCGCGGCCTTCATCAGCCCCTTGGCGTCCGCCGCATCATAGGGAGCAATAACGATCAGGCCCGGCACGCTGGCGTACCAGGGACCGAAGTTCTGGCTGTGCTGCGCACCGACGCGGCTTGCCGCCCCATTAGGGCCGCGGAACACGATCGGACAACGCATCTGCCCGCCCGACATGTAGTTCGTCTTGGCGGCCGAGTTGATGATGTGGTCAATCGCCTGCATTGCGAAGTTGAAGGTCATGAATTCGACAATCGGACGCAAGCCACCCATCGCCGCGCCCGCGCCGATCCCGGCAAAGCCATATTCGGTGATCGGCGTGTCGATGACGCGCTTGGGGCCAAATTCGGCGAGCAAGCCTTGGGTGACCTTGTAGGCGCCCTGATATTCAGCGACTTCTTCGCCCATCACGAAAACGCGGCCATCGGCGCGCATTTCTTCGGCCATGGCATCGCGCAACGCTTCGCGCACAGTGGTGCTGACCACATTGGTGCCAGCGGGCAGTTCCGGATCACGCGCGGGCGCAACCGGTGCGCGAAGCGGTTTGGCAGCGGGCTTGGCGTTATTGCCCTCGCCCCGGCCTTCCTCGCCGCGCGCGGCCACGGACTGTTCGGCTGCCGGTGCGGACACCTGGGTGGCGGCGGGCTCCTCCTCATCCCCGGTGATCAGCGCAATTACCGCGCCAACCGCTACATCCTCGGTTCCGGCAGGCACCAGGATCTTTTCCAGCACACCTTCATCAATGGCTTCGAATTCCATCGTCGCCTTGTCGGTTTCGATCTCGGCAATGATATCGCCCGGCTCGATCCGGTCGCCTTCCTGCTTGAGCCACTTGGCAAGGGTACCCTGTTCCATTGTAGGCGACAGCGCCGGCATCTTCAGTTCAATGCCCATGGCTCAATACTCCTCCACCAAAACATCGGTGTAGAGTTCGCCCGCGCCGGGTTCCGGAGAGGTTTCAGCGAAGTCGGCGGCATTTGCCACCTCGGCGCGGATGGCCTTGTCGATGGCTTTCAATTCGTCCTCGGTCTTGCCTGCTTCGATCAGGGTTTTCTTCAGCCCTTCAATCGGATCATGATGGTCGCGCTGTTCCTGCACTTCCTCGCGGGTGCGGTACTTGGCGGGATCAGACATTGAATGCCCGCGATAGCGATAGGTGTTGCACTCCATCAGGACGGGGCCATGCCCGGCGCGCACGTGGGCAAAAGCGACTTCGGCCGCTGCGCGCACTTCGAGCACATCCATGCCATTCACTTCCATCCCGGGAATGCGAAACGCGGTGCCGCGACGATAGAAGGCGGTTTCGGCCGACGACCGCTTGGTCGCTGTGCCCATCGCATATTGGTTATCTTCCACCACAAACACGATCGGCAGTTTCCAAAGAGCGGCCATGTTGAAGGTTTCGTAGACCTGTCCCTGGTTGGCCGCACCGTCGCCGAAATAGGCAAGGCACAGCCCGCCGTCATTGTTGTACTGGTGCGCGAGCGCAAGGCCGCCGCCGAGCGCCACCTGCGCGCCGACGATGCCGTGGCCGCCATAAAACTTATGCTCAGTGCTGAACATATGCATCGAACCGCCCTTGCCCCGCGAAATGCCGGATTCGCGGCCGGTTAACTCAGCCATGATGACTTTGGGGTCGATGCCGTAGGCCAGCATGTGGCCGTGATCGCGGTAGCCGGTGATGACACTGTCACGATCATTGTCGAGCGCCGATTGGAGTCCGATGGCGACCGCTTCCTGACCGATGTACAGGTGGCAGAAGCCGCCAATCAGCCCGAGGCCATAAAGCTGTCCCGCCTTCTCCTCAAACCGACGGATCAGCAGCATCTGGCGGTAGAATTCGAGCATCTCCGCGTCCGAGGCGGCATAACGCTTCTTCGCTTCGAACGCATCTTGTAGCGAATGGAGCATGAAGTCGTTTTCATCCGCCATTTTCGCGGACCGTTTTTCAGGCAGTTTGGCCAAGACTAGTATCCCTCTATCTGGCGCGCTCATGGGGAGGAGTAGCGCATGATAGCTCTATAGGCAGGGTGACGGCAGGCGCGCAACGCCAAGCCGTAAGGGAATACGCACGAGAATACGAAATCAGACCAACAGGTAAGATCCGCGCCTATTCCTCGCCGAGCGTGATCACGACTTCATCTTCGCGCATCACGCCAAGCTGGTCACGCACCAGTTCACTGGCCAGATCGGGGTCGGCCGCTTCGGGATTGAGCAGCACCACACGGTTGCGCAACGCATCACGCTTGGCGGTGAGCGTGGTGATTTCGGCTTCGCGATCTTTCAGCGCATCGGCATTTTCGCTCCACGCCAGCAGACCAGTCGGCCCGGCCACCGCAAAACCGGCCAGCAGCAGCAGCGCAACAAGCGCGCCCATTCGCCTCAGCCTGCTATCCGATCCCGATTTACGCATGTCGCGAAATATCCCCTTACCGATCGATCCACAGAATCACACTTGGCGCGCCGCTGCAAGAGCAATGCGCCGCAAACCGGGGTTTGAAGGGTGAATTAAGTAGGAACGCGGCGTTTTAGTAAGAACGAGGCAAGCCCAAAACGTGTTCGGCAAGGTAGGACAGGATCAAGTTGGTTGAAATCGGCGCGACAGTGTAAAGCCGCGCCTCGCGGAATTTACGTTCGACGTCATATTCCTCCGCAAATCCGAAGCCGCCGAAGGTCTGAACGCACATATCCGCCGCCGCCCAACTCGCTTCCGAAGCGAGCAGTTTGGCCATGTTGGCTTCCTCGCCCGGATTGCCGCCTTCATCATAGACACGGGCGGCATGGCGCACCATCAGTTCGGCCGCCCGCATCTGGGCATAACAGCGCGCGATCGGGAACTGCACACCCTGGTTCTGGCCGATGGGCCGAGCGAACACACTGCGATCCTTGGCGTAGCCTGTTGCCTTGTCGATGAACCATTTCGCGTCACCGATGCATTCGGCAGCGATCAAGATGCGCTCCGCGTTCATGCCGGACAGGATGTAGCGGAAGCCCTTCCCCTCCTCCCCCACGAGGCTGCTGGCAGGGATACGCAAGTCATCGAAAAACACCTCGCACGACGAGTGGTTCATCATCGTGCGGATCGGCTTCACCGTCATGCCGTTCGATAGCGCCGCCTGCATGTCGACGAGAAAGATCGACAGCCCCTCGGTCTTGCTCGCCACCGCCTCGCGCGGGGTGGTGCGCGCGAGCAGCAACATCAGATCGGAATGTTCGGCACGGCTCGTCCAGATCTTCTGGCCGGTGATGATGTATTCATCCCCATCCCTGACGGCGCGAGTCTTCAGACTGAGCGTGTCGGTCCCGCTGGTCGGCTCTGAGACGCCAAAGGCCTGCAAGCGCAATTCGCCGCTGGCAATGCGCGGGAGATAGGCCGCCTTCTGCGCCTCCGATCCGTAACGCAGCAGCGTGTTCATGATGTACATCTGGGCGTGCGCAGACGAGCCGTTGCACCCACTCGCCTGAATTTCCTCCATGATCACACAGGCCGCCTCAAGGCTCAAACCGCTGCCGCCATGTTCTGCCGGAATCAGCGCGGCCAGAAATCCTGCACGGGTGAGGGCGTTCACGAATTCGCCAGGATATTCGCGCGCCGCATCCTTGGTGCGCCAATATTCGCCGGGAAAATCCGCGCACAGGCTGGCGACGGCGCTGCGGATGGCGGCCAATTCCTCGGGCTCGTGACTGGGCATGGGCGGCACACTCTCCTGTTTGCGGCGTGGACTTGCCTGCTGGCCGCGCCCAAGTCCACCTCATCAATTTGGGTGCTTTCGGACAAGTGGCTGGCGGTGGCAATCCCGTTTCGATCTGATACTCACCATCGGGATGCACCAGACCACCGACCATAGCCCGCCCTCGCCCGGCACCCTCACCCGCACGCAGGAACGGGCGCTGGCACTGACGGTCTCGGTGGTCACCGCCAATGCCTATTACATCCACCCGATCATCGGCGAAGTGGCGCGAGACTTTGGCATTGGCGAGGCGGAGATCGGCCTTGTCCCCGCCCTTAACCAGCTAGCGCTGGCGATTGGTATCCTGCTGCTCTTGCCGCTCGGCGATTTCTATTCGAACCGTCGGCTGTGCCTAATCTTCGTGGCGGGGCAGACCCTGTGCCTTGGCGGCATGGTTGTGGCGCCGGGCTTCGTAAGCTTCACGGCCGCCTCCACGCTGCTCGGCTTTGTCACCATCGCGCCTTACCTGATCCCTGCCTTCGCCTCGAAACGCGTTGCGCCGGAACGCCTCGGACAGGTGACAGCGCAGCTGACGGCAGCCGTGATCTCAGGCATACTTGTGGCGCGGGTCGGAGCCGGGATCATTGCCGAACGCGCCGATTGGCACAGCGTCTATGTCGGGGCGTTCGCCCTGATGGTCGCGGTGACCGCCTTCCTGCCCGTCGCCATGCGGAGCGAAGCCACAGTCATCAAACGGCCGCAGGCAAGTTATGGCGCGGTCATCCGGTCGGTCTTCGTGCTGGCTGCGCGGCACCCCGATATGCGGCTGTCCGCCGCAATCCAGGGGCTGAACTTTTCGATCTTCACGGCAAGCTGGCTGGCATTGGCGCTTCACCTCACCAGCGCCCAGATGGGCTACGGCACCGATGATGTCGGCTTTCTGGCAGGAATCGCCGCGGTGAGCGTATTCACCACCCCGCGCCTTGGCCGCTGGGCAGACCGCATTGGGCCGCGCCGTGCAAGAGTGACGGCAGCGGTGGTGCAGTTGGCCGGGATCGCGCTGTTCTACCCGCTGGGCTTTAGCATCTGGGAAATGATGGTGCCCCTGTTCATCGTCAACCTTGTCGGCCCCACGATCGACGTGACGGGACGCATGACGCTGTTCACCCTTGCCCCTGAAATCCGCACCCGGCTTACCACCAGCTATATTGTTACCATGTTCATCGGCGGCGCAATCGGCAGCGCGATCGGCACGGCAGTTTATGATGTCGGCGGATGGGCGGGAACCTGCGCGCTTCTGCTGACGATGTCCGGCGGTGTGCTGACACTGGCGCTGTATGCCGAACATCGCTGGAAGCGGATGCAAGAGTGATGGTGACCCCGGCGCGATTCGAACGCGCGGCCCTCAGATTAGGAATCTGATGCTCTATCCTGCTGAGCTACGGGGTCCCGCCGCGTGTCTTAGCAGCCCGGGCTTACCGATCAATTGAGTTTGTCGGGCGGCGCAACCGGGAACGGCAGCGCCGCAACCGGCACCCCTTCTTCGATCAGCGCCTTAGCTTCGGCGAGGCTGGCCTGTCCGTGGATAGGCGCTTCCTTGCGTTCGCCATAATGCATCTTGCGGGTTTCATCGGCGAACTTGTCCCCCACCCAGGTGCTGTTCTTCAGCGCGTTGGCCTGCGCCTTGGCCAGCGCCGCGAGCGCCTTTTGCATCTCTGGCGGCATTGGGGTGTTGGCCATCGGGCGAGCCGCGTCGGGTGGGAGCACTTCGGTTACCGCATTGCCTCTGGCAGAATTGCCCTTGGCGGGGACAGCCGGAGCCATCGGCGCCTTGCTTACCTCAGGCGCTCCGCAGGCGGGGCACGCCAGCAGCCCGCGCGCACGCTGATCCTCGTAGTCGGCAGATGATCCGAACCAGCCTTCAAATCGGTGGCCGTCGGGGCAGGCAAGGTCATAGACAATCATGGCGCTTCAGACATTGGCGATTGCACGCCGGTTGGCAAGAGCGGGCACCTGCGCGCGGACTTCGTTGATGCGGGCAAGATCGATCTCGCAGAACGCCAGCCCAGGTGCATCGCCTCCCATGTCGAGCAGCACCTCTCCCCACGGATCGACCACCAGAGAATGGCCGAAGGTTTCACGCCCGTCCTCGTGGCGACCGACTTGGGCGGCGGCAATAACGAAGGCGCTCGCCTCAATCGCGCGGGCGCGCAGCATGACGTGCCAATGCGCAGCGCCCGTAGGCCGGGTAAAGGCGGCAGGCACGGCGATGGCGTCACAGCACCGGTCGCCCAACTCGCCGAACAGCGCCGGAAAGCGCACGTCATAGCAGATCGTCAGCCCAAGCCTGCCGATGGGGGTATCTTCAACCGTCACCACGTTGCGGCCCGGTTCGTAGGCCGCGCTTTCCCGCCACGCCTCGCCACTGGCAAGCTCGACATCGAACATATGCATCTTGTCATAGATGACCGGCGGACTGTGGTCGGGAGCAAAATAATGCGCGCGGTTCGCCCACTTTCCGCCACCTGCCGCCACGGGCATCGATCCGATGGCAATATTGATTTGTGCCTTGGTCGCGATCTCGGACAGACGATCGATCATGGCGGCAGGAGCATGGCTCTCCACCCACCTGCGCGCGCGGGCACGGTCACGGTCCAGCAGCAGCGCCATTTCAGGCGTGAACAGCACGGTTGCGCCGCGTTTCGCAGATGTGTGTGCCGCGTCTTTGATCACCGCAAGGTTCGCCTCGGGATCAACCCCCGTGGTCATTTGGAGAACGGCGATCTCAGGCATCAGCCCGCCAGCAGCGCGTCAAGCTTGCCCGCGCGTTCCAGCGCGGCCAGATCGTCGGAACCGCCCACGTGCACAGCCCCGATGAAAATCTGCGGCACCGTTGTCGCGGCTGGTGCGCGGGCAAGCATTTCGTCACGCTTGGGCCCGCCCATGGTAATGTCGTACTCGGTGAAGCTTGCACCCTTGTCAGCCAGCAAGCGCTTGGCGCGTACACAGTAGGGGCAGGCGAATTTGGTATAGATGTCGATCTGGGGGGCGGCCATCTTGTCCTCTTGTTAAATGCTCTTGAAAGCGTGCTTGCCTCACCCAGATAGGCGGTGTCGCCGTGTTTCGCCAGTCATGGGAAACGCACCGGGTGACAAAGCGGGCGCTGCATCCGGCAGGCCCGCGCGAGATCAAATTGCTCAAACAAGAGGATTTGCCATGTCACGTTTCGATTTCACTCCCTATCGCCGCAGCACCGTTGGCTTTGACCGCCTGTTCGACCTGCTCGAAAATCAGGCGCGGCTGAACGCTGGCGACAATTACCCCCCCTTCAACATTTCGCGCCGGGGCGAGGATAACTATCGGATCACCTTGGCGGTGGCCGGTTTCCGCGCGAACGACATCGACATTACCGCCCAGCAGAACCTGCTGGTTGTGCAAGGCCGCAAGCGCGACGAAGGCGAGGATGGATCGGAACTGCTGCATGTCGGGATCGCCAACCGCGGTTTCGAACGGCGATTTGAATTGGCCGATTTCGTTCGTGTCGAAAGCGCCGAATTGGCCGACGGGTTGCTGATCATTGATCTGGTGCGCGAAGTGCCTGATGCGATGAAGCCGCGCAAAATCGCCATTGGCGGAACCGCAACGCTGACGGCGGTGCCGCCGCCCCTGACTGACAGCGACAAAGCCAGCGCGGCCTGAGCGACGCTTTCTAAAAGTCGGAATGAAAAGGGGGCGGATCTTGCGATCCGCCCCCGCAGCTTTCGCCGCCCTGTCTGGTTCAATCCGTCCGGGTCGCAGAAGACGGACAAAACCATACAAGCTCGTTTGAACGAAGCCCCCAATCAACGCTGACCGAATTTTCCACCTTAAAAGGCTCGAATACGGTTTACCAAGCGTCGGAGCGCCGCATGAACCCTGCAATGTGGGTACCGTCTAAGGCGGAATCGCAACAACACGCAAGCTCTATCTGCAGCTTCTAGCAAGGGCGTCGCGGAGCCGGGTCTTTATTGATAAACAAAGGTTTGCAACCAGTGATTGAGGGCGGAAGAGATAGGTATCTTAACTATCTGGACAGCCCTGCCCAACCCATTCACGATTGATTAAAAAAGTGTGAAATCTCGCTTCAGACGAGCCGCGATTGTTCCAACGCTGCGGCGATGAACCCGGCAAACAGCGGGTGCGGAGCGAAGGGGCGAGACTTTAGTTCGGGGTGAAACTGAACGCCCACAAACCATGGATGATCAGGGCGCTCGACGATTTCCGGCAACAGCCCATCTGGCGACATCCCGGCAAAGATCAGACCCTGCTTTTCAAGCGGTTCGATAAAGGCGCTGTTGACTTCGTAACGGTGCCGATGACGCTCCGAAATCTGCTCCGCCCCGCCGTAAATCTGCGAGGTGTGGCTGTTCGGGCTGAGCTTGGCCGGGTAAGCACCCAACCGCATCGTCCCGCCCAGATCACCACCTTCGGCGCGGCTCTGGATGCCCTCCTTGCTCATCCACTCGGTGATGATCCCCACCACCGGCGTATCGGTCGGCCCGAATTCGGTGGAGGAGGCATTGGCAAATCCGGCCGCGCGCGCGCTTTCGATACAGGCCATTTGCATACCCAGACAGATGCCAAAGAACGGCACATTGCGTTCCCGTGCAAACCGGACGCTGGCGATCTTGCCCTCGCTTCCGCGTTCACCAAACCCGCCGGGGACAAGGATACCGTGCATCGGCTCAAGCGCGGCAATGATCTGGGATTCGTTGTCGCCTTCGAAAATCTCGGCATCGATCCAGCGGATGTTGACCTTCACCCGGTTAGCCATCCCGCCATGGACCAGCGCTTCATTGAGGCTTTTATAGGCGTCCTGCAGGCCGACATATTTGCCGACCACGGCAATCGTGACTTCGCCTTCGGGGTTGAAGTGGCGGTCTGTGACGTCTTCCCACGCCGTCATATCGGGGGCAGGCGCATCGGTGATCCCGAAAGCACGCAACACTTCGCGGTCCAGCCCTTCGGCATGATATTGCTGCGGCACGGCATAGATCGACGGGGCATCCAGCGCCGGGATCACCGCCTCGGCGCGCACGTTGCAGAACTGCGCAATCTTGCGACGGTCGCTTTCCGGGATCGGATGTTCGGCGCGGCACAGCAAGATATCCGGTTTGATCCCCAGAGACGCAAGCTCGCGCACCGAATGCTGGGTCGGCTTGGTCTTCAATTCTCCCGCAGCCTTGATGTATGGCACCAGCGTGACATGAACGGACAGGGTTTGGAGCGGCTCAAGCTCGTTACGAAGCTGGCGGATCGCTTCCATGAAGGGCAGAGATTCAATGTCGCCAACGGTCCCGCCGATTTCGCACAAGATGAAATCGTGATCGCCCTGATCGGCCAGCGCGAAGGCTTTGATCTCGTCAGTGACGTGCGGGATCACCTGCACCGTCGCACCCAAATAATCGCCGCGCCGTTCGCGGGCGATGATGTCGCGATAGACCCGGCCGGACGTGATGTTATCGCTTTGGCGCGCGGAAACGCCGGTGAAGCGTTCGTAATGCCCGAGGTCGAGATCGGTTTCGGCCCCGTCATCGGTCACATAGACTTCGCCATGCTGATAGGGGCTCATCGTGCCCGGATCGACATTCAGATAGGGATCGAACTTGCGGATGCGGACCTTGTAACCGCGCGCCTGAAGGAGCGCCGCCAAGGAGGCAGCCATGAGACCTTTGCCGAGCGAGGAGACCACGCCGCCGGTGATAAAAATGAACCGCGCCATGGGAGTTGGGCCTTAAGCGTCCAGAGGGATTCGGAGCAAGCGATTTGCGCCGCACAAAGCGCGCCATCCACAGTGCCGTCGATGTAAGAGAGAGGCGAGACCGCTTTCTGCGGCCTTGCGAAACGATTTTTTACTGCGCGCCTTCACCCGTCGGCGCTGTCGGCGCAGGTTGTTCCGACGCAGGTTGTGCCGGAGCCGGAGCAGGGTCAGCCAGCAGATCAGCCTTCGGCAAGGCAGCCGGAGCGCCGCGTTCCAGCGTCGAACTCACGCCACCGACCCGGCTTTCGCGAACGGCCAGCGCGGCGAGCACGATTGACAGCGTCACGAACCCCACCGCCAGCCACTTGGTCGAACGCGTCAGGAAATCCGCCGCCCCGCGCGCACCGAAGGCTCCGCCCGGACTGCTGCCGATGCCGAGCCCGCCGCCTTCCGAACGCTGCATCAGCACAACAGCGACGAGCGCAGCAGCCACCAGGGCCTGAATGACGGTAAGGAAAAGGAACAGCGACATGGAGCAATCTCGTGGCAGGGGGCGATCCTGTCGCCCGGTTGCAAATCTGCCCGCCATGTAGGCGCGAGCGTGAGTTACGGCAAGCCCGCGCCTTAAGCTTGGCGGCTCAGCGACCGGACCGTTCCCTTAGCTTTCGAACGGCTCGCTGGCGGCGAGCGCGATGCCCATGAAGCTATCGACGGTCAGGCTGGCCCCGCCGACCAGCGCCCCGCCCACTTCGGGCACGGCGAAAATCTCGGCAGCATTATCCGGCTTGACTGAACCGCCATACAGGATGCGCACTTCGGCGCCCTGCTCTTCGCCGAACAGCTCGACCAGCAGAGCGCGGATGACGCCATGCATCTCGGCGATATCGTCGGTAGTGGCGGCCGTGCCCGTGCCGATCGCCCAGATCGGTTCATAAGCGACGGTTAGTCGCTCGGCCACGTCAGCAGGCATCAGGTCCGCAGGTGGCAACGAGGCTTCGAGCTGCCGCTTCACAAAAGCAACAGCCTGTCCCGATTCGCGCATTTCCGCGCTTTCGCCGCAGCACATTATGATACGCAGGCCCACTGCCAGCGCAGCTTGCGCCTTGGCGCGCACCAAAGCATCGCTTTCGGAATGGCCCTGACGGCGTTCCGAATGACCGAGGATCACGAACTTCGCGCCCGCATCGGCGATCATTGCGGCGGAGATATCGCCGGTATGCGCGCCGCCATCCTGATCGTGGCAATCCTGCGCGCCGACAGCGATCTGTTCTGCCTCACGATGGACCGGGTGGATCAGCGTGTAAGGTGGCGCAAGCGCGACCTCCACCTTCATGTGGCGTTGCGCCGCACGGTCGATGGCGCGGGCTTCCGACAGCATGGCGCGGGTGCCATGCATCTTCCAGTTTCCGACGATATAGGGTCGGCGGGTCATGATGTTTTCTGCACTTCCTGGAAATTGAGAGAGATGGGCTCGGCGTGCATTGATTCTTTCTTTTGCTTTATAGCGCCGTGGCCGCGTCCGCTAGCCGACGAAGGGCTGCTAGTCAAAAGCGTCGACACCTGTTGCCGCGCGGTCGCAGGGCCTATAAAGCGCGTTCGCGCCGCGACCCTTGCGGTTTCTTGCCCGGGACCAAAAGTCTCGTCTTCAGCCAGCCTCGGATGGGGTCCAAACGCTCATGATTTCGTTCTTTCGCCGCTTTTTCGCCTCGAAGATCGGCTTGCCCATTGTTCTTGCGTTTCTGGCCCTGATGGCGCTTGCCTTTGCGGCTGCGGATATCTCAGGCAACACATTCGGCGGGGTCTCGAATAGCGACCGGATGGCCGTGGTGGGCGGTGAGGCGATTCCCATTTCCGACCTGACGGTGGCGGCCAACACCGCGCTGGATCAGGTGCGGCAACAGAACCCGACCCTGACCATGCCCGAATTCGTCGCCGAGGGTGGTTTTGAAGCGGTGATCGACCAGCTGATCGACCGGTTCACGGTAGGCGAATATGGACGCAAGTATGGCCTTCGCGCAGGCGATAATCTTGTGAATAGCGAAATCCTAAAGATTTCGGCTTTTAAGGGCCTAACCGGAAGCTTCGATGAAAAGACGTATGTCGCCGCCTTGCAAGCGAAGGGGCTTAATGATGCAATCTTCCGCCGCGACCTCGCCGACGGACTGATCGAACAGCAACTGCTGCGTTCGGCGGTTGCCGCGCCGCAGCTGCCAGAAAAGGTCGCCCGCCATTATGCCGCGCTGGTGCTGGAAAAGCGCAAGGGCGAGATCGCGCTGATACCCAGTGCAGCCTATGCGCCCACGGGCGCGCCGTCCGATGCGCAGCTTGCCGCGTGGTATAAGGACAACCGCGCCCAGTTCATCCGTCCGGAACGGCGCACGCTGCGCTTTGCCGTATTCGGTTCAGACGGCCTGAAGGTCAACGACGTCCCAACCGCCGCCGAAATCGCCGAGCGTTACAAGCGCGATGCTGCCATCTACGCAGCAAGCGAAAAGCGGACTGTGACCAGCTTCGTCGTGCCCACGCAGGATGCCGCCAAGGCGCTGGCCGCGCGCATCCGCGGCGGCGCTTCGCTGGAGAGCGTCGCGCGGGAAGCCGGGTTCACCGCATCAACGTCGGAACCGCGCGAGCGTGAAGCAATGGCGAGCGCGACCAGCTATGCCTTCGCGCAGAACGCCTTCAAGGCAGCTCAGAACGGCGTTATTGATCCGGCGCAAGGCACATTGGGCTGGTATGTCGCGCGGATCGACAAGATTGAACGCATCGCCGCGCGCACACTTGCTCAGGCCTCCCCGGCCATCACCGAGCAGCTGACCGGAGAAAAGCGCGTCGCCGCGGTCGCCGATTTGGTCTCCGAAATCGAAGGTGAGATCGACGGCGGCACCGCGCTGGCAGAAGTTGCCAAGGCATACGGCCTGAAGGTCGAGACGACCCCCGCCCTGCTGGCTAACGGGCAGGCCTTCGGGCAGGCTCAGGTGCAAATCCTGCCGCAGCTTGAACCTGTGCTCAAAACTGCGTTCCAGATGGAAGAAAGCGAACCGCAGCTGGCACCAGTGCCGGGCGAACAATTCGTGATCTTTGAAGTTGCGCGCATTGACGAAGCCTCCGCCCCGCCGCTTGCCGAAGTGCGGGAAGGTGCGCTTGCCGCTTGGAAACGCGCGCAGGGCGCGATCCTCGCCAAGCAGGCGAGCGAGCGGATCGTTGGCAAGGTGCGCAGCGGAATGCCGCTCGCTCAGGCTCTGGCGGCCGAGAACAAGGCCGGTTTCGAGCGTGAGCCGATCAATCTTGAGCGCCGCCAGCTTCTCGCCCAGTCACAGGGCCGTGTCCCCCCGCCGCTGGTGTTGATGTTCAGCATGGCCGAGGGCACCGCCAAAACGCTTGAGGGGCCACGCGACCTGGGCTGGTACATCGTCAATCTTGAAGACATCAGCACGCTGCCGCTGGACAAAGAAGGCGCGCTGATCGCGCAGACTCGCCAGCAATTGAGCGGCGCGATAGCGGAAGAATACCGCGATCAGGCGACCGCCGCGATGCGCAAGGAGCTCGGTGTCACCCGGAACGACGCCGGGATCGCTGCGGTGCGCAAGCAGCTCATCGGCGAACAGTAAGCGCGAGTTTGAACTTGTCGTGACCATAACCGCAGGACTGCCAGAAAACGCCGCCAATGCCGTCGCCATGCTGGCTCAGGGCCGCGCGGCGCTGGTGTGGCGGCGCATCATCGCTGATAGCGACACGCCGGTGGGTGCGGCGCGGAGGTTGATCGTGCCCGGGCGCGGCGATTTCCTGCTGGAAAGCGTCGAGGGCGGCGAAGTGCGCGGGCGTTACAGCCTCCTCGGTATCGATCCTGATCTGGTCTTCCGTGCCAAAGGCAACAGCGCCGAAATCAACCGTCGCTGGCGCGCGGACCGAGAAGCTTTTGCTCGCTTGCCCGGCGATGCGCTGGCGGAGTTGCGCAGCCTTGCCGCCGCCTGCCGCATCGACCCAATGCCTGAAGGCCTGCCGCCTGCGTTGGCCTGCCTTGTCGGGTACCTTGGTTACGAAACGATCGGCCTTGTCGAAACCCTGCCGCGCGCCGCCGACAGCCCGCTCGATCTGCCCGACATGCTGTTTGTGCGCCCGACGGTGATCCTGGTGTTCGATGGTCTGACCAACGCTTTGTTCGCCATCGCCCCGATCTGGGAAGCTGCCGATCCGCAGGCCGCGGTTGAGCGCGCGGGCGAAAGGATCGATGCGGCGCTCAGCCAGCTTGGTCAGGCCGTGCCCGCAAGCCCCACCGATACAGTGCCCGAAGCCCTGCCCGATCTGACCTCGGTGATTGCGCCTGATGATTACAAGGCGATGGCGCTGCGGGCGAAGGATTACATCCTGGCGGGCGATATCTTCCAGGTGGTGCTGGCCCAGCGGTTCACCTGCCCCTTCACCCTGCCCCCGCTGGCACTGTACCGCGCGCTGCGGCGGGTGAACCCATCACCGTTCCTCTATTTCCTCGACCTGCCGGGTTTTGCGCTGGTGGGTTCCTCGCCCGAGATTCTGGTGCGCGTGCGTGAGGGTGAGGTCACCATCCGACCGATCGCAGGAACGCGCCCGCGCGGGGCCACGCGGGATGAAGACGTCGCCAACGAAGCCAGCTTGCTTGCCGATCCCAAGGAACGCGCAGAACACCTGATGCTGCTGGATTTGGGGCGCAATGATGTGGGCCGGGTCGCAGCGGCTGGCACGGTCGAGGTCACCGACAGCTTCACGATCGAACGGTACAGTCATGTCATGCACATCGTCAGCAATGTGGTGGGCCAGATCGACCCTGCCAACGACGCATTAGACGCGCTGTTTGCAGGCTTTCCGGCGGGCACCGTATCGGGTGCGCCGAAAATCCGCGCCTGCGAGATCATCGCGGGCCTCGAACCGGAAACGCGCGGTGCGTATGCTGGCGGTGTCGGCTACTTCGCGCCTGATGGCAGTCTTGATAGCTGCATCGTTTTGCGCACCGCCGTGGTCAAGGATGGGGTGATGCACGTGCAAGCGGGCGCAGGGATCGTCGCCGATTCCGATCCCGATTACGAACTTGCCGAATGCCGCGCCAAAGCGGGCGCGCTGATCGCCGCCGCGCGCGAGGCCGTGCGGGTCGCAGGCGAGCCGGGGTATGGGCAATGAAGCGTCTGACAATTCTGGCCGCCTGCGCCATCGTTTCCGCCTGTTCCGAGGCGCCTGCGGGTGAGGCTGTCGTCGCCGTCAATCTCGACGGTTCGGAGCGGGCGGCAAGCGCGGCGCCCTCCCCCACCGCCACCGCGCCTGTCGTGGATTCGGCGTGCCGCGCCGTGGTGTTCGAACAGGCGGCGCTAACCCATTGCATCGCCGATCCCGCCCGGCACCGTATCGACATGGCGAACCTCGGCGCGGACAAGCAGCCATTCGGATCGCTCGCCGCCTTTGGCGCCAGCATCGATCCCGCCACCATCGCCTTTGCCATCAATGGCGGGATGTATGGCGATGATCTCAAGCCCGTCGGCTATTTCGTCCAGAATGGTGAGCGGCTGTCGGAACTGAACCGGGGCGCGGGCGACGGCAATTTCTACATGAAGCCCAACGGCGTGTTCTTCGGCACGGGCGGTGCATGGCGCGTAATGGGCAGCAACACCTTCTTCAACACCGTGGGCGACCGGCCGCAATTCGGCACGCAGTCCGGCCCGCTGCTGCTGATCGACGGCAAGCTCCACCCCGACATTCAAGGCGATGGCCCCTCGAAGGCGGTCCGCAACGGCGTGGGTGTGGATGCGAGCGGCAAGGCCCACTTCGTCATTTCGGATGCGCCGGTCAGCTTTGGACAATTGGCCCGCTATTTCCGCGACGAGTTGAAGATCGCCAATGCGCTACATCTTGATGGACAGATCTCCAGCCTGTGGGACCCCGCCAGCGGGCGTCAGGACAAGGGCCGCGTCGGCCCGATCATCGTTGTGACAAAGCGCGAAAAGGCTCCCCCACAATGACCCGCACCCCACAGATCCTCGTCATCGACAATTACGACAGCTTCACCTTCAACCTGGTCCATTACCTGATGGAGCTGGGAGCCGAGGTGAGGGTCGAACGCAATGACGCGCTGACCGCGGCAGAGGCTTTGCGCACGAACGCAGCGGGGTTCCTGATTTCGCCCGGCCCGTGCACGCCCAATGAAGCGGGCATCAGCCTTGATCTGGTGGCGGCGTGTGCGGACGCGCAAAAGCCGCTGATGGGCGTGTGTCTGGGCCATCAGGCGATTGGCCAGCATTTTGGCGGGACGGTTCAGCGCGGCGGGTTGATGCATGGCAAGACGTCTGCCGTGACGCATGACGGGACGGGCGTGTTCGCCGGCCTGCCCTCACCCTTCATTGCCACCCGCTATCACAGCCTCGAAGTGGTCGATGTGCCCGCTGAACTGATCGCCAATGCCCATGCCGAAACGCCGGGAGCGGATCAACCCAGCTGCATGGGCTTCCGCCACGTAAGCCTGCCTATCCATTCGGTGCAGTTCCATCCCGAAAGCATCGCCACGGAACACGGCCATGCATTGCTCGCCAACTTCGTGCGGGCCTGCGGGCTGGAGCCGGTGATGCCGGCAAGGCTGACGGCATGAAACTGCTCCCCGATGTAACATCGCCGCTTTGCGAGGCCGAGGCCGAGTCGGCGTTTGGCGTGTTGCTGGACGGGGCGCCTTCGGAGGATGAAATCGCCGCGTTCCTGGTCGCTCTGTCGGCACGCGGGGAAACGGCCGACGAAATCGCTGGTGCGGCGCGGGCTTTGCGGGCGCGGCTGATACCCATCAATGCCCCCGAAGGCGCAATCGACGTATGCGGCACAGGCGGCGACGGGCATCACACGCTGAACGTCTCGACCGCCGTGAGTCTGGTGGTCGCGGCCTGCGGCGTTCCGGTCGCCAAGCATGGCAACCGCGCTGCATCCTCAAAAGCCGGGGCAGCGGATACGCTGGAGGCGCTGGGCCTTGATATGGACGCCGCAGGGCGCACGGCGGAAAAGACGCTGGCCGAAATCGGCATCTGTTTCCTGTTCGCCAAGAACCACCACCCCGCGATGGCGCGCATTCAGCCCATCCGGGTACGGATCGGCCAGCGCACGATCTTCAACCTGATGGGGCCGTTGTCCAACCCCGCGAAGGTCACCTGCCAACTTATCGGCATCGCGCGGCCTGCCTATGTGCCGATCTATGCGGGTGCGATGGCGCGGCTTGGCACGGAAAAGTCGCTGATCGTTTCAGGTGACGAGGGTCTGGACGAATTAAGTCTCGCGGGCGGCAATGAAGTCGCGGTGGTCACCGGCCATACCTTCACGATGGAGCGCGTCGAAGCCTCGGCAGCGGGTCTTCCCCATGCCCCGATTGAGGCGATCCGCGGCGACGATGCCCGGCACAATGCCGCGGCGCTGAAGGCACTGTTGATGGGCACGCCCGGCCCCTATCGCGATGCGGTGCTGTTCAATGCCGCGGGCGCGCTGACGGTCGCGGCCCTAGGCGGCGACTGGCGAGAGCGGGCCGCAATGGCGGCAGAGGCGCTCGATTCCGGCGCCGCGATGGCGCTGCTGGGACGCTGGATCGACATGGCGAAGTGAGAGATATGAACAAGCTCGAAGAAATCTGCGCCGCCAAACGCGACATCGTTGCCGCAAGAAAGCTGGCGATCAGCGATGCACACCTTGCCGAGGCAACCCGGATCCAGACCGCGCCCCGCGGTTTCGAAGCTGCCCTGCGCGCCCGCGCCGCCGGTGGCTATGCCCTGATTGCCGAAATCAAGAAAGCCAGCCCCTCCAAAGGCCTGATCCGCGCCGATTTCCGTCCTTCAGAGCACGCCGCCGCCTACGAAGCGGGCGGCGCGGCCTGCTTGTCCGTGCTGACGGACGCGCCGTATTTTCAGGGGCATGAGGATTATCTCGTCGAAGCCCGCAGCGCCTGCGCCTTGCCGGTGCTGCGCAAGGACTTCATGGTCGATCCTTGGCAGTGTCTTGAAGCCCGCGCCATCGGGGCCGACGCGGTCTTGATCATCGTCGCCGCATTGGAAGACGCCGCCATGGCCGAGATCGAGGCCGCCGCTGCCGAACTCGGCATGGACGTGTTGGTCGAAGTGCATGACGAGATCGAGATGGAGCGCGCCGCCCGTGTCCTCCGATCGCGCCTGATCGGGGTGAACAACCGCGACCTCAAAACCTTCACCACCAGCCTCAGCGTGACGGAACGCCTCGCCCCGCTCGCGCCCGAAGGCACCCTGTTGGTCGGCGAAAGCGGGATCAACACCTATGCCGATCTCCAGCGGCTCGAGGCATCCAGCGTGCGCACCTTCCTTGTGGGCGAAAGCCTGATGCGGGCTGACGATATTGCGAGTGCCACCCGCGCCTTGCTCGGGGCACAATCGGAGACATGAGCAAGCTGACCCACCTTGATGATGCCGGCGCCGCACACATGGTCGATGTCGGCGGTAAGCCCGCCACCGCCCGCCGCGCGGTCGCATCAGGGCGGATCACGATGTCACCAGAGGCCCTTGCCGCAATCCGCGCAGGCAATGCGCCCAAGGGTGATGTTCTGGGCACCGCGCGCATTGCCGGGATCATGGCGGCCAAGCGCACCGGCGAACTGATCCCGCTGTGCCACCCGCTCGGACTGGAAGCGGTCAACATCGAATTCGCGTATGAAGATGCCGCTATCTGCGCCACCGCCACAGCCTCTCTCACCGGCAAAACCGGCGTGGAAATGGAAGCGATGACAGCCGTTTCGGTCGCGTTGCTCACAATCTATGACATGGCAAAAGCCATCGACAAGGGCATGGTGATCAAAGGTGTGCGCCTGATCGCCAAGACCGGCGGCAAATCCGGCGATTGGGCCGCACCGGAACGGGATGGGCTTTGAAGGAAGCGCTGGGCCTTGAAGACGCGCAGGCTCGCCTGCTTGCGCTCGCGCCGCTGCTACCGTCAGAAATCATCGCGACCGACGCCGCGCTGGGGCGTTTCCTCGCCGACGATATCCGGGCCGCCCGCACACAGCCCCCGGCCGATCTTTCGGCGATGGATGGCTATGCACTTGCCCCTGGCAAAGGTGTGTGGACCCTCGTGGGCGAGAGCCGGGCGGGTGCGCCCTTCCCCGGCACGCTTGGCCCCGGCACCTGCGCGCGGATCTCGACCGGCGCGGTTGTCCCTGACGGCGCCGACCGCGTGTTGCTGCAAGAGGATGCCACGCGCGATGGAGACCGCATCATCGCCGCCGAACTCCCCCCACACGGTCGCCATATCCGCGCCCGCGGGTTCGATTTCGGCGCGGGCGATGTGTTGCTGACGCGCGGCACACAAATGACAGCAGGGCGCATCGCCCTCGCGCTGGCGGCAGGACATGGCACGGTGGCCGTCACTCGCCGCGTGCGCGTGGCGGTGATGGACAGCGGGGACGAGTTGGCGAGCGATCCTGCCGCCTGCCTCCCCCATCAGATCCCCGCCAGCAACGCCGCGATGATCGCCGCGATGCTGACGCCGCTGGGCTGCGAGGTAATGCGCATCGGCCCCGTACCGGATGACAGCGCCGCGCTTGCCGCCGCACTTGCTGCTGCCGAAGGGACGGATATCCTCGTCACATCGGGAGGCGCATCAGTCGGCGATCATGACCTTATCAAGCCAGCCTTAGCCGACTGGGGCGCCGAAACCGCCTTCTGGCGCGTCGCAATCAAGCCCGGCAAGCCACTGCTGGTGGCGACGAGAGGCACACAGGTAATCCTTGGTCTGCCCGGCAATCCCGTTTCGAGCTTCGTTACCGCTTTCCTGTTCGCCCTGCCGCTGGTTCGCGGCGCAATGGGCGCCCCCAACCCGCTGCCGCGGGCAGTCACGATGCTGGCCGGAGAAGACCTGCCCGCCATTGGCCCACGTCGCGAATTTCTGAGGGCGGTGAGCGATGGCGATGATATTCGCTTGGCGGGATCGCAGGATTCGTCTGCCCTGTCGGCGTTGGCACAGGCCGATTGTCTGGTCGACCGCCCGGCTCGTTCCCGAGCGGTCGCAGCGGGCGAGCCAGTGAAGGTTTTCAGGCTCGGAAATGGCTGAAATGCTCCGTTTGCGCGCGGGTGGTGCTTGACTTGCGCAAACGAGTTGCCTAATTGTTCCTTGTTCGTTCACCTTAATGACGGATGCCTGCGATTAAAGCAGGGAGAGCGCGGCGTGAGTGCGACCACAGGAGTATCTGACCAATGCTGACGGCAAAACAGCACGAGTTGATCCGTTTCATTCAGGAACGGCTGGAAGAGACCGGGATTTCGCCGAGCTTCGAGGAAATGAAGGAAGCGCTTGATCTGAAGAGCAAGTCGGGCGTGCACCGCTTGATTTCGGCTCTGGAAGAACGCGGCTTTCTGCGCCGCCTGCCCAACCGGGCGCGGGCGCTGGAAGTGATCCGTGAGCCCGGCGATACAACGCCTGCACGTGCGGCAGCTCTGGCGGGCGACAATGTGGTGGCGCTGGCCCAGCCTGCCCAGCGCGCGGCGCAGCCCACCGCGGCCAATGATGTGATCGAGCTGCCCCTGCACGGACGGATTGCGGCCGGTGCTCCGATCGAGGCGCTGGAAGGCCAGTCGACCCTCCCCGTCCCCGCAGCATTGCTTGGCCCGGGCGAACATTACGCGCTTGAGGTGTCCGGGGACTCGATGATCGAAGCCGGAATTTTCGACGGCGATTTCGCGCTGGTGAAGCGCACGAACAGCGCCCGCGACGGCGAAATCGTGGTCGCTCTGGTGCGCGGCGAGGAAGCAACACTGAAGTATTTGCGCAAGGAAGGTGGTCAGGTGCGGCTCGATCCGGCCAATGCCGCCTATGACCCGCAATTCTACCGCCCTGACGAGGTTGAAGTGCAAGGCAAGCTGGCCGGCTTGCTACGGCGTTACCACTGAGGCAGCACGGGCCGGAGGGGTCGGGTGCGGGTGAGCGATTTGCTCTGCTTGCGCGCAAACCGGTTCTCTCTGGCCATATTGTTGCTTTTATTCAATGGCTTGGGTAATCTGGGGCGTTTACTCCGAACGCTTCTGGGTTAGTTCAAACCCCACCTTGCCCCCATTTAGCCGCCTCTTGACCCCCGCTTGACCCGGTTTGGAGGCGGCTTGCACGCGTTTGCGTTTTGCCGCTGGGTTTTCCTTCATACGCTTCCGGTTGACGCCACCAGCCATGCCGCCCCTGCTTGTCCGCAACACTGGTGATCTCCTCAGCAGCCAGGTTGATCGCCAGCCCGCCCGTTCGTTCGAGATAACGCCGATCCGCCTTTAGCCAGCGCGGTTTGCAAGATTGCGGGAGAAACCGTTCCGCCACAACGATATCAACCTGAGAACAGGCGGCAGCCAGCGCGCGCTCCTCTACCTGTATGCGGTTCCGGCCCAGCAGGATAACCCAATCGCGCCCACCTCGAGCCAGAGTGATCGTGCAGAACGCCGATGAACAGCGCGCGCCCTCCCACTCGGCCAGCGGAACCGGCTCGGCCGACACGCCCGCCAGTTCCATCAGATTGTCGCGGGTGTATGAGGAACTACTGTCGCGCAGGGACAAAAGGCGCCGGCCGCCATCAGGGCCAAGCATGGTGATACCGACTTGCTGCCCGTCACCCGTCACCAGAAGATCAGGGATCGAGGTCAGTGCCGCCAGAACGGTCCCGGCCGCGACCGGGATGAACCCGGCCAGCCTCACCCTGCCCCGCCACAGTCCCAGCCACAAACCTCCGATAGCAAACAGCGCCACCGCCAAGCCGCTGATCTGCGGCATCAACTGCACCGCGCCCGTCTGCGCGGCAGTGATGTGTGCAATCCAAAGGAGCAGGTCCAGTGATTGCTCGACCACCCACCAAGCAGGCGCGCCGAGCCCCACTATGTCGAGCAGCAAACCCAGCGCAATAAATGGCATGGATACAAAAGTGACCAGCGGGATCGCCACGACATTGGCCAGCGCCCCGTACATTCCGGCGCGGTGAAAATGGAACAGGACGATCGGCATCAGCGCCAGTTCGATCACCACGCCGGTCGCGAACAGCAGCGCCACCTGCCGCCCGGTCCGCGCCAGCCACGGCTCTTCTCGGGCTGCCAGAAAGGATCGCACCGGAGCACTTGTTGAAAGGGCGATGATGGCCAACACGGCGGCAAAGCTCATCTGGAAGCTGGGACCAACCGCGCTTTCAGGCCACAACAGCAACACGAAGCCGGCCGCAACCGCAACCATCCGGAGCGATAGCGCATCCCTCCCCAACGCCAGCGCACCGAGCACAAGCAAGGCCGCAACGCAGCTCCGCACGGTCGGCACCTCGGCCCCGGTTAGCAAGGTGTAGCCCAGCCCCGCCAGCGCCCC